>Ga0207713_1000085_pt1 | contig 160800 bp, 146 predicted proteins | sample KBSS64metaG_FD_184404 | JGI IMG/M metagenome (GOLD analysis project Ga0207713, IMG submission 184404) | Switchgrass rhizosphere microbial communities from Kellogg Biological Station, Michigan, USA - KBS S6-4 metaG (SPAdes) (version 2) | ecosystem: Host-associated > Plants > Roots > Rhizosphere... | reverse complement strand
GAAGAAGTCCCCGTACTCGATGGACGCCAACCTGCTGCACATCTCCTATGAAGGCGGCGTGCTGGAAGACACCTGGACCGAGCACGAAGAAGACATGTGGCGCTGGACCGTCTCCCCGGAGAAGGCCCCCGACACCGCGCAGTACCTGGAACTGACCTACCGCAACGGTGACATCGTTGCCCTGGACGGCGTCGAGATGTCCCCGGCTACCGTGCTGGCGACCCTGAACAAGATCGGCGGCGCCCACGGCATCGGCCGTCTGGACATCGTCGAGAACCGTTACGTGGGCATGAAGTCCCGTGGTTGCTACGAAACCCCTGGCGGCACCATCATGCTGCGCGCCCACCGTGCCATCGAGTCCATCACCCTGGACCGCGAAGTCGCTCACCTGAAAGACGAGCTGATGGCCAAGTACGCCAGCCTGATCTACACCGGCTACTGGTGGAGCCCTGAGCGTCTGATGCTGCAACAGATGATCGATGCTTCCCAGGTCAACGTGAACGGCGTCGTGCGCCTGAAGCTGTACAAGGGCAACGTCATCGTCACCGGCCGCAAGTCCGACGACTCGCTGTTCGACGCCAACATCGCCACCTTCGAAGAAGACGGCGGTGCTTACAACCAGGCCGACGCGGCGGGCTTCATCAAGCTCAACGCACTGCGCATGCGCATCGCTGCCAACAAGGGCCGCAAGCTGTTCTGATTGCCCCCTGTCTGCCACACGAAGCCCCGGCCTGCCCGGGGCTTTTTGTTTTGCGGGTCACGCAGGGCCCGCGCTATCGAGTGGCCCGTTGGCTTGCCGGCTCAAGGTGACCAGCGCAGCGGTGCCCATGTCGTAAGCGCTCACGGTGCAATCGCTGCCATGCTCGAAGGTTCTGGCGAGGGCCTGCGCCAGTAACTCGTTGACGCCACCGCCCCCCTCCCTTGGCTGGTAGAGCAGTATCAGGTGCTGGCCGTTTGCGTGGGGCGCCTTCAGGAGGGTGTCGATCGCTGTATTCAGGTGGTCGGCGGTTTCGAAATGCCTGCAGTCCAGAATATACAAGGCCCTTGGCCGCGCCGTGCTGCCTGGTGCGGCGGGAGGGTCGGGCGCCGGTGGCGGGTGGTTGACGGCCGATACCGGGGGGGTGGTGACCGCCGGGGGCGGTTCGGGTGTGGTGGGCGTTACCGCTGCCGGTGGGCCGTTGGCTATTTGCATGAAGTCGCGTTGGTTATTGAAGTCTGAAGGCGAGTACAGCACTTTGTAATTGAAATTAAGGGTTACAAAGAATAACAGTGTCAGAAACGGTGGAAAGCCAACCAGAAACCACGTGTATAGGTCCTGGCTGTCCTCTTTGAGAAAAGGCAGTGAAGCCAAGGCCGATGCTTCTACAATTGCGGCAAAGATTGCAATGATCGTTAACGGGTTCTTGGTCTGCGCGGGGGGACTGGACATGGTAGCTCCTTGCCATGGCTTGTATTCAGCCGACATCAGTCAGCGACATCGTAGAGTTTCAACGGCGGGGCCGGGTTGATGCATAGTTATTTTTGTTTGTGTTTATGACGAGGCCCATCCTGCCGCCAGGGTGCGCCTTCCCTGATTGAAGGGGTGGGCGCCCCCGCTGGCAAAGGCCTTTGCAGGATCTGCGAGGTGAAAAACCATTTACAACTGGATATAAAGAGAAGGGCAGGCACCGGGTGAATGATTGCGTGGGGTGTGCCGCGGTGGTACCGGAAACGGAAGACTGCAGTTGGAAACAGGTTGAATGTCTTGTAAGTAAATACTCAATTGCTGCCGATAAATCAATGTGCAATGCTCATTGTCGTCAGGTATTTATCAATGTAGGGCTACCAATTGTCGGAAAAATCTGGAGAGAACTTCAACGGACGAGGTTTTCTGTAGGAAAAGTCTTTGTTGGCTGTAGGTTTTGTCTTTGCTGCTAGGTGGATGGTGGCGATGCAATGCAAAGAGCCAGACGACTAGGCTATTGTGCGGGCTCTAAAAATTCGAACAGCGATAATTGGATTTTCCCATGAATAAAGTGCTGATCGTGGATGATCACCCTGTCATTCGCCTAGCGGTGCGCATGCTGATGGAGCGCCACTGCTACGAGGTGGTAGGGGAGACGGACAATGGCGTGGACGCCCTGCAACTGGCACGGGAGCATGAACCGGACATCGTCATACTCGATATCGCCATACCCAAGCTCGATGGCCTGGAGGTCATCGCAAGGCTGACGGCCGAGAAACGGACGGCCAAGGTGCTGGTGCTCACTTCCCAGGCGCCTGGGCATTTCTCCATGCGCTGCATGCAGACGGGCGCGGCGGGTTACGTGTGCAAGCAGCAGGACCTGACGGAACTGCTCAGTGCCATCAAGGCGGTGCTGTCAGGCTACAGTTATTTCCCCAACCAGGCGTTGCACTCGGTGCGCTCAAGCCTTGGCAATGCGTCCGAGGCGCAGATGATCGAGCGCTTGTCAGGGCGTGAAATGATGGTGTTGCAGCAACTGGCGCGGGGCAAGAGCAACAAGGAAATCGCCGATGGCATGTTCCTGAGCAACAAGACCGTGAGTACCTACAAGACCCGGTTGCTGCTCAAGCTCAATGCACGGTCCCTGGTGGACCTGATTGAATTGGCCCAGCGCAACGGCCTGGCCTGAAGGAAAATGTGCGGCTGGGTTGCTGGCGAACAGTCGAGCCGCGTTGAAAGGCTCGCTGGCCCGCGCAATGCTGCCCGCCGGCGCCCAGCCGGAGGGTTCAGAGGTCGAAATCGTAATCGGCCAACTGCTTTTGCAGGCGACGTTCTTCCAGAAGGTTGTCGATGGTGCGTCGTTTGCTGAGATTGGTTTTTGCCGTCTCCACGGGGGCATCGTCATCGCTCTCGACGGGGGCGAACTCGTCTTCCACATCCAGTTCTTCTTTACCGGTGCTCATATAGTCAACTCCAGGCTTGGAATGCCATTGGCGCACCTTATATCGGTAAAAACGCAACAGGTAAAAAAGATTTTTTCAATCGCCTGATCAGCTTTTTCAATAAGGCGTCAATCGTCGGAGGTCTTGTGCTTGTAATCGCACAAGTCTTCGATCCGGCAACTGCCGCACCGTGGTTTGCGCGCCTGGCATACGTAACGGCCGTGCAGGATCAACCAATGGTGTGAATCGAGCAGGTAGTCCTTGGGTACGAACTTGAGCAGGTTCCTTTCCACCTCCAGCACGTTCTTGCCTGGGGCGATGCCAGTGCGGTTGCTGACGCGGAAAATGTGGGTGTCCACTGCCATGGTGGGCTGGCGGAAGGCGGTGTTGAGGACCACGTTGGCGGTTTTGCGGCCTACGCCTGGCAGCGCCTCCAGGGCTTCGCGGGTTTGTGGAACCTCGCCACCATGCAGTTCCACCAGCATGCGGCACGCTTCGATCACGTTGCGGGCCTTGCTGTTGTACAGGCCGATGGTCTTGATGTATTCGGACAGGCCCTCGATGCCCAGGGCATGGATGGCCGCGGGCGTGTTGGCGACCGGAAACAGTCTGGCGGTGGCCTTGTTCACGCCCATGTCGGTGGACTGGGCCGAAAGGATGACGGCGATCAGCAGTTCGAAGGCCGAGGTGTAGGCCAGTTCGGTCTTGGGTTCGGGGTTGTCTTCGTGGAGCCGGCGGAAAATTTCCCGGCGTTTGGCGGCATTCATCGGTCACGGTGTCCTGAGGTCATGGCTGGCCAAGGGCGTCCAGCGCTTGTTGGGCCAAGGTGACCGCCTGGCGAGCGTTCTCCAGGGCCACGGCGTCGGTGGTGTCGGTGCGCTCCAGCTTGCCCAGCTCCGCGCGGCGCATGGCCAATTGTATCTTCGCGCGCTTGAGGTCGGCGCCTGGGGCTGGCGGGGTAGCGGGCTGCGCCTGACCCTGCAGGCTGGCCAGGTGGGCTTCGGCGTTGCTGGCTTCTTCGTCCAGGGCCTGCAAGCGTTGGAAGTGCGCCAGGGTCGGAGGCGTCGGGTATACGCGCAGTGTCTTGGTCCACTGTGCACGGGTCATGGCCGCGGCGACCTTGGCTTGCTTGAGCGGTGCATCGTCGCCGGCCTTCTGGGCCTGTACGCGGGCCAGCGCGGCCTGTACCGGGTCGGTGGTAGCGGCAGGCGAGGCCAGGCGGGCCTGGCGCAGGCTCTCGCGGCGTGCCTGGTCGCGGGCCAGGCGCGCGTTGTGGTGTTCGAAGCGGCGGCGGGCGCGGTCACGTTTGTGGGCACGCGCCTGGCGCTCGTTGTCGTCATGGGCGAGGCCACCGACGATGGCTACGCCTTGGCTGGCGGGCAGTGGGCGCAACTCGATGCAGTCCACCGGGCACGGAGCGACGCACAGGTCGCAGCCGGTGCATTCATCGATGATCACGGTATGCATGAGCTTGGCGGCGCCGACGATGGCGTCTACCGGGCAAGCCTGGATGCATTTGGTGCAGCCGATGCATTCGGCCTCGCGGATATACGCCACCTGCGCCGGTGCACTGCCGCGGCTGGTGTCCAGGGCGATGACCGGCACCTGCAGCAGGTCTGCCAGCGCGCGGATGGTCTCCGTGCCGCCAGGTGGGCATTTGTTGATCGCTTCGCCGGCGGCCAGGCCCTGGGCGTAGGGCAGGCAGCCGCCATGCCCGCATTTTCCGCATTGGGTCTGGGGCAGGAGGGCGTCGATGCGTTGAATGAGGCTCATGTCGGGTGTCCGAAATAAATGCAGGAGCTGGCTTGCCAGCGAGCGTCCGGTGGCCCGGAACGGCTCGCTGGCAAGCCAGCTCCTGCATGACCGCCAGGGCGGGTGTTACTTGATGCGCTGGCCTGGCTTGGCGCCGCTGTCGGGGCTCAGCAGGTAGATCTCTTCGCCGCCAGGGCCGGCAGCCATGACCATGCCTTCGGAAATACCGAAGCGCATTTTGCGCGGCTTGAGGTTGGCGATCATCATGGTCAGGCGACCTTCCAGCTCGGCCGGGTTCGGGTAGGCACTCTTGATGCCCGAGAACACGTTGCGTTGCTGGTCACCGATGTCCAGGGTCAGGCGCAACAGTTTGTCCGCACCCTCGACATGCTCGGCCTTGACGATCAGGGCCACGCGCAGGTCGACTGCGGCGAAAGCGTCGAACTCGATTTCCGGCGACAGCGGGTCTTTGCTCAGCTCGCCGTTGCCGGCAGGCGCGGCTGGGGCCTGGCTGGCTTCCAGGTCCTCCCTGGAGGCGTCCACCATGGCCTGCACCTTCACCGGGTCGATACGGCTCATCAGCGCCTGGAACGGGTTCAGCGTGTGGTTGGCCAACAGGGTCTTGTGGTCGTCCCAGGTCAGGGGCGCGACGTTGAGGAACGCCTCGGCGTCAGCGGCCAGGTTCGGCAGCACCGGTTTGAGGAAGATCACCAACTGGCGGAACAGGTTAACGCCCAGGGCACACACGGCCTGCACTTCGTCCTGCTTGCCTTCCTGCTTGGCCAGGGCCCACGGTGCCTTGTCGGCGATGAAGGCGTTGGCGCGGTCGGCCAGGGCCATGATTTCGCGCATGGCACGGGCGAAGTCACGGGCCTCGTAGGCTTCGGCGATGCTTGGGGCCGCGGCCAGGAAGGCATCGGTCAGCTCAGGGGCGGCGTTCTCGGCCACCAGCACGCCGGCGTTGCCTTTGTGGATGAAGCCGGCGCAGCGGCTGGCGATGTTGACGACCTTGCCCACCAGGTCGGAGTTGACCTTCTGCACGAAGTCGTCGAGGTTCAGGTCCATGTCGTCCACGCCACGGCCCAGTTTGGAGGCGTAGTAGTAGCGCAGGTATTCCGGCGACAGGTGGTCCAGGTAGGTGCGGGCCTTGACGAAGGTGCCGCGCGACTTGGACATCTTCTGACCGTTGACGGTCAGGTAGCCGTGCACGTTCACCGCGGTCGGCTTGCGGTAGCCGGCGCCTTCGAGCATGGCGGGCCAGAACAGCGCGTGGAAGTTGATGATGTCCTTGCCGATGAAGTGGTACAGCTCGGCGGTGGAGTCCTTGCTCCAGTACGCGTCGAAGTCCAGCTCCGGGCGGCGTGCGCACAGGTTCTTGAAGCTGGCCATGTAACCGATCGGCGCATCCAGCCACACGTAGAAATATTTGCCGGGCTCGCCTGGAATCTCGAAACCGAAATACGGTGCGTCGCGGGAGATGTCCCACTCCTGCAGGCCGCTGTCCAGCCATTCGGCCAGCTTGTTGGCGACGGCGTCCTGCAGCGTGCCGCTGCGGGTCCAGGCTTTGAGCATGTCCTGGAAGTCGGGCAGCTTGAAGAAGAAGTGCTGGGAGTCCCGCAGTACCGGGGTGGCACCGGAGATCGCCGACTTGGGGTTCTTCAGCTCGGTGGGCGCGTAGGTGGCGCCGCATTTTTCGCAGTTGTCGCCGTACTGGTCTTCGGCCGCGCACTTGGGGCAAGTGCCCTTGATGAAGCGGTCGGCCAGGAACATCTGCTTGTCGGGGTCGAAGTACTGGGTGACCGAACGCTGGGAGATGTGCCCGGCGTCGCGCAGCTTCAGGTAGATCTGCGACGACAGCTCGCGGTTCTCTTGCGAGTGGGTAGAGTGGAAATTGTCGAATTCCACCAGGAAGTCGGCGAAGTCGGTACTGTGTTCGACCTGCACGTTGGCGATCAGCTGTTCGGGGGTGATGCCTTCCTTTTCCGCGCGCAGCATGATAGCCGAACCGTGGGCGTCGTCGGCGCAGACATAGGTGCACTGGTTGCCACGGTGCTTCTGGAAACGCACCCACATGTCGGTCTGGATGTACTCGACCATGTGGCCAAGGTGGATCGAACCGTTGGCGTAGGGCAGGGCGCTGGTGACGAGAATCTTGCGGGGCTCGGACATGGGGCTCGGCTACTTAGAAGTCAAACGAAGATCGGCCACTATAAAGGCCCGGCGGATTTTTTTCACCCTCCCCAGGCTTCCTCTGCCCCGCAGGGTAGCGCGGGGGGCTTCGAGATTTTCCCTACCGTGCCGCGGACGCGCTAGGATAGCCGCCTGTCTTGCTCAGTCTTTATATAACGGGAGAACCCATGGGCGCCGTCAACCGCGCAGCCGTCGAGGCCGTGCTTCGCCAGTACACAGACCCCTACCTGAACCAGGACCCGGTCAGCGCCGGATGCGTGCGGGCCATCGACATCAATGGCGAGCAGGTCAGCGTCACGCTGGAACTGGGCTACGCCGCCGGCCTGTTCAAGAACGGGTTCGCGCAGATGCTGCAACTGGGCATCGAGGGCCTGGAGGGCGTCGCCCGCGCCACGGTGCAGATCAACTGCGTGATCGCCGCGCACAAGGCTCAGGCCCAGGTGCCAGGCATGGCCAACGTCAAGAACATCGTGGCAGTGGCCTCGGGCAAGGGCGGGGTGGGCAAGTCCACCACCGCCGCCAACCTGGCCTTGGCACTGGCCCGTGAAGGTGCGCGAGTGGGCATGCTCGATGCCGATATCTATGGCCCCAGCCAAGGGGTGATGTTCGGTATTGCCGAAGGCACCCGGCCGCTGGTCAAGGACCAGAAGTGGTTCGTGCCGCTCAAGGCACATGGCGTGGAGGTGATGTCCATGGCCTTCCTGACCGATGACAACACCCCCATGGTGTGGCGCGGGCCCATGGTGTCTGGCGCGTTGCTGCAGTTGATCACGCAGACCGCCTGGGACGATCTGGACTACCTGGTCATCGACATGCCGCCAGGCACCGGCGACATCCAGCTGACCCTGGCGCAGAAAGTGCCGGTGGCCGGTTCGGTGATCGTGACCACGCCCCAGGACCTGGCACTGCTGGACGCCAGGAAGGGCGTTGAGATGTTCCGCAAGGTCAACATCCCGGTATTGGGTGTGGTGGAGAACATGGCCGTGCACATCTGCTCCAACTGTGGCCATGCCGAGCACCTGTTTGGCGAGGGCGGTGGCGAGAAGCTGGCGGCCCAGTACGGTGTGGAGCTGCTGGCTTCGTTGCCGTTGTCGATGCTGATCCGCGAGCAGGCCGACAGCGGCAAGCCCACGGCCATCGCTGAACCGGAAAGTCAGATCGCCATGGTTTACCAGGAGTTGGCTCGCCACGTCGGTGCGCGGATCGTGTTGCAGGAGGCTGCGGCGCCCGCGATGCCGAACATTACCGTCAGCGACGATTGAGATCGGCGTCATTTGGTCCCCGAGCTTCGCCCGGACCGGGCGAGCTCGGGGAACAGGCATCGCAAATTGCAGGCATAAAAAAACCCCGCTCGAGAGCGGGGTTCTTTTGAACTGTTCAGTACAAGTTAGATAACTTGAACTTCTTCAGCTTGCATGCCTTTCTGGCCGCGGGTAGCGACGAAAGAAACTTGCTGGCCTTCTTTCAGGCTTTTGAAGCCGTCAGCCTGGATAGCTTTGAAGTGTACGAACAGGTCGTCACCGGATTGTGGAGTGATGAAGCCGAAGCCTTTTTCATCGTTGAACCACTTAACGGTACCGGTTTGGCGATTGGACATGGTGAGTCTCCTTGGACAAAGTTAACTGCGGCTAGGAACGCCCTGGCCGAGACTGAGTGCAAAGAGCAGGAAAATTCATGAAGATGTAAAACATCGGGTAGAGATTCTCAGTGACACAAGCAACACAGTGACGCCACCATAACCCTTTTTCCGGGGCCTGCCAATGCCCTTCGCAACGAATATCCCAAATCATGACTGACGGTGCGGGCAAGTGACGAAAAGTCGCAGTTTTCGCGGGCTTCCAGCCCGCTAATTGACCACTGCACTTTGAGCCGTGGCCCGTGGTCCGGTAAGATGCCGGCATCATTTTCACACCTCGCTATTCAGGACACCCGCCATGAGCATCAAATCGGACAAGTGGATTCGCCGCATGGCGCAAGAGCACGGCATGATCGAGCCTTTCGTCGAGCGCCAGATGCGTGGCGAAGGCGCCGACCGGCTGATCTCCTTCGGCGTGTCCAGCTACGGCTACGACGTGCGCTGCGCCGATGAATTCAAGGTGTTCACCAACATCAACTCGGCCACGGTCGACCCGAAGAACTTCGATGAGAAGAGCTTCGTCGACGTCAAGAGCGACGTGTGCATCATCCCGCCGAACTCCTTCGCGCTGGCCCGCACAGTGGAGTACTTCCGTATCCCGCGCAATGTGCTGACCATCTGCCTGGGCAAGAGCACCTACGCGCGTTGCGGCATCATCGTCAACGTCACGCCGCTGGAACCGGAGTGGGAAGGCCACGTGACCCTGGAGTTTTCCAACACCACCACGTTGCCGGCCAAGATCTACGCCAACGAAGGCGTGGCGCAGATGCTGTTCCTGGAGTCCGACGAAGAGTGCGAAGTGTCCTATAAAGACCGCGGCGGCAAGTACCAGGGCCAGCGTGGCGTGACCCTGCCGCGTACTTAATCCGACCGGCGCAAGGAATTAGTCGGGAAAAAGGCACTCTATCGAGGTGAACTGTTCTGTTTCGCGTTACGCGAAGCGGACCTTTGCCCAGGGAGTGCCTATGAAAATCGACCCGACCATCAGCGCCGAACTGGCCAGGCTGCAACCCAACCAGATTGGCGTGCTTGCCTGGACCTTGCTGGCCAACCCCATGGCCCAACAGGCAGGCGGCCTACCGGGCCAACCGGACCCCGATCCCAATCCCGACTACCCTCAGCCCGAAGAGCCCGGCGAACCTACTATTCCAGACCAGCCACCACCCGCCCCCGTGGCGTGATCGGTAGCTGACGACGGTGCAGGGGTTGGCTTGCCAACTCCTGCAGGGCAGGGTCTAGCCGGCCACTGGCCAGACGTGTCCGTCACCTACCACGTAGACGGTCTCGCCCACCCCAGGGCGCACCGCATAGCCCCCCGTGAACGCTCCGAAAGCAGGCAGCAGGCTGACCTGCTCGCCCAGCACAAAGCAGGGCAGGCGCAGGCTCTGGCGGCCTCTGCCGTGTAATCGATACACGGGGTGTACATGCCCGGCCAGCACCGGTAGGTGCGAATGGGGCGTGGGTTCGTGCTGCAGGGCCAGGGGCCCGACCACCCAAGGTTCACTGACGACCTGGAAACCCAGCTCGGCAGGCGGGTCGCCAGCGCGCCGGTCGTGGTTGCCGCGTATCAGCGTCACTGCGAGATTAGTGTGCCGCTCGCGCCAGGCCATCAGGGCGGCCAGGGTCGCAGGGCCTTGTGAGCCGGGTGCATGGAGGAAGTCACCAAGGAAGATCAATTGCCCGCAGTCATGCTGCGCCAGAAGGCGGTCCAGCATGGCCAGGTTGCTGGCCGTGGTACCGTGGGGCACTGGTTGCCCCAGGCGCCGGTAGGCTGCCGCCTTGCCGAAATGGGCGTCGGCTATCAACAGCGCGCGCTGCTGAGGCCAATAGATGGCTTTCTCCGGCAGCAGCCACAGCGTGGTGCCATGCACACTCAACTCATGATGCCCGCTCACCGGTCTGCTGCCCGCTCAAGTTCGCCGACCATCCGCGCGATGCGATCAGCAAGTTTTTCCGAACTCAGGCTTTCGCGAAAGCGCTCCACCAACAAGGGGAACGCCAGAGGCGTGGCGCGCTTGAGGGCATGCATGTCCAGGCGCAGGCCCTGAATGCGCGTCAGTGTATGAGCCAGGCGCTGCACATCCAGCTCCTGGCGCAGCACCTCTTCCTGAGCCTGAGTCAACAGCAGGTTGCCGGCGTCGTATTGCTTGAAGACCTCGAAGAACAGGCTGCTGGACGCCTGTACCTGTCGGGTGCTTTTCTGCGAACCGGGGTAACCGCCGAAGACCAGGCCGGAAATGCGCGCGATCTCCCGAAAACGTCGTTGCGCCAGTTCACCGGCGTTGAGGCTGGCCACCACGTCTGCCAGCAAGTGGTCCGGGCTGAGCAGGGCGCCATTGAGCCACTGCGACCAATCCACGGCCGTGGCGCTGAGCAGTTCGAAGCCGTAGTCATTGACCGCCATGGAGAAGGTCAGCGGTTGCTGCCGGCTCATGCGTGAGGCCAGCAGGCTGGCCAGCCCCAGGTGTACCTGGCGGCCGGCAAAGGGGTAGAGAAACAGGTGCCAGCCCTCTCGGGACTTGAGGGTTTCGGCCAGCAGGGTAGTGGGGGTTGGCAGCGCGGACCAGTGTTGCTGCACCTCCAGCAACGGCCGCACAGCACGCAGGGGGGCGCTGTGGTACTCGCCCTGGGCTGCCAGGCCCAGTTGCACCACCAGGGCATCGGCCAGTTCGCTGGACAAGGGCATGCGCCCGCCATTCCAGCGCGGCACGGCGGCTTTTTTCGCGGTGCTGCGCTTGACGTAGGCGGTCATGTTTTCCACCCGCACCAACTCCAGTTGCCGGCCGGCGAACAGGAAGCCGTCGCCGGGGCGCAGGCGGGCGATGAAGCCTTCTTCGACACTGCCCAGGGAGCGGCCGCCTCCGCCTTTGCTCCAGAACTTGAGTTGCAGGCTGGCGTCGCTGACGATGGTGCCGATACTCATGCGGTGGCGGCGCGCCAGCCGGGCGTCGGGCACCCGCCACACGCCGTGTTCGTCAGGCTCCACGCGGCGGTAGTCAGGGTAGGCGGTCAGCGAGTGGCCGCCATGGCGGACGAACGCCAGGGCCCAGCGCCATTCGTCATCGGTCAGGTCGCGGTAGGCCCAGGCGCTGCGTACCTCGGCCAGCAGTTGCTCAGGCAAGAAGCCGCCCCCCAGGGCCATGGTCACCAGGTGCTGTACCAGCACGTCCAGCGGTTTGTGCGGTGATTCACGCGGTTCGATCTGACGGTCGGCCACGGCCTGCTCGGCGGCGGCCGCTTCCACCAGTTCCAGGCTGTGCGTGGGCACCAGGGTGACCCGCGAGGCGCGACCGGGCGCGTGGCCCGAGCGGCCGGCGCGTTGCATCAGCCGCGCCACACCCTTGGCCGAGCCGATCTGCAGCACGCGCTCCACCGGCAGAAAGTCTACGCCCAGGTCGAGGCTGGAGGTGCAGACCACGGCCTTGAGTTCGCCTTGCTTGAGTGCCCGTTCAACCCAGTCGCGGGTTTCGCGCGCCAGCGAACTATGGTGCAAGGCGATGATACCGGCCCAGTCGGGGCGGGCGTCCAGAATCGACTGAAACCAGATTTCCGCCTGGGCGCGGGTGTTGGTGAACACCAGGCAACTGCTGCTGGCGTCGATTTCGGCCACCACCTGGTCCAGCATGCGCAGGCCCATGTGGCCACCCCAGGGGAAGCGCTCGATGGCGCCGGGCAACAGGGTGTCGACCTCGATGCGCTTGGCGTCGGCGCCCTGCACGCTGATACCTTCGCCCGGGCCCAACAGGACTTCCTGGGCGTGGGCCTGGTTGCCAAGGGTGGCGGAAATACCCCACACGATCAGGCCAGGTTGCCAGCGGCGCAGACGCGCCAGGGCCAGTTGCAGTTGCACGCCGCGCTTGTTGCCGATCAGTTCGTGCCACTCGTCCACCACCACCATGCGCAGGCTGGCGAATTCGGTGTGCGCCTGCTCACGGGCCAACAGCAGGGTCAGGCTTTCCGGGGTGGTGATCAGCGTGGTCGGCAGGCGCCGGCCCTGTCGCGCGCGTTCGGCGCTGCTGGTATCGCCGGTGCGCAGGCCCAGGCTCCAGGGCAGTTGCAGGTCGTCAAGGGGCGTTTGCAGGGCGCGTTGGGTGTCGGCCGCCAGCGCACGCATGGGCGTGATCCACAGCACCGTCAGTGGCGCGGTGCGGCTGCCGGCCTTGGCGAACCGCTGCAAGGCCGCGAACCACAGTGCGTAAGTCTTGCCGGCGCCGGTACTGGCATGCAGCAGGCCGGACTGTCCCGCTTTCACCGCTTTCCAGACCTGTTTCTGGAAAGCGAAGGGTTTCCAGTGTCGGTCGGCGAACCAGTGGCGGGCGTGATCGGGCATGGGCGCTGTCCGTGGGGGTTAAACCAAAGACAGCGGCGCCCGGCAGATAGTTTTGTTTTAAAAGCGCAGTGGGTGTTACTTCAGGTTGCCACTGAGGAACTGGCGCAACCGCTCGCTGGTCGGGTTGCCCAGTACGTCCGCCGGGGCGCCTTGTTCTTCCACCAGGCCCTTGTGCAGGAACATCACCTGGTTGGAGACCTGGCGCGCGAAGCTCATTTCGTGGGTGACCATGATCATGGTGCGGCCTTCCTCGGCCAGGCCCTGAATCACCTTCAGTACTTCCCCCACCAGCTCCGGGTCCAGCGCCGAGGTGGGTTCGTCGAACAGCATCACCTCCGGTTCCATGGCCAGCGCGCGGGCGATGGCCACGCGCTGCTGCTGGCCACCGGAAAGGAACGCCGGGTATTGGTCGGCGACCCGCGCCGGCAGGCCTACCTTGTCCAGGTAGCGGCGCGCCCGCTCTTCGGCTTCCTGCTTGCTCACGCCCAGCACCCGGCGCGGGGCCATGGTGACGTTTTCCAGCACGCTCATGTGGCTCCACAGGTTGAAGTGCTGGAACACCATGGCCAGGCGCGTGCGAATACGCTGCAGTTCGGCCGGGTCGGCCACGCGCATGCCATGGCTGTCCTGCACCATGCGGATCTGCTTGCCGTCCAGGCTCATGGCGCCGTCGTTCGGGGTTTCCAGGAAGTTGATGCAGCGCAGGAACGTGCTCTTGCCCGAGCCGCTGGCGCCGATCAGGCTGATGACGTCGCCGGTGTTGGCCTTGAGCGATACGCCCTTGAGCACTTCGTTGTCGCCGTAGCGTTTGTGCAGGCCTTCGATGGTCAGTTTGTACATGGGCAAGTGGGTCTCAAGGCGAAAGGAGGTAGCCGCTGCGGTAGGCGTCACGGCCGGCGACATGGGCAATGACCATGCCGGCGGTGGCCATGCGGCGCAGCGAACGGGCGTAGAGCAAGCCAGGTTGGGCACACCGCACCGGGGTGACGGTGTCGGTGATCGGGTCTATGACCTCGGCGATCAGCTGGTCGGTCGTCATCAGGGTGCCCGGCAGCACATGAAACACCAGCAGGCCGCCCACGGGCGTGACCACCGGTTCCACCGCCGCCAGTGGCGTGGCAGGCTGCAGCAACGCGGGCAAGGGCGCCGGGGTGCCGCTGATGGCGCCGAAGTGCGTCAGGTAGTCGAGAATGCCCTGGCAGTCGGCCAGGGCCGTGGGGTGGTCCACATCGCCCTGACCGCGCAGTTCCACGGTCACCGAAAAGCTGCCCTGGGGGATCTCGAAACGGTGGTTGAAGCGCTGCTGCAACTCCCACCACACCAGGGTGAAGCACTCGTCGAACGACTGGCCGCCCGAATCGGTGGCGAGCAGGCTGGCCTGAGCGCCCAGGTAGCGCGACAACGGCTCTACCCTGGGCCAGGCCTCGGGCGTGGTGTACAGATGTTGCACGGCTTCGAAGTCACAGTGCAGGTCCAGCACCATCAGCGCATCGCAGGCCAGGCGCTGCAACACCAGGCGCTGGGATTGCAACTGGGTGGTCGGCACCTGCGCTTGCAGGGCTTTGCGCAGGCTGGCGCGGATCAGGCTGGCGTTGTGCTGCGGGTCGTCGCTGAGGTGGGGTTCCACCTCGGTCCCCACTTCATCACTGAGGTCGACGAACAGGCGGTTGAAGTTTTGCCCGCTCTCCAGCTCATAGCGGCCCAGGGGCACGTCCATCAGCACTTGTTCGAGGCCCACCGGGTTGGCCACCGGCACCAGCACGATTTCGTGGGTCAGGCGCCCGGCCTGTTCCAGCTCGCTCAGGCGCTGCTTGAGGTGCCAGGCCACCAGCATGCCGGGCAGTTCGTCGGCGTGCAGCGAAGCCTGGATGTAGATCTTGCCGGCGCCGTCCGTGGGGCCATAGTGAAAGCTGTGGACCTGCCGGGTGGTGCCAGGCACCGGGCTGATCAGGTCATGGGTATGGTGTCGCATGATCGTGTCCTAGTGCGCGGGGCCGAGGAAGGCCAGCCAGCGGCGTTCAGCCAGGCGGAACAGCCCCACCAGCGTAAAGGTGATGGTCAGGTAGATCAGCGCGGCGATGCCGAACGACTGGAAGGTGAGGAAGGTCGCCGAGTTGGCGTCCCGGGCCACCTTGAGGATATCGGGCACGGTGGCGGTGAAGGCCACGGTGGTGGAGTGCAGCATCAGGATCACTTCGTTGCTGTAGAACGGCAGCGAGCGGCGCAGGGCCGAGGGCATGATCACGTAGGTGTACAGCTTCCAGCCCGTGAGGCCGTAAGCCTTGGCTGCCTCGACTTCACCGTGGTTCATGCTGCGGATGGCGCCGGCGAAGATTTCGGTGGTGTAGGCGCACGTGTTCAGGGCGAAGGCCAGGATGGTGCAGTTCATGGCATCGCGGAAGAACGCGTCCAGCACCGGTTGCTCGCGCACCGCGGCAATACTGTAGATACCGGTGTAGCAGATCAGCAACTGGATGTAGAGCGGCGTGCCGCGGAACAGGTAGGTGTAGAACTGCACCGGCCAGCGCAGCCAGAAGTGGCTGGACACGCGGGCGATGGACAGCGGAATCGACACCACGAAGCCGATGGCGATGGAGGCGCTGAGCAGCCACATGGTCATGGCCAGGCCGGTGATGTGCTGACCGTCCGAATACAGGAACGGGCGCCAGTACTGTTGCAACAATTCGATCATCGCACCGCCTCCCGGCTGCCTGCGCTGTAACGCCGTTCAGCCCAGCGCAACACGATGTTGGATGCACTGGTGATCAGCAGGTAGATGACGGCCGCCAGGACCAGGAAGTAGAACAGCTGGTAAGTACTCTTGCCGGCGTCCTGCGCGGCCTTGACCACGTCCGCCAGGCCGATGATCGACACCAGCGCGGTGGCCTTGAGCATCACCATCCAGTTATTGCCGATGCCCGGCAGGGCAAAGCGCATCATTTGCGGGAACACCACGTAGCGAAAGCGCTGGCCGCGCTTGAGGCCGTAGGCGGTAGCCGCTTCCACCTGGCCGCGCGGCACGGCGAGGATGGCGCCACGGAAGGTTTCGGTGAAATAGGCGCCATAGATGAAACCCAGGGTGATCACCCCCGAGACGAAAGGGTCGATCTCGATGTAGTCCCAGTCCATGGCGTCGGTGAAATTGGTCAGCCAGGTCTGCAGGCTGTAGAAGATCAGCAGCATCAGCACCAGGTCAGGCACGCCGCGGATCAGGGTGGTGTAGAGCTGGGCAGGCACGCGCAGCAGCTTGACGCTGGACAGCTTGGCGGTAGCGCCCAGCAGCCCCAGGCAAACGCTCACCAGCAGCGACAGCACGGCAAGCTTGATGGTCATCCAGGTGCCTTCCAGCAGGATGGGGCCGAAGCCCTTCAAGCTGAATGCCGAAAGCCCCAGGTTTTGTAATAGGTCATCGAACATGGATCAGGCCTGTGCAGGTAGAAAAAACGCCTTCCCCCGGAGAGAGGAAGGCGTCGTTACCAAATGTTACTTACCGCTGTACAGGTTCAGATCACCGAAGTGCTTCTTCTGAATGGCATCGTAGGTCCCATCTTTGTGTAACGCTTCGATACCTTTATCCAGCAGGGCCTTGAGGTCTTTGTTACCTTTCTTGATACCGACGGCGGTCTTGGCCGGCAGCAGCGGGTCGTCCACTGGCTTGCTGACTTCGTAGGCGGCGCCCTGCGGAGACTTCAGGAAGCCCAGCTCGGCCTGCAGCATGTCCTGGATGGAAGCGTCCAGGCGGCCATTGGTCAAGTCAGCGTAGACCTGGTCCTGGTTGGCGTAAGGCTGGATCTTCACCCCGGCCGGCTCCAGTTTGGCCTTGGCGTAGGCTTCCTGGATGGTGCCCTGCTCATAGCCCACGGTCTTGCCTTTGAGCGACTCGGGCGTGCTGTAGGCCGCACCCTTTTTGAACACCAGCGCGGTTGGGCCGGAGAACAGTTCGCTGGAGAAATCGATGACCTTTTCCCGCGCTTCGGTCACGGTCATGGACGAAATCACGCCGTCGAATTTGCCGGCGTTCAGGCCCGGCACCATGCCGTCGAAGTCGTTCTCGACCCACTTGCACTGCACTTTCAGTTCTTTGCAGATGGCGTTGCCCAGGTCGATGTCAAAGCCCACCAGGCTGCCGTCGGCGGCCTTGGATTCAAACGGAGCGTAGGACGGATCCACGCCGAAACGCAGTACCTTGTAATCCTTGGCCATCGCGGCGCCAGCAGACAAACATAAGGCCAGTGCAGAAAGGGTCAGCAATGCTTTTTTCATTGTGCAGTCCTTAGAACCTGAGAAGAGCGTACAGGGGTACGCGACATTCGTTACCGGCAAATGCCAGACATCATTGTGATAGCAATTTCCGCACCATAGTCCACGAACGGGCGTTTAAATGGAGCACCCGCAGAGGCTCTGGCGCGCTGTGATGCCCAAAATCGGGCGGTCGAAAAATGGCGCACCAAAAGCGTGCGGTCAGCTCAGCAGATCCTGCAGCGTAGCCAGACTATCGGCTTCTTCCACCGGTTTGTCCTGCCGCCAGCGCAACATGCGCGGAAAACGTACGGCAATGCCGCTTTTGTGACGTTTTGACAGGGCGATGCCCTCGAAGCCCAGTTCGAACACCAGGGTAGGGCGAACGCTGCGCACCGGGCCGAACTTCTCCACGGTGGTCTTGCGCACGATGGCATCCACCTGGCGCATTTCCTCGTCGGTCAGCCCCGAGTAGGCCTTGGCGAACGGTACCAGGGTGCGTTCGCTGGCCTCGGCGGGGCCATCCCAGACGGCGAAAGTGTAGTCCGTGTAGAGGCTGGCGCGGCGGCCGTGGCCGGCCTGGGCGTAGATCAGCACAGCGTCGACGCTGAATGGGTCGACCTTCCATTTCCACCACACCCCCATGTCCTTGGTGCGGCCCACGCCATACAGTGCCTCGCGGGCCTTGAGCATCATGCCTTCCACGCCCAGGCGCCGGGAGTGCTCGCGCTGCTCGGCCAGGGCCTGCCAGGTATCACCTTGCACCAGGGGCGACAGCCGCAGTACCGGCAGGTCGGCACCGGCCACCACTTGCTCCAGTTGGCGGCGGCGTTGGTGTTGGGGTTCGTTGCGCCAGTCGTGGCCTTGCCATTCCAGCAGGTCGTAGGCCAGCACGGCGACGGGAACCTCGGTCAGCATCTTCTTGCTCAGGGTCTTGCGGCCGATGCGCTGCTGCAACAGGGCGAAGGGCTGTACGCCTTCGTTCCACACCACGATCTCGCCGTCGATGACGGTGCCATCGGGCAAGGCATCGATGAGTGCCTGCAACTCGGGGAAACGGTCGGACACCAGCTCCTCGCCGCGTGACCACACCCATAGCTGGCCATCGCGCTTGACCAGTTGCGCGCGTATGCCGTCCCACTTCCACTCCACCTGCCAGTCGCTGACGGGCCCGATCAGTGTGTCGAATTGGTCCACCGGTTGCTGCAGTGCATGGGCGAGAAAGAAGGGGTAGGGCTGGCCGCCGCGCTGGGCGTGTTCATCAGCCGATTCGGCGGCGATCAGCCGGCGGTAACTGTCGGCGGTGGGGCGGTGGGACAAGTCGGTATAGCCCACCAGGCGCTGGGCCACGCGCTTGCTGTCAATGCCGGCCAGTTGCGCGAGGGCACGGGTGACCAGCAATTTCGATACGCCCACCCGGAAGCTGCCGGTGATCAGCTTCAGGCACAGCATCAGGCTTTGCCGGTCCAGTTGCGCCCACAGCGCCGGCAAGCGCTCGGCGAGGGTTTCCGGTGGCAGCCCGCGCAAGGGTAGCAGGGCTTGTTCCACCCACCAGGCCAGGCCCTGGTCACTGCTGTGCTCGGACTCGGGCAACAGCAGGGAGAAGGTTTCCGCCAGGTCGCCGACAGCCTGGTAGCTTTCCTCGAACAACCAGTCCGGGATGCCGCTGGTGGTCACGGCTATCTCGCGCAGCACCCGGCTGGGCACCAGTTGTCGGGGGCGGCCACCGGACAGGAAGTACACCGCCCATGCCGCGTCGGCGGCGTCGGCGTGGCTGAAGTAATCTTCAAGCGCCTGGCGCTTGGCGTTGGTGGAGGTGGTTTCATCCAGGCGGGCATACAGTTGGGCAAAGGCTTTCATGCGCTGGCCGCCTTGTCGTCGTCTTCGTCGCCGTATTCGGTGGTAAAGCCCTGGGCGTCCAGCCCCAGGTCGCGCAGGTAGCGCACCAGCACCGCCACCGAGCCATGGGTGACCATCACCCGTTCGGCGCCGGTCTGTTCGATGGCCCACAGCAGGCCGGGCCAGTCGGCGTGGTCGGAAAGCACGAAGCCACGGTCCACGCCGCGCCGCCGGCGGGTGCCGCGCAGGCGCATCCAGCCACTGGCGAAGGCGTCGCTGTAATCACCAAAGCGGCGCATCCAGGTGCTGCCACCGGCCGAGGGCGGCGCCAGGATCAGCGCCTGACGCAGGGCCGGGTCGGTTTTTTTGAAGTCGCCGGCGTAGTGGGTATCCGGAATGCGGATGCCGCCTTCGCGGTATACCCGGTTCAGCGGCTCTACCGCGCCGTGCACCAGAATCGGCCCGATGCTGGCATCGATCCCATGCAGAATGCGCTGAGCCTTGCCGAAGGCATAGGCGAACAAGACGCTGGCCTTGCCCGCCTGGGCGTTCGCGCGCCACCAGCTGTCGATCTCGCTGAAGATTTCCTGTTGTGGCTGCCAGCGGTAGATGGGCAGGCCGAACGTGGATTCGGTGATGAACGTATGGCAGCGTACCGGTTCGAACGGTGCGCAGGTGCCGTCGGCTTCCACCTTGTAGTCGCCGGATGCCACCCAGACTTCACCCTGGTATTCCAGCCGCACTTGAGCGGAGCCGAGCACGTGGCCGGCTGGGTGGAAGCTGAGCGTTACCCCGTGGTGTACCAGGCGTTCACCGTAGTCCAGGGTTTGCAGGTTGATGTCGGCACCCAGCCGCGCGCGAAGGATACCGGCGCCGGGGCTGGCGGCCAGGTAGTGGCTGTTGCCGGTGCGGGCATGGTCGCCATGGCCGTGGGTAATCACCGAACGCGACACGGGGCGCCAGGGGTCGATGTAGAAATCGCCGGGCGGGCAGTAGAGGCCTTCGGGGCGGGCGATGACGAGGTCCATGGGCGAGCCTTTTGCTGGGGGCTTAAAGGCTCAGAGGCGGGCGGCGTGTTATAAGTTTCAATGGGGCAGGCGTTGGCGTTTCAAGCCTTGAAGCGCTCGCTGGCAAGCCAGCGGCTGCACTGACGATGACTGTTGATGAGGAGCATACCCATGGCCTTGCGCTGGTTGGCACTACCGCTTCTGCTCGTGACCGGTTCGGCTTTCGCCGCCGGTTGCCCCGAACTGTTGCAAGGCCAGATGCCCGCATTGCGGGGTGGCACGCCCATCGACCTGTGTCAGCGCTTTGCTGGCAAGCCGCTGGTGGTGGTCAATACCGCGAGCTACTGTGGCTTTGCCCCGCAGTTCAGTGGCCTGGAAGGTCTGTATGGCCGATATAAGGATCAGGGCCTGGAGATGATTGGCGTGCCCTCCAATGACTTCAAGCAGGAAGCCCAGGACACCGCCGAGACCGCCAAGGTGTGTTACGCCAACTACGGCGTCACCTTCACCATGACCCGTCCCACTGCTGTGCGCGGGGCGGATGCCACCCATCTGTTCAAGGTGCTGGCCGAGCAGAGCAGTACGCCGAAGTGGAATTTCTACAAATACGTGGTGGATCGCCAGGGCAATGTGGTGGCCAGTTTCTCCAGCATCACCAAGCCTGATGACCCGGACCTCATCGCCGCGGTGGAAAAGGCAATCGCCTCCAAGCCTTGATGCGGCCTTCAATGTAACGCCCCGGTAAATGAAAAAACCCGCCGAAGCGGGTTTTTTGCTGCAGGCAGGGAATCAGAAGCGGTAGGTCAGCGAGGTGCCGAAACCGCTGGCGCTGTTCTTGTACTTGGAGCTGTAGGCCAGCGCAGTACCCGCACCTTCGTTGATCTTCACGCTCTCTTCCCACAGGTAGGAGTAGGCGAAGTCCAACGTGATGTTGCTGACCGGGGTCCAGCCCACACCGAAGCTGACAGCCTGGCGGTCGCCCGTCGGGATGCGCGGCGAGCGGTCGACGTTGTTGGTCGGCGACTGGTCGACCGAGTAGCCGGCGCGCAGTACCACTTCCTTGTTCAGCTGGTACGCGGCACCAATGGCGTGGGCCCAGGTGTCATGCCAGTTCTGTTCTTCGGTAATGGTGCTCAGCGAGCCCGAGAGCAGGGCAGGCACGCCCTTGTTTTCCACGGTAATGTCCTGCAGGCGGCTCCAGCGGGTCCAGGTGCTGCCGGCATACACGGTCCAGTCATCGCCCAGTTTCTGGGTGATGGAGAAGTCGACCGATTCCGGGGTGTCCAGGTCCAGCGAGGCGTCGTAGCTGTGGCCACTCAGGCCCAGCAGGCTGAACGTGCCGCCAGTGACCTTGGTGTCGCCGTCCAGGTGGTAATCCACCTTGGAATGGTAGGTCAGGCCCAGGCTGGTGGTGGGCGTGGCCTGCACCAGGATGCCAGCGTTGAAGCCGATGGCTGTGTCGTTGCCGTTGATTTTCACCTTGCCGTCATTGGTGCCCGGCGTGAAGGCGTTCGGCACCATGGAGCTCAACTCGCCGTCGATGCGGTTGATGGTGGGGCCGAAGCCGATCGACACTACGTCATTGAATGCGTAGCTGACGGTCGGTTGAAAGGTGATGACCGAGACCTTGCTCTTGTTGGCGTGGTAACGGCCAGCAAAGTCGCTGTGGTAGTCGGTGATCAGGCCGAACGGCACGTAGAAGCCGACACCGAAGGCCCAGTGGTCATCAATGGGCTGCACGTAGTAACCCATTGGCACGGTGGTCATCGGCACCATGTCACCGCCTTCTTTGCCCCCCAGGGCGGCGCGACTTTGGCTGATGTCGGTCTTGGCGTCGATGACAGCGGCACCCACGGTGGCTTGTGCGCTCTTGAGGCGCGACATGCCCGCAGGGTTTCCGTAGACAGTGCTGGCATCATCGGCAGATGAAGAGCGGCCGGCGAACCCGGTGCCCATCCCGCTGATGCTGGTTTCGTTGATGGCAAAGCCACTGGCGAACAGCTGGGTGGAAGCGAGCGTTACGGCGATGCTGAGTGTGGTCTTGAGCATTACTTTTTTCATTATTAGAACTCCATGTGATCACCGAAGCGAAAACTACCAACATTTTCGCGGCGGCGCTATAGCCCGTATCGCTTGAGATAGAGCGGTTTTGTAGGACAATCCGACCAGATTAGAGGTTTATAAGCTGGCGTTATGCCACAACCTTCAGCTGGCTAATCTGTCAGGTGTCGTGATGCAACGGGCCCAGGCGGCGGTGAAGTCCCTGATGCGTCCTTGGGGTTGGAAGGTCTGACGCCATATTCTGGCCATGCCGATGAGGTCATCGGCCTGTGGCAGGGGCGTTTTCTGCTGTTCTATCAGTAGCCAGGCGATGGCGGTGGCGTATCTCAGGTTGACGGTCAACTCCTGATGCGGGCCACTCAGAAAGGCGTGTTGGCTGGCCAGCCCTCGTACCAGGCTGGCCAGCTCGGGATCCAGGGCCAGGTAGCGGTCCCAGAGCGCCTGGTGGCGCAGGGCGCCGATGCGGTAGAGGCCGTGGCCACGCCGGCCATGCAGCTCGTTACCCAGGGCTGACTGGCTGGCGGCGACGCCCAGTAGCAATGCTTCAGCGTTGGCGCAATGACGGCCCAGGTACAGCAACGTCGGGCGAATCACGTACTGGCTCAATTCCCGTGCGGCGATCCCCATAAAGCCCAGTGACCTCTCCTGTATGGCCGGCGGGGCAGGGGTGCTTGGCAGCAGTGAATCGGATAGCCCCGCCGGAAGCGGCGTGAACCGCTTGAATTGAAGTGTAGTGTCATATGTATGCTGTAAAGGGCTGTTTTTAAATTATTTGCCCGCCCCCAACGGCCATGAATATGCCTCAGGGAAATAAGGAGGGCGCTGCAAGTTACACGCGCGAGGCGATGCCTTGGGGCTTGCAGTTGGCCGCCAAGCGGCCATAAAAAAGCCCCGCGTCAGAGCGGGGCCTCGGGGTGTTGCGGTTGCCTCAGGCAACCAGTGCCTGGCGCGTACGGTCGATAACGGCCTGCAGCGGCTCGGCGCTGGAGTATTGCTCCGGGTACAGGCGTTCGCTGTGGCGGGCAATACCGTGCTCGTTGACGATCGTGAAGCTGAAGCAGCCTTTGCGAGCGGCCATGATCAGGCAGTTCATCGGTGCGAAGGCGTGGGTCAGGGTGCGAATGGCATCTTGAGTGTGGATAGTGTTCATAGTTATTGGATGTTCCTGCAAAAGACACGGATTAAGATCCGTGCGCACTAAAAACGTTCCAGTAACGCGGGCCACCATTGGCCGAACGAAGAACCTGACTGGAACAAAAGCAGCCAGTGTGAAGCGCAATTCATATGTGGCGCTTGGGCTGACCGGTAGGTACTTAGGAGGACAGGCAACACACCGGGGCAAAGGTTCACAGCCCGTGGGTGAAGATCCTGATCAATCAGCAGGTTGGTTAGGTCAGAGTAAAGAGGCTTGGCAGCGATGCTCGTCTACGTGCGAGGATCGTGAAGTGTTTACCTGGAAACCATCGAGTAGGTCGGTCCGCTGTTTCAGCAGGTGTTCGCTTGCTGCGAATGACGTGCTTGAGGACTGTATCGACCGTAAATTGACTTTCAGCTTGGTACTAACATTTTCAAGGCTACATCAAAGCCTGCAGCCTTGGCAACTGTTTTTTACGACTCGGCGGCAGTGGCTTGCCAGAGAGCTTATTGCGGCTAGCAATTGCTCGCCGTGTCCACCCAGTAGCGCAGCAGGCCAGTTTGCACCTTTAGTCGCGCGTTGGGAACCCCCCAGCGGGGTGTTTTGTTCGGTAACGCTTGACACCGAGGCCGAATATGGTGCGGCCCATTGCCTCCAATCGGGGCGGTTGTGCACATTGCTCACCTCACCTGCGATTTCCTTGCAAAGCCCTTGCCCATCCCACCCCTATGCTCGGCTGAAAATTTAAGTCAATGAAAAAAAACGCTTTTTTGAGCTGGTGAAAAAATCGTCAGTTTGACTGAAAGCCCCATTCCATCGGGGTTTGCGGGCATTGGGAGGCGGTTGTCCACTGAGTTATCCACAGCTTCTGTGGATTGTCCCGAGCGCTTGCTCTAGCACGGGCGTGCTCGGTAATTTCATGTGTCTGGTCAAGTCTTCATCTGATTATGTCAATGCTTCGATGAGAATATTTTGCATCGCGCAGGTACCGATATTTTTTTTCGGGTGCTGTTCAAAAATGTGCGGCTATCGCCCGACCGGAGGCCAGGCGGATCATCGGTTTGCCGCCGGTCGTCGCTTCGCTCAGACTGTGCCTTTGTTTGAACGCGGTGGGAATTGAAATGGCATTGGACATCACCAGCCTGTTGCTTGGCCTGTTGCTAGCGGGGGTACCAAGCCTGGCGCTGGCGTTTCAGTTGCAGCGGCGCCTGAGCCGCGTGGACGCCGACACAGCGCTGCTGAACGAACGCCTGGCAACCGCGCAGTTGGCCCAGAGCGGCCTCAACGCGCAACTGGATGCCTGCCGTGACGAAATCAGCGACCTGGCCCAGGCCAATGGTGTCAAGCAGGCCGAACTGGCCGCACAGGGGCGTGAACTCGACCTGTTGCAGATAGAGCGCGACAACGCCCGTGATGCCGCCCATGCCTGGAACCTTGAGCGTAACGGCAAGGAAGGTGAGTTGCGCCGGCTGGCGGCTGAGTGCGCGGGCCTGCAGGCCGAGTTGCGCGAACAGCAGGACAGCCATCAACAACGGTTGACCGACCTGCAGGGGTCGCGTGACGAGTTGCGTGCGCAGTTCGCCGAACTGGCCGGCAAGATCTTCGATGAACGCGAACAGCGTTTCGCCGAGACCAGCCAACAGCGCCTGGGGCAGTTGCTCGACCCGCTCAAGGAGCGTATCCAGTCGTTTGAAAAGCGCGTGGAGGAAAGCTATCAGCAGGAGGCCCGTGAGCGATTCTCCCTGGGCAAGGAACTGGAGCGCCTGCAACAGTTGAACCAGCGCCTGAGCGACGAAGCCACCAACCTGACCCAGGCCCTCAAGGGCCAGAAAACCCAGGGCAACTGGGGCGAGCTGATTCTGGAGCGGGTACTGGAGCACGCGGGCCTGGAGAAAGGCCGCGAGTACCAGACCCAGGTCAGCCTGAAAGGCCCGGACGGTGAGCGCTTCCAGCCCGACGTGCTGATCATGCTCCCTGGCGACAAACAGGTCGTGGTCGACTCCAAGGTCAGCCTCACGGCCTACCAGCAGTACATCAGTGCCGACGACCCGGCGGTGTCCCAGGCGGCCCTGAAGCAGCACGTGCTGTCGCTGCGCAACCACGTGAAGGGGCTGTCGGGCAAGGACTACAAACGCCTGGAAGGCCTGCACAGCCTGGATTTCGTCTTGCTGTTCGTGCCTATCGAGGCGGCTTTCTCGGCGGCCCTGCAAGCGGAACCGAACCTGTTCCAGGAGGCCTTCGACCGGCAGATCGTGATTGTCAGCCCCACCACCTTGCTGGCCACCTTGCGGGTCATCGACAGCCTGTGGAAACAGGAAAGGCAAAGCCAGAACGCCCGGGAAATCGCCGAGCGGGCGGGGTGGCTGTACGACAAGTTCGTGTTGTTCATCCAGGACCTGGACGAGGTGGGCAACCGCCTGCAGCAGTTGGACAAGGCCTACAGTGCTGCGCGCAACAAGCTCACCGACGGCCGTGGCAACCTGGTGAGCCGAACCGAGCAGCTCAAGCTGCTGGGCGCGCGGGCCAGCAAGAGCCTGCCCGCCGACCTGCTGGAGCGCGCCATGACCGACGCTGAAGGTGCCTCACTGCCGGCTGAGGTGCCGATTGAGTAACGCCCGCAGCGCCGCCGGCTTCACGGGCTTGGCGAGGTAGTCCAGGCCCGCGGCATGCACCTGGTCCAGCACCTCGGGGCGGCCATCGGCACTGATGACCATGCCCGGTATCGGTGCGTTGAGTTGGGTGCGCAGCCAGGCCATCAGTTGCGGTCCGGTGTCGCCCTCATCCAGGTGAAAGTCCACCAGCGCCAGGTGTGGGCGCATGCCGTTGTCCAGCAGGTGGCGGCACTGCCGGCGGTCACGGGCGGTGAAGACCTGGCAGCCCCAGCGGCTGAGCAGGCTGTTCATGCCCACCAGGATGCTGTCTTCGTTGTCCACGCACAGCACGTTCAGCCCGCTGAGGTCATGGCCCTTGCTAGCGACCGGCGCAGGCGCTGGCGCAGCCACACTGGCCACCGGCACGGTCACGCTGAACACGCTGCCCTTGCCGGACCACGACCGCACTTGCAGGCGATGGCCCAGCACCCGGCACAGGCCGTCGGCAATGGCCAGGCCCAGGCCCAGGCCTTTTTCGGCGCGGGTCTGGTGGCTGTCCAGGCGCTTGAATTCCTCGAAGATCACGTGCAGCTTGTCATCCGGAATACCTGGGCCGCGGTCCCATACTTCCAGGCTCAAGGCCCCGGCCTTGCGACGTACGCCCAGCAGAATCGGGCCTTTGCCATAACGGAAGGCGTTGGTCAGAAAATTCTGCAAGATGCGCCGCAGCAACTTGATGTCGCTGTTGATGCGCAGGCCCGACGATCGCACATGGAACGCCAGGCCCTGTTCCTGGGCCAGGGCCTTGAATTCGGCGCCCAGGGTGTCGTACAGGTCGCTCAGGGCGAAAGGTTTGCTGTCGGGGGTGATCTTGCCGTTTTCCAGGCGCGAGATGTCCAGCAGGTCGCTGATCAAATCTTCGGCCGAGCGCAGCGAGCTGTCCATGTGCTGCACCAGTTGCTGAGCGTCGGCGGACAGGCCGTCGCCCTGGTGCGACAGCGCGGCGGAGAACAGCCGCGCGGCGTTCAGTGGCTGCATCAGGTCGTGGCTGACGGCGGCCAGGAAACGGGTTTTCGATTGGTTGGCGGCCTCGGCGGTGCTCTTGGCCTGGGTGAGGGCCATGTTGAGCTGGGAAAGCTCATGGGTGCGTTCAGCCACCCGCTGTTCCAGGCTTTCATTGGCGGCGGTGAGCGCCTGTTCGGCCTCGCGGAATGCGGTGATGTCGGTGAAACTCATGACAAAGCCGCCCCCGGGCATGGGGTTGCCGATCAGCTCGATCACCCGGCCGTTGGGAAACAGCCGCTCGGAGGTGTGCGCGCGGCCTTGGCGCATCCAGTGCAGGCGCCGGGCGACGTGCACTTCGGCTTCGCCAGGGCCGCACAAGCCCCGCTCGGCGTTGTAGCGAATGATGTCGGCAATGGGCCGGCCAACGGTGATCAGGCCGTCGGGGTAATTGAACAGTTCCAGGTAGCGCCGGTTCCAGGCCACCAGGTGCAGCGACTGGTCGACCACGCTGACGCCCTGGCTGATGTTTTCAATGGCGCCCTGAAGCAAGGCGCGGTTGAACTGCAGCACTTCGCTGGCTTCGTCGGCGATTTTCACCACATCTTCCAGCTGCATGTCACGGCCTTCGATGGCCGCGCGCACCACGGCGCGGGTGGACGAGCTGCCCAGCACGCCAGCCAGCAGGCGTTCGGTGTGGGCGATCCACTCGTTGTCGGCGCGCTGGCTGGGGTTGAAGCCGATGCCTTGGCGGTAGGCGAAACGGATGAAGCTCTGCCGCGCCCGGTCTTCACCGACAAAGCGTGAGGCCAGGGTCAGCAGGTCCTCGATCTGCACCGACAGGGGCAGGCGGCCGCCCGGCCGGGCGCTGGTTTCCTGGCCAATGAAGCGCCCGGCCTGCCAGTGCTCCGACACCCGCGTGCGCGATAGCGCGGACACCCAGGCGAACAAGGTGAAGTTGCCGGCCAGCGACAGCACCACGCCTTGGGTCAGTGGCGTGATAGGCAGCCCCAGTGGGTTGCTGTGCAACCAGGTCAGCCCCGGAAACAGGTGCAAGGGCAGGCCCAGGCTATGGGCCGACATGGGCAGGATCAGGGTGTAGAACCACAGGAAGGTGCCGGTCGCCAGGCCGGCGAATACGCCGCGGCGGTTGGCCTTCTTCCAGTACAGGGCGCCCAGCATGGCGGGGGTCAGTTGGGTCACGGCGGCGAAGGCGATCTGGCCGATGGTGGCCAGGCTGGCAGTGCTGCCCAGCAGCCGGTAGCTGACGTACGCCAGCAACAGGATGACCACGATGCTGATACGCCGCACCGAGAGCATCCAATGGCGAAATACTTCGAACGGCCGCTCGGCACTCTGGCGCCGTAGCAGCCAGGGCAGCAGCATGTCGTTGGAGACCATGGTCGAAAGGGCCACGCTGGCGACAATGACCATGCCGGTGGCCGCGCTGGCGCCGCCGATGAAGGCCAGCAAGGCCAGGGCAGGGTGGGCCTCGGCCAGGGGCAGGCTGATGACGAACGAATCAGGGATGACCCAGCTCGGCAGGCGCATCTGCCCGGCCAGGGCGATGGGCACCACGAACAGCGCGGCCAGGATCAGGTAAGCGGGGAACACCCAGCGGGCCAGGCGCAGGTCCTGGGGTTCGATGTTTTCGACCACCGTCACGTGGAACTGGCGGGGCAGGCAGATGATTGCCATCATCGCCACGCCGGTCTGCACCACCATGGACGGCCAGTTGATGGTTTCCTGCCAGTAGGTTTCCAGGCGCGGCGCGAGGGTGGCCTGGTTGAACAGGTCACCGAAGCCGTCGTACAGGCCATAGGTAACGAACGCCCCCACACCGAGGAAGGCAAACAGCTTCACCAGCGCTTCGAAGGCAATGGCCAGGACCATGCCGCGGTGGTGCTCGGTGACGTCCAGGCTGCGGGTGCCGAAGACGATGGTGAACAGCGCCAGTACCAGCGACACCACCAGGGCGGTGTCCTGCACGCGGGTGCCGGTGGCATCGGCGCCGGCACCGATCAACAGGTTCACCCCCAGCACGATGCCCTTGAGCTGCAGGGCGATGTAGGGCAGTACGCCCACCAGGCAGATCAGCGCCACCACGACCGCCAGGGACTGGGATTTGCCGTAGCGGGCGGCGATGAAGTCGGCGATGGAGGTGATGTTTTCCTGTTTGCTGATCAGGATCATTTTCTGCTGCACCCAAGGGGCGAAGACCATCAGCAGCACCGGGCCCAGGTAAATGGGCAGGAACGCCCACAATTGCTCGGCGGCCTGGCCGACTGCGCCGAAGAAGGTCCAGCTGGTGCAATAGACCGCCAGGGAAAGGCTGTACACCCAGGCGCGCATGCGCGGTGACAGCGGCGTGCTGCGGCGGTCGCCATAGAAGGCGATGGCGAACATCACGGCCATGTAGGCCAGGGCGACCGCGGCGATCAGCCCGCTGGACAGCGACATCAAGAGCTCCGATGCAAGGGTTTTAAGCGCGTCGCTCTTTTCCCGGGCTTCGCCCGGTCCCACAGGGAGCGCCCCCCTGCAGGACCGGGCGAAGCTCGGGAAAAGAGCGGCGCGGTTCCAGGTGAAGATCAGTCTCGCACGGCCAAGCCCAGCGCGTCAGCGCCGACCAAGGTCGCACTGCGGCTTACTGCCTCAGGCTGAGGTCCACCAGCTCATGCATCCGCTCGACAGAGGGTGCTGACTCGGCGAACAGAATGCGGTAAACCACCGGTGAGACGATCATGTCCAGCAAGTGGTCGGCGTGCGGCGCCGCTTCGCCGCGCTTGAGGGCGCGCGCCAGAATCACCTGCAATTGCCCGCGCAGCACCGTGGCACACTGGCTGGAACAGCCGCTGGCGATGAAGTCGCGCATCATGTTGCGGCCCGGTTCCGAGTTCATCTCGTCCAGATATTGCTCGGCCCACGCCAGCAGGTCGGCGCGCAGGGTGCCAGTGTCCGCCGGTTGGCTGTCCGGGCGCAGGCGCGCCAGGCTGACGTCGGCGAGCAGCGCGGTCAGTTCACCCCAGCGGCGGTAAATGGTGGACGGCGTGACGCCGGCGCGGCCGGCGATCAGCGGCACGGTCAGGGTGTCGCGCTCCTGCTCGTTCAGCAGGGCGCGGACGGCCGCGTGTACAGACTCTTGCACACGGGCACTGCGGCCACCCGTGCGAATACCTTCTTTGATAGCCATGAAAAGACCTTAACACAAAGCGTTTGCTTTAAGCGCGAAGCGGGTGCAGACTCCACTAATGCAATAAATTAGCTTTTGCGGAGGCTACCATGTCCAACCTGATGTCTGCGAGAAGCAGCCTGGCCTACCTGTCGGTGGTGCTGCTGACCTTCCTGGCCGCGTCCAGCGCGCCTACCCCGTTGTACCACCTGTATCAGGAGGCCTGGCAATTCTCGCCCGGCATGCTGACGATGATCTTTGGCGTCTACGCATTGAGCCTGCTGGCGGCGCTGCTGACCGTGGGGTCGCTGTCGGATTATATCGGCAGGCGCCCGGTGTTGCGCGTGGCGTTGCTGATGAACATGCTGTCGATGTTGGCGTTCATCTATGCCCGCGACGTCAACTGGCTGCTGGCCGCGCGTATTCTCCAGGGATTCGCCACCGGCATGGCCACCAGCTCCCTGGGCGCCGCGCTGCTGGATAACGACCGCAGCAAAGGGCCTTTGCTCAACAGCCTCGCCCCCCTTCTAGGCATGGCCGTGGGCGGCTTGGGCAGTGGTTTGCTGGTGCAGTACGCGCCTTGGCCTACCGGCCTGGTTTATGGGGTGTTGCTTGGGCTGCTGCTCGTGCAGGCCGTGCTGCTGGTGTGGTTGCCGGAAAGTGTCAGCGCCCAGCCCGGCGCCCTGGCTTCGCTGCGCCCGCGCCTGAGCGTTCCGCCCCAGGCCAGGGCGGCCGTGTGGCGCATGCTGCCGGTCAACACGGCGGTATGGATGACCGGTGGCTTCTTCCTGTCGCTGGCACCTTCGTTGGTGCGAGCAGCGACTGGCTCGACCTCCAACCTGATCGGCGGCGCCCTGGTAGGGACCCTGACACTCAGCGGCGCGGGCGCCATTCATGCCCTGCGCACTGTAGCGGCCGAGAAGGTGCTGCGCCTCGGCACCGTGCTGCTGGCCATAGGCATCGGCCTGGTTCTGCTGGCGGCCAATCAGCAGGCGCTGACGCTGTTCTTCATCGGTGCCGTGATTGCCGGCGCCGGGTTTGGCAGTGGCTTTCTGGGCTCGGCGCGCAGTGTGCTGCCGCTGGCCCATGCTCATGAACGGGCCGGGTTGATGTCGACGTTCTATGTGCTCAGCTATCTGGCGTTCTGCGTGCCGGCGATCCTCGCAGGTTTTCTGGTCCGCAGCGTTGGCCTGTTGGCCACCAGCGACGGCTACGGCTTGCTGCAGATCGCGCTCTGTGTCTTGGCGCTGGTCGGCATGTGGCTGCGGCGAGGCGCACGGCCCATATCGGTATAATCGATGACCTATAGCTAAACTACCCGTTTAGCAGATAAATAAAAGGCGGCTAGCATGGCCTCACCTCGCACGAGGACAGGAGAACCCCATGCACCGCCCCATTCCCTTGGCCAGCCGGCCCTTCAGCGCTTTGCAGCACCCCCGCGAAGTCATTCGTCAATTCACCCCCAACTGGTTTGCCGTGGTCATGGGCACCGGCGTGCTTGCCCTGGCCTTGGCGCAGTTGCCGGCGAGTTGGCAGTGGTTACAGGCTGCGGCTCATGGTTTGTGGGCGCTGGCGGTGCTGTTGTTTGCGCTGTTCACGCTGCTCTATGGTGCCCGCTGGGTACTGTTCTTTCATGAGGCGCGGCGCATTTTCGGCCACTCCACGGTGTCGATGTTCATTGGCACCATTCCCATGGCCCTGGCGACGCTGATCAATGGCTTCATTCTCTTCGCCCTCGCACAGGTGGGTGATGTCGCGCTGCCATGGCTGCAAGCGCTGTGGTGGCTGGATGTAGGGCTGGCGCTGGCGTGTGGTGTGGGTATTCCGTTCCTGATGTTTACCCGGCAACAGCACAGCATCGATCAGATGACGGCCGTCTGGCTGCTGCCCGTGGTGGCGGCCGAGGTCGCCGCTGCCAGCGGTGGCCTGCTGGCGCCGCACTTGCCGGACCCGGCGGCACAGTTCGGCATGCTGGTCACCAGCTACGTATTGTGGGCCTTCTCGGTGCCCGTGGCCTTCGCCATTCTGACCATCCTGATGCTGCGCATGGCCTTGCACAAACTGCCCCATGAAAACATGGCGGCGTCCAGTTGGCTGGCGCTGGGCCCTATCGGCACTGGGGCCCTGGGCATGTTGCTGCTGGGGGGCGATGCGCCGGGCATCTTTGCCGCCGCCGGGGTGTTGCCGGGCGTGGGCGACATGCTCGATGGCCTGGGGGTCATCAGTGCGGTCATTCTGTGGGGCATGGGGCTGTGGTGGATGCTGCTGGCGGTGCTGATCACGCTGCGCTACTTGCGTGCGGGCATGCCGTTCAACCTCGGGTGGTGGGCGTTCATCTTTCCGCTGGGGGTATACACCCTGGCTACCCTGCGCTTGGGGCATGTGTTGCATCTGGCCTTTTTCAGCCTGTGCGGGCAGGGGTTGGTGGTGTGCCTGGGGATGCTGTGGGCCGTGGTGATGATCCGGACTGTGCGCGGGGCGTGGCGGGGTGAACTGTTTGTGTCGCCGTGCATTGCAGCAGCACGCGGGCAATGAATAGTTACGCAGATTCGCTAATCTAGGACGGCAGATGTGGCCTGGAGGGTAGTCGGCTGCATCCAATGGCAAAAGCCTACGCCGTTAGCGGCGCCACCAAGGTGCAAGGACGATGAGTCACCCCTCGCAATTCAGTCTGTTGGGCAAGCGGCGTTTCCTGCCGTTTTTCCTTACCCAGTCCCTGGGTGCTTTCAACGACAACGTGTTCAAGCAGTCGCTGATCCTGGCGATTCTCTACAAGTTGAGCATCAGCGGTGACCGCACCATCTGGGTCAACCTGTGTGCGCTGTTGTTCATTCTGCCGTTCTTTCTCTTTTCGGCGTTGGCCGGGCAGTTTGGCGAGAAATTCAACAAGGATGCGCTTATCCGGGTGATCAAGGTCGGCGAGATCGTGATCATGGCCGTGGGCGCCACGGGCTTTGTCTTTGACCACTTGTGGATGATGCTGGCGGCGCTGTTCGCCATGGGCACCCACTCGGCGCTGTTCGGGCCGGTGAAATATTCGATCATGCCTCAGGCGTTGCGCGAGGAAGAACTGGTAGGTGGCAACGGCCTGGTGGAGATGGGCACGTTCCTGGCGATTCTGGCCGGCACCATCAGTGCCGGGGTGATGATGTCCCAGGCTCACTACGCGCCCATCGTAAGTGCGGCGATTGTCGGGGTGGCAGTGCTGGGGTACCTGGCCAGCCGCGCTATTCCACGCGTCGCCGCCGATACGCCGGGGCTGAAACTGGACTGGAATATTTTCAGCCAGTCGTGGGCCACCCTGAAGCTAGGCCTCAGGCAAACCCCGGCAGTGTCCCGCTCGGTGGTGGGCAACTCGTGGTTCTGGTTTGTTGGCGCGATCTACCTGACCCAGATCCCGGCCTACGCCAAAGACTGGCTCAACGGCGATGAAACCGTGGTTACCCTGATTCTCACGGTGTTTTCCGTGGGCATCGCCTTGGGCTCGGTGCTGTGCGAGAAGCTCTCGGGGCGCAAAGTAGAGATTGGCCTGGTGCCTTTCGGCTCGTTTGGTCTGACGTTGTTTGGTTTGTTGCTATGGTGGCACTCGGGTGACTTCGCCCAGGGCCCGGCGGCCAATGACTGGTTGACCGTGCTGGGCATCGGCCAGGCCTGGTGGGTATTGCTGGATATCCTGGGCCTCGGCGTGTTCGGCGGCTTCTATATCGTGCCGCTGTATGCGCTGATTCAGTCGCGCACCGCTGAAAATGAGCGAGCCCGGGTCATTGCGGCCAACAACATCCTCAATGCCTTGTTCATGGTGGTGTCGGCCATTGTCTCGATCTTGCTGCTGAGCTTCGCCAAGCTGTCGATCCCGCAGTTGTTCCTGGTGGTGTCGGTGATGAACATCGCGGTGAACGCCTACATCTTCAAGATCGTGCCCGAGTTCACCATGCGCTTCATGATCTGGCTGCTCAGCCATTCCATGTACCGGGTGGAGCACCGCGACCTGGAACGCATTCCCGACGAGGGTGCGGCGTTGCTGGTGTGCAACCACGTGTCCTTTGTGGACGCGCTGCTGATTACCGGTGCGGTACGGCGGCCGATTCGTTTCGTGATGTATTACAAGATCTTCCAGCTGCCAGTGCTCAACTTCATTTTCCGCACCGCCGGGGCCATTCCCATTGCCGGGCGCGGGGAAGACCTGCTGATCTATGACCAGGCGTTCAAGCGAATCGCAGCCAGCCTGGCCGAAGGTGAGCTGGTGTGCATTTTCCCTGAGGGCAAATTGACCGGCGATGGTGAGATCAGCGAGTTCAAGAGTGGCGTGACCACGATATTGGAACAGACCCCGGTGCCGGTGATTCCGTTGGCCTTGCAGGGGCTGTGGGGCAGTTTCTTCAGCCGTGACCCGGCCAAGGGGTTCTTCCGTCGGTTATGGTCGCGTGTGACGCTGATTGCGGGGCAGCCGGTGCTGGCCGAGGACGCCAAACCCTCGCACTTGCGAGCGCGCGTCGGCGAGTTGCGCGGCGAGGGCCGCTGAACCTGGCTGCCTAGCAGGAGCTGGCTGAGTCAGGTGCTGGCTTTGAGGCCGGCAAGGCCCAGCACAATCAGCAGCACGCTGACGATGCGCATCGGCGCCATGGATTCGCCAAACAGAATGATGCCAGCGATCACCGTGCCCACCGCACCCACGCCTGTCCAGATGGCGTAGGCGGTGCCCAGCGGCAGTTCACGCACGGCCAGGCCTAGCAGGCCAAGGCTGGCCGCCATGGCGGCTACGGTGAGCAGGGTAGGCAAGGGGCGCGTGAAGCCGTCGGTGTATTTCAGGCCAATGGCCCAACCGACTTCGAACAGGCCCGCAAAGAAAAGGATCAGCCAGGACATGGCAACCTCCATCAATTGATTCAAGTGATGGGGCCGTCCCCGAACGAAAAAGTGCGCATCGACGGGTCGTCCCGTGGATGCGCACTATAGTGCCCAACTTCGCCGGTCCCGGCAAGGCGCCCCTAGGGGCGGTCGACCATTTTGCGGAAGAAGGTTGCCAGCAATGCGCCGGAGATGTTGTGCCATACGCTGAACAGCGCGCTAGGCACTGCCGCCAGCGGCGAGAAGTGTGCGCTGGCCAGCGCCGCGCCCAGCCCCGAGTTCTGCATGCCCACTTCCAGCGCCAGCGACTTGCGCTGAGCCAGCGGCAATTTGAACACGCGCCCGGTAACGTAGCCCAGCACAAAGCCGAAGCTGTTGTGCAGCACCACCACCGCCATGATCAGCAGGCCGGACTCGGCTATTTTTGCCTGGCTGGCCGCAACCACGGCGCAGACAATCATGACGATGCTGACCACTGACACCAGCGGCAATACTTCCACGGCATAGCGCACCCGGTCACCCAGCAGGCGCTGGGCGATCACGCCCAGCACGATGGGCAGCATCACCAATTGCAGGATCGACCAGAACATCTCCATGAACGAAACCGGCAGCCAGGCCGACGCCAGCAGCCAGATCAGCGCAGGGGTCAGCAGTGGCGCGAGCAGGGTGGTGACGGCGGCGATGGCCACCGACAGCGCCAGGTCGCCCTTGGCCAGCCAGGTCATCACGTTGGAAGCGGTGCCGCTGGGGCAGCAACCCACCAGAATCACGCCCACGGCGATCTCGGCCGGCAGGTGAAACAGCTGGCACAACAGCCAGGCCATGCCCGGCATGATCACGAAGTGCGCTACCACGCCCAGGCACACCCGCCACGGGTGGCGGCTGAGTTCGGCAAAGTCATCGAGCTTGAGGGTAAGGCCCATGCCGAACATCACCAGGCCCAGCAGCGGCACGATCAGCACTTTCAAGGCGATGAACCACTGCGGGAACAGGAACGCCAGGACGGCGAACAGCAAGACCCAGTAAGCGAAGGTGTTGCCGACAAAGCGGCTGAGGGCGGCCAGGGCGCGCATGGTGTTTCCTTCTTATGGATGTAGATATGTGGGACCGGGCGTAGCTCGGCGCCGGGTGCCTGATACACCGCGTCGTTCTTTTCCCGAGCTACGCCCGGTCCCACAGGGTGCAGCATGGCTTCTAGCTTATAGCGTGCAGCTTCAAATCCCCTGAGGCAGTTCTTCGCCGCCCAGGGCTTCGAACAGCGCTGGCAGGAAGTCGCCAAACGTCAGCATCATCAGGGTAAAGCTGGCGTCCAGTTGGCCCAGGGCCTCGTCGCCGCCGTCCTCTTCGGCCTGGTCCTGCAACAGCTCCTCGAACTTCAGGCGCTTGACCACCATCTTGTCGTCCAGTACGAACGACAGCTTGTCCTGCCAGGCCAGCGACAGTTGGGTCACCAATTTGCCGGTGCTCAGGTGCAGCTGGATCTCGTCAGCGGTCAGGTCCTGGCGTTTGCAGCGCACGATGCCGCCGTCCTCTTCCACGTCGCGCAGTTCGCACTCGTCCAGCACGTAGAAGTCCGGGGCCGCTTGCTGGGTCTTGACCCACTCGGTCATCACGGCCGTTGGCGCGGTTTTGACGGTCAGCGGGCGAACCGGCAGCGTACCCAGCACTTCACGCAGGGTGGACAGCAGGTCTTCGGCGCGCTTGGGGCTGGCCGAGTTGACCAGGATCAGGCCTTGCTTGGGCGCGATGGCGGCGAAGGTGGCCGAGCGACGGATAAAGGCACGCGGCAGGAACGCCTGAATGATCTCGTCCTTGATCTGGTCACGCTCTTTCTTGTAAACCTTGCGCATCTGTTCGGCTTCGATCTCTTCGACCTTTTCCTTGACGGCATCGCGCACGACGCTGCCCGGCAGGATGCGCTCTTCCTTGCGGGCCGAAATCAGCAGGAAATCGCCGCTGACGTGGACGAGGGGGGCGTCTTCACCCTTGCCGAAGGGCGCGACGAAACCATAAGTGGTCAGCTCCTGGCTTGCACAGGGGCGCGCGGGCTTGGTGGCCAGTGCGGTTTCCAGGGCCTCGGCGTCGAAGGGGATATCTTGGGTCAGGCGGTAGACAAGCAGGTTTTTGAACCACATGGGGTGAATCACTCCTCAACACATAAGGGGCGCATTATTGTCCCGTGTGAGGGCGCAGGCCAACCCTGCGCTAAGTGTTTGGAAGGCTTCGAAAAATTAATTTAAAAAGTGCTTGCCAGGCCATAGGTGCGTCCGTAGAATGCGCGCCACACCGAGAGACAAAGGGTGATTAGCTCAGCTGGGAGAGCATCTGCCTTACAAGCAGAGGGTCGGCGGTTCGATCCCGTCATCACCCACCATTCTCTCTACGTGTGTCGCGCAGCGGTAGTTCAGTCGGTTAGAATACCGGCCTGTCACGCCGGGGGTCGCGGGTTCGAGTCCCGTCCGCTGCGCCATATTAGGAACCAGGAACACTGAACGCCTGGTACCAAAAAAGAAACCTGCCTTGTGCAGGTTTTTTTTCGTCTGCAGGAAATGACGTTGATCGTGCCTGGTTCGTGCAATTTTGTGTTGCCATATTGAGGAACCATCCGTACAATGCGCGCCACACCGAGAGACGAAGGGTGATTAGCTCAGCTGGGAGAGCATCTGCCTTACAAGCAGAGGGTCGGCGGTTCGATCCCGTCATCACCCACCACTCGCTCCACGTGTATCGCGCAGCGGTAGTTCAGTCGGTTAGAATACCGGCCTGTCACGCCGGGGGTCGCGGGTTCGAGTCCCGTCCGCTGCGCCATATCAGGTACCAGGAACACTGAACGTCTGGTACCAAAAAGAAGCCTGCCTAGTGCAGGCTTTTTTTCGTCTGTTGTTTTTACCCATTCGGCCGATAGCTCCCACAGAAGCCAGTTACTGCTACACGGACCAGCGTAGCAGCGGACCTGGCCGCGTCAGCCGCGCCGCGCAACACCAGGCACACCGCATGCACCGCCGACGCGGCCAGGTCCGCTGCTACAAGCTTCCCGTTGCTACTTGCCCGGCACCAGCGACAGCCGCTTGCTGCCATAGGTCTTGTCGAAGTTTTGCGGCTGCATCGGGAACGACACGTACTGCCCCTTCAGCCAGGCATCGATGCTGTCGGCATAGTGCGGGCTGGCCGGGTTGCCCGACTGGCCGGTGCTGTTGAGGCCGATCATCGGTTCGGCCAGCGAGAAGTCGACGATCACGCGCATGGCCGGGATCAACCGGGCATCGAAGTTCTCGCCCCAGCTGTAGGCCGAGGTGTTGAGGGTGGTGTGGTCGCCGCCCGCCTGGCGCGGTGCCAGCGCAGTGCCCTGGGCGGCCCAGGTGTAGCGGTGCAGGTTACCCCATTGCCAGGCCTTGTGGTCGCTGCCCAGTTGCTTGTCGCCCTCGGTGACGGCGGCGGCCAGGCTGCGGGCCAGAATGGTGGGCTTGTCCTCTTTCTGCGGTGTGCGGATGTCGTCCCAGAACGGGCTGTCCTCACGCGCCAGCAAGTGGTCGGCCTGGGCCGAGTACGACAGGTTGCCGGCCGCGACGAAGGCTTTCCACGATGGGCTGTCCTCCGGGCCCAGCTCGTCGAGGAATATCTGCTTGCTGCTTTCCTGCAGGAATAATTCATACAGGGCCGCATCCGCCGATTGTGGCGCCAGGTTGCCATTGAACGCCAGCAGGCGCGTCAGCGCTTCCTGGGCTTTGGCACGGTCGGCGGCCGGCAGGGCGTCGATGGCCTGCTTCAGCGGTTGGGCCATGCCAGGGGCCTGGAACATGGCCTTGAGCTTGGGCGCGAAGGTGGTGGTCTGGTCGTATTGCATGGCGATCATGCTGCGTGTGTCCTGCTTGCCGGCACCGGCCAGTTGCGCCAGGCGCTCGCTACGCTCCGGGTAGTACCAGGAATTGGACAGTTGCATGCCGTAGCCGTGGGGCACGGTGCGTTGGTTGGCCGTGCCCAGCCAGCCTTGCGGCGGGTCCTGGTCATAGGGGTGCAGCATGGCGTCGGCGAAACCATCCCAGTCGTAGCGCCCGTCCCAGCCGGGCGACGGCAGCAGGCCACGGCCTTCGCGGCGGTTGGGGAAGCGGCCGGTCACCTGCCAGCCGATGTGCTGGGCGTCGGCGAAGATCATGTTGACGGCCAAGGCGCGGATTTCCCGACTGGCATCGGAGGCGGCTTCCACCGACTGCGCCCGGGACAGGTCGAACAGTGCGTCCAGGCTCTTGTCGTCCTTCAAGTCCGGGGTTTGCAGGGCCAGGCCCAGGCCGGTGTTCAGCGCCACAGGTTGCAACGGGTTGCTGCGTTCGCCCAGCACGCTGTTGAGCAGCGGGCCGTGGCGGGTTTCGTAAATGGCCTCGCGTACCGGGCGCTGGCCCTTGATGATGAAGGTTTCCTGGCGTACCGCCGCTGGCCGCCATTTACCGTCGGCCAGGTATTGCAGCTGGTTGCCCTGGCGCTGGATTTTTTCCAGGAACACGTCCTGATTGTCGCCCATGGTCATGGTCATGCCCCAGGCGACCTTGCCGTTGAAGCCGGTCAGCACGCCGGGAATGCCGGCCAGCGATACGCCCGCGGCCTGGTACTTCGGCGCTCGAATCTGCACATAGTTCCACAGCGACGGAATGGCGATGGGCAGGTGGCTGTCGTTGGCGAACAGGCTTCGCCCGTTGCGTGCGTGGTCCGGGCTGATGGCCCAGTTGTTCGATGCGGCAAGGCCCAGCCCGTTGATCGTTGCCAGTGCGCCGGCCACCTTGTTCAGGTCAGCCAGGCCAGGCACCTGGCCGCTCAGGTTCAAGCCTTTGAGCTTGTCGGCTTCGTCGAACGGCAGGGGTTCATCGGGGTAGGTGGGCAGCAGCCAGGCCAGCTTGTCGGCACCGACTTTCTGCGCCAGGACCAGCGAGGCGATTTCTTCCTGCAGGTTCACCGACTGGCCGAAGTTGAACAGGGCGAAGATCAGCGCCGAGTCTTCCGGTTTCCAGTATTCAGGCACGTAGCCAGCTTCGGCCAGGTCCTGGGGCAGTTTGTCGCGGTAGCGGAACAGGTAGGCGTTGACGCCGCGCGCGTACACCTCGAAGAAGCGTTTGAGGCGCGGTGACGCGGCGGCGTACAACGCATCGGCGCTTTTCTTCAGGTTCACGGTACGCATGAAGCGGTCGCCATCCAGCGCCTGGGGACCTTGCAGCTCGGCCAGGCGGCCCTGGGCCAGCAAGCGCAGGGTGACCATCTGGCTGATGCGGTCGCTGGCATTGATGTAGCCCTGGGCGAACAGCGCGTCATGGAAGGTGCTGCTTTCGATCAGCGGCATGCCATAGGCGTTGCGGCGCACCGAGACGTTCTGGGCCAGCCCCTTGAGCGGCTGTACGCCACTGTCCGGTGGCACGCTGTCGGTGTAACGGCTTTCGAGCCAGGACTGGCAACCGGTCAGGCTGATCAGCCCGGCCAGGGTCGCGGCGGCGCCGAACCGGGGAATGAAATGTGTGAAGGCTGGCGAGGCCATGGTGAGGCTCCTGCGGGGCTGGCGTGTAAAAGGCGCTACGTTAGTGAGCGCCCGCACGCCACGCAAGCGGGTGGCCGTCTTTATTTGCAGCACGGGACGGCCGGCGCCTCGGGGCCGGCACGCAAGCCCCGGGGCCGCCTGGAAAATCAGGCGTTTGGCGGGTTGATCCTGTCGACCCAGGCGTAGGCCCTTTCTGTGGCCGGACGCGCCTTGATAGCCAGGAACCACCGCTTGAGGTGGGGGAAATCATCGAGGTTCTGGCTCTGCCGCTCGTAAGGTACCACCCATGGGTAGATGGCCATGTCGGCGATGCTGTAGTCGTCGCCGGCAACGAAGGCGCGGTCGGTCAGGCGCTTGTCGAGCACGCCATACAGGCGCGCGGTTTCGTCGATGTAGCGCTTGATCGCGTAGGGAATCTTTTGCGGGGCAAACACATTGAAATGGTGGTTTTGCCCTGCCATCGGCCCCAAGCCGCCCATCTGCCAGAACAGCCATTGCAGCACTTGTTCTCGGCCGCGCAGGTCAGTGGGCAGGAATTGCCCGGTTTTTTCGGCCAGGTACAACAGGATGGCGCCGGATTCGAATAGCGAAATCGGCTCACCGCCATCGGCCGGCTGGTTGTCGACTATGGCCGGAATGCGGTTGTTGGGGGAAATCTTCAGGAAGGCCGGCGCAAACTGTTCATTCTTGCCGATATTGACCGGGTGAACCTGGTACTCGAGCCCGGCTTCTTCCAGAAACAGGGTGATCTTGTGGCCGTTGGGGGTGGTCCAGTAATGCAGATCGATCATGAAACGCTCCAGAGTCCAAGGGGCTTTCTTCTGATCGACTGTTTTACTCCGTCGCGGTTTTGTTGCAAAGCGTTCAACGTTGCCCGCAGCCGACACCGGGTGGCGTGGCTGCGGTGAATTCGATCAGGCGCCGTGGCACTTCTTGAATTTCTTGCCGTTGCCGCAGGGGCACGGGTCGTTGCGGCCGACGTCCTTCAGGGTATTGCGCACGGGCTCCTGGGGGGCGTGGTTGCAGTGTGGGCCGTGTACATGGCCATGGTCATGATGGTGACCATGATCGTGCTCGTGGTCATGGTTGCAGTCTGGGCCATGGACATGGGGTTGCTGAGTCATCTGGGCGTCTCCGAAATAGATCGGGCGATTATCTCACTGGCGCCGGGGGTGTTGATAGGGGGGAGGGAGGGCGAAAAGGCGTCAGGCCGCCAGGCGCAGGTTGTTGACGATCAGCGGCCGTGCCCATTTGGTGTCGTAGGCGAACGCCTTGTCCTGCTCGGCCAGGGTCTGCTCGTCGTAGGGCACGTGCTTGTCGGCCAGGTCCCACTCGAACTCGGCGATCGGCAGGAACAGCGACTTGGGCGCAGGCGCAGGGCCTGGCTCGGGCTGCGGCTGGTTGGCGTTCATCACAACGGGGCGTACCCAGCCGTTGTCGAAGTCCAGCTGCTTTTGCTGGTCGACGATTTCTTCCGGCGGGTAGGGCGGCGCGGGTTTGTCCAGCAGTTCGGTCTCGAACTCGGCCTTGGGCAGGAACAGCGGCTCGGGCGGCCGTACTTCGGTGTCCTGTACGTCGCACAGGCGCTGGGAGAGAATCTGGGCCAATACATCACCACCACCGGCCGGCTCGACCTCAGGGTCTTGCGCCTCGGCAGGCAGCGTCAGGCTACCCTCGGGCTGGTCGCCGACCTGCTCGGCCATGGCCTGGGCGAAGAAGTCCGACCACAGGTGGCTGATGCCACCCAATGCCTGGGTATTCTGGCGGCTGAAGTCGCCGTGGGGCGAAATGTAGCCGATCGATGTGGTCTGAAGGTTGCTCATGGCACGTAAGGGCACTGGCTCTGGCAAAATACCGGACATATTCGTTATCGGCCGCTTGGGCCGATCTTTAACTTTTTTGAGTAGTGGATTCCATGGCACAGCAGCAAGCGGCGGTTCGTATCCGCGTCGAGGCCCAGAACGGCGCCCTTCAACCGGTGGCACAGCAGTGGGCGGAGCGCCTGGCCCTGCCGCTGGCCATTGACGACGCTGAATTTGCCCTGCAGGCCACCGAGGCCGGCTTGCAATTGCAACAGCTGGGCGACGATGCCCCAGGGCCGGTGCGGGTGGACTTTGTCGAGGGGGCCGTGGCCCACCGGCGCCTGTTCGGCGGTGGCAGCGGGCAGATGATCGCCAAGGCCGTGGGCGTTCAGCAGGGGGTGCGCCCGCGCGTGCTGGACGCCACCGCAGGCCTGGGCAAGGACGCCTTCGTGCTGGCCAGCCTGGGCTGCGACATGAGCCTGATCGAACGCCAGCCCATTATCGGCGCGCTGCTGGAAGACGGCCTTGCCCGCGCGGCGGGGGACCTGGAGGTGGGTGCGATCGTGGCCCGCATGCAGTTGCTCAAGGGCAACTCCATTGACCTGATTCGCGCGTGGGAGGGCGAGCCGCCACAGGTCATCTACCTGGACCCCATGTTCCCTCATCGTGAGAAGAGCGCCCTGGTGAAAAAGGAAATGCGCCTGTTTCGCCCGTTGGTAGGCGACGACATGGACGCCCCGGCGCTGCTGGCCGCCGCATTGGCACTGGCCAGCCACCGGGTGGTGGTGAAGCGCCCGCGCAAGGCCCCGTGCATCGAAGGGCCGAAGCCGAGCCACAGCCTGGAAGGCAAGTCGAGCCGCTATGATATCTACCCCAAGAAAGCCCTCAAGCCCTGAGCGACGCTGCAGGGTTGGTAGTCCTACAGACGTCGAGTAGGACCCTTCCTGATTTTCTCGGCGCCGGTTTTTTCGCGTTTCAGGCCCATAAACTTCCCCCTCGATTTTGGGGAGGAACTGTTTCATGGCACATCAAAAACAAGGAGCTGCAAGGCCGGTTACCGGCCTGGCGTTGATGTCGTGCTCCTGGCTGGCACTCGCCGAAGGCGCGCCGCTGGAGCTTGAATCGCTGCGGGTAGAGGCCGAGCGCGAACGCCAGCGCGCCTACAAGACCGAGCGCTCGGCCTCGGCCAAGCTCAGCGAGCCGCTGCTGGAGGTGCCGCAGACGATCACGGTGGTGGGCGAGCAGATCATGCGTGAACAGAATGCCCTGAGCCTGCGCCAGGTGCTGTCCAACGTTTCAGGCATCACCTTCGCCGCGGGCGAAGGCGGCGGCGGCTCCGGCGACCTGATCAACATTCGTGGTTTCAATGCCTCCAGCAACGTGCTGCTCGATGGCCTGCGCGACAGTGCCCAGACCACCCGCAGCGACAGCTTCAACCTGCAGGCCGTCGAGGTGATCAAGGGCCCCAACTCCGTGTTCGGTGGCGCCGGCACCACGGGCGGCAGCGTCAACCTGGTGAGCAAGACTCCCCAGCCCGAGGCGTTCACCGAGTTGGGCGCAGGCCTGGGCACCGATCAGTACCGCCGCCTGACCCTGGACACCAACCAGCCGCTGCCGGGCGTGGGGAGCGGCAGTGCCGTGCGCCTCAACCTCATGGCTCACCGCAATGACGTGCCGGGGCGCAAGCAGATCGATCGCGAGCGCTGGGGGCTGGCGCCCTCTGTACTGCTGGGTCTGGGGGAAGATACCCGCCTGACCCTCAGCTACTACCACCAGCAGGATGACAACCTGCCGGACTATGGTCTGCCGACGTTGCGCGGCAAGGTGCTGGACGGGGTCTCCCGTGACAGCTACTTCGGCTGGCGCAACCTGGACAAGGACCACATCACCACGGACCGGCTCAGTGCTGTGTTCGAGCACGATTTCGACGACGGCCTGTCGCTGCAGAACACCCTGCGCTACGCCCGGGTCGATCGTAGCGGCGTGGTGTCGGCGTCCCATGTCAACCAGGCGGGGCTGCCACCGGGCAAGTACCGGCCTGCTGGCCCTCAGGGCTACGGTCGCGACACCGTGACCGACCAGTGGCTCAACAGCACGAGCCTCACCAGCCGGTTCGACACATTCGGTGTCGGCCATGCCCTGGTGACGGGGCTGGATGTATCGTATGAGCGCTACCGGCGTGACACCAACGGTTACGCCAAGGTGGGCCTGAAGGACGGCCCCGTCCATGACCTGGCCAACCCGCCAGGTTACTGGCACGGGCCGCTGGACCGCACCCGCGGTGCCTCGGTGCGCAACCGCCTGCAGACCACCGGGCTGTATGTGTTCGACACCCTGAGCTTCACCCCCGAGTGGGACCTGGTGCTGGGACTGCGCCATGACTGGATCGACGGCAGCAGCCTGGAGCGCAAGCCAGGTGGTGCGGTGGGGGAGCATGAAACCCGGGACACCTTCCTCAGCCACCGCGCCGGGCTGGTGTACAAGCCGGCGCCCAATGGTCGCGTGTACCTGGCCTATGGCAACTCGTTCAACCCGAGCGCTGAAAACCTGGTGACCGGGGGCTATGGCGTGACCCGGCAGACGCGCAAGGTGGCGCCGGAGACCAGCCGAACCTGGGAACTGGGCACCAAATGGGAGATGTTCGAGGGCGGCTTGCAACTGGACGCGGCGCTGTTTCGCATGCAGAAGGACAACGTGCGCGAGAAGCTTGAAACCGGCGAGTCGCTGCTCGCGGGCCTGCAGCGGGTGCAAGGGTTGGAGCTGGCTGCAACCGGCCGTTTGAGCAAGCAGTGGCAGGTGTTCGCCAACTACAGCTTCCTGCATAGCGAAACCCTGAAGTCGCGCACCCATCCGCAGGCCGTGGGGCAGGCACTGGCCAACACGCCGCCACGCTCATTCAGCCTGTGGACGGCCTATCAGCTGTCTGATGACTGGCGCGTGGGGTACGGCGCGCGTCATGTCAGCGAGCGCAACCTTCGAAACGACGAAAGCTACAAGCTGGATGGTTACTGGGTGCACCAGGCCATGGTCGGCTACCGCGTCAGCCCGGAACTGGACCTCCAGCTTAACCTCGACAACCTGCTGGACACCCGGTACATCGAGCGGGTGCGGTCGGTGACAGGTAGCAATACGCGATCTTCGGCGGTGGAGTACGGGGATGGGCGTTCGGCGGTACTGGCGGCGGTTTATCGGTTCTGATGCAGGTGATCAGGCGTTATCTCAACAATCTTGAAAATTGAGAGATGATCGTTTGTCTGCTGTATTGCTGTCTCAATAACATGAATATTGAGACAGTATCTGTGAATCCGCCACTTTGCCCTGACAAACCTGGGAGTAATTCGGCCACCTCCCCAGATGCGGCAGCGGCCATCAGGCCGCGTCACGGCCGCTGCGCAGCATCAGGTGCACGCATCAGAGTGCGCTGAACACCTTCTTCGCCAAGCTGGTCGCCGCCTGCGCCGGGTTTTTGCGGATGCTGGCTTCCTGGTTGGCGATTTCCTTGAACAGGCCGTTCAGCGCCTGTTCGGTCACATAGCCTTCAAGGTTAGAGTCCTTGGCATCGATCACGCCCAGGCTGGCGGCCTGGCCGGCGAAGCTGTTGAACTTCTGCGCCAGGCCGACCTTGTCGGTGGCCTGTTTGACGATGGGCAGAAACTTGGCGCGGATCTGTTCCCGGCTGGTCTTGCTCAGGTACTGGGTGGCCGAGTCGTTACCACCGGTCAGGATGCCCTTGGCATCGGTCACGGTCATCTTCTTCACGGCGTCTACCAGCAGTGCCTGGGCTTGCGGCATGGCGGCTTCGGCCGCCTGGTTCATGCTGGTTTCCAGGGCGTCCACCTGGCCGCCCATGCCGAATTTCTTCATGGTCTTGGCAGCCTTGCCCAGTTTGCCGGGTAGTTCGATGCGCACGTCCGGGTTGTTGCTGAAGCCACCGGGGGTGCCCAGTTGCTTGACCGCCACCTGGGCCCCCTGGGTCAGGGCGTCCTTGAGGCCGCCGCTGGCGTCACCCTGTGACAGGCTGGAGAGATCCAGGGCGAAGGCGTTGGCGCAGAGCAGCAGACCGGCCATCAGGCCGGTGGCAGTAAGGGAGCGACGAAGCATGGCAGCGTCCTTATGGGGCGGTGGTGGGTTGACTGACGGGGTTCAGGCGAATGCGCAGCGGCTGCGCGTCCTTGCCATCCAGTTGCACGGTGTGCTGCTCGGTGCTGATGAACAACAGCTGACCCTGGGATTCGATGCGGGCGCTGACCGCATAGCGATGGCCGGGCTGCACCTGCCGCGGGTCATATCTGAGCTGGAAGGGCAGGGGCACCTGGCCCTTGATCGGGCCGTTCTGGCTGGCCAGTACCTGGGCCGGAGCGTCGGCCAGGGACACGTCCTGCAGGCTGACGCTGAGGGTGGCCGACGGTGGCAGTGCGATGCGCTGCAGGTAGAACACCTCACCGTCCAGGCTGGCCTGGGGGGCGCCATCGAACGAGCTGCACGCGCCCAGCAGGGCGCTGAGCAGTACCAGAGTGAGTTGTTTCATGGGCGGATCTCCGTATCGGGTGCAGCGAAAGAGTGCACAGGATACGGATAATCGCCGCTGACTTCAGCTTCCCTGAAAGGCTTCATCGCTGCGGTGCAGTGCCACCTGGCGAATCGATAGGCGCAGGTCGGCCGGCAGTACCCGTTTGGCGGCACCTTCAGCCAGTTCCCCCAGCCCCTCCAGGTAACCCAGTTTGCCGTCGGTGTCGCGGCTCAGCACGCCTTGGTCGAGCAGGGTCTGAATGAAGTGGCGGAACAGGCTCTTGTCGAAGAATTCCGGCGCATTCAGGCCATGCAGAATGGACAGGCGCTGGGCCATGATGGTGCACAGGTCTTCCAGAGCTTCGGCAGTGAGGGTGTTCTGGCCGCTGTTGAGTAGCAGGGCGATAGCCATGTAGAAGCGTTGCAGGGTCTGGTTGATGCTGCGCGACAGCAGCGTCAGCAGCACGAATTTGCGCGAGCTGGGTGCGGGCCGTTGGTAGATGTCGTTCTCGACCCGCAGCAGGCCCTGTTCGACAAAGGCGCCCAGCCACTGGTCGATGACGCCTTCGAGCTCGTCCACCGACCAGCGAATGAACAGCTCCGACTGCAGGTACGGGTACAGGGCCCGGGTATATCGCAGCAACTGGTCACGGCTCATGCGTGCACTGCTCTGGAAGAAGCTGGCCAGTAGCGCGGGCAACGCGAAGATGTGCAACACGTTGTTGCGGTAGTAGGTCATCAATACTGCGTTCTGCTCGCCCAGGTAGAGAATCTTGCCCAGGGCGTCACTTTGTTCGGACAGCAGGTCCATGGCCTTGACGTGGTCGATTAGCGCGCGGCCATCGCCTTCGGGCAGGGTGGTGTGGGGCGAATAAGGCACCTTGCGCAGCAGCGCCAGGTACAGGTCCAGCACCCGTGCCATGGCGGCATCGTCCAGGGCCAGGCGTGTAGTTGACAACAGCGCCAGCGCCACCAGGTTCACCGGGTTGATGGCTGCGGCTTCATTGAGGTGGCGGGCCACCTGCGCGCCCAGGCGATGGGTGGTTTCATGCAACCACTGGGGCTTGAACTGCGGGCCGTGGTCCTGTTCGCGCCAACCGGGTTGCTCGGCGTCGAGAAACTCGGCGAGGCGGATCGGTTCGCCGAAGTTCACCGCCACTTGGCCGAAACGCTGCTTGAGCGCACCGATGACCTTGAAGATGTCGAAGATCGACTCCTTCTTCTTGCTGGCCCCACGCAGCTCACCCAGGTACGTACGACCTTCCAGTACCCGCTCGTAGCCGATGTACACCGGCACGAAGACGATGGGCATGCGCGAGGAGCGCAGGAAGCTGCGCAGGGTGATGGCCAGCATGCCGGTCTTGGGTTGCAACATGCGCCCGGTGCGCGAGCGGCCGCCCTCGACGAAATACTCCACCGGGAAGCCCTTGGTGAACAAGGTGTGCAGGTATTCGTTGAACACCGCCGTGTACAGCGGGTTGCCCTTGAAGGTACGACGCATGAAGAACGCGCCACCGCGGCGCAGCAGGCCACCGATGACCGGCATGTTCAGGTTGATGCCCGCGGCAATGTGCGGGGGCGTCAGGCCGTTGCGAAACAGCAGGTAGGACAGCAGCAGGTAATCGATGTGGCTGCGATGGCAGGGTACATAGATGACCTCGTGCCCTGGGGCAATCTCCTGTACGCCTTCGAGGTGGTTGACCTTGATGCCGTCGTAGATCTTGTTCCAGAACCAGCTGAGCACTACTTCCAGGAAACGGATGGCGGTGTAGGTGTAATCCGAGGCGATTTCGTTGCCATAGCGCAGCGCCTGCGCTTCGGCCTTGGCCAGCGGGATGTTCTGCCGCTCGGCTTCTTCACTGATGGCCTGCCGCACCTGGCTGTCGTGGATCAGGCCCTTGACCAGGTTGCGGCGGTGGGAAATATCCGGACCGATGACCGCGGCCTTGAGGTTACGAAAATGCACCCTCAAGAGGCGTTGGGCCAGGCGCAGGGTGCGCTCGTGGCCCTTGTTCTGGGCAACCAGTTCGCGCAAATGGATAGGTGCGGAGAATTGCACGCGGGTCTTGCGGCCCAGGATCAGGATGCTGACCAGTCGGCGCAGACGGCCTGTGACCGCCCAGCTGTCGGCGAACAGCAGCTTCCAGGGGCTGGACTCGCTGGCGGGCGATTGGCCCCAGAACACGCTGACGGGAATGATTTGTGCATCTTCTTCGGCATTCTGGCTGATGGCGGCTATCAAGCGCTCCAGCGTCGGCGGTGCGCCACGCTTGTCCTGGCGCCCCAGCCAGTCTGGTTCCGGGGTGAGGTAGAAGAAGGCGGCAGGCTCGATCCGGTCGCCCACGGCTACCGGCAGCACTGGGCGCGGCAGCCCGGCCTTGGAGCATTCGGTGTCCAGCACCGCCAGGTCACTGGCCGACGGCGACTGCAACACATAGAACACTGGCCGGCTGCGGTCCAGGTTCAGGGTGAAAGACGACTGGTTGATGGTCTCGGAACGAACCCACAGGTACAGCAGTCGGCGCAGGGTGCCAAAGGCAAAACGGCGGAACGGGAAACGGGTCATAAGGCCTGTGCTTGCTTGAAACGGATGATCGGCACTGTACAGGGTCGATCGTTTGGCAAAAAGCGCCGCCGTCATAATAATTGTGACAGGCGCGGCCTACACTCGGCCGCGCCTGGCAAAGGAGCGCCGGCCCTTGAGGGGCGGGCAACAGCGGGTCCATAAATAGAAATGAACGGAGTAGTGCCGATGTCGTCTCGTGAGACAGGAAGCGTCAAGTGGTTCAACGATGCCAAGGGCTATGGCTTTATCCAGCGTGAGGGTGGGGCGGATGTGTTCGTGCATTTCCGCGCCATCCGCGGCGAGGGGCATCGCTCGCTGGTAGAAGGGCAGCAGGTGGAATACGCCCTCGTCGACGGCCCCAAGGGCCCGCAGGCCGAGGACGTGCAGGGTCTCTGAGGACTGCGCTGCACTTCTGCAGGACCGGGCGAAGCTGGGGAAAAGGAAGGCCCGATGGATCGGGTTACCCGCTTCCCGCGCTTCGGCTGGTCCTGCAGGGGGATTGCCTGGGAATTCAGCTGGTACGCCAGGTGATCTGCTCTTCGCCATCTTCGCTGACGCGAATCCAGGTGTCGGCGCTTTCTTCGCCTTCCTCTTCCACCCAAGTGCCCGGGGCGCAGCGCACTTCTACCTTCAAGGCGGCAAATGCGGCGCGGGCGCAGGCGATGTCGTCATCCCAAGGGGTCTGGTCGCTTTCCAGGTACAGGCTGTTCCATTTGCCCACGGCCTTGGGCAGCCAGGTCACGGGCACGCTGCCGGCGGTGCATTTCCACGTCTGGCCTTTCTGCACCCAGTCGCTGCACGGGCCCAGGGCCTCGCCCAGCCAGGTGGCGATGGCCTTGTGGTCGACGTCGGCGTCTTTTAGGTAGATCTCGATATCAGGTTGGCGCATGGACGTACTCACTCGGAATCAGGGTTGCAGCACAAAATAATCGTAACGCATGGACACGGTCACCACGAAGGGGCGTGGTTGCTCGATGACCTGGGCGCGACGCTCGGCACTGGCACGCCAGCCGTGCGGCGTCATGGCCAGCAGGTTGGCGCGCGACGGGCCGTCGATCAGCTTGATCTTGAACTTCAGGGTTTCGCTGTGGGCCAGCTCCATGCCCTCCGGCACCTGCAGCAGGTGCTTGTCATCGACGTACTCGCGTACTTCGTCATAGAGCTGTTCGCGCAGTTCCATCAGGTGCTCGCGGGTGGGACCCACGCGCATCAGGCCGCCACCGGGCGCCAGCAGGCGTTTGGCTTCCTGCCAGTCCAGCGGGCTGAACACGCTGGCCAGGAACTGGCAGCTGGCATCGGGCAGCGGGATGCGCGCCATGCTCGCCACTAGCCAGGTCACCGCGGGGTTGCGCTTGCAGGCGCGCTTCACGGCCTCGCGGGAAATGTCCAGGGCGTAGCCGTCGGCCCGGGGCAAGGCTTCAGCGATCTGCGCGGTGTAATAGCCTTCGCCGCAGCCGATGTCCAGCCAGCGCCCAGGCCGGTGTTCGGCGGCCAGCTCGGCCAGGCGCTGGGCCACGGGGGCGTAGTGGCCGGCGTTGAGGAAGTCGCGGCGGGCCTCGACCATGGCCTGGTTGTCGCCCGGGTCACGGCTGTTCTTGTGCTGCACCGGCAACAGGTTCAGGTAACCCTGGCGGGCGCGGTCAAAACTGTGCCCCGCGGGGCACACCACGCCGTTGGCGGCCTGGGCGAGGCCGGCATTGCAAATGGGGCAGGTGAGCATCATGCGAGCAGCTTCACCAGGGTCTGGTAGTAGATCTCGGTCAGTACGTCGAGGTCGCTGGCCAGCACGCGCTCGTTGACCTGGTGGATGGTGGCGTTGACCGGGCCCAGCTCGACCACCTGAGTACCCAGGGTGGCGATGAAGCGGCCATCGGACGTACCGCCGCTGGTGGAGGCCTGGGTGTCACGGCCGGTGACGGCCTTGATGCTGGCGGACACGGCGTCCAGCAGGGCGCCGGGCTCGGTCAGGAACGGCAGGCCCGACAGCGCCCAGTCCACGTGCCAGTCCAGCTCGTGCTTGTCGAGAATGGCCGCGACCCGGGCCTTGAGACCTTCAACCGTGGACTCGGTGGAGAAGCGGAAGTTGAACACCGCGGTCAGTTCGCCGGGGATCACGTTGGTGGCGCCAGTGCCCGAATTCAGGTTCGAGACCTGGAAGCTGGTGGGCGGGAAGAAGGCATTGCCGTCGTCCCAGTGCTCGGCGGCCAGTTCCGCCAGGGCCGGGGCCGCCAGGTGAATGGGGTTGCGGGCCAGGTGCGGGTAGGCCACGTGGCCTTGCTTGCCGCGCACGGTCAGGGTCGCGCCCAGGGAGCCACGACGGCCGTTCTTCACCACATCGCCCACCAGGCTGGTGCTCGAGGGTTCGCCGACGATGCACCAGTCCAGGCGCTCGTTGCGCGCGGCCAGGCGCTCGACCACGGCCTTGGTGCCGTGGTGGGCAGGACCTTCTTCGTCACTGGTGATCAGGAAGGTGACGCTGCCACGATGGTCGGGGTAGTCGCCGACGAACCGTTCGGCCGCCACCAGCATGGCCGCCAGGCTGCCTTTCATGTCGGCGGCGCCGCGGCCGCACAGCATGCCGTCGGCATCGATCAGGGCGTCGAACGGGTCATTCTGCCAGGCCGCGACCGGGCCGGTGGGCACCACGTCGGTATGGCCGGCGAAGCACAGCACCGGGCCTTCCTGGGTACCGTGGCTGGCCCAGAAATTGTCGACGTCCTCGATGCGCATGGGTTCGAGCTTGAAGCCGGCATCCCCCAGACGCTGCATCATCAGCTTCTGGCAATCGGCGTCCACGGGGGTCACCGAAGGGCGGCGGATCAGGTCGCAAGCAAGTTGCAGCGTGGGCGAAAGGTCGGCGTGGGCCGTCATGAAAGACTCCGGATACAGAACGGGCAATGAAGGGCCGTAATGGTAAAGCAAATTGCCCCCAGTGTACGGCCCTTTCGCCATTCGGCCCTTGCGTGCGCGTTACTCGGCCAGTTGCAGGGCCAGGCTGCCTTGCAGCAGGGTTTCGTCGGCCCGCCGCAGCTCCCCCAGCGGCAGGCTTGGGGTGACGAGCAGGGTCATTGCCCACTCGCTGCCCTGTACCGGTTGGCCGGCGTTGACGGGCACGATCCGCTGGCCGGGCTGCACATCCAGCTCGCGCTGCCCGGTAGGGCCCTGGTTGAGGTTGGCCAGGTCCACCACGGCGCCGTCGACGGTGGCCTGGGCCAATTGCAGGCGCAGGTGGCCTGCATCGGCGAAGCGAGCCTGGCCGCCCTCGCTGGCCCCTGTCAGGTCCACGGCCAGTGGACCGGGTGCGGGGCAGCTTATACGCACCCGCACATTGCGCACGGGCAGGGCATGGGGCTGCTGGAAACTGTCCAGCCGGCTTCCCGTGGGCAGTTGCAGCACCCCATAGTCGAGCTCTGGCTGGTCCAGCGCGATACGGCAGGGCTCGGCCGCCTGGATGCCCGCGGCAGCGCAGGCCAGGGCGAGGCCCAGTGCAAGGTTCAGTCGATTCATCGTATAAGCCTCAGGTTGACGGGCAATGGGCATCCAACTGTTCGTAAGGGCTATCCAGGTCGGGCTGCGCCGGCAGGTCAAACCCCAGTGTGCACAGCCGTTCGCCCTGGCGTGAAACGCTCAAGCCCTGGGCATCGGCGTTTTCCAGGAACACCTGGCCGCCATCCAGCACGGCGGTGACAAACTGACCTTGTGCGTTGACCACGCTGTCGCCCTTGTTCAGGCGCGCGCGGCTGGCAGCGTCCAGGGTCAACAGTACGCGGCGGTTGTGCACCACGGAGAAGCCCAGGTGATGCACCGAGCCACGGCCGGCCGTGATCGCTTGGTGCCCATTGACCACGTCCACGGCCCTTGGCAGGCTGCGAGTGGCGATTTCCACATGGCTGGGCTGATAGGCCGGCAGTTGCGCGACCACCGCTTGCCCCGAGCGGTCGGTCCATACCGGGCCGCTGGGTGTCTGCAACTTGATGCCAGCTACATCGCCCACGCGGGCGATGGCGAAGGTGTCACCGATGGCGTACGGCGAGAAGGTCACGCCGTCACCGTGCACGGCCACCGCACCGCTGGCCTGGAGGCTGGCGCCCCGTCGGCCTTCGTTGCCCTGGGTCACCGACAGTTGCGTGCGGGCGCTGTCGGTCAGCAGGTTGAGCCCGGCGCTTAGCGACTGGCGGGCATCCGGCGCTTCGTACTCGGCGCTCAAACTGGTCTGCACGCGGTCGCTGAGCTGGCTGTTGAGCGTGCTGCCATAGGTGTTGCGTTCCCCGCGGCGGCCGGCATAACTGCGCAGGCGGCTGCCGCTGCCCAGCGGCAGGCTGGCGGTGAGGTACACCGCCGATTGCTCCTGGCGGTCAAAGCGTTCGTGATCGGCCCGGTAGCGGCGCAATTGCCGAGTGTTGTGTTCCACCCGCAGCCCCAGGTTCACCTTGCCGACGTTGCGGTTCCAACTGCCGGTGACGAAGTCGCTGCGCTGGCCGTTGAACTGCACCGCGCTGGCGTAAGTGGCCGACAGCGCGCCGAACGTCGGGTCGAACCAGCTCACCGACAGCCCGAACTGGTCACGGCTGCTGCGGTAGTACTGGCGTTCGTCGTAGCGCCGGGCAAGGGTGTCGGACAGGTCACGGTAGCCGGGTGTCTCGCGGCTCAGGTTCAGCCCGGTGGACAGCCCGTGGGGCCATTTTACCGAGAGTTGGCCGTTGAACTGAGCGCCGCTGGTGCCCTGGGGGCCGCCGTGGGATAGCAGGGTGCCCAGCCCCAGCGAGATATCGGGGCCAAAGCCGGTGTCCAGGGTCATGCCGGTGGCGCGGTAGTCATGATCGCCCAGGGTGCCGCCCAAGGCGAAACGGTAGCGCTCGCCCAGCAGCCAGCCGTTGGAGGCCGTGGCCATCAGCGGGGCGTTGAGGTCGTCGGAATGGAAGGTACGCACCTTGCCCAGGGCGAACGAAAAACCGCCTGCTACCCGGGTGGCGGTGCCGAGGTTGATGGCCGGGACGCTGAAGCGCTGTTCGCGGCCGCTGGTTTCGATCACCCGCACGTCCAGGTCGCTGCTGCTGTTGAACAGCGCCAGGTCGCGCAGTTCGAAGGGGCCGGCGGGCACCATCTGATCATGAATCAAGGCGCCAGCCTGGCGCACCTCGACCCGGGCGTTGTCCTGGGCGAACCCTTGCACCTGCACGCCGCTGTGCCCGCGACGTTGCAGCGCGGCTTCCGGTACCCATTGCATGCCAGTGATGGGCCCGCCGGGCAGTACCGAGTGGCTGATGTTCAACTCACCCACTTGCAGGATGCTGCCTTGTTCGACCAGCGTCTTCTGCGCGTAGGTATAAAGGTTCTCGGTATGAGCACGGTCATTGAAGGCACTGTAGCTATGGCGGCTGCGCACCAGCCAGTCGCCCAGGTTGACCCCCAACTCGGCGTTGGCAGCCTTGTAGTGGCTGGAGTGGCCCAGGAATTGGTTGGCGGCGCCATACACTTCGTAGTTGAGCGTGGCGGCACTGCCGCCGCCCTGGAACGGTGCCGTGCGGGTGGGCGCGCGTTCCAGGCTGTCATCGCTGGCCAGCAGGTCTACCTGTTGGCGCTCGGGGCGAAGTTTGACCACGGTGCGCGGAAACGCCGCCAAGTAGTCATGGCAATCGTTGCCCGGCGTCGCTTGGGGCGGTGTGCGCAGGCCGGCCTTGGCGAGTAGTTGGGTGTCGAAGCAAAGCTGGCCCTGATCGTCGAAGCGCGTGTCGGTTGAGCCAATCGCTTTGCCGTTCACGGTGAGGTTGACCCGGCGCACGCCGGGCGCAAAACGCGGCGCCTGGGCGAAGTACTGGCTCAGGCTGGGGTCGATGCCCCGTTGCTTCAAAGTTTGTGCATCAAAGCCGGCATTGGCGGCATGGCTGGACAGCGGCAGGACGCAGGCGCTCATCGCCCAATACAGTGGCCAACGTGGCCGGGGGCTGGCCGTCTTCATGGCAAGCAGCCTTGTGCGTCGGGCGCACAGGTCAGTGGCGCTTCGTACGGCTTGCCCTGAAAGCCGTACGGGCTGGCAGGGTGCAGGCGAACGGTGCGCGCCTGGCCGGGGTTCAGCGGGGCGGGCAGATCAAGAATCAGATGGCTGCGCGGCAGCACGTAGGTATGGGGCAAGGCCAGGTTGATTTTGTCAGGCAGCAGCGTGACATGCTGGCTCAGGCGGACCACATAGGGGCTGTCATTGCTCAGCGTGATGGCGTTGGCTTCCTGGCGCCAGGCCAACCGCTTCCAGGGCTGCGGGTCCTCGGCCAAGCCTTTCGGGTGCAGGATCACTGGCAGGTTCTGGCGCACCGTGACGTTCAGGTCGCTGGGATTGCCCAGCCGACGTTCGGGGATGCCTTCGAAAATCACCCGCAGCATGTGCTGCTCGGTGAGGGTCTGCCCTGGCTTCAGCAGAAAGCGCACCAGCTGTTTCTCCCCAGCCTCCACCCGGGTAACGGGAGGGCTGGCCAACAGGTAGGCCTGGGGCTGTTGTTCAAGGTCGGTCAGGGAGGTGTACAGCAAGGCGGCGGCCTGGTCGGTGTTGGTGACATTCAGGCTGGCTTCGCCATCGGCCACGTTGACGCGCAGCACGGTAGTGTCGGGCACCATCCCGGCGGCCATGGCCTGGGGGGCTAAACCGAGGGCGAGCACGGGCACTACCAGCCACAGAAAGGGTTTGGGCAGGTTCATCGGGGGCTCTGATGGAAAAATAGGGGGCGTGCGAAGGTGAAACGGGCGCCATGCGGGGTCATGGCGCCCGGGTTGCCGTTTACAGGTAAACGACTTCCATGGTCAGGCTGCTGTCGATTTCCAGCGCACCAGACATATCCATCTGCTCTGTGGCGCGGATGGTCGGCTTGAGCTGGATGTCACCGCTGTAGACGCTGTAGGCGCCCGGGGTGGTTTCACCTTCGGCGGCGAACGAAGTGAAGTGCTGCTTGCTTACCTGGCCGTAGTTGTTCTTGCTCCAGGTGGTCTTGTCGGTGCTGTGGATCACGTCGACTGGCTGGTTGTCGCCGAACGCCTTGCTGCCAGGGTGTTGTACCCACAGGCGGCCGATGGGATCGCCGTTGGCATCCTTGCCGAACCCGAAGTAGTTGGCATGGGCTGGGTTGTCGTTGTGCTCTGGCTTGTTGTCCACCCAAGTGGTCGCCACCGGGGTAGCGCTGGTGCACTGGATGGTGAAGCCCAGGCTCTTGGTTTGCAGGCTGGTAGGCAGGGTGGCGTCTGGGTTCAGGTCACCGTGGGACAGTTGGTATTGCACCACGCCGGCGTTGGCGAAGGAGGGTTCGCAAGCGGTCGGAACGACCTGGCCCTTGACGGTCAGCTCGGCGGTGGTAGCCGCCATCGCGGCGGAGCTGGCGGCCAGCAGGCAAACGGCGATGAGGCTTTTTGGAGTGCGGATCATGAACGTATTCCTTTCTCTTGGTTAAGTGTTGACTGAAGCCCCCGGGGTGTTCCCTGGGTGACTCCAACGAGAGAAAGTTTAAGGATGTGACTTGGGCGGCCCTATCAGACGCTTCTGTTTGATTTTGTGATTTGTCCTAGGAATTTTCGTGCCCTGCGCCGGGTGTGGGGTGGGTACCCGGCGGCGCGACTTTTTCGTCGGGCATCGGGCAGGCGTGGCGGGAAGAGGACAAGAAGGTCATGAACAACGCTGCCAGGCAGGGCAGTGATTCAGCCAGTAACAGGATTTGCCACAGCAACAGGTCAAACGAACTCATGCCGTACCGTAGCTGGATAGCTGTCACGGCCGCTATCAACGTAATCGCTATGGTCACTTCATCGCGCACGCTGTGCAGTAAACGGCGCCATTGCCGAGAACGGAGGGATTTAGGCGTGCGAACGAACGGCATGCGCGTTGTGAATGCGCCATAGATCACGGCCTTGGCAATCGTGTGGTGCAAGGCCATGCCGCCAATGGTCGCGAACAGGGCATGGTTGTAATAAAGGCCGACAACTCGGAGGTAGAGGAACGTTATCTTGAAGAATTTGAACAGCATCAGCACAAGCACCGGCAGCGTCAGCAGCCAGGGTGCGGGCGCCAACGGTGCGGGTGCAATGACCATTGCCACGGACCACGCGAGCGTGGTGAGGGTCAGCAGCAATGCAATGCCATTGATGATCCACGGCAGCCAGCCAACCAGAAAGTGGTAGCGTTGAGCGAGACTCAATCTTCCCGCCTGAAAAAGCACACGCCGATGGTGTTTGAGAATTTGAATGGCGCCGTAGGCCCAACGAAAGCGTTGTTTCTGGAAGTCTTCAAACGTGTGGGGAATAAGTCCCCGGCCATAGCTTTCGGTACAGTAAGCGCTGGCATGGCCATGGCTGAGAATGTTCAGGCCCAGTTCCGCATCTTCGCATATGCACCAGGGCGCCCACTTCAGTGCGTCCAGTATTGATTTCCTTATGATCGTCATCGTGCCATGTTGAATGATGGCGTCATAGTTGTTGCGGATGACCATGCCGACATGAAAGAAAGTACGGTATTCATCATAACAGATCTGGTTGTACAAGCTTTTCTGGTGGTCCCTGTAATCTTGCGGGGACTGGACGAAGCCAATGTGTGGATCAAGCATCAGTGGCGCCAATTGCTTGAGCCAGTCGCGGTGCACGCAGTAGTCGGAATCGATGACCGCCACCAGTTTCGCGTCGGGCGCTGTGTGCAGCAATGCGTAATTCAGCGCCCCGGCCTTGAACCCTTTCAGGTTGGAAACCTGGTGGAACTTGAAGCGATGCCCCAGCCGCAGGCAATGCGCCTGAACGGGTAGCCAGGTGGCGGCGAGCGGCGTGTTGTTATCGATGACCAGCACTTCGTAATAGGGATAGTCCAGTTGCGCCAGCGCGTCGAGCGTCTGGATGACCATGTCGGCGGGTTCATTATGGCAAGGCACGTGTATGGACACCTTGGGCCGGTAAGCGTGCGGGTAGGTGACCGGGTAAAACAGCCGACGATGATGCCGTGACCATGCCGCTTCGGCCATTTCGTGAGCTTCCGAACATACCGCCAGGCCTATCAGGACCGTCCATAGCGTCGCAGCCATCAGCGCGTTCAGCGTAAACGACTGTGTGGCGCCGATCGCTACGCAGGCGCATGTGAACACCAGGCCCGCGAGCCCGATCGCTGTCAGGAAAACCCACCCCCGCGCGCGGAGCGCCATGCGGCTGACAATCAGAGGGAAGAAAGTCTTCCACGACGTCCGGTTATCGACGGGCCCCTGGAACGCGAATTTCGGCTGGCGGTTTCTATCGAAGACCCCCCAGTGCGGCCCCGATTTCCCCTCTTCCACCTTCCAGGGTTGGTCAAAGGCTTCGATCACGAAATAATCGATTCCCTCGGTTTGCAGGGCGTGGGTCAATGACCTCAGCACTATCGCCTGCTCTGCGGCCGTTGCGGGTTTGCCGCCGATTGGGCTGCCGTGGCTAGGCCAGCCCACCTCTGCCAGCAGTATTCTCTTGCCAGGATATAGCGCCTGCAGTTGGGTGAAGCGGCTCAGGATGACAGCGCAAGCGTCTCGGGCCTCGATGTGCTCCCAGAACGGGAGCACATGGGCTGCGATGAGGTCGACATACTCGATCAATTCAGGGTACACCGACCATAGATGCCAAGGCTCGGCCGTGGTGACGGGTACTTTGACAGCCCCCCTGACACGGTCAAGGTACCGGATCATCTGTTCAGGGTGAACCAGCCGTTTAAACAGTGATTCGTTCCCCACGATGACTCGCACGACACTGAGGTTACTCGTCGCCAGTGCAATGCCGGCCGCCAGCTCAATTTCATTCTGGTCGAGGTCTTCGCCGATCCAGATGCCCAGTGTCACTTTGATGCCCAGCGACTCTGCAACTGTACAGATGGCTTCATTGGCTCCAGTGCTGGCATAACATCTTATGTGGTCGGTCCATTGACCGAGCAGGGTCAAATCACGACGTATGTTATCGACGGGAGATATTTTGAAGTTGTCAGGTGTTTGTCTGGCTCGAAAGGGAGCGTAGGAGAAACCTGAAACTTTCACGGGCCAGGAAGGGGGCAGGGACCTTTTATCTTTCCAGTAGCTCGGGAAGGGTAGGTTGATATTCAACGAGGGCTCGCCGACGTTTGCCAGAGTATTGCGAGGGGCTGAGTTCATCTTGTTATGGCCTCCTGTGCAAGTGTGTTTTAAACCTCGATGGTTTTCATTGCAACAGGCGTATGTAATGATTCAAATGAGTGGAATTTGTTATCGCGGTTGCATCTTTTGCGCGCGAAAAAAAGCCCGCTTGCGCGGGCTTCATCATTACTGAGCAGTGGCCGGCTCCGGCGCCGGTGCAGGTTTGGGCAGTGACGACAGGAACGCCATGATCAGCGAGGCCAGGTAAGGTAGCGACTGCACCAGCAGCATGGTCACCCACAGGCGCATGTCATTGCTGGGCAGGCCCTGCACCAGGCAGATACCCGAGGCGGCGCCCCACAGCAGCAGCATGATGAACAGTTCTTCCCGGGCTTCGGAAATGGCTACCAGCAAACCGTGGCTGTCGGCGTTCTTCGGTGTACGGAAGAACGGGATGCTGGTGGTGAAGAACCCGTACAGCACGGCCTTGGCAATGGTGTGCGATAGGGCCAGGCCCGCCAGCGCGGCGGCAAAGGCGTCCTTGAGGTTCACACCCACTGCGCGGCGGTACAGGAACACGATCTTGCCCACCTTGAACACGAACAGCGCCAGCGGCGGAATCGCGAAAATCAGCAGCGGCGGGTCGACCCGCTGCGGCACGATGATCATTGCCGCCGACCACAGCAGGGCACCGACGGTAAAGAAGATGTTCATGCCATCGGCTACCCACGGCAGCCAGCCCGCCAGGAAGTGGTAGCGCTGGCCGCGGGTCAGCTCGGTGTCCTTGCCGCGCAGCAGGCTGGCGGTGTGGCGCTTGATGATCTGGATGGCACCATAGGCCCAGCGGAAGCGCTGCTTCTTGAAGTCGATGAAGGTGTCGGGCATCAGGCCCTTGCCGTAGCTGTTGTGGTAGTACGCAGCCGAGTAGCCTTTCTCGAACACGCGCAGGCCCAGTTCAGCGTCTTCACAGATGCACCAGTCCGCCCAGCCCAGCTCTTCGAGTACCGAGCGGCGGGTCATGGTCATGGTGCCGTGCTGAATGATTGCGTCACGGTCGTTGCGGGTCACCATGCCAATGTGGAAAAAGCCCTTGTATTCCGAATAGCAGAGATTCTTGAACGTGCTTTCGTTCTGGTCGCGGTAGTCCTGGGGCGACTGCACCACGGCGATCTTCGGGTCGGCGAAGTGCGGCACCATGTGCTTGAGCCAGTTCTTGTCCACGCAGTAGTCGGAGTCGATCACGGCGATCACTTCGGCGTCCGGCGCGGTGTGGGGGATCAGGTAGTTCAGCGCCCCCCCCTTGAACCCGGCCAGCGGCGCGACGTGGAAGAACTTGAACCGCGGGCCCAGGGTCTGGCAGTAAGCCTGTACCGGTTCCCACACCGCCGGGTCCTTGGTGTTGTTGTCGATGATCAGGACTTCGTAGTCCGGGTAGTCCAGTGCCGCCAGGGCGTCCAGGGTCTGTTTGACCATGTCCGGTGGCTCGTTGTAGCACGGCACGTGGATGGATACTTTCGGCCGGTAGGTGGAGTCGCCTTCCACCGGCAGGAATTCGCGCCGGCGCTTGTGAATCCATACGGCTTCGGCCAGTTCATGGGCTTCGGTGAGCAGTACGATGAACACGCCCAGCGCCCCCAGGGCAAGGAGGAAGCCCACGGTCAGGCTGAACCACGTGCTGTATTGCTGGCTGTAGTCGTAGCCGATCCACACCAGCACGGAGCCGCACAGGAAGGCGATGAAGGTCAGGAAGGTACGGCCACGCTGGCGCAGGGCAGAGCCATCGATCAGCAGCAGTGCCAACGAGAGCATGGCCAACACCACCGACCCCACGGCCAGTACGCGCCACTGGGGAATGGCCACCACCGGGCCTTCGAAGTTGAATTTCTGCTGGCGCTGGGCGTTGTACACGCCCCAGTACGCACCTACCGAGCCTTCGTCACTGGCCTTCCACGGCTGGTCGTAGGCCTCGATCACGAAGTAGTTGTAGCCCTGGCGGTTGAGCTTGTTCACCAGCGTGCGCAAGTAAATGGCCTGGTCTGCCTGGGTGGCGTCGGCACCACCGCGCATGCGCCCGTTGCTTGGCCAGCCCACCTCAGACAGCAGCAGTGGTTTTTTGGGGAACATGTGCTTGAGTTCGCGCGCACGGTCGAGGACGAACTGCTCGGCCTTGTCCACCGGGATGAATTCCCAGTAGGGCAGGATGTGCGCGGCGATCAGGTCCACGTGCTTGGCCAGCGATGGGTTGTGCTCCCAGATATGCCATTGCTCGGACGTGGTTACCGGCACCTTCACGGCCCCGCGCACGCGGTCCAGGTAGGCTTCCAGGTCCTTGACCGTGACTTCCTTGCGAAATAGCGCCTCGTTACCCACCACCACCCGCACAACGCTGCGGGTAGTGTTGGCCAGCTCGATGGCCTTGGCGATTTCCCGTTCGTTACGCTCCAGGTCCGGGCTGATCCATACGCCCACCGTGACCCGCAGGCCGAATTCCTCGGCGATCTTGGGAATATCGGCCTGGGTGCCGTCTACCGAGTAGATACGGATGCTGTCGGTGAGCTTGCTCAGTTGCTCCAGGTCCTGGCGAATTTCATCGTCAGTGGGGTATTGCTCCTTCTGCGGGCTTTGGCCCAGGCGGAAGGGCGAATAGGAGAAGCCGGAGATCTGTTCAGGCCAATCGGGGGCGCTGACCGGGCGGTTGATCAGCGCCCAGAAACCTGTGAAAAGTGCCGCGATCGCGACGACTATCACCAGGTTGAGACCAAATTTACGCGATGACATAGGAGGTTCTGGTTCCGAGGCGGGGGAACGGGGGAGTGCCGGCGACAGGCGCCGAATCGGCGCGCATCCTACTCTGCACGTTACAAGTGTGTATAGGAGTTGTCCGAAAACATACGGTTAGAGTGGAAATGTGAGTTTAAGTTCTTCCCTTTAATGTGTAGTCCATTTCCCTGGTCAGGCCGCAAAAAAGACAGACGAAGGTGAACTCAGCGGTCGACAGGCCTATAATGCGCGCCGGTTTTCGAGGTCCAGGTTGATGAGCACAGACGATCCACGTTTCGAAGGTATTGCCCGGCTGTACGGCCGCGAGGGGATGCAGCGCCTGCGCGCCGCCCATGTGGCCATTGTTGGCATCGGCGGCGTGGGTTCCTGGGCGGCCGAGGCGATGGCGCGCAGCGGCGTGGGCGAGATCTCGCTGTTTGACCTGGACGATGTGTGCGTGAGCAACACCAACCGGCAGTTGCATGCGCTGGACGGTAACGTCGGCAAGCCCAAGGTTCAGGTCATGGCCGAGCGCTTGCGGGCCATCAACCCGGCGTGCACCGTGCACGCCGTGGCAGACTTCGTCACCCGTGACACCATGGCCGAGTACATCACCGCCGACCTGGATTACGTTATCGACTGCATCGACAGCGTCAACGCCAAGGCGGCGCTGATCGCCTGGTGCAAGCGGCGCAAGATCGGCATCATCACCACCGGTGGCGCGGGTGGCCAGGTAGACCCCACACAGATCCAGGTGGTGGACCTGAACCGCACCTACAATGACCCGCTGGCCGCCAATGTGCGGTCCACCCTGCGCCGCGACTACGGTTTTTCACGCAACACGTCGCGCCATTACAGCGTGCCGTGCGTGTATTCCACCGAACAGCTGCGCTACCCCAAGGCCGATGGCGGGGTGTGCCTGTCGAAGGCGTTCGTGGGGGAAGGGGTCAAGCTGGACTGCGCCGGTGGCTTTGGTGCGGTGATGATGGTCACGGCCACCTTCGGCATGGTGGCCGCCGCGCGCGCGGTGGACAAGCTGGTGGCGGGCACCCGCCGGCCATCGGAGCGCGGCTGACTCAACCCCCAGCTTGGCCCGCGAGCTCAGCCATGCGCTTGAGCACGGCATTCAACCCATTGCTGCGCGACGGCGACAGTTGCCGCCCCAGGCCCAGTTGGTTGAACCATCCAGGCAGGTCGATGGCCTTCAGTTCATCGGCACGCAGGCCTTCCACACGCACCAGCAGCAATGCCAGCAACCCGCGGATCATCCGCGCATCGCTGTTGGCGCGAAACTGCCACTGGCCGTCTGCCTGGCTGGCGATCAACCACACCTGACTTTCGCAGCCGTGCACCAGGTGCTCTGGGCTCTTTTCGGCGTCGCTCAGGGGGGGCAGTCGCTCACCCCACTGCATCAACAGCCGCGCCCGCTGCTCCCAGCCGGCTGCCTGTTCGAACGCCCGCAATGCTTCAGCAGCGTGTAGTGAAAGGCTCATCGCAACATCTCCAGTGCCTTGTCCAATGCCTCGAAGAAGCGCACCAGGTCATCGCTGTCGTTATAGAGCCCCAGCGACACGCGGATGGCCCCCGCCAGCCCCAAGCCCTTGAGCAAGGGCATGGCGCAGTGATGGCCGGCGCGCACGGCGATGCCCTGCTCGGTCAACAGGTGGGCGAGGTCGGCGTTGTGCACACCCTCGACCACGAAACTGGCCAGGGCCAATTGCGGCGTTCCCAGCAGGCGCACGCCGTCGCGGTCGTTGAGGCCGCGCAGCAGCAAGCCGTGCAGGGCATTTTCATGGGCAGTGACCGCCGCCGGGTCCAGGCTGGCCAGGTAGTCCAGGGTGGCCCCAAGGCCGATCACCCCGGCCACCGGCGGTGTTCCCGCTTCAAAGCCCAGGGGGGCCGGGTGGAAGCTGGCGCTGTGGTAGTCGGCGACGTGCACCATCTCCCCACCAAACTGCCAGTGGGCCAGTTTGCCCAAGGCCTCGCTGCGCCCGTACAGCACGCCGACGCCATCCGGGCCATACAGCTTGTGGCTGGAGAACACGTAGAAGTCGCAGCCCAGTTGTCGTACGTCGTGGCGGCCATGGACCACGCCCTGGGCGCCGTCGACCACGGTCAGGGCGCCTTGGGCCTTGGCCAGGGCCAGTAGCGGTTCCAGCGGCTGCCAGGCGCCCAGCACGTTGGACAGCTGGCTGACCGCCAACAGGCGAGTGCGGGGGCCGATCAGTTGGGCGGCGGCTTCCAGGTCGATGAGGCCGGCGGTGGTCAGGGGCAATACCACCAGTTTGAGGCCTGCGCGCAGCGCCAGTTGTTGCCAGGGCAGCAGGTTGGCGTGGTGCTCCAGCGCACTGATGACCAGTTCATCGCCCGCCTGGAACTGCCCTTCAAGGCCGTAGGCCAGGAGATTCAGGGCGCTGGTGGCGCCATGGGTGAAGATCACCTGGCTGGGGCTGGCTGCATTGAGCCATTGCGCGACTTTTTCGCGGCTGGCTTCGAAGGCCTGGGTGGCCAGTGCGCCGGGCAGGTGCTGAGCACGGTGCACATTGGCGGCGCCGTGTTGGTAATAGTGGGCCAGTGCGTCAAGCAAGGCCTGGGGTTTCTGGGTGGTTGCCGCATTGTCCAGATAAGTCTGGTGTTGGCGTTGCAGAGCGGCGATGGCCGGAAAATCGGCGCGCCAAGGGGAGGGCTGGAACATGATAGGGGGCTCTGGGCAGGCAGGCCCGGCATGCCGCCAGGCCTGCTCGGTGCCGCTTAGTTGTGAGCGTGCAGCGCTTCGTTCAGCTCGATGGCCGACTTGTGGGTCTTGCATTCCACCGCGCCGGTTTCCGAATTGCGACGGAACAGCAGGTCGGTCTGGCCAGCCAGGTCACGGGCTTTCACAACCTTGACCAGTTGGTTTTTCTCGTCCAGCAGCGCCACTTTGGTGCCAGCGGTGATGTACAGGCCGGCTTCCACGGTGTTGCGGTCGCCCAGGGGAATGCCGATACCCGCGTTGGCACCGATCAGGCAGCCTTCACCGACCTTGATGATGATGTTGCCGCCGCCCGACAGGGTGCCCATGGTGGAGCAGCCGCCGCCCAGGTCGGAGCCCTTGCCCACGAACACGCCAGCCGAGACGCGGCCTTCGATCATGCCGGGGCCTTCGGTGCCAGCGTTAAAGTTGACGAAGCCTTCGTGCATGATGGTAGTGCCTTCGCCGATGTAGGCACCCAGGCGCACACGAGCGGCGTCGGCGATACGCACGCCAGCGGGCACCACGTAGTCGGTCATTTTCGGGAACTTGTCCACCGAGAACACTTCCAGCAGTTCGCCCTTGAGGCGCGCTTCCAGTTGCAGCTCCGCCAGTTCGGCGAGGTCGACGGCACCCTGGCTGGTCCAGGCTACGTTCGGCAGCAGCGGGAAGATACCGGCCAGGCTGACGCCGTGAGGTTTTACCAGGCGGTGCGACAGCAGGTGCAGCTTCAGGTAGGCCTCCGGCGTGGACGCCAGGGCGGCGTCTTCGGCCAGCAGGGTGGCGACCAGTGGCTTGTGGCTTTCAGCCAGGCGGGTCAGCAGCGCGGCTTGGGCAGCGTCGATGCCCTTGACCGCTTCGGCCAGTTGCGAGGCCTGGGCGGTGGTAAAGGTGATGGCCTGGTTGCCACCGGTGTAACCCAGCACAGGGGTGACGGCAGCGATCAGTTCGGCAGAAGGGGAAACCAGCGGTTGTGCGTAGAACACTTCCAGCCAGGCGCCGTTGCGATTCTGGGTGCCGACGCCGAAGGCCAGGCTGAACAGAGTAGTGGACATGCAGTTACCTCTTTGCAAATGAATGGGGCCCTGTTGCCAGCATTATTGCTGGACGGCCGCCGCATAGATATCGGGCTTGAAGCCCACGAGGGTCCGGTCGCCAAGGTCCAGCACCGGGCGCTTGATCATGGAGGGCTGGGCGAGCATCAGTTCGATGGCCTTTGCCTGGTCCAGATTGGCCTTCTGCTCGTCAGCGAGCTTGCGGAAGGTGGTGCCAGCGCGGTTGAGCACGACTTCCCAGCCGTGTTCGTCGCACCATTGTTCCAGGTGCTCACGGTCGATGCCCTGGGTCTTGTAATCATGGAAGTCGTAGCCGGCGCCGTGCTCGTCGAGCCAGGTGCGGGCCTTCTTCATGGTGTCGCAGGCCTTGATGCCGAAAAGTGTATAAGCCATGGTTTCAAAGGGAGCGGCCCGGATGAACGGGGCCTGGCTCAGCGGTCTCCTGGAAACGAATCGACGAATTATGCGGCATCGATTCTTTCGGCGCCATGACTGTTGCTTCCCAGGGGGCGACAGAAGATGTCCGATATGAGGGACCTGGCGTGCCAGCCAGTTGTCTCAAAGGCCTGAAAGCGCGCTGCCACGCCAGTTGCCTGCGGGGCAGCGACGAGGCCTGCGACCATTGTGCAGGCGCGGGCTTGGCGCCGGGCCAGTAAAATGAATTTATCCATTAAGGAGAAGACTGCTTTATGCAAACCGCTTATACCGTGCTGATTCTGTTGATGCTGGTAGGCATCTCGAGGCTGGTGGCGCGGGTGATACCGATTCCGTTGCCGTTGGTGCAGATCGTCGCCGGGGCCGTTCTGGCGTGGCCGAGCCTGGGGCTGCACGTGGCACTGGACCCGGAACTGTTTCTGTTTCTGTTCCTGCCGCCGTTGCTGTTCGCTGACGGCTGGCGCATGCCCAAGCGTGACCTGTGGCGCCTGAGGGGCTCGATCCTGATGCTGGCGGTGGGCCTGGTGCTGTTCACGGTGGTGGGCGCCGGCTATTTCATCCATTGGCTGTTGCCCAGCATTGCGCTGCCAGTGGCTTTTGCCTTGGCGGCCGTGCTGTCCCCCACCGATGCCGTGGCTGTGTCGGCCATCGCCCAGGACAAACTGCCCACCCCGCTGATGCGCATTCTGCAGGGGGAGGCGCTGATGAACGATGCTTCTGGCCTGGTGACGTTCAAATTCGCCTTGGCCGCAGCGGTCACGGGGTACTTCTCCCTGGCCCAGGCCAGCCTGACCTTTGTGCTGGTGGCCGTCGGCGGCCTGGCCCTGGGCGTTGTCCTGAGCTGGCTGGTGGGGCGCTTGCGCCTGTGGATGATCGCCCGCGGCTGGGATGACCCGGCCACCCATGTGGTGTTCATGTTGCTGCTGCCGTTCGCCGCCTATGTGCTGGCCGAGCGCCTGGGGGCGTCGGGCATTCTTTCGGCGGTGGCCGCGGGCATGATGCAGAGCTGGCTCGACCTGTTGCCGCGCCAGACCAGCACACGCCTGCTGAACCGCAGTGTCTGGTCGCTACTGGAATTTGCCTTCAATGGCCTGATCTTCCTGCTGCTGGGCCTGCAGTTGCCGGACATCATCAAGGCGGTGACCAGCCATGAGGCCTCGTTGTGGCCGACCCTGGGGTACCGTCTGTTCGATGTCGTCGGGATTTTTCTGGTGCTGGTGGTATTGCGGTTTGTGTGGGTGCAGAGCACTTGGCGCTTCATCGGCATGCTGCGCCGCTGGCGGGGCAAAGACACCATTACCCTGGTGCCGACCGCGCGTTCCTGCTGGTTGTTGACGGTAGGGGGCGTGCGCGGGGCAGTGACGTTGGCCGGCGTGATGTCGGTGCCACTGCTGCTGGGGGCGGGGCAGGATTTTCCCGAGCGGGACCTGCTTATCTTCATTGCCGCGGGGGTCATCCTGCTGTCGTTGCTGGCGGCCTGCATTGCCTTGCCGCTGTTGCTGCGGGGGGTAGAGAGGAGTTCCGACGAGGCGTTGCGCAAGGAAGTGCGCGAAACCTGGCGGCGCACTTCGGAGGCTGCGATTCGTGCCCTGGAAGAGGAGGACCCGGCGGACAAGCCGGCCACCCCCGATGCGGCTCAGGCGGCATTGGCCACCGAGCTCAAGGCCGGCTTGATGTCTGAATACCGGCACCACCTTGAGGTGTTCAACGACTCCGCCGAAGCCCAGGCCCAGGCACGGCTGATGGATGAGCTGGAGCGGCGGTTGCGCCTGCGAGCCTTGCGTGCGCAACGCCTGGAGCTTTACAACCTGCGCCGGCAGCGCCAGATCGGCGATGACGTGGTACGCGAGATCCTTGGCGAACTGGACCTCAGTGAAGCCAACCTTGGGCCGGCGCGTTAGGCGCGAGCCGCCAGCGCCGGGCGCTGGCGGTTCAATTCATTCAGCGGTTGCCGGGTAAGCCTGGCGGATGAAGGCTTTGTCGCCGTCGCTGAGCACGAAATTCGAGGGCCGCTCCCAGTCCCCCAGCGTGAACTGGTTCTCCACGGCGTAATGCATGACGGAATCGGGGTCGTACGGCCCGTAGGCAGCGAGGGATGCGTCAAAGCGGGTCAGAAAGTTCTCGTCGACGGCTTGTTTGTCCCAGCCGTAGGCCAGCAGCCCTTCATACAGTTTCGGTTCGTCCCAAGGAATGTTGGCGTCGGGGTGCTGGTGCTCATGCTCCAGGCCCAGCACATGCCCGAACTCATGGAGTACAGCGGCTTCGAAATTCTCGTCACCTGGCCAGTCGGGCATGGTCAAGGTTGGCATGTCAGCGGCGATGGTCAGGGCATCGGTGCCCACCTCCGCGCTGGGGCCGACGCTGCCACTGGGTTTCATCATGACCCTTACTTCGGCCTGTGCCGTGTCCGTGATGAGCTCCAGCGTCAGGTTCGCGTGCTCCAGCCATTGGCCGCATACCGCGACAACCGCTTCCTGAACCTCAGGGGCCACCTCGCCGAAAAAGGCCATGCGCAGGGTTCTTCCTGGTTTCCAGCGTTTGGAATGCGGCGCGAATCCGCGCTTTTTGCGCCCGCCGGAGGGGCCCGAGTTGGCATTCAGCGGGTTTTCATCGAGGGCGGCGGCGCGCGATTGTTCAGTGTCGGCGCAACGTGTGGCCTTGCAGTAGCAGCTTCCATTCATGAGATGACACTCCTGTTTCCTGTTTGAGGAGCGCTCATGGTGGCAAATGTGGCGTGCAAGGTGGGGTACATGATTAATACCCGCCCGCATTAGCGCAGCAATGGCTCGATGGCACTGACAGCCAGTTCCGCGCCGCGGGCGTTGAGGTGGTTGTAGTCCATGTAATAAGAGCGGCTGTCGCCGATCAGGCAGGTCGCCTGGCGGCAGAACAGCGTGTCCAGCGACAGCAGCGTGGCATTGCCGTTGCTGCTGTCGGCCTCGATCAGGTGGCGGTTGAAGGCTTGCAATTGCTGGTGCTTGCTCATCGGCACCGACAGCTCATTCACCCAGGCCAGCGTCTTCGCTTCGTCGGCCTGGGTGCCGCGCGCCAGCCGGTAGTAGAGGTTCTTGGGGTCGACCTGTTGCTGTGGCACCTGCTCGATGATGATCAATTGAGTGCCCAGCGCATGGTAGGCCGCCACGGTCTGTGCCAGCCCCTGCTCGAACACCTGCCGCGAGGCGGCATTGGCCAGCCGGTGCTGGTGGTCGGAAACCAGGAAGTAGTTGCTCTTGCGGGGCTTCTCGTAGTCGCCTTCGGTGTACAGGGTCCATCGCGCCGCCAGGATCACTTTCTTGATGCCATTGGCTTTCACGTAGTCATATTCGCGCTGGGCCAAGGCGGTGCATACGCCTGGTTCGTAGTTGCCGCGTGCCACGTCGACCCCCAGCAGCGGTGGGCAGCCAGCCAGGCCGATGTGCACCACCGTCTTGCCCAGCGCCTTGGCACTGGCATCGAAGGCCGGTAGCAGGACTTCCGCGTGGCTGTCGCCAAATACCGCGATATCCGGGGTGACGTCCTGGCGGGCCGCGCCGAAGCGGCAGAAGTCGATGCTCCAGCCGTCGCCGTTGTAGTTTTTGTCACAGGGCACGCGGATCTGGGTGTAGGCGAACGATTCCATTGCATCGGCCGTCACGTCGAAGCGGCCGGCAAAGCCGTTGTTGGTGTAGCCCACCAGCCCCAGGGCCATGAACAACAGCGAGCCGAAGGCGCCGGCGGCGAATACCTGGCGGCGGCTGACGGCACGTTTGTCACGGAAAAACCGCTCGATGAAGCGCCAGCTCAGCCAGGCCAGTATCAGCGACAGCCCGGCCAGCGCCAGCATGAAAACGGGGGCAGGCTCCACCAGGTTGCCGTCCCGGGCAAAGGCAAACACCGGCTGATGCCACAGGTAGGCGCTATAGCTGATCAGGCCTGTCAGTACGAACGGCCGGGTACTCAGCAGTTTGCCGGCCAGGGTCTGGGGGTTGGCGAACAGAATGATCAAGGCTGCGCCCAGGGTGGGTACCAGTGCATGCACGCCCGGGAAGGGCGTGGTGCTGTCGAAGGCGAACACCCCGTAGCCGATCAAGGCCATGCCCAGCAGGGGTGCCCCTTGGTCCAGCGGCCCACCGTGCATGCGGCGCGGGTGGCGGGTAAAGTAAAAGGCGATGAATGACCCCACCAGCAGCTCCCAGGCCCGTGCGCTGAGCAGGTAGAACGCCGCGGAAGACTGGTCGTTGGCGCCTCGTTCCGCCAAAGCCAGGCTGGCGACGGCAATAACCGCCAGCAACACCAGCAGCCAGCGCCGCCCCAACCGCCAGCCGGCCATCAGCAGCAGCGGAAAGAACAGGTAGTACTGCTCTTCCACGGCCAGGGTCCAGGTGTGCAATAGCGGTTTGAGCTCCGAGACCACGTCGAAATAACCGCTTTCGCGCCAGAACAGGATGTTCGACGAAAAGGTCGGTACGGCGATCAGGCTCTTGGCGAAAAATTTGAAATCCAGGGGGTTCAGCCATAGCCAGGCCAGGGGCAGGCAGGTCAGCATGACCACGAACAGCGGCGGTAGGATTCGCCTGGCGCGGCGCTCGTAGAAAGTGGCCAGTGAGAAGGTGCCCGCCTGCATCTCGTTGACGATGATTGACGTGATCAGGTAGCCCGAAATCACGAAGAACACATCCACACCGATGAAACCGCCGGAAAAGGCCTGGAAGCCGGCGTGGAAGAGAATCACGGGTAGCACCGCCAGGGTGCGCAGGCCATCGATTTCCGGGCGATAGCCCAGCGCCGGGTTATGGTGAGTGCTCATGGCGGGATGCTCGTTGAAATAGGGCCGGGGGAAAGGCAGGCGCACGAAACGCCACGGCTACCGCCGCGCGTGAACGCTGAAAAAAGAGGGGGGCGCGCGCAAGGCGCGTATTTCATTGTTTAGAACAGCTGGCGCGAGTTGTCCAACTGCCAGGACCGACGGTTTGCCTGATCGGTTGAAGTGGGAGGCGGGGTAGCAGTGTTCTCTTCCCGAGCTTCGCCTGGCCCCACCAGAGCAGGGCCAGGCAATGCGTTGCTGCGGGGGGTTATTCCGCCACGGCGAACGCTGGGTAGGCCAGGCGGGCCCAGGCTTTGTCGCCTTCACTCAAGCTCGTGCCGCCAGTATCGCCGAGGTCTTGTTCGCTGAACTCCCTTGGAATGGCGTAGTGCATAATCGATTGCCGGTCGTAGGGGGTGATCAGCATTCCCGGGCCCTTCGGGATGACTGCGAGAAAATTGTCCGCGATAGCTGAGTCGGACCAGCCAATACCGCGCAGGCTTTTTTCATTCCAGGTGATGTCGGCATCGGGGTGCTGGTGCTCATGCTGCATCCCCAGTGCATGTCCAAACTCGTGAAGCACACGTTGTTTCAGGTCCGGGGTATCGTGCCGCACATTCAGTCCCATTGTGGCTTCGTTATTGTTCAGTAACGCATCGGTGCCGACGCAGGACCACTCATAGGGCTGTACGCCAGACTCAATCTTGATGTCGGCCTCGCGCCAGTTATCGACGAGTTCGAATTTCAGGTTGGCGTATTCAAGCCACTCGCTGGCGGCGCCGAGTATCGCCTGCTGGGTTTCGGTATCCACGTGAGTGATGAAATAAATACACAGCGTCCGCCCTGGGCTCCAGAGGTAGCTATGATCGCCGGCACCGCGTTTTTTGCGCGTCGCAGAGCCTGAACCTGAGTTGGGATCGTTGAGAGGGTTTTCAGCAACGGCGGCCTCGAATGACTGCTGCCTGTCGGGCGCGCGCGATACGGCGCAAAACGGGAAATCGCTCATGGGGTGGCTCCTTGGTGATTGAGCCTCGAATGTGAGCGATAGTCATGCGCCGAAGGTGCTAACTATTGCAGCCCTGCCCCGGAGTGGCCAGCAAGGCGGCGGGCCGCCTTGCCTGGGGGGTCAGAGTTCCTTGAGGAAGTCGCGGATGCGCTCGGCGGCTTCCACGCATTCGGCCAGTGGCGCGACCAGTGCCATGCGCACACGACCGGCGCCTGGGTTCACGCCATCCACGTCACGGGACAGGTACGAGCCTGGCACCACGGTCACGTGCTGCTGTTCGAACAGCTGCTGGCAGAACTGTGCATCGTCCATCGGCACTTTTGGCCACAGGTAGAAGCTGCCGTCCGGGCGCTGTACGTCCAATACCGGTGCGAGGATCGCCAGCACCGCATCAAACTTCTCGCGATACAGGGCGCGGTTGGCGCGCACGTGCACTTCGTCGTTCCAGGCCGCGATGCTGGCCAGTTGGGTTTGCACCGGCATGGCACAACCGTGGTAGGTGCGATACAGCAGGAACGCCTTGAGAATGTCGGCATCACCGGCCACGAAGCCTGAACGCAGGCCCGGCAGGTTGGAGCGCTTGGACAGGCTGTGGAACACCACGCAACGCTTGAAGTCGCTGCGGCCCAGCTCGGCACAGGCGCTCAGCAGGCCTGGGGGCGGGCTTTGTTCGTCGAAGTACAGTTCGCTGTAGCACTCGTCGGCGGCGATGACGAAGTCATGCTCGTCGGCCAGGGCGATCAGCTTCTTCAGGGTTTCCATCGGCACCAGCGCGCCGGTGGGGTTGCCTGGCGAGCACAGGAACAGAATCTGGCAACGTTTCCAGGTGTCGGCGGACACGGCGTCGAAGTCCGGGTTGAAACCGTTGCTGTCCAGGCATGGCAGGTAGTGCGGGGTAGCCCCGGCCAGCAGCGCCGCGCCCTCGTAGATCTGGTAGAACGGGTTGGGGCTGATCACCAGGCCGTCATCGCTGCGCTCCACCACGGTCTGGGTGAAAGCGAACAATGCCTCGCGCGTGCCGTTGACCGGCAGCACGTGGCGCGCGGGGTCGATCCAGCCGGCCGGCACGTTGAAGCGCCGTTCGCACCATGTGCCGATGGCTTCGCGCAGCGCCGGGATACCCAGGGTGGTGGGGTACACGGCCATCTGGTCGAGGTTGGCGCTCAGAGCTTCGGCCACAAAGCTGGGTGAGCGGTGCTTGGGCTCGCCGATCGACAGGGCGATGGGGCGCTTGTCGGCCGCCGGGGTCACTGCGCCCAGCAGCTTGCGCAGTTTCTCGAACGGGTAGGGCTGAAGCTGGTTCAAAGCGTTGTTCACGAAGGTTCCTCTAGATGCTCAGGCGCGACAGCTCGACGCCCTGCGCCTGGCTGACACTCAGTTGGTCGACGATGGCATCCTGCAGGCGGCTGCACAGTTGCGGGTCGGAAAGCGGGTGGTTATCGGCGTCGGTAATGAAGAATACGTCTTCTACCCGCTCGCCCAGGGTGGCGATCTTGGCATTTTGCAGCGACAGGTCGAACTCCAGGAAAATCTTGCCGATGCGCGCCAGCAGGCCCGGGCGGTCCGGGGCGCTCAGCTCAAGGATGGTCACCGGGCGCTGGGCGTCGTTGTGAATGGTGACCTGGGGTGCGAAGGCGAAGTGCTTGAGCTGGCGCGGCACCCGGCGCTGGATGATCGTGGGGTAGTCATCGGGGTTGCGCAGGGCCTCGGTCAGGCCTTCGCGGATCGCCTTGACCCGCACCGGGTTGTCGCCGATCGAGCCGCCGTCGTTGTCCAGCACGATGTAGGTGTCGAGGGTGAACTGGCTGCTGGAGGTAATGATGCGTGCGTCATGGATGTTGAGGTTGAGCTGGTCCATGGCGGCCACGGTCACGGCGAAGAAGTCGTGCTGGTCGGGCGCGTAGATGAAGATCTGGGTCCCGCCCTCGAACTCGCGCTGGGTGGTTTCCTTGATCAGCACCAGCGGCCCGCCGTCCACCGGCTGCTGCAGGATGGCGTCGCTGTGCCAGGCCACGTCGCCTGCGGTGTGGCGCAGGAAATAGTCATCGCCCAGTTGCGACCACAGTTGCTCGACGTCGTCGGGGTCGGTACCGGCGCGCACCAGAATGTCCAGGGCCGCGCTCTGGGTCTGGCGGATCTGCTCTTCGCGGTCCAGCGGGTTCTCCAGGCCGCGGCGCAGGGCGCGCTTGGTCTCGGTGAACAGTTGGCGCAGCAGGCTGGCGCGCCAGCTGTTCCACAGGCTGGGGTTGGTGGCATTGATGTCGGCCACGGTCAACACGTAGAGGTAGTCCAGGTGCGTCTGGTCGCCCACCAGTTGGGCGAAGTCGTGGATGACCTGTGGGTCGGACAAGTCCTTGCGCTGGGCGGTAGTGGACATCACCAGGTGGTTCTGCACCAGCCAGACGATCAGGCGGCTGTCCCATACGGGCAACTGATGGCGCTGGCAGAAGGCCTCGGCGTCGATGGCACCCAGGTCCGAGTGGTCACCGTGGCGCCCCTTGCCAATGTCGTGATACAGGCCGGCCAGGTAGATTAGCTCCGGCTTGGGCAACTGGCCCATGAGCTTGCTGGCCAGCGGGAATTTCTCCGAGACCGGCGTGTACTGCAACTTGCGCAGGTGCTTGATCAGGTTCAGCGTGTGGGCGTCCACGGTATAGATGTGGAACAGGTCGTGCTGCATCTGCCCCACGATATGGCCGAATTCGGGCAGGTAGCGCCCCAGAATGCCATAGCGGTTCATGCGCCGCAGGTTGCGGTGAATGCCGATCTCGCACTTGAACAGCTCGATGAACAGGCTGGTATTGCGAATATCATTGCGAAAATCATCGTCGATCAGGTGGCGATGTTCGCGCAGCAGGCGAATGGTGTCCGCGCGCACACCCTTGATCTCTGGGTTCTGCGCCATCAGCACGAAAATTTCCAGCATGGCGAACGGCGTGCGTTTGAACACGTTGGCATGGGTGGCTTCGATGTAGCCGTCGTGCAACTGGAAGCGCGAGTTGACCGGCAGGGTAACGCTGCCCACGTCATCGGCCAGGATCACTTCCTCGAAATGCTGAATGATCAGGTCACTGAGCTCGGCGATGCTCATCACCACACGGTAGTACTTCTGCATGAAGCGTTCGATGGCCAGCTTCGCGTCGCTGTCCTTGAAGCCCAGCAGCCCGGCGATGCTGCGCTGGTGGTCGAACAGCAAGCGGTCTTCGGCGCGCCCGGCCAGCATGTGCAGGGCGTAGCGCACCTTCCACAGGAACTCCTGGGAGCTGGCCAGCAGGTTGTTCTCGCTTTCCAGCAGGAAACCCTCGCCGGCCAGCGCGTGCAGGTTCAGGGTGCCATATTGGCGCCGCGCCACCCAGAGGATGGTCTGAATGTCACGCAACCCGCCGGGTGAGCCCTTGACGTTGGGTTCCAGGTTGTATTCGGTGTCGTTGTACTTGTGGTGCCGGGCTTTCTGCTCGGCGCGCTTGGCCAGGAAGAATTCCTTGCTGGGCCACATGTTCGCGGTGCTGGTGACTTCCAGCATGCGCTTGCGCAGGCGCTCGGGGCCGGCCACGGTGCGGCTTTCCATCAGGTTGGTGATGATGGTCAGGTCACCGCGGGCCTGCTCGGCGCACTCTTCGATGGAGCGCACGCTCTGGCCCACTTCCAGGCCGATGTCCCACAGCAGGGTGAGAAAGCGCTCGATGGAATCGCGGAACGTCTCGTGGTCCGAGCTTTCCAGCAGGATCAGCAGGTCGATGTCGGAGTAGGGGTGCAGTTCGCCACGCCCGTAGCCACCCACCGCCACCAGGGCGATATCGGCCTCTTCGCTCCAGTCGAACTGGTTCCAGGCCTGCTGCAGGATATTATCGACGAACCAGGCGCGGTCCTCGATCAGCCGCCGAATGTCCCGGCCGCTGCGAAACCGCCCGTCCAGTACCTCGCGGGCCTGGCGAATGGCTTTCTTGAAGGCGGCGATGGGGCTCGCCTTGAGGGCCAGTTCCGCCTGGAACTGACCGCGATCGAACAACTCCGGATCCACCTGGGGCATCGAATAGGCCTTCCTGAACTGTGTTGGGGGTGAAGCTGTTCTTGGCTGTGGCGTTGTGGTGAGGCCTTCCCGGGCAAGCCCGGTCCCACACCTTTCGGGCCTTGGGTGTCAATCATGCAAAGCTCTTGGCCCTTGGTAGCCCGCAGGTCTTACCGTAGTGCGCCCAGAGGCTAAGTGCTTTGCTTTCCTGGCACCACTGCCGCGAAGGGTGTGGGACCGAGCTTGCTCGGGAAAGTCCCACCACCTCAATCAAGCCCTACGCCGAAACCCGTGGGATGGTATCGTCCGCCCGCAAGGTGAAGATCTCATAGCCAGTAGCAGTGACCAACAGGGTGTGTTCCCACTGGGCCGACAGCTTGCGGTCCTTGGTGATGGCCGTCCAGCCGTCGCCCAGTACCTTGGTATCGGCCTTGCCCTGGTTGATCATCGGCTCGATGGTGAAGGTCATGCCTTCCTTCAACTCCATGCCGGTACCGGCACGGCCGTAGTGCAGGATCTGCGGCTCTTCGTGGAAGACCTTGCCGATGCCATGGCCGCAGAATTCGCGCACCACCGAGAAACCGTTCTTTTCCGCGTGCTTCTGGATGACTTCGCCGATGTCGCCCAGGCGGCAGCCCGGCTTCACCAGTTCAATGGCCTTGTACATGCATTCCTGGGTCACCTTGGACAGGCGCTCGGCCCAGGCCGGCACGGTGCCCACGTGGAACATGCGGCTGGTGTCGCCGTGGTAGCCGTCCTTGATCACCGTGACGTCGATGTTCAGGGTGTCGCCGTCCTTCAGAACCTTGTCGCCGGGAATACCGTGGCACACCACGTGGTTGATCGAGGTGCAGATCGACTTGGGGAAACCCTTGTAGTTCAGCGGTGCGGGGATGGCCTTCTGTTCATTGACGATGAAGTCATGGCACAGGCGGTCCAGTTCCTCGGTGGTCACGCCGGGCTTGACGTGCGGTTCGATCATTTCCAGCACTTGCGCGGCCAGGCGGCCGGCAACGCGCATGTGCTCGATGTCCTCGGGGGTTTTGATGGTGACGGTCATACAGGCTCTCTCGGCGCTCCACGGCGCAGGCAAACACGAAATGAAACGATTCTACCAGACGACCGGCAGCCGGAACTGTCGCCAGGCATCGCTTCTCTATATAGAGTTGATAGGGCCATTGTTGCGCGAATCAAGCCCGCACGCAAAAGTCGTTGATCGACAACGTGAATTCGGGTTTCGCTGGCAAAGGTTCTGTGGTATAAAATGCGCCGCTTTCCGGGGATAGCCCCGAAAGCACCAAACCCACACACGTATCGGCACGATGACCTGGGTGCCTTCAGCTCAAGCTGCTGGTTGGTCATTGGGGTACGTGGAGGCCTAACCCGACTTATCAAGGAACTATCATGTCCCAAGTCAATATGCGCGATATGCTGAAGGCCGGTGTGCACTTCGGCCACCAGACCCGTTACTGGAACCCGAAAATGGGCAAGTACATTTTCGGCGCGCGCAACAAGATTCACATCATCAACCTGGAAAAAACCCTGCCAATGTTCAACGACGCTCTGACGTTCGTAGAGCGCCTGGCCCAGGGCAAGAACAAGATCCTGTTCGTCGGCACCAAGCGTTCGGCTGGCAAGATCGTTGCTGAAGAAGCAGCACGTTGCGGTTCGCCGTACGTCGACCACCGCTGGTTGGGCGGCATGCTGACCAACTTCAAAACCATCCGTGCTTCGATCAAGCGTCTGCGCGACCTGGAAACCCAGGCCGAAGATGGCACCTTCGCCAAGCTGACCAAGAAAGAAGCCCTGATGCGCACCCGTGATCTGGAAAAACTGGATCGCTCCCTGGGTGGTATCAAGGACATGGGCGGTCTGCCTGACGCACTGTTCGTCATCGACGTTGATCACGAGCGCATCGCGATCACCGAAGCCAACAAGCTGGGTATCCCGGTCATCGGCGTAGTCGATACCAACTCCAGCCCAGAAGGCGTTGACTACATCATCCCAGGCAACGATGACGCCATCCGCGCTATCCAGCTGTACATGGGTTCGATGGCTGATGCCGTTATCCGTGGCCGCAACCACGTTGCTGGCGGTACCGAAGAGTACGTCCAGGACGCACCTGCTGCAGCGGTAGAAGGCTGAGTCTAGACGCCCAGCGTTTACTCGGTACGCAAAAAGGGGGCTAGGCCCCCTTTTTGCCACCTTGAGAACCTTGCCGGTGTAGTCATTGCATTTTTTCAACGCAGTAGCTGGCAAGCTTCACGAATTGAGCGCCCGTGCCAATCGGGTGGAATGGTTGAAAACCTATCCAAGAGGATTTTGAAATGGCAGAAATTACTGCAGCGTTGGTCAAAGAACTGCGCGAGCGTACCGGCGAAGGCATGATGGACTGCAAGAAAGCCTTGACCAAGGCTGGCGGCGACATCGAAAAAGCAATCGACGACATGCGTGCTTCGGGCGCCATCAAGGCCGCCAAGAAAGCTGGCAACATTGCCGCCGAAGGCGCCATCGCTGTCAAGGTCGCTGCTGACAACAAGTCCGCCGTTATCCTGGAAGTGAACTCGCAGACCGACTTCCTGGCCCTGCAGGGTGACTTCAAGGACTTCGTGGCCGCCAGCGTTGAAAAAGCCCTGGAAGACAAACTGACCGACGCAGCTCCGCTGATCGCCGCTCAGGAAACCGCTCGCGAAGCCCTGGTTGCCAAAGTTGGCGAAAACGTCAACATTCGCCGCCTGGTACGTGTTGAAGGCGACGTGGTCGACGCTTACCTGCACGGTAACAAGATCGGCGTCGTGGTTGCCCTGAAAGGCGGCAACCCAGAGCTGGCCAAAGACATCGCCATGCACGTGGCCGCCAGCAACCCTGAGTTCCTGCTGCCATCGGAAGTCTCGGCTGAAGCCATCGAGCGCGAAAAGGCCGTCTTCCTGCAACTGAACGAAGACAAGATCAAAGGCAAGCCTGAGAACATCGTTGCCAACATGATCGACGGCCGCATCAAGAAGTTTCTGGCTGAAGCCTCCCTGGTCGAGCAGGCGTTCGTCAAGAACCCTGAAGTCAAGGTTGGCGAACTGGCCAAGAAAGCGGGTGCTGAAATCGTTTCGTTCACCTACTTCAAAGTCGGTGAAGGCATCGAGAAGCCAGTCGACAACTTCGCTGAAGAAGTTGCCGCCCAGCTGGCTGCTGCCAAGCAGTAAGACGGTCTTACCACTGTCGCCCCAAAGAGGCTGCCCGCTCACGCGCGCAGCCTCTTTGTCAAAATGAAAGACGGAATCCTGGCTTACAAGGCCGCTTCCGATGGCGCCGCAGCGGTGCCAAGCTAGAGTTAGCGCAGGCTGCAAACAGCCCGCCCAGAATTTTTTAACGCCGCAGGAGAGATTCGCAATGGCTCAGCAGGTGAGTGGTCGTCAACCTCGCTATAAACGCATTTTGCTCAAACTTAGCGGCGAGGCCCTGATGGGCTCGGAAGACTTCGGTATCGACCCGAAGGTGCTGGATCGCATGGCCCTGGAAGTTGGCCAGTTGGTGGGTATCGGTGTTCAGGTAGGCCTGGTCATCGGCGGTGGCAACCTGTTCCGCGGCGCCGCCCTGAGCGAAGCCGGCATGGACCGCGTCACCGGCGACCACATGGGTATGCTGGCGACCGTGATGAACGCCCTGGCAATGCGTGACGCCCTGGAGCGTTCCAACATTCCGGCCATCGTCATGTCCGCGATCACCATGGTTGGCGTGACCGACCACTACGACCGCCGCAAGGCCGACCGCCTGCTCAAGTCCGGCGACGTGGTGATTTTCGCTGCCGGTACTGGCAACCCGTTCTTCACCACCGACTCCGCCGCGTGCCTGCGTGCCATCGAGATCGGTGCCGACGTGGTGCTGAAGGCAACGAAGGTCGATGGTGTGTACACTGCCGATCCATTCAAGGATCCGCATGCTGAGAAATTTGACCGCCTGACGTACGATGAAGTGCTGGACCGCAAGCTGGGTGTGATGGACCTGACCGCCATCTGCCTGTGCCGCGACCACAACATGCCGTTGCGGGTGTTTAACATGAACAAGCCTGGCGCTCTGCTGAATATCGTAGTGGGCGGCGCTGAAGGAACTCTGATCGAGGAAGGCGAAGAATGATCAACGAAATCAAGAAAGACGCGCAAGAGCGCATGCAGAAATCCCTGGAGTCGCTGGCCCACGCGTTCAGCCGCATCCGTACCGGTCAGGCCCACCCCAGCATCCTGGGCGGCGTGATGGTGCCGTACTACGGCGCCGACACCCCCCTGAACCAGGTCGCCAACGTGACCGTGAAGGACTCGCGTACCCTGCAGGTCGTCGCTTTCGAGCGCAACATGCTGGCGGCCGTCGACAAGGCCATCCAGAGCTCGGGCCTGGGTTTCAACCCGACCAACCTGGGTGAACTGCTGCTGATCTCCATGCCAGCCCTGACCGAGGAAACCCGCAAGGGCTTCACCAAGCAGGCGCGTGAAGCCGCTGAAGACGGCCGCGTTGCCGTGCGCAACATCCGTCGCGATGCCCTGGGCCAACTGAAAGACCTGGTCAAGGAAAAGGAAATCAGCGAAGACGAAGAGCGCCGCGCCGCTGACGACATCCAGAAGCTGACGGACAAGTTCGTGGCCGAAATCGAAGTGGCCGTGAAGCAGAAAGAAGCCGATTTGATGGCTGTATAAGAAGGATCCGCGCGTTTCCATGGAAAAGACCAAGCTGACTGTGCCGACCTCGGTACCGCGACACGTTGCGATCATCATGGATGGGAATAATCGCTGGGCGAAAAAGCGCCTGTTGCCTGGTATCGCCGGGCACAAGGCTGGCGTTGACGCCGTTCGTGCGGTCATTGAGGTGTGTGCTGAGGCCAAGGTCGAGGTCCTGACACTCTTCGCCTTCTCCAGTGAAAACTGGCAGCGGCCTGCCGAAGAGGTCGGGGCCCTCATGGAGCTGTTCCTCACGGCGCTGCGCCGCGAGGCCAGGCGCCTGAATGAAAACCGCATCAGCCTGCGCATCATCGGCGATCGCTCGCGCTTTCATCCCGAGCTGCAGGCTTCCATGCGCGAAGCCGAAGCACTGACTGCCGGCAGCGACCGTTTCGTGCTGCAGATCGCCGCCAATTATGGCGGCCAGTGGGACATCGCCCAGGCCGCCCAGCGGCTGGCGCGCGAAGTCCAGGCCGGGCACCTGCGCCCGGACGATATTACCCCCGGGTTGTTGCAGACCTGCCTGTCCACGGGCGACCTGCCGTTGCCCGACCTGTGCATCCGCACGGGCGGCGAGCGGCGTATCAGCAACTTCCTGCTCTGGCAGCTGGCTTACGCCGAGCTGTACTTCTCCGACCTGTTCTGGCCGGACTTCAAACACGACGCCATGCGCACCGCGCTGGCCGATTTCGCTTCGCGCCAGCGCCGCTTCGGTAAGACCAGCGAGCAGGTGGAAGCCGGAGCCCGTGCTTAATGCTTAAACAACGCATCATGACAGCGCTGATCCTGTTGCCGATCGCCCTGTGCGGTTTCTTCCTGCTCGACGGCGGCGCGTTTGCCCTGTTCATCGGCCTGGTGGTGACCCTGGGTGGTTGGGAGTGGGCCCGTCTGGCCGGTTTTGAAGCCCAGTCTGCACGCGTGGCCTTCGCCGCCGTGGTGGCGGCGGCCTTGTTCTTCCTGTATCTGTCGCCTGCCCTGGCGCCTTTCGTGCTGGCGGCAGCGCTGATCTGGTGGGGGGTAGCCACGTACCTGGTGCTGACGTTCCCGGGTACCAGCGAGCACTGGTCCAGTGTGGCCTGCAAGCTGTTGATCGGCCTGCTCATCCTGCTGCCCGCGTGGCAGGGCCTGGTGCTGATCAAGGCGCAGGGCCAGGGCAATTGGCTGATTCTGGCGGTGATGGTGCTGGTCTGGGCCGCCGACATTGGCGCCTACTTCTCCGGCAGGGCCTTCGGCAAGCGCAAGCTGGCCCCGCAGGTCAGCCCGGGCAAGAGCTGGGCCGGCTTCTACGGCGGCATGGCCGTGAGCCTGGTCATTACCCTGGTGGTCGGCCAGGTGCGCCACTGGGGGGGCGGCGAAACCCTGCTGTGCCTGATCGGCGCGGCCATCGTGGTGGCGCTGTCGGTGGTGGGTGACCTGACCGAAAGCATGTTCAAGCGCCGCGCCGGGATCAAGGACAGCAGCAACCTGCTGCCTGGCCATGGCGGTATCCTCGACCGTATCGACAGCCTTACCGCGGCCATTCCGGTGTTCGCGGTGCTGCTGTGGGCGGCCAATTGGAGCGCGCTGTGAGCAAGCCTCAACTGATCACCGTGCTGGGAGCCACCGGTTCCATCGGCCTGAGCACGCTTGATGTGGTTGCACGCCACCCTGAGCGCTACCAGGTGTTTGCCCTCAGCGGGTTCTCGCGCCTGGACGAGTTGCTGGCCTTGTGCATCAAGCACCGGCCCCGGTGCGTGGTGGTGCCTGACGCCGCTGGCGCCCAGCGCATGCAGGCTGGCCTGCGGGCCGCGGGCCTGGCTGCCGAAGTGCTGGTGGGCGAGGAGGGGCTGTGCCAGGTGGCGGCCGACCCGAGCGTTGACGCCGTGATGGCGGCCATCGTCGGCGCGGCGGGCCTGCGCCCGACCCTGGCGGCCGTGGAAGCCGGCAAGAAAGTCTTGCTGGCCAACAAGGAAGCGCTGGTGATGTCCGGTGCCCTGTTCATGGACGCCGTGCGCCGCAGCGGCGCGGTGCTGCTGCCCATCGACAGCGAGCACAACGCGATCTTTCAGTGCCTGCCTCGGGACTTCTCCTCGGGTCTGGGCCGGGTAGGGGTGCGCCGCATCCTGCTGACGGCCAGTGGTGGACCGTTCCGCGAAACGCCGTTGGCCCAGTTGGAGCAAGTGACGCCGGAGCAGGCGTGCGCCCACCCCAACTGGTCCATGGGCCGCAAGATCTCGGTCGACTCGGCCACCATGATGAACAAGGGCCTGGAGCTGATCGAGGCGTGCTGGCTGTTCGACGCGCGGCCCCAGCAGGTCGAGGTGGTGGTACATCGCCAAAGTGTGATTCACTCCATGGTCGACTATGTCGACGGTTCGGTGCTGGCCCAGATGGGCAACCCGGACATGCGCACCCCCATCGCCCATGCCCTGTCGTGGCCTGAGCGTATCGATTCCGGGGTCGCGCCGCTGGACCTGTTCGCGGTCGGGCGCCTGGATTTCGAAGCGCCGGACGAACTGCGCTTCCCGTGCCTGCGCCTGGCGCGTCAGGCCGCGGAAGCCGGGAACAGCGCGCCGACAATGCTCAATGCTGCCAACGAAGTGGCGGTGGCGGCATTTCTCGAGCGGCGCATCCGTTATCCGGAGATCGCGCGTATGATCGAGGATGTAGTGAGCCTGGAGCCTGTCGTTGCGCTGGATGCGCTGGACGCGGTGTTCGCCGCCGACACACGGGCAAGGGAACTGGCCGGGCAATGGTTGAATCGCCACGGGCGCTGATCGCGCGGTGTGCCTGCGCACCGCTTGATCCGCGCCGCGACGCAATTCGGAGAGAGTTATGAGTGCGCTCTACATGATTGTCGGTACCCTGGTGGCATTGGGCGTACTGGTCACCTTTCACGAATTCGGCCATTTCTGGGTCGCGCGCCGCTGTGGCGTGAAGGTGCTGCGGTTTTCCGTGGGCTTCGGCATGCCGCTGCTGCGCTGGCACGACCGCCAGGGCACCGAATACGTCGTGGCGGCCATCCCGCTGGGCGGTTACGTGAAGATGCTCGACGAGCGCGAGGGTGAGGTGCCGGCCGAACAGCTGGACCAGGCCTTCAACCGCAAGCGCGTAGGGCAGCGTATCGCCATCGTGGCCGCGGGCCCGGTGGCCAATTTCCTGCTGGCCCTGTTTTTCTTCTGGGTATTGGCCATGCTGGGCAGCCAGCAGGTACGCCCGGTCATCGGCAGCGTCGAAGCGGGCAGCATCGCGGCGACGGCGGGGTTGCCAGCCAACGCTGAAATCGTCTCCGTGGATGGCGAAGCCACGAGCGGCTGGTCCCAGGTAAACCTGCAGTTGGTGCGTCGCCTGGGCGAAAGCGGCTCGTTGCAGATCAATGTGCGCCCACAGGGTTCTTCGGCGGATGAGCCGCACACCCTGGCGCTGGATCATTGGCTGCAAGGTACCGATGAGCCAGACCCCATTCGTTCCCTGGGTATCCGGCCATGGCGCCCGGCGCTGGAACCGGTGCTGGCCGAGCTCGATCCGAAGGGGCCGGCCCAGGCCGCCGGTCTGAAAACCGGCGACCGCCTGCTGGCGCTCGACGGCAAGGCGCTGGGTGACTGGCAGCAAGTGGTGGACCAGGTGCGCGAGCGACCGGACGCCAAGGTCACCCTGCGCGTGCAGCGTGATGACCAGCAACTGGACGTGCCAGTGACCTTGGCCTCGCGCGGCGAAGGCAAGGAGGCCGCGGGTTACCTGGGCGCGGGTGTGAAGGCCGTGCAATGGCCGGCCGAGATGACCCGCGAGGTCCGCTACGGCCCACTCGCCGCGATCGGCGAGGGCGCCAGCCGCACCTGGACCATGAGCGTGCTGACCCTTGATTCGCTGAAGAAAATGCTGTTCGGCGAGCTCTCGGTAAAAAACTTGAGTGGACCGATAACCATTGCTAAAGTGGCGGGCGCTTCAGCCCAGTCGGGCGTTGGGGATTTCCTGAATTTCCTCGCCTACCTGAGCATTAGCCTGGGGGTTCTGAATTTGCTGCCCATCCCCGTGTTGGATGGGGGGCACTTGTTGTTCTACCTGATCGAATGGGTGCGTGGTCGCCCGGTGTCGGATCGGGTACAGGGTTGGGGGATCCAGATCGGTATCAGTTTGGTAGTCGGGGTGATGTTGCTTGCCCTGATCAACGATTTGGGTCGACTGTAAAGCTTCGCTCAATTGCGAACCTGCCGCCTTTGCGGCAGTTTGCTTATTGCCAGTTGGAATAAGAAAGGACTTCATGAAACGTCTGCTGCTTACTGCGGTTCTTGCCGCATTGATGGTCACCGAAGTTCACGCCGAGTCCTTCAAAATCTCTGATATTCGTGTCAACGGCTTGCAGCGGGTATCCGCCGGCAGCGTGTTTGGTGCCTTGCCATTGAACGTGGGCGACGAAGCGGATGATCGACGCCTGGTGGATTCCACTCGCGCGCTGTTCAAGACCGGTTTCTTTCAAGATATCCAGCTGGGCCGCGACGGCAACGTCCTGGTTATCAGTGTAGTCGAGCGCCCGTCCGTCTCCAGTATCGAGATCGAAGGCAACAAGGCCATCAGCACCGAAGACCTGATGAAAGGGCTCAAGCAGTCCGGTCTTGCCGAGGGCGAGATCTTCCAGCGCGCCACCCTTGAAGGTGTGCGTAACGAGTTGCAGCGCCAGTACGTGGCCCAGGGCCGTTATTCGGCTACCGTGGACGCCGACGTGGTGCCGCAGCCGCGCAACCGCGTGAGCCTGAAGATCAAGATCAACGAAGGTACCGTCGCCGCCATCCAGCACATCAACGTGGTGGGCAACACGGTATTCTCCGAAGACGACCTGACCGATCAATTCCAGCTCAAGACCACCAACTGGTTGTCGTTCTTCAAGAACGACGACAAGTACGCCCGTGAAAAACTGTCGGGTGACCTTGAGCGCCTGCGTTCCTACTACCTGGACCGCGGCTACATCAACATGGACATCACCTCCACCCAGGTGTCCATTACCCCGGACAAGAAAAGCGTCTACATCACGGTCAACATCAACGAAGGCCAGAAGTACAACGTTCGTGACGTCAAGCTGTCCGGCGACCTGAAGGTACCGGAAGACCAGGTCAAGGCCCTGCTGCTCGTGCAGAAAGGCCAGGTATTCTCGCGCAAGCTGATGACCACCACCTCGGAACTGATCACCCGCCGCCTGGGTAACGACGGCTACACCTTCGCCAACGTCAACGGCGTGCCGACCCCCCATGACGATGATCACACCGTGGACATCACCTTCGTGGTCGACCCGGGCAAGCGCGCCTACGTGAACCGCATCAACTACCGCGGCAACACCAAGACCGACGACAAGGTACTGCGCCGCGAAATGCGCCAGATGGAAGGTGGCTGGGCGTCGACCTACCTCATCGACCAATCCAAGACCCGTCTGGAACGCCTGGGCTACTTCAAGGAAGTCAACGTCGAGACCCCGGCTGTTCCGGGCGTGGATGACCAGGTCGACGTGAACTACTCCGTGGAAGAGCAAGCCTCCGGTTCGATCACCGCCAGCGTCGGTTTCGCCCAGAGCGCCGGCCTGATCCTGGGTGGTTCGATCAGCCAGAGCAACTTCCTGGGTACTGGTAACAAGGTGTCCATCGGCCTGACCAAGTCCGAATACCAGACCCGCTACAACTTCAGCTACGTCGACCCGTACTTCACGCCGGACGGTGTCAGCCTGGGTTACAACGCGTTCTACCGCAAGACCGACTACAGCGACCTTGACGTCGATATCTCCAGCTACTCGGTCGACAGCTACGGCGCCGGCATGACGTTCGGCTACCCGATCAGCGAAACGTCGCGCATGACCTATGGCTTGACGCTGCAGCATGACTCGATCAGCACCGGTACCTACACCGTTGACGAGATCTTCGACTTCATCGAGAAGGAAGGCAGCAGCTTCACCAACCTGAAGGCGTCGGTGGGCTGGTCTGATTCGACCCTGAACAAGGGCACGTTGCCAACCCGTGGTCACTCGCAGAGCCTGACGTTCGAAACCACCACGCCAGGCAGCGACCTGTCGTTCTACAAGATCGACTACCGCGGCCAGCTGTTCGCTCCGATCACCGATACGTACACCCTGCGCCTGCACTCTGAACTGGGCTACGGTGACGGCTTCGGCGACACCCACGGGTTGCCGTTCTACGAGAACTACTATGCCGGTGGTTTCAACTCGGTTCGTGGTTTCAAGGACAGCACCCTGGGCCCGCGCAGCACCCCGAGTACCGGTACCCGTCCTGGCACCGAGCGCGACCCGGACCAGGATCCCGAAGCCTTTGGTGGTAACGTTCTGGTCACTGGCGGTGCCGAAATCCTGTTCCCCATGCCGTTCGTGAAAGACCAGCGTTCGCTGCGTACTTCGCTGTTCCTGGACATGGGTAGCACCTTCGATACCAACTGCTCGTCGACCTCCAAGGACTGCTCCAGTGTCGACTTCTCGCAGATGGCCGCCTCCGTCGGTCTGGGCGTGACCTGGGTCACCGCGTTGGGCCCGCTGAGCTTCAGCCTGGCAACGCCGGTCAAGAAGCCTGACAACTCTGAAACCCAGATCTTCCAATTCTCCCTGGGCCAGACCTTCTAAGGTCTGCCCAACCGACATCAGTTTCTGTAGGAGTGCATCGTGCGTAAGTTGACTCAAATGGTTCTTCTGGCTGCCACCCTGGCTGCCACCGCTACCCCCGCGTTCGCTGACATGAAAATTGCCGTGCTGAACTATCAGATGGCTCTGCTGGAGTCTGATGCGGCCAAGCAATACGCCGTGGACGCCGAGAAGAAATTCGGCCCGCAACTGACCAAGCTCAAGGCACTGGAAAGCAGCGCCAAGGGTATCCAGGACCGTCTGGTAAGCGGCGGCGACAAGCTGCCACAAGGCGACCGCGAGAAGCTGGAGCTGGACTTCAAGCAAAAGGCCCGCGACTTCCAGTTCCAGTCCAAGGAGCTGAACGAAGCCAAGGCCAATGCTGACCGTGACATGCTCAAGCAGCTGAAACCCAAGTTGGACGGCGCCGTTGAAGAAGTCATCAAGAATGGCGGCTTCGACCTGGTGCTCGAGCGCGGCGCAGTGATCGATGTCAAACCGCAATACGACATCACTCGCCAAGTCATCGAGCGCATGAACAAAGCGCGCTGATCATGACTGCAACCCTGAAACTCGGCCAGTTGGCCGAGTTCCTCGGTGCCACCCTGCGGGGCAGCGAGGACACCGACATCACTGGGCTGGCGACTCTTCAAGAGGCCGGCCCAAGTCAGTTGAGCTTCCTGGCAAACCCCCAGTACCGCAAATTCCTGCCTGACTGCAAGGCGGCCGCCGTGCTGCTCAAGGCGGCGGACGCGGAAGGCTACGAAGGGGCGGCGCTTGTCGTGCCCGACCCGTACCTGGCCTATGCCCGGGTTTCCCACCTGTTCGACCCCAAGCCAAAGGCTGCGGCCGGCATTCATGCCAGCGCGGTGGTCGCGCCTGATGCCGTGGTCGACCCAACGGCCAGCATCGGTGCCTTCGCGGTCATCGAAAGCGGCGCGCAGATCGGCGCCGGTACCACCATTGGTGCGCACTGCTTCATTGGTGCCCGTTGCGTGGTCGGCGAAGGCGGCTGGCTTGCTCCGCGCGTGACCCTGTACCACGACGTGCGCATCGGCAAACGGGTGGTCGTGCAGTCTGGCGCGGTGCTGGGCGGTGAAGGCTTCGGCTTCGCCAACCAGAAAGGCGTGTGGAACAAGATCGCCCAGGTCGGCGGCGTGAGCATTGGCGATGACGTGGAAATCGGCGTCAATACCGCCGTGGACCGCGGTGCCCTGGCCGACACGGTCATCGGCAACGGCGTCAAGCTCGACAACCAGATCCAGATCGCCCACAACGTGCAGATCGGCGACAACACCGCCATGGCCGCGTGCGTCGGTATTTCCGGCAGCACCAGAATCGGCAAGAACTGCATGCTCGCCGGCGGCGTCGGCCTGGTAGGCCACATCGACATCTGTGACGGTGTGTTCATTACCGGCATGACCATGGTGACCCATTCCATCACCGAGCCAGGAGCTTATTCCTCGGGCACGGCGATGCAGCCAGCGGGTGAATGGCGCAAGAGCGCGGCTCGCCTGCGACAGATCGACGACATGTTCCGTCGCCTGAAACAGGTAGAAAAGCGCGTCCAGTCCGTGACCCCGGACGACAAAGCATCATCTGATGGCTGATACCATTTCCATATCAAGTGTGCACAGCCGCTAAACTGCCTCCTTGATTTGCAATAGGAGTGCTGCGCGTCAGTCGCGCGCTCCCTATCTTTTATACAGGCTTCCCCCCCGAAATGATGGACATCAACGAGATTCGCGAATACCTGCCTCACCGTTACCCGTTCCTGCTGGTGGACCGGGTAGTGGAGCTGGACGTCGAGGCACAGCGCATTCGCGCCTACAAGAATGTCAGCATCAACGAGCCATTCTTCAACGGCCACTTCCCTGCGCACCCGATCATGCCGGGCGTGCTGATCATCGAGGCAATGGCCCAGGCAGCTGGTATTCTTGGTTTCAAGATGCTGGACGTGAAGCCGGCTGACGGTACCCTGTACTACTTCGTGGGTTCGGACAAGCTGCGTTTCCGTCAGCCGGTGCTGCCGGGTGACCAGCTGATCCTGGAAGCCAAGTTCATCAGCTGCAAGCGTCAGATCTGGAAATTCGAGTGCCAGGCCTCGGTGGACGGCAAGCCGGTATGCTCGGCTGAAATCATCTGTGCGGAACGCAAACTATGAGTTTGATTGACCCTCGCGCCATCATCGACCCTTCGGCCATTCTGGCTGACGGCGTCGAGGTCGGCCCTTGGTCGATCATCGGCGCTGGCGTGGAAATCGGCGAGGGGACGGTCATCGGCCCCCACGTGATCCTCAAGGGGCCGACCAGAATCGGTAAGCACAACCGCATCTACCAGTTTTCCTCGGTAGGCGAAGACACCCCTGACCTGAAGTACAAGGGCGAAGACACGCGCCTGGTCATCGGTGATCACAACGTTATTCGCGAAGGCGTGACCATTCACCGCGGTACCATTCAGGACCGCGCTGAAACCACCCTGGGTGACCATAACCTGATCATGGCCTATGCCCACATCGGCCACGACAGCGTCATCGGCAACCACTGCATCCTGGTCAACAACACCGCGCTGGCTGGCCACGTGCACGTGGACGACTGGGCGATTCTGTCAGGTTTCACCCTGGTGCATCAGTACTGCCATATCGGCACCCACAGCTTTTCCGGCATGGGTACCGCCATCGGCAAGGACGTGCCCGCGTACGTCACCGTGTTCGGCAACCCGGCCGAAGCCCGTAGCATGAACTTCGAAGGCATGCGCCGCCGTGGTTTCAGTGACGAGGTCATTCATGCGCTGCGTAGGGCCTACAAGGTGGTATACCGCCAGGGCCTGACCGTGGAGCAGGCCATCGCCGAGCTGGCCGAGCCGGCTGCCCAATACCCGGAAGTGGACGTGTTCCTGCGCTCCATCCAGACCTCGACGCGCGGCATTACCCGCTGATGGCATTGCCAGGCAAACTGCGCGTCGCCCTGGTGGCGGGCGAGGCCAGTGGTGACATCCTGGGTGCTGGCCTCATGCAGGCACTCAAGGCCCGGCACCCGGACATCGAGTTCATGGGCGTGGGCGGGCCACTGATGGAAGCCCAGGGGCTGGTCTCCGAGTTTCCCATGGAGCGCCTGGCCGTGATGGGGCTGGTGGAAGTGCTGGGGCGCCTGCGTGAGTTGCTGGGGCGCCGCAAGCAACTGATCCAGACCCTGATCGAGCACAAGCCCGACGTCTTCATCGGCATCGACGCACCGGACTTCAACCTGACCCTGGAGCTGAAACTGCGCCAGGCCGGGATCAAGACCGTGCATTACGTCAGCCCTTCCGTCTGGGCCTGGCGGCAGAAGCGGGTGCTGAAGATCCGCGAGGGCTGCGACCTGATGCTCACGCTGTTGCCTTTCGAGGCGCGGTTCTATGAAGAGAAGGGCGTGCCGGTGCGGTTTGTCGGCCACCCCCTGGCCGACACCATCCCGTTGCAGGCCGACAAGGCCCAGGCCCGCGCCGAACTGGCCCTGCCAGGCACTGGCCCGGTGGTGGCGCTGATGCCCGGCAGCCGTGGCGGTGAGGTCGGGCGACTGGGCGAGCTGTTCCTGGACGCTGCCCAGCGCCTGCTGGCCCTGCGCCCCGACGTGCGCTTCGTGGTGCCGTGCGCCAACGCTACGCGCCGCGCCCAGCTGGAGACCATGCTGGTCGGCCGCGACCTGCCTCTGACGTTGCTGGATGGCCAGTCCCATCGCGCGCTGGCGGCCTGCGACGCGGTCTTGATCGCTTCTGGCACCGCCACCCTGGAAGCGCTGCTGTACAAGCGCCCCATGGTGGTCGCCTATCGCCTGGCAGGCCTGACTTACTGGATCCTCAAGCGGCTGGTGAAAAGCCCTTACGTGTCGCTGCCCAACCTGTTGGCCCAGCGCATGCTGGTGCCCGAGTTGCTGCAAGACGCCGCTACTCCCCAGGCCCTGGTCGATCATTTGCTACCCTTGCTGGAAGGGGGTGAAGTGCAGACCCAGGGCTTCGATGACATTCACCGCACCTTGCGTCGCGATGCCTCCAACCAGGCCGCCGACGGGGTGCTGGCACTGCTGGCGAAACAATGAGCAACCAATTGCAAATGGGCCTGGACTACACCCTGGTCGAAGACCTGGTGGCCGGTGTCGACGAAGTCGGCCGTGGCCCCCTGTGTGGCGCCGTGGTCACCGCGGCGGTGATCCTGGACCCGAACCGGCCTATCCTGGGGCTCAATGACTCCAAGAAGCTCACCGAAGCCAAGCGCGAGAAACTCTACGACGAGATCTGCGAAAAGGCCCTGAGCTGGTGCATTGCCCGCGCCGAGGTCGACGAAATCGACGAACTGAACATCCTGCACGCCACCATGCTGGCCATGCAGCGCGCGGTGGAAGGTCTGCATGTGACGCCGAAACTGGCGTTGATCGACGGCAACCGCTGCCCGAAACTGGCCGTGCCCAGCGCTCCCGTGGTGCAGGGTGATGCCAAGGTGCCAGCCATCGCCGCTGCCTCGATCCTGGCCAAGGTGAGCCGTGACCGGGAGATGGCTGCGTTTGAGCTGATCTATCCCGGCTACGGCATGGGTGGGCACAAAGGGTACCCGACGCCCGCTCATCTGGAAGCGTTGGCGCGTCTGGGGCCTACGCCTATTCATCGGCGCTCGTTTGCGCCTGTTCGTCAGGCTTATGAGGCGCGGGCGATGCTGGATGCTGATCTGGCGGATAGCTGACAGCCGCAGCCGTTGCCTCTGTTGTGTGCCAGGCCATGCACAGCCACCCCACCGCACATCCTCAAACCAACCCCATTACGCTACAATCCCGCTTTTGTTGTTTTGTGCACCCATAGGATCACCATGTCGGTTTCTTTCGTTCATCTTCGCCTGCACACCGAATATTCCCTGGTCGATGGCCTGGTGCGCATCAAGCCCCTGATCAAGGCCCTGACCGGTATGAACATGCCGGCGGTGGCGGTCACCGACCAGAACAACATGTGCTCGCTGGTCAAGTTCTACAAGACGGCCATGGGCGGCGGCATCAAGCCGATCTGCGGTGCGGACCTGTGGCTGGCCAACAAGGATGCCGACGGCCCGCTGAGCCGCATCAGCCTGTTGGCCATGAACGCCCAGGGCTACCGCAACATCACCGAGCTGATCTCCCGCGGTTTCATCGATGGCCAGCGCAACGGCCAGGTGATCATCGAGCGCGAGTGGGTGGCCGAGGCCAGCGAGGGCGTCATCTGCCTGTCCGCGGCCAAGGAAGGTGAGATCGGCATGTCGCTACTGGGCGGCAACCCCCAGGACGCCGAGGCGCTGCTGCAGGAGTGGATGTCGGTGTTCCCCGGCCGCTTCTACGTGGAAGTCCAGCGTACCAACCGCACCAACGACGAAGAATACCTGCACGCCGCCGTGGCCCTGGCCGACAAGTGTGGCGCACCGCTGGTGGCCACCAACGACGTGCGCTTCATCCGCCAGGAAGACTTCGAGGCCCACGAGACCCGCGTGTGCATCGGTGAAGGCCGGGCGCTGGATGACCCGCGCCGCAACAAGAACTACAGCGACCAGCAGTACCTGAAAAGCGCCGAAGAAATGCACGCGCTGTTCAGCGACCTGCCCGAGGCGCTGGAAAACACCGTCGAGATCGCCAAGCGCTGCAACATCGACGTCAAGCTGGGCAAGCACTTCCTGCCCGACTACCCGATTCCCGATGGCATGACCATCGACGAGTACTTCCGCAAGGTCTCGTTCGACGGCCTGGAGGAACGCTTGTCGGTGCTGCTGCCACGCGACACCACCGAAGACTACGAAGCCAAGCGCCAGGTCTACGTGGACCGGCTGAATTTCGAGCTGGATATCATCATCCAGATGGGCTTCCCCGGTTACTTCCTGATCGTGATGGACTTCATCCAGTGGGCCAAGAGCAACGGCGTGCCGGTAGGCCCAGGCCGGGGTTCGGGTGCCGGTTCCCTGGTGGCCTACGTGCAGAAGATCACCGACCTCGACCCGCTGGAATACGACCTGCTGTTCGAACGTTTCCTCAACCCGGAGCGGGTTTCCATGCCCGACTTCGACGTCGACTTCTGCATGGACGGCCGCGACCGCGTAATTGATTACGTGGCCGAGAAATACGGCCGCAACGCCGTGAGCCAGATCATCACCTTCGGTTCCATGGCCGCCAAGGCGGTGGTGCGTGACGTGGCGCGGGTGCAGGGCAAGTCCTATGGCCTGGCCGACCGCCTGTCGAAGATGATCCCGTTCGAAGTGGGCATGACCCTGGAAAAGGCCTACGAGCAGGAAGAAATCCTGCGTGACTTCCTCAAGGTCGACGAGGAAGCGGCCGAGATCTGGGAGATGGCCCGCAAGCTCGAAGGCATCACCCGTAACGTCGGCAAGCACGCCGGTGGCGTGGTGATCGCGCCCACCAAGCTGACCGACTTCTCGCCCATTTATTGCGACGAAGCCGGCGACGGCCTGGTGACCCAGTTCGACAAGGACGATGTGGAGGCGGCCGGCCTGGTGAAGTTCGACTTCCTCGGCCTGCGTACCCTGACCATCATCGACTGGGCGCTGAAGACCATCAACCGCGACCGCGCCAAGGTGGGCGAGGAGCCGCTGGACATTGCGTTCATTCCGCTGGACGACAAGCCCACCTACAGCCTGCTGCAGAAGGCCGAGACCACCGCGGTATTCCAGCTTGAATCGCGCGGCATGAAAGAGCTGATCAAAAAGCTCAAGCCCGACTGCCTGGAAGACCTTATCGCACTGGTGGCACTGTTCCGCCCGGGCCCGTTGCAATCGGGCATGGTGGACGACTTCATCAACCGCAAGCACGGCCGTGCCGAGCTTGCGTACCCGCACTCCGATTACCAGTACGAAGGCCTCAAGCCGGTACTGGCGCCTACCTACGGCATCATCCTGTACCAGGAACAGGTGATGCAGATCGCCCAGGTGATGGCGGGCTACACCCTGGGTGGTGCGGACATGCTGCGTCGGGCCATGGGTAAAAAGAAACCCGAGGAAATGGCCAAGCAACGTGGCGGCTTCATTGAAGGTTGCGCCACCAACAACATTGACGCCGACCTGGCCGGCAACATCTTCGACCTGGTGGAAAAGTTCGCCGGTTATGGCTTCAACAAATCCCACTCTGCCGCCTACGGCCTGGTCTCGTACCAGACCGCCTGGCTGAAGGCCCACTACCCAGCGCCGTTCATGGCCGCGGTACTGTCGGCGGACATGCACAACACCGACAAGGTCGTGACCTTGATCGAGGAAGTGCGCACCATGAAGCTGCGCCTCGATGCGCCGGACGTGAACGCCTCGGAGTTCAAGTTCACGGTGAACGACGAAGGCCGCATCATCTATGGCCTGGGCGCGATCAAGGGCGTGGGCGAAGGCCCGGTGGAAGCCATCACCGAGGCTCGCCAGGCTGGCCCCTTCAAGGACCTGTTCGACTTCTGCGAGCGCATCGACCTCAAGCGTGTGAACAAGCGCACCTTGGATGGCCTGATCCGCAGTGGTGCCCTGGACCGCCTGGGGCCGTACTTCCATGATGAGTCCAAGGCCTACCTGGCCAACATCGACCGCAACCGCGCAGTGTTGCTGGCGGCCATGGAAGAAGCCATCAAGGCGGCCGAGCAGACCGCGCGTACCCATGACAGCGGCCACTCGGACCTGTTCGGCGGGCTGTTCGTGGAAGCGGATGCCGACGTCTACGCCAGCCACCGCAAGGCCAAGGAACTGACCCTCAAGGAACGCCTGCGCGGCGAGAAGGAAACCCTGGGCCTGTACCTCACCGGTCACCCGATCGACGAGTACGAAGGCGAAATCCGCCGCTTCGCCCGTCAGCGCATCATCGACCTCAAGCCAGCTCGCGGTGCGCAGACGGTGGCGGGCATGGTCATCAACCTGCGGGTCATGAAGAACAAGAAGGGCGACAAGATGGGCTTCATCACCCTCGACGACCGCTCCGCGCGTATCGAGGCGTCGCTGTTCGCCGATGCCTTCATGGCCGCCCAGTCGCTGCTGCAGACCGATGCCATGGTGGTGGTGGAGGGGGAGGTCAGCAACGATGATTTTTCCGGTGGCCTGCGCCTGCGGGTCAACCGCGTGATGACCATGGAAGATGCGCGCACCAACCTGGCCGAGAGCCTGCGCCTGAAGGTGCACGCTGACGCGCTGAAGGGCGACCGCCTGAGCTGGCTGGGTGACCTGTGCAAGCGCCACCGCGGCGCCTGCCCGATCACCATGGAGTACACCGGCCCTGACGCCAAGGCCTTGCTGCAGTTTGGCGAGGACTACCGCATCGACCCGGGTGATGGTTTGATTCAAGCCCTGCGTGACCAGTTTGGGCGTGAGAACGTCTTCCTGCAATATCGTTGAGCCAGTCAAAGGTGACTAGACTCGACCCAGATCGTTAAACTCGACCTCAATGCGCCCTTTCCCGTATGGTAGGGCGCCTAACGGATCAACCGGCCGGCCGCTTGGCCGTCGACCCAAGACGGATGCCTATGAACCCGAATTTTCTTGATTTCGAACAGCCGATCGCTGACCTGCAAGCCAAGATCGAAGAACTGCGCCTGGTCGGCAACGACAACTCGCTGAACATCAGCGACGAGATCTCGCGCCTGCAAGACAAGAGCAGCACCCTGACCGAAAGCATTTTCGGCAACCTGACCAGCTGGCAGATCGCGCGCATGGCGCGTCACCCGCGCCGTCCGTACACCCTGGACTACATCCAGCACATCTTCACCGAGTTCGATGAGCTGCACGGCGACCGTCACTTCTCCGACGACGCCGCCATCGTCGGCGGCATCGCGCGCCTGGACGACCAGCCGGTGATGGTCATCGGCCATCAGAAAGGCCGTGAAGTGCGCGAGAAGGTTCGCCGCAACTTCGGCATGCCGCGCCCGGAAGGCTACCGCAAGGCGTGCCGCCTGATGGAAATGGCCGAACGCTTCAAGATGCCTATCCTGACCTTCATCGATACCCCGGGCGCGTACCCTGGCATCGATGCCGAAGAGCGCAACCAGAGCGAAGCCATCGCCTGGAACCTGCGTGTCATGGCGCGCTTGAAAACCCCTATCATCGCCACCGTGATCGGTGAAGGTGGTTCGGGCGGCGCACTGGCCATCGGCGTGTGCGACCAGTTGAACATGCTGCAGTACTCCACCTACGCGGTGATCTCGCCGGAAGGCTGCGCCTCGATCCTGTGGAAGACCGCCGAGAAAGCCCCGGATGCTGCCGAGGCCATGGGCATCACGGCCGAGCGCCTCAAAGGCCTGGGCATTGTCGACAAGGTCATCCAGGAACCGCTGGGCGGCGCCCACCGTGACCCGGCCGCTGCTTCGGCCTTGATCCGCAAGGAACTGGCCTCGCAACTGGCCATGCTCAAGGAACTGGACATGGACGCGCTGCTCAAGCGCCGCTATGACCGCCTGATGAGCTACGGTCTGTAAGCAACGCCCCTCGCCACGGCTTCCCGCTGGCCGCGCCCTTGCCCCGCGGAGTGTCAGGCACACCGCGTAAAGGCTGACGCGGCCAGGTCCGCTGCTACGGGCCGTGGCCGCGTCAGGGCCAGCACAGAACGGGAGCCTGAAATGACCCACGCCATGCTCCATCGCCTCGCGCCCTGGCGCACCGCCCCTCGCTGGCATATCGCGCTCTCCGGCGGCCTCGACTCCACCGTCCTGCTGCACCAGCTGGCCACCCTGGCCCGTACCGAAGTCCTTCCCCCGCTGCACGCCATTCACGTCCACCACGGCCTTCAGGCCGCCGCCGACGCCTGGCCGCTGCATTGCCAGCGCCTGTGTGACGCCCTGGGCGTGCCGCTGACCGTGATGCCTGTCCAGGTCGCCTCGGGCGCCAGCCTGGAAGCCGCTGCCCGCAGCGCGCGCTACCAGGCATTCGAGCAGGCGCTCGCCGCAGGCGACGTGCTGTTCACCGGCCAGCACCGTGATGACCAGGCCGAAACCCTGCTGTTTCGCCTGCTCCGCGGCGCCGGTGTGCGTGGCCTGGCGGCCATGGCTGGCGAGCGGCCTCTGGGCCAGGGCCGGCTGGTGCGGCCGTTGTTGCAAGCGTCCCGCGCCGAATTGGAGGCCTACGCCCAGGTGCACCAGCTCGACTGGGTTGACGATCCCTCCAACACCGATACCCGCTTCGCCCGCAATTACCTGCGCCACGAGGTCATGCCGGTGATTACCCGGCGCTGGCCCCAGGCCGCGCAAACCTTCGCCCGTGCCGCCAGCCATCTGGCCGAGGCGCAAGGGTTGCTGTCGGAGCTGGCGGCGGATGATCTGCGTGCCGGTGCCACGCCGAGCGCGTTCCCCTGGTTGCCCGTGCCGTCGCTGGCGCTGGCGCCGCTGCTTGCACTGTCCGAGCCCCGCCAGCGCAATGCCTTGCAGCACTGGTTGGCAGGCTTCACCCGCTTGCCGGATACCCAGCATTGGGCTGGCTGGGCCAGCCTGCGCGACGCCGCGCCGTCGGCTACGCCGGTGTGGGTTCTGGGGGACGGCCGCCTGTTGCGTGCCGGTGGTCGGTTGTGGTGGTTGAATGAGGTGTGGCGGGCAGAGCCCCAGGGCGTGGTCGACTGGCCGCTGGTTGGGGAACCCCTGGAGTTGCCCGGCAACGGCCAGGTGCGCCTGTGCGGCCTGGCGCCGCAGGGCAGGGTGCAGGTGCGCTACCGCCAAGGCGGTGAAGTACTGCAGGCAGCCGGCCGTGGCCACCGCGACCTCAAGCGCCTGCTCAATGAAACCGGGCTGCCGCCCTTCGTGCGCGGGCGCCTGCCACTGTTGTTCGTAGATGGCCAATTGACTGCCGTGGCGAACCTGCCAGCCATTGGCGGCAACGGCGTGGATTTGCACTGGCTGCCACCGACGAACGCACAACGTTTGAGATGAAAGCCTGTTTCCGGTAGACTACGCTCCCTTCTTGATACAACTTCTGTGCTTGCCCAGCAAACACGGCGGTTGCCGATTGCCAAACCGTTTTTGGCCGTCGGGGGCTTCGGCCTTCCTTCGCTTTCCCCGGCGGCTCTGACCGCTTTAACGCAGACTTCTAGGGTTTTTCATGACGCGCTACATCTTCGTCACGGGCGGTGTTGTTTCTTCATTGGGGAAAGGCATTGCTTCGGCATCTTTGGCGGCCATCCTGGAGGCGCGGGGGCTTAAGGTCACCATGCTGAAGCTGGATCCGTACATCAACGTCGATCCGGGCACCATGAGCCCCTTCCAGCACGGTGAAGTGTTCGTCACGCACGACGGCGCCGAGACCGACCTGGACCTTGGCCACTACGAGCGGTTCATCCGCACGACCATGACCCAGAACAACAACTTCACCACCGGCCGCGTGTACGAGCACGTGCTGCGCAAGGAGCGCCGTGGTGACTACCTGGGCGCTACCATCCAGGTGATCCCGCACATCACCGACGAAATCAAGCGCCGCATCATCAAGGGTGCCGGCGATGCCGACGTGGCCATGGTCGAGATCGGTGGCACCGTGGGTGACATCGAGTCGCAACCGTTCCTGGAGGCCATCCGCCAGCTGCGTGTGGAGATCGGTTCCAAGCGGGCGATGCTTATGCACCTGACCCTGGTTCCGTATATCGCCACCGCTGGCGAGACCAAGACCAAGCCTACCCAGCACTCGGTCAAGGAACTGCGCTCCATCGGCCTGCAGCCTGACGTGCTGATCTGCCGTTCCGACCACCACGTGGACGTGTCCTCGCGCCGCAAGATCGCGTTGTTCACCAACGTCGAAGAGCGCGCGGTCATCTCCCTGGAAGATGCCGACACCATCTACAAGATCCCTGGCATGCTGCACGCCCAGGGCCTGGATGACTTCGTCGTCGAGCGCTTCGGCCTGCAGTGTGGCGGTGCCGACCTGTCCGAGTGGGACAAGGTCGTCGACGCCAAGCTCAACCCCGAGCATGAAGTGACCATCGCCATGGTCGGCAAGTACATGGAGCTGCTGGACGCGTACAAGTCGCTGATCGAGGCCATGAGCCATGCGGGCATCAGCAACCGTACCAAGGTCAACCTGCGCTACATCGATTCCGAAGACATCGAGAACCAGGGTACCGGCCTGCTGGAAGGCGCCGATGCTATCCTGGTGCCGGGCGGCTTCGGTCTGCGTGGCGTGGAGGGCAAGATCACTGCCGTGCAGTACGCTCGCGAGAACAAGGTGCCTTACCTGGGCATCTGCCTGGGCATGCAAGTGGCGGTCATCGAGTTCGCCCGTAACGTCATGGGCTGGAAAGACGCCAACTCCACCGAGTTCGACCGCACCAGCGGCCACCCGGTCGTGGGCCTGATCACCGAGTGGGAAGACGCCACCGGCGCCGTCGAAACCCGTACCGAAGCCTCCGACCTGGGCGGCACCATGCGCCTGGGCGCTCAGGACTGCCAGCTGATCAGCGGCTCCAAGGTGTACGACTGCTACGCCAAGGACGTGATCGTCGAGCGCCACCGTCACCGCTACGAGGTCAACAACAACCTGCTGCCACAGCTGATCGAAGCTGGCCTGGTGGTGTCCGGTCGCTCCGGCGACGGCGCCCTGGTGGAAGTGGTCGAAGCGAAGGACCACCCATGGTTCGTGGCCTGCCAGTTCCACCCCGAGTTCACCTCGACCCCGCGTGACGGCCACCCGCTGTTCAGCGGCTTCGTCAAGGCGGCCTTGGCTCAACATCAGAAGAAAGCCTGATCAGGGAACGAAACAGCATGGCGCAGAAAATCATCCGTGTAGGTAACATCGAGATCGCCAACGACAAGCCTTTCGTCTTGTTCGGCGGCATGAACGTGCTCGAGTCGCGCGACATGGCGATGCAGGTCTGCGAAGAATACGTGCGGGTTACCGAGAAGCTTGGTATCCCTTACGTGTTCAAGGCCAGTTTCGACAAGGCCAACCGCTCCTCCGTGACCTCTTTCCGTGGCCCTGGCCTGGAAGAGGGCATGCGTATTTTCGAAGACGTGAAGAAGGCGTTTGGCGTGCCGCTGATCACCGACGTCCACGAACCGGCCCAGGCCGCCGTGGTCGCCGAGGTCTGCGACATCATCCAGTTGCCGGCTTTCCTGTCGCGCCAGACTGACCTTGTGGTGGCCATGGCCAAGACCGGCGCGGTCATCAACATCAAGAAAGCGCAATTTCTCGCGCCTCAGGAAATGAAGCACATCCTGAACAAGTGCGAGGAAGCGGGTAACGACCAGTTGATCCTGTGCGAGCGTGGTTCAAGCTTCGGCTACAACAACCTCGTGGTGGACATGCTCGGCTTCGGCATCATGAAGGCGTTCGAATACCCGGTGTTCTTCGACGTGACCCACGCCCTGCAGATGCCTGGCGGGCGTTCCGACTCCGCCGGTGGCCGCCGTGCCCAGGTCACCGACCTGGCCAAGGCCGGCCTCAGCCAGGGCCTGGCGGGCCTGTTCCTGGAAGCCCACCCGGACCCGGACAACGCCAAGTGCGACGGCCCATGCGCCCTGCGCCTGGACAAGCTGGAACCGTTCCTGACCCAGCTCAAGGCCCTGGACGATCTGGTTAAAAGTTTTCCGACGGTAGAAACCGCGTAACAACGTTTTTCCGGTAAAGTACCTCTCGATTCACTCTGGCCCGCTCGGGCCAGAGCCTTGTCGACCGAAGGCCTGCCGCCGTATCGAGCCTTCGGCCACAACAGATTTCCCTCAGCAGTGTCGTTTTGGTCAAATTTGGAGTGCTTATAACAATGGCAAAAATCGTCGACATCAAAGGTCGTGAAGTTCTCGACTCCCGTGGCAATCCCACTGTGGAAGCCGATGTGCTTCTCGACAACGGCATCATCGGCAGCGCCTGCGCGCCGTCCGGTGCTTCCACCGGTTCGCGTGAAGCACTCGAACTGCGTGATGGCGACAAGAGCCGTTACATGGGCAAGGGCGTGCTGAAGGCCGTCGGCAACATCAACGGCCCTATCCGTGACCTGCTGCTGGGCAAGGACCCTTCTGACCAGAAGGCCCTGGACCACGCCATGATCAAGCTGGACGGCACCGAGAACAAGGCTTCGCTGGGCGCCAACGCCATCCTGGCCGTGTCCCTGGCCGCCGCCAAGGCCGCTGCCCAGGACCAGGACATTCCGCTGTACGCGCATATCGCCAACCTGAACGGCACCCCGGGTGTCTACTCCATGCCAGTGCCGATGATGAACATCATCAACGGCGGCGAGCATGCCGACAACAATGTCGACATCCAGGAATTCATGGTTCAGCCGGTGGGCGCCAAGACCTTCTCCGAAGGCCTGCGCATGGGCACCGAGATTTTTCACCACCTCAAGGCTGTGCTGAAGGCCCGTGGCCTGAACACTGCCGTGGGTGACGAGGGCGGTTTCGCGCCGAACCTGACGTCCAACGAAGACGCGCTGTCGGCTATCGCCGAAGCCGTGGCCAACGCCGGTTACAAGCTGGGCACCGACGTGACCCTGGCCCTGGACTGCGCGGCCAGCGAATTCTACGAAGACGGCGTCTACAACCTGGCGGGCGAAGGTCACACCTTCAACGCCGAAGGGTTTGCCGACTACCTGAAAGGGCTGACCGAGCGCTACCCGATCATCTCCATCGAAGATGGCCTGGACGAGTCCGACTGGGCTGGCTGGAAAGTGCTGACCGAGAAGCTGGGTGACAAGGTGCAACTGGTCGGTGACGACCTGTTCGTGACCAACACCAAGATCCTCAAGGAAGGTATCGACAAGCACATCGCCAACTCGATCCTGATCAAGTTCAACCAGATCGGTACCCTGACCGAAACCCTGGAAGCCATCCAGATGGCCAAGGCAGCCGGTTACACCGCGGTCATTTCGCACCGTTCGGGCGAAACCGAAGACTCCACCATCGCCGATCTGGCCGTGGGCACCGCTGCTGGCCAGATCAAGACCGGCTCGCTGTGCCGCTCCGACCGCGTGTCGAAGTACAACCAATTGCTGCGTATTGAAGAACAATTGGGCGCCAAGGCAGTCTATCGTGGCCGTGCCGAGTTTCGCGGCTAAGCTTTAGATGGTACAAAGCAAGCGCTGTACAGCACAAAGCCTGGCCTAGCCAGGCTTCGTGCCATCAGTACGGCCGTTTATTTCCACTGGATACCTTGATGCGCAGTCCTTATTGGTTGTTCCTTGTCCTGCTCTTGCTGCTGGGTGGCTTGCAATACCGCCTTTGGGTCGGTAATGGCAGCCTGGCCCAGGTCACGAGCCTGGAGCAGCAGATCGCCGACCAGCACGCCGAGAACGAGCGTTTGCTGGAGCGCAACCGTGTGCTGGATGCGGAAGTGGCAGAGCTGAAAAAGGGCATGGAGACCGTTGAAGAACGGGCTCGCCATGAACTGGGCATGGTCAAGGACGGTGAAACCCTTTATCAGTTGGCCCAATGACCTATTCTTCTCCTGCCTTCTGGGCAGTGATTCCTGCCGCGGGCGTTGGCGCCCGGATGGCAGCCGACCGGCCCAAGCAGTACCTGCACCTGGGCGGACGAACCATTCTCGAACACAGCCTTGATTGCTTTCTCGGCCACCCTGGCCTCAAGGGGCTGGTGGTGAGCCTGGCTGAAGACGACCCCTATTGGCCAGACCTGGCCAGCGCCCGTGACCCGCGCATTCAACGTGCCCCGGGTGGGCGCGAACGGGCTGACTCGGTACTCAACGCCTTGCTGCACCTTCACGCCAACGGCGCCGAGGATGACGACTGGGTGCTGGTGCATGATGCGGCCCGGCCGAACCTGGCGCGGGCCGACCTGGACAAGTTGCTGGGTGAGCTGGCCCATGACCCGGTGGGTGGCCTGCTGGCGGTGCCGGCCAAGGACACCCTCAAGCGCGCTGATGCCCATGGCCGGGTGGCCGAGACCGTCGACCGCACCACCATCTGGCAAGCCTACACGCCGCAGATGTTCCGCCTGGGGGCCTTGCACCGGGCGCTGGCTGACAGCCTGGTGGCCGACGTGGCAGTCACCGACGAGGCCAGTGCCATGGAGTGGGCCGGCCAGGCGCCGCGCCTGATCGAAGGGCGCTCGGACAACCTCAAGGTTACCCGCCCCGAAGACCTCGAGTGGCTGCGCCAGCGCTGGGCGCAACGATCGCGGTAACTGCTTCCCGCGCTTCGCCGGTCCCACGGGGCGCAATCATCCCCTGCAGGGGCGGGCAGCGCTCTATTCAGGCACCCTGATACTCCGGCCTTGACGCCAACCCTGCCTTCAGGAAGTCCACCAGTTTTCTCACCTTCGGCGACAAATGCCGTTGCTGCGGGTACAACGCCCACACCGCGGTATTCGGCGGTTGGTGCGCCTCCAGCAGCGACACCAGCGCGCCCGTTTTCAGATGCTCCAGCACGTAATAATCAGGTAGCTGGCATAAGCCCATCCCTTGCAGCGCGGCATCCAGCACGGCCTGGCCGCTGTTGCAGCGCCAGTTGCCTTGTACCCGCTGGGTCAGCTCACGGCCGTCATTCTGCAATGGCCACTGGTCTGTGCTGCCGATCAGGCAGTTGTGCCGCGCCAGCTCCGACAGGCTATGGGGCCGCCCGTAACGCTCCAGGTAGGTGGGGGATGCGCACAGGTACATGCGCCGTGGCGCCAGCCGCGAGGCTATTTGCCGCGAATCCTGCAGGCGCCCCAGGCGAATGGCCAGGTCCAGGCCCTCATGTACCAGGTCCAGGGTGCGGTTGCTCAGTTCGATGTCTACCCGCAATTGCGGGTACTGGCTCATGAACCGGGTCACCAGCGGCACGATGAACCGTTCGCCATAGGCGACCGCGCAGGTCATGCGCAGCAGCCCCTTGGGCTCGCTGTTGAGGTCGCCCATGGCGCGCAGGGCTTCCTCGCGGCCGTCCTGCAGGCGCTGGCAGTGCTGCAGGAAGGTCTGCCCGGCTTCGGTCAGGGTCACCCGCCGGGTGCTGCGGTACAGCAGCCGCGTCTGCAGGCGTTCCTCCAGCCGGGCGATCTGCCGGCTGATGTGCGAGGAGGAAATGCCCAGGCGCTCGGCGGCGGCGGTGAAATGGCTGCATTCGGCCACGGCAACGAATTCGTCGATGCCATCCCAGCGGTTATCGCTCATTGATTGTCCCTGCACAGCAATAATGTTTTGCCTTTGCTCGGATTATTCATCATCTGTGCATGAATTACACTGGAGGTCTTATTCAACACGTCAGGAGCAGGTTGCGATGATCAAGTCCCGTGCCGCGGTAGCATTCGAGGCCAAGAAGCCGCTGGAAATCGTCGAAGTGGACGTGGCCATGCCCAAGGCGGGCGAGGTACTGGTGCGGGTAGTCGCTTCGGGTGTCTGCCACACCGACGCGTACACCTTGTCCGGTGCCGACCCGGAAGGCATCTTCCCGTCGATCCTGGGCCACGAAGGTGGCGGTATTGTCGAAGCGATCGGCGAAGGCGTGACCTCGGTGGCCGTGGGCGACCACGTTATCCCGCTGTATACCGCCGAGTGCCGGCAGTGCAAATTCTGCCTGAGCGGCAAGACCAACCTGTGCCAGGCGGTGCGCGCCACCCAGGGCAAGGGCCTGATGCCCGACGGCACCTCGCGTTTCTCCTACAACGGCAAGCCACTGTTCCACTACATGGGCACCTCGACCTTCTCGGAATACACCGTGCTGCCGGAAATCTCCGTGGCCAAGATCCAGAAGGAAGCACCGCTGGAGAAAGTCTGTCTGCTGGGTTGCGGCGTCACCACCGGTATCGGTGCCGTGCTGAATACCGCCAAGGTCAAGCCTGGTGACACCGTGGCCATCTTCGGCCTGGGCGGTATCGGCCTGTCGGCCGTGATCGGCGCGGTCAAGGCCAAGGCCAGCCGCATCATCGCCATCGACATCAACCCGGCCAAGTTCGAGATCGCTCGTCAACTGGGTGCTACCGACTGCGTCAACCCGAAAGACTTCGACCGCCCGATCCAGGAAGTCATCGTCGACATGACCGACGGCGGCGTGGACTTCTCCTTCGAGTGCATCGGCAACGTACAACTGATGCGCGCCGCACTGGAATGCTGCCACAAGGGCTGGGGCGAATCCGTCATCATCGGTGTGGCCGGTGCCGGCCAGGAAATCTCCACCCGTCCGTTCCAGCTGGTCACCGGGCGCGTGTGGCGCGGTTCGGCTTTCGGCGGCGTGCGTGGCCGCACCGAGCTACCAAGCTACGTGGAAATGGCCGAGAAGGGCGAGATTCCGCTGGATACCTTCATCACCCACACCATGGGCCTGGAAGACATCAACAAGGCGTTCGACCTGATGCATGAAGGCAAGAGCATCCGTTCGGTCATCCACTTCTGAGGAGCAGCGGCAAGCTGCACGCTGCAAAGGGGATGCGTGCCTCTTGCGGCTTGAGGCCTGACGCTGGAGAAAATCTATGACGCTGGACAATATTTCCTGCCAGAAAAGCGCAGGTGGCTGGCACAAGCGCTACCGCCATCGTTCCGAGGTGCTGGGGTGTGACATGGTGTTCGCGGTGTACCTGCCGCCCCAGGCGGAGCAGGGCGGCAAGTTGCCGGTGCTGTATTGGCTCTCGGGCCTGACCTGTACCGACGAGAACTTCATGCAGAAGGCCGGCGCCCACAAGCTGGCTGCCGAGCTGGGGCTGATCATCGTGGCGCCCGACACCAGCCCGCGCGGCGCGGACGTGCCGGGTGACCCGGACGGCGCCTGGGACTTTGGCCAGGGGGCGGGGTTCTACCTCAATGCCACCCAGCAGCCCTGGGCTCAGCACTACCGCATGCACGATTACGTGGTCAGCGAGCTGCCAGCGCTGGTGGAAGCGCATTTTCCCGCCTCGGACCGTCGCGCCATCAGCGGCCATTCCATGGGTGGGCACGGGGCGCTGGTGTGTGCCCTGCGCAACCCTGGGCGATACACCTCGGTCTCGGCGTTTTCGCCCATCAGCAACCCCATGGATTGCCCTTGGGGCCAGAAAGCCTTCTCCCGCTACCTGGGCGAAGAGCGTTCGCGCTGGCGCGAGTGGGATGCCTCGGTGTTGCTGAGCGAAGCCAAGGCGCCGTTGGCGCTGCTGGTGGACCAGGGTGACCGCGACGACTTCCTGGAAAACCAGCTCAAGCCCGAAGCCCTGGTGCAGGCGGCGAAGGCGGCGGGGCACGACCTGGAGCTGCGCATGCAGCCGGGCTATGACCACAGCTATTACTTCATCGCCAGTTTCATCGACGACCATTTGCGCCATCACGCCAAGGCGCTGGCGTAACGGTGTTTCCAGTGGGAACGGGCGAGTCCGGGAAGCTGCAGGGTGATGTCGTTTTGCCGCTGATCGGCGGCATTCCGGCGCCGCTTTTTGCAGCCCCGTTGTTACGTAAAGCAGGTAGAATCACGCCCTGTCTCATTCAGGGCGTTCCTTTTTATGCGTATTGGCCACGGCTACGATGTGCACCGTTTCGCTGACGGCGATTTCATTACCCTGGGCGGCGTTCGCATCGCTCACACATTCGGCCTGCTCGCCCATTCCGACGGCGACGTGCTGCTGCATGCCTTGAGCGATGCCTTGCTCGGCGCCGCGGCACTGGGTGACATCGGCAAGCACTTCCCCGACACTGATCCGCAGTTCAAGGGGGCTGACAGCCGTGTGCTGTTGCGTCATGTGGTGGGTATCGTCCAGGCCAAGGGTTGGAAGGTCGGCAATGTCGACGCCACCATCGTGGCCCAGGCGCCCAAGATGGCCCCGCACATCGACACCATGCGCAGCCTCATCGCCGAAGACCTTCAGGTCGAACTGGACCAGGTCAACGTCAAGGCCACCACCACCGAAAAGCTGGGTTTCACCGGCCGTGAGGAAGGGATCGCGGTTCACGCCGTGGCCTTGTTGCTCACAGCATGACTGAATTCGAATTGCTGGGCCCCTGCGCCGCCGGGCCTGCACTGGGCCGTGCCGTACTGAAAGCCACCGCCGACGACTTCCAGGTCGACGAGGTGCTGGATATTCCCCTGGCGGGCGAGGGCGAGCACCTCTGGCTGTGGGTGGAAAAACGCAATCTCAACACCGAGGAAGCGGCCCGTCGCCTGGCCAAGGCCGCTGGCGTGCCGCTGCGCACCGTCAGCTATGCCGGGTTGAAGGACCGCCAGGCGCTGACCCGCCAGTGGTTCAGCCTGCACCTGCCGGGCAAGGCCGACCCGGACCTGCGTGCTGCCGAAAACGAAACCCTGAGCATCCTCAAGGTGGCCCGGCACAAGCGCAAGCTGCAGCGCGGCGCTCACTCGGCCAACGGCTTCACCTTGCGCCTGACCGGGCTGCAGGCCGACCGCGAGGCGCTGGACGCCAGGCTGAAGCAATTGAGCCAGACTGGCGTACCGAATTACTTCGGTACCCAGCGCTTCGGTTTCCAAGGTGGCAACGTCCATGATGCTCGTCAGTGGGCCGAGCGCCAGGCCCTGCCCGAGCAGCGCAATGTGCGCTCGCGGTTGCTGTCCACGGCGCGCAGCTATCTGTTCAATCAGGTGCTGGCGGCAAGGGTGGCCGATGGCACCTGGAACCAGGCCCAGGTCGGCGACCTGCTGGCGTTCACCGACAGCCGCAGCTTCTTCCCGGCCGGTGAGGCCGAGTGCAGCGACCCACGCCTGGCCATTCTCGACCTGCACCCCACCGGCCCGATGTGGGGCGAAGGTGACTCGCCGGCTGCTGGCGCCATCCATGCATTGGAACAGAATGTCGGTGCAGCTCTGGCGCCGCTTGGTCAATGGCTGGCAAAAGCGGGCATGGCGCACGAACGACGCATCCTGCGGCTGCCCATCGGCGGTTTGACGTGGCATTATCCAGAGCCTGACATTCTGCAATTGGAATTCGTCCTGCCGGCCGGATGCTTCGCCACTGTCGTGGTGCGCGAGCTCGTCGATCTGCTGCCTGCAGGGCACACGGACAGCCCATGCGTATTCTGATTTCTAACGATGACGGGGTCGCCGCCCCCGGCCTGGCCGCGCTTTACGAAGCGCTGGCCGACTATGCCGAATGCACGGTGATCGCCCCGGACCAGGACCGCAGTGGTGCCAGCAGTTCGCTGACGCTGGACCGGCCGCTGCACCCGCAGTGGTTGGCCAACGGCTTCATCAGCGTCAACGGCACCCCTACCGACTGCGTGCACCTGGGGCTCAATGGCTTGCTGGCGGACCCGGCCGATCTGGTCGTGTCCGGTATAAACCTGGGCGCCAACCTGGGGGATGACGTGCTGTACTCGGGCACAGTCGCTGCCGCGCTGGAAGGCCGCTTCCTGGGGCGTACCGCCTTTGCCTTTTCGTTCCTGTCACGCGAGCCCGACAACCTGGCCACGGCGGCCTGGTATGCCCGGCACCTGGTGCAGGCGCACGAGCAGCTCGACCTGCCGCCGCGCACCGTGCTGAACGTGAACATTCCCAACCTGCCGCTGGACCGCATTCGTGGCATTCAGCTGACCCGCCTGGGCCACCGTGCTCGCGCGGCAGCGCCGGTGCGGGTGGTCGACCCCCGCGGGCGCGAGGGCTATTGGATCGCCGCGGCGGGCGATGCCGAAGACGGCGGCCCCGGCACCGATTTCCATGCGGTCATGCAGGGGTATGTATCGGTCACGCCATTGCAGCTGGACCGTACTTTCAGCCCGGCTTTCGCCAGCCTCGAAGGCTGGTTGGAGGAACTGCGCTGATGCGTGAACAAGACGACCTGACCCGGCGCGGCATCGGCTTCACCTCCCAGCGCACCCGTGAGCGGCTGATCCAGCGCCTGTACGAGGAAGGGGTGAGCAACACCCGCGTGCTGGACGTGATCCGCCGTACTCCCCGTCATCTGTTCGTCGACGAGGCCCTGGCGCACCGTGCCTACGAAGACACGGCGTTGCCCATCGGCCATAACCAGACCATCTCGCAACCCTACATGGTGGCGCGCATGAGCGAGCTGTTGCTGGAAGCCGGGCCATTGGACAAGGTGCTGGAGATCGGCACCGGCTCAGGCTACCAGACTGCCGTGCTGTCGCAACTGGTTGAACGCGTATTTTCGGTGGAGCGTATCAAGGTGCTGCAGGACCGGGCCAAGGAACGCCTGGTGGAGCTCAACCTGCGCAACGTGGTGTTCCGCTGGGGGGATGGCTGGGAAGGCTGGCCGGCGCTGGCGCCCTACAACGGCATCATCGTCACCGCGGTGGCCACCGACGTGCCCCAGGCCCTGCTCGACCAACTGGCGCCGGGGGGGCGCCTGGTGATTCCGGTGGGCGCCGGTGAAGTCCAGCAGTTGATGCTGATCGTGCGCGAGGAGCATGGCTTCTCTCGGCATGTACTGGGGGCGGTGCGCTTCGTGCCGCTGCTCAATGGCCCCTTGGCCTGAGCGCTTTTCTCGCGCTGGGTGAATTCTTCCGCAGGGTGTGTGTCTGACAGCGCAGCCTTTACAGGTTGTAACGCGAATGGGTCAGTAAAGTCCGAGTGGATGGTTATAATTGCGACACAACAGTCTATTTTTCTATCAGCCACCATTTTCAAGGGAGCGGCGGGTGAGTCCCACAGTCAATCGGCAGCATGCAGGACTATCGAGCTACAAGCTTCTGGTGATTGGCCTCGCCCTTGCAACCACGTTGGCCGGTTGTTCCAGCAGCCCTTCGGGTGGCGTACGGGTGGTGGACCGCAGCAATGGCGGTTCGGCCAGCGCACCCGCGGCGCCGGAGCGCCAGCCGGTCACCACGGGCCAATACCGGGTCAAGCGCGGCGATACCCTGTTCTCCATCGCCTTTCGTTACGGCTGGGACTACAAGGCCTTGGCGGCGCGCAACAGCATCCCCGAGCCCTATACCATTCATCCGGGTCAGACCATTCGCTTCGGTGATGGGCGTGCGCCAACTGTAGTGGCTTCCACTACAAAAACTGAAACCTCCACTTCGCCCGGGGGTTCCTTCACGGTCACTCGTCGGCCCATCATCTTCACCCCGGTGCCGGGCGACAAGAACCAGAAAGCGCCGGCGCAGAGCGCTCCGGCCACGGTTCCCGAGCCTGTGCCCGTGCCCGCTGGCGAGAAGATCGCCGGGGGTTGGACGTGGCCGGCCAATGGTGTCCTGATTGGAAAATTTGCTTCAAACGGTAGTTTGAATAAAGGCGTTGATATCGCCGGGGAATTGGGACAGCCTGTTTTTGCTGCGTCTGATGGTTCAGTGGTGTACGCCGGGAGTGGCTTGCGGGGCTACGGCGAGTTGATCATCATCAAGCACAGCGATACCTACGTCAGCGCCTACGGTCACAACCGCAGGCTCTTGGTTCGGGAGGGGCAGCAGGTCAAGGCCGGGCAGACAATTGCCGAGATGGGTTCGACGGGTACCGACCGGGTGAAGCTTCATTTTGAAATTCGCCGCCAGGGCAAACCTGTAGACCCGCTGCAATTCCTGCCGCGCCGCTGACGTGTTGCCAAGCCTGTTCCGTGATGTAGCGGGGACAGGCTTCAGCGCTGCCAAGGATATGCGCGGCGCTAGAGCTTGAGGTCGAACTCAACAAAGGGACTATAAAAAATGGCTCTCAACAAAGAAGCGCCGGAGTTTGACATCGACGATGAGGTGCTCCTTATGGAAACCGGCATCGTCCTGGACGCGGAGGCGGATGAAGAACCGGCGGTTCCCTCTGTTCGTGCCAAGGCCAAACAATCCACAACGCTCAAGCAACACAAGTACATCGATTACACCCGTGCGCTGGATGCCACGCAGCTGTATTTGAATGAAATCGGCTTTTCCCCACTGCTGTCTCCGGAAGAAGAAGTGCATTTTGCGCGGTTGTCGCAAAAAGGCGATCCGGCTGGCCGCAAGCGCATGATCGAAAGCAACCTGCGCCTGGTGGTGAAAATCGCTCGTCGCTACGTGAACCGTGGGCTGTCCCTGCTCGACCTGATCGAGGAAGGCAACCTGGGCCTGATTCGCGCCGTGGAGAAATTCGACCCCGAGCGCGGCTTCCGTTTTTCCACCTACGCCACGTGGTGGATTCGCCAGACCATCGAACGCGCCATCATGAACCAGACCCGGACCATCCGGCTGCCGATTCATGTCGTGAAGGAACTCAATGTCTACTTGAGGGCGGCGCGTGAACTGACCCAGAAACTCGACCATGAACCGTCACCGGAGGAAATCGCCAGCTTGCTGGAGAAACCGGTGGGCGAGGTCAAGCGCATGCTGGGGCTCAACGAGCGAGTCAGTTCGGTGGACGTGTCCCTTGGGCCGGATTCGGACAAGACCCTGTTGGACACCCTCACGGATGACCGTCCTACCGATCCCTGTGAACTGCTCCAGGATGACGACCTGTCCCAGAGCATCGACCAATGGCTGTCGGAACTCACCGACAAGCAGCGCGAAGTGGTGGTACGTCGCTTCGGCCTGCGGGGCCATGAAAGCAGTACCCTTGAGGACGTAGGTCTGGAAATTGGCCTGACCCGGGAGCGGGTACGGCAGATCCAGGTCGAGGGCCTGAAAAGGCTGCGCGAGATCCTCGAGAAGAACGGCCTGTCCAGCGAGTCACTGTTTCAGTAACCGCCTGGTCACGCAGACGCCCCGACTGGTTCGGGGCGTTTTCATTTGTGCTGCTGGCGCGCGTGTGCGTGATCGCGTACAGGTTCTGTAAGCGATTGTGGGGCGTTGCTGTCAATGGTTCTCCGACGTTGCCCGTATCTTGTTGTTTTCCCAGCGTAATCTCGGATATTTCCGCCAAGTAACGACTTTTTCTGAAAAGTTTGCCGACTTGAACCGCACGCTCATTCCATTAATATCGAACCCGTGCCAAGGATTCGGCACAGGCTTTCAAGGACGAAGGCCAGGACATCGCAAGAAGCGATTCATCAGGACGATGACAGGGAATACAAGGAACAGGGACAAAAAGGCGGGGCGGGTTAAACCGCCCCTTTTTTTGCCTGGAATTCGATCAGGGCTTTCTGCTGACGAGCAACCACAAAAAAGGCCCCACGAGGGGGCCTTTCAACAGCCTGCAAACGCCTCAGCGTTCCAGATGCTCGATCTTGCCGGTCTTGCCGTCCCACTCCGCCGCGTCCGGCAGTGGGTCCTTGCGCTCGGTGACGTTTGGCCAGACTTCTGCCAGCTCGGCGTTCAGCTCGATGAAGTTCTCCATCCCTGCAGGGATCTCGTCTTCAGAGAAGATCGCGACGGCAGGGCATTCAGGCTCGCAAAGCGCGCAATCGATGCACTCATCCGGGTGAATAACCAGGAAGTTCGGGCCTTCGTAAAAGCAGTCCACCGGACAGACTTCTACGCAGTCGGTGTACTTGCACTTGATGCAGTTGTCGGTGACGACGAAGGTCATTTCAAAATATCTCCTCAAGGCGGCAGCGAAGCCCCTTTGCAAGGGCCGCTCGGTTTGGGCTGGTCAGCCGGCGGACCAGGCTAAGAGCCCGTGGCATTCCCAAACCGCGCGGGATTCTATCAGCTTGCACGCTGCTGCGTTAGATCCGTGTCTTAAGTGTATAGAGTAATTCAATTGCTTGACGTGGCGTCAGGCCATCAACGTCGGTCTTGCTGAGTTGTTCCAGCACCGGGTGCGGCAAGCTGGCGAACAGATCGCTCTGGTGCGGTACCTGGGGTTGGCCCGGGGCGCTGGCGAGAGGTTCGTGTGGCAGGCTCGCTGTTTCCAGGCGGCCCAGGTGTTCTTTGGCGCGGGCGATGACCGCGTTCGGCACGCCGGCCAGCTGCGCCACGGCCAGGCCATAGCTCTGGCTGGCAGGCCCTGGCAGCACGTGGTGCAGGAACACGATACGTTCCTTGTGTTCGGTGGCGCTCAAGTGCACGTTGGCGACCAGTGGTTCGCTTTCCGGCAGTACCGTCAATTCGAAATAGTGGGTGGCAAACAGCGTGTAGGCGCGCAGTTGCGCCAGGCGCTCGGCCGCGGCCCAGGCCAGCGACAGGCCGTCGAAGGTGCTGGTGCCACGGCCCACTTCGTCCATCAGCACCAGGCTCTTGTCCGTGGCGTTGTGCAGGATGTTGGCAGTTTCGCTCATTTCCACCATGAAGGTCGAGCGCCCGCCGGCCAGGTCGTCGCTGGAGCCGATCCGGGTAAAGATGCGGTCCACCGGTGACAGCTCGCAACTGGCGGCCGGCACGAAGCTGCCGATATGGGCCATCAGCACGATCAGTGCGGTCTGGCGCATGTAGGTGGATTTACCGCCCATGTTCGGGCCGGTGATCACCAGCATGCGCGTGTTGTTGTCCAGGTCCAGGTCGTTGGCGACAAACGGTGTGGTCAGTACCTGCTCGACCACCGGGTGGCGACCCTGGTTGATGCGCATGCAGGGTTCGTCGACGAACACCGGGCAATTGAGGTCCAGGGTGAGTGCGCGCTCGGCCAGGTTGCTCAGCACGTCCAGCTCGGCCAGCGCCGCGGCGGTGTCCTGCAGGGGCGGCAGGTGGCCGATCAGGTTTTCCAGCAGCGCGTCATACAGCATCTTTTCCCGGGCAAGGGCGCGACTCTTCGCCGACAGGGCCTTGTCTTCGAACGCCTTGAGTTCCGGGGTAATGAAGCGCTCGGCGCCCTTGAGGGTCTGGCGACGGATGTAGTCGGCGGGTGCCTGCTCGGCCTGCTTGCTTGGCAGTTCGATGAAATAGCCGTGCACACGGTTGTAGCCGACCTTCAGGTTGGCCAGGCCGGTGCGCGCCTTCTCCCGTGCTTCCAGGTCGATCAGGAACTGGCCGGCGTTCTCGCTCAGGGCCAGCAACTCGTCCAGCTCGCTGTCATAGCCGGTCTTGAGCACGCCGCCGTCGCGGATCACCGCTGGCGGGTTGTCGATGATGGCCTTGCTCAGCAGGTCGGCCAGTTCCGGGTAGGTGCCGGCGATGGTGGCCAGCAACGCCAGGTGCGGCGCTTCCAGGTCGGACATGGCCACTTGCAGGTCCGGCAGTGCCGCCAGGGCGTCGCGCAGGCGCGCCAGGTCGCGTGGGCGGGCGTTGCGCAGGCCGATACGGGCGAGGATGCGCTCGATGTCGCCGATTTCCTTGAGCTGCGGCTGCAGGCTTTCGAAGCGGTAGCCTTCCAGCAGGCAGCGAATCGAGCTCTGGCGTGCCTGCAGAACCTTCAGGTCTCGCAGCGGGCGGTTCAGCCAGCGGGTCAGCAGGCGGCTGCCCATGGCGGTCTGGCAGCGGTCGATCACCGATTGCAGGGTGTTGTCCCGGCCGCCGGCCAGGTTCACGTCCAGTTCCAGGTTGCGGCGGCTGGCGCCGTCCAGCACCACGGTGTCATCCAGGCGCTCAGGGCGCAGGCTGCGCAGGTGGGGCAGGGCGGTGCGCTGGGTTTCCTTGGCATAGCCCAGCAGGCAACCAGCGGCACCGATGGCCAGGGTCAGGTTCTCGCAGCCAAAACCCTTGAGGTCCTGGGTCGAGAACTGCTGGCACAGGCTCTTGTGCGCGCTGTCGCGCTCGAAGTCCCAGGGGGCACGACGGCGCGAGCCGCGGCGCTTCTCGGCGGGCAAGCCCTGAGGCCAGTCATCGGGGATCAGCAGCTCCACCGGGTTAATGCGTTCCAGCTCCGCCAGCAGGTTCTCCCAGCCCTTGATCTCCAGCACGCTGAAGTTGCCGCTGGTGATGTCCAGTACCGCCAGGCCGAACAGGCGCTCATCACCCAGTACCGCGGCAATCAGGTTGTCGCGGCGCTCGTCCAGCAGTGCCTCGTCGCTCACCGTGCCTGGGGTGATGATGCGCACCACCTGGCGTTCCACCGGTCCCTTGCTGGTGGCCGGGTCGCCGACCTGTTCGCAGATCACCACCGACTCGCCCAGCTTCACCAGCTTGGCCAGGTAGCCCTCGGCGGCGTGGTAGGGAATACCGCACATGGGAATCGACTGCCCCGCCGACTGGCCGCGAGCGGTCAGGGTGATATCCAGCAACTTGGCCGCTTTCTTCGCGTCTTCGTAGAAGATCTCGTAGAAATCGCCCATGCGGTAGAACATCAACTGATCTGGGTGCTGGTTCTTCAGCTTCCAGTACTGCTGCATCATGGGGGTGTGGCTGGAAAGATCACTCATGCAGAAACTTGGCTCGCGGTGGCGGGTGTGTCAAAAGGCAAGCGGCGAATACTACAGGGATTTTTTCGGCGGTGCCGCCCCCGAATGGGCTGAAACGGCTTTATAGATAAGAAAAATGCACTGAAGCATTTGCAAAGCGAGTTTTTGCCGAGCAATATGCACGCCATGCAAACACGCAACGTAGCCCACGTCCTCAAAGAACTGCTCGCGCGCGACGGCCTCTCCGCCACGGAGTTGCACCGCCGCACCGGCGTGCCCCAGTCCACCCTGTCGCGCATTCTGAGCGGCAAGATCGTCGACCCCGCCGACAAGCACATCGCCAAGCTGGCCGAGTATTTTCGGGTCAGTACCGATCAGCTGCGTGGCCGCGCGAGCCTCGCTGCCCAAGCGGCCACCACCGGCCATGCCGAATTGCGTGACATCAGCCTGTGGGACGACGACACGCCGATCGAGGACGACGAAGTGTCCATCCCCTTTTTGCGTGAGGTCGAGTTGGCTGCTGGATCAGGAAGATTCGTCATCGAGGAAAGCGAGAAAGCCAGCCTGCGTTTCGGCAAGCGCAGCCTGCGCCACAACGGCGTGCAATTCGATCAGGCCAAATGCGTGACGGTGCGGGGCAACAGCATGCTGCCCGTGTTGCGCGACGGCGCCACCGTAGGGGTGAATGCGGGCAAGTGCGGCATCGGCGATATCGTCGACGGTGACCTCTACGCCATCAACCACAATGGCCAGTTGCGGGTGAAGCAGCTATATCGCCTGCCTTCGGGTATCCGCCTTCGCAGCTTCAACCGCGAGGAACACCCCGATGAGGACTACACCTTCGCGCAGATGCAGGAAGAGCAAATCACCATCCTGGGCCATGTGTTCTGGTGGGGCATGTACGCCCGCTAGCCCTTGTCGCCCCAGTAGCCCGCCTTGAGCGGGCTTTTTCATGCGTGCGCGTTGGGTGCAACTCATTGATTAAGAACGAAATATGCTTTTAGGCATAAAAATTCGCGAAAATAAATGCATCAATGCATTGACTGTATATGCATCCATGCATAATCTTTGTCTCAAGCCGGTCGACACCGGTAGCGACAAAGGCAGCGATGGATCGGCCTGAACGGTCCAGAGGGTTGGCAACTGACCCGGGTGTGCAGCGTAAAGCACCAAGAGCAGTTATCTGGCGGACAGGGTCGCGGCCAGAGGAACAATTTGAAGCGGATCGACGCCGCGCCAGCAGCGCCTCGTCGATCGCGGTACGCATTACTGAAGGGCCTGGGCGACCGGGCCCTTTGGAATGCCACCCGGCTCGGTTTTTTTTCTAACGCAGGGCGTCCTGCATGGAAGGGGAGGACAAATGCATGACAACAGAGCAACAGACGTTGATCGACATGCCGATCTGGCTGGTCATCATACTGGCCTTGCTGGGCGGCGTTTCCGGTGAAATGTGGCGCGCGGACAAGGAGGGGGCCACTGGCTGGCCGTTGTTACGGCGTCTGGTGCTGCGCTCAGGGGCCTGCATGATCTGCGGGGTCTCCAGCACCATGTTGCTGTATGCCTTCGGCCTGTCCATATGGTCGGCCAGTGCCCTGGGTTGCCTGACGGCCATGGCGGGCGCCGATGTCGCCATCGGGCTTTACGAACGCTGGGCGGCGCGACGGCTGGGGTTGAACGAAGCCGCCGCGCCGCGCCGGCAGAAAACCGGAGAAAAATGATGAACGAAGACGAACTGGCGGCGTTGAACAACCTAGTCGCCGCGCTGCAAGCCCAGACCACCGCCCAGACGGCCCTGAGCCAATCCATTCAGCAACTGGCCCAGAGCAATCATGAGTGGGCGCAGTACCTCAGAAGCCGCGACCCGGCCACCAGCGACACTTACCTGGACGGCGCGCCGGCCCCTTAGGCCTGCGCACCTGCCTGCTACACCCCCGACACCCGCATCTGCGGGTTTTTTATTGTTTCAAGGAGAGTAAACGATGTCGATGTTGACCCAAGGAACGCAAATCTTCGCCCTGGTACCCCCTGCCAGCGGCACCGGCGCCTACACCGTGCTGGAAGTGGACCACGCTACCTCGTTCGACCCGGGCGGCGCGCCAGCCGAGCAGATCGAAGACACCAGCCTGGATGCCACCCAGCGCAGCTACAAGAAAGGCCTGCGTACCCCCGGTACCGCCAGCCTGGGCCTGAACGCCGACCCTGCCAATGCCAGCCACATCCGCTTGCATCAGCTGTCCGAGGCCGACGGCGACACCACCATCAAATGGGCTGTGGGTTGGTCAGATGGCAAGGGCATTGCGCCAACGCTGAACACTGCCGGTGACGATTTCGATTTGCCCGCCACCCGCACCTGGTTCACCTTCGATGGCTATGTGTCCGACTTTCCATTCAACTTTGCTCTTAACGCGGTCGTCACCACCACCGTGACCATCCAGCGCACAGGCGGCTCCGCCTGGGTCAAGAAGGCCTGAGGCGCCTTTTGAGCATGGGGCGGTCAGGTGACCGCTCCTTTCCAGGCAAGGGAGTTGGCTGATGAAGATGATCACGGATATCCAGCAGCTGGAGCCGGGCAGTGAAATCATCCTGTTCGAGATCGACGGCAGTGACTACGGCGCTGACGTCTTGCGCTTCCACGGTCACGCCATCACCCATACGGCGGTAGAGCTTGCTGCCGCAGGCGTGGATGTCGACCAGATGCCGGCAAAATCAATCTGGTGGCAAGGCAACGAATACACTGCGTGGCCGGTGCAGGTCGACGGCATCGGGGCCAACAGCGACGGCACGGCCATGCGGCCGAAATTCAGCGCGGGCAACGTCAATGGGCGCATCACGGCCCTGTGCCTGGCCTTCGAGGACTTGCTCGAATTCAAGATGACCCTGCACCACACCCTGGGGCGCTACCTGGATGCGCAGAATTTCCCCCAGGGCAACAGCGACGCGGACCCGACCCAGGAGGCTATCGAGATCTGGTACATCGACCAGAAAACCAACGAGGACGGCGAGTCTGTCAGTTGGGAACTGGCGAGCCCCGGGGACGTGGGCAATGAATCCATCGGGCGGCAGATGACCACCCTGTGCCACTGGTGCATGACCGGTGGCTACCGGGGGGCGGATTGCGGCTACACCGGGGCGAACCGTGACAAGGACGGTAACCTGACCGACGACCCTGAGCTCGACGTGTGCGACGCCACGCTGGCGCGGGGCTGCGAACCACGTTTCGGTGTGGGCAACGAGCTACCGTTCGGGGGTTACCCGGCCGTGTCGCTGATCGCCAGGGGCTGAGCATGCGCGAGTCCACCCTGGCCGATATTCGCCGGCATGCCGCCGCGCAGTACCCGCGCGAGTGCTGTGGCCTGGTCATTCTCAGCCACGGGCAAGAGCACTACGTGCCCTGCGCCAACATCGCCACCGCGCCCAATGAACAGTTTCACCTGGACCCGGCGCACTACGCCGCGGCGGAAGCCCGAGGCGAGGTGGTGGCCATTGTCCACTCCCACCCGGACGCCACCAGTCGGCCTTCCAGTCATGACCTGGCGATGTGCGAAGCAACCGCGCTGCCTTGGCACATCCTGTCGTGGCCAGAGGGCGACCTGCGCACCGTGATGCCCAGCGGCGATACACCGTTGCTCGGTCGTCCGTTCGTGCATGGTGCATGGGACTGCTGGCAGACCTGCGCCGACTGGTATCAACGTGAGTGGGGACTGGAGTTTCCACACTTCAAGCGTGATGACGGCTGGTGGGAAAACCCGCAAGGCCCCAGCCTTTACGAGGAGGCTTACGAGGCCAACGGTTTCGTGCGCGTCGACAGCCCCCGGCGGGGTGACTTGATCGTCATGGCCGTGGGGCGCACGGCGCATCCGAATCATGCGGGTATTTTTCTGGGGGCTGACGGCGAATTGCCTGGCGAGGCGTCGCGAGTCGAGGGGGCGGGGCCGTTCTTGCTTCACCACCTTTATGGGCGACCTTCGCAGATCATTGTATTTGGTGGGCCCTGGTTGCCGCGGGTGAGGTTGGTGTTGCGCCACCGAGCGCGTGGAAATGTAGCCGCCTCGATTGATGCTGAAAAAATGTGCGAGGGCCTATGGTGAACGTAGGTCAATTCCCCTCAAGGAGTGAACATGGCTGAGATGAGTATCCACTATTGCCCTCTTACCACTATCAAGCTTTCCGGCAGCCTGGCGAGGAAGTTCGGGCGTACCCACACCAGGCTGGTGGAGTCTGGAACCACGTGGGAAGTGTTGAAGGCTCTGCGCCTCACACTGGCCGGGTTTGACCAGGAAATCAGACGCCTGGGCCGGTTGGGCATGACGTTCGCCGTTTTCCGTAATCGGGAAAACATCAGTGATCAGGCATTTTCGCGTGGCGGAACTCGCGAGGTCCGGATTGTGCCGGTGCTCCGAGGGAGCAAGCGCGGCGGGCTTCTTCAGACTGTCATAGGGGCGGTCATATTCGTCGCTTCCTACTATATCCCTGCCATGCAGGGGTGGGGGCAAACGGTAGGGCTTTCGATGATGGCGGGGGGCGTCGTACAAATGCTCAGTCCGCAAGCTACCGGCCTCAAGCAAAGCGCCGGTCCCGAGAACCTGCCGTCGTATGCCTTCGGGAGTGCCAGGAACACCACCGCCAGCGGAAACCCGGTACCTATTTGCATCGGCGAGCGCCGCTGGGGCGGCGCCATCGTCTCGGCGGCGATCTACGCCGAAGAAAAAACCTGATTCACGCGCTGGAACGCAGGCCGCCAACGAGGCGGTTTTTTTTCGCCTGGAGAAAACCATGGGCACAGCACAGAACACCCAGATCATCGGCGCCAAGGGGGGCAGCGGTAGCGTCAAGACGCCAGTCGAGGCATCCGACAGCCTGCGCTCCACCAACCTGGCCAAAATCCTGATCGCGGTCGGGGAGGGCGAGTTCGAAGGAACGCCTACCGACGCTGATATCTACCTGGACAACACGCCGCTTCAAGATGCCAGCGGCAACGTCAACTTTCCTAACGTGAAGTGGGAGTGGCGCCATGGCACCGTGGATCAACCCTATATTCCGGGTATCCCGGCAGTGGAAAACGAGACCACGGTCAACGTCGAACTGCACAGCGAAACACCTTGGGTACGCTCGATCAGCAACACCCAATTGTCGGCGGTGCGCGTGCGGCTTGCCTGGCCAGCCCTGCAGAAGCAAGACGACGAAGGTAATGTTGGCGGCTATCGCATCGAGTATGCGGTCGATATCGCCACGGACGGCGGTGCTTATCAAACCGTGCTGGATGAAGCGGTCGACGGCAAGACGACCACGCGCTATGAGCGCTCGCGCCGCATCGACCTGCCGCCCGCCACCAGTGGCTGGCAAATTCGCGTGCGGCGTCTGACCGCCAACCAGAACACCAACAAGATCGCCGACAGCATGCTGGTGGCGGGCTACACCGAGGTCATTGACGCGAAACTGCGTTATCCCAACACCGCACTGCTGTACATGGAATTCGACGCTGAGCAGTTCAGCAGCATTCCGGCGGTGACTGTGCGTTGCAAGGCACGGAAATGGCCGGTGCCGACCAACTACGACCCTATCGCCCGCACCTATTCCGGTGTGTGGGATGGCACCTTCAAGCAAGCCTGGACGAACAATCCGGCCTGGGTCACTTTTGGTATCTGCACCGAAGACCGTTTCGGCCTGGGCAAGCGCATCAAGTCGTGGATGGTCGACAAGTGGGAGCTTTTCCGTATCGCCCAGTATTGTGACCAGAGCGTGCCTGACGGCGCCGGTGGTAGCGAGCCGCGCTTTCTCTGCGACATGAACCTGCAGGGCAAGGCTGACGCGTGGTCGTTGCTGCGTGATATTTCCGGCATCTATCGCGGCATGACCTACTGGGCTCAGGGCCAGTTGATCATGCAGGCCGATATGCCTCGCGCCCAGGACTACGACTACGTCTTCACCCGTGCGAACGTCATCGACGGCAGCTTCTCGTACGGCAGTGCTTCGGCCAAGACTCGCTATACCCGTGCCCTGGTGAGCTACGACAATCCGGACAACAACTACGACACCGACGTCATCGCCTATTCCGACCTGGACCTGCAGCGCCGCTTCGGCGACAAGCCCACGGAAATCAGCGCTATCGGCTGCACCCGCGCCTCCGAGGCCCAGCGCCGCGGCAAATGGGTGGTGATGAGCAACAATCAGGACCGCACGGTAAGCTTCACCACTGGCATGGAAGGCCAGATTCCCTTGCCGGGCCATATCATTCCCATCGGCGACTCACTGCTGGCGGGCCGTGAAGTCGCCGGCCGTATCACTGCGGCCAATGACCGGCTCATTACCCTGGACCGCGACACCCAGGCCAAGCCCGGTGACCGGTTGATCATCAACCTGCCTGGCGGTCAGGCCGAGGGCCGAACTGTACAGGCTGTCAACGGCCGCGCCTTGACCGTCACCACCGCCTACAGCGAACCACCGGCGGCGCAACTGCAATGGGCGCTGGATGCCGACGACTTGGCGATCCCACTGTACCGCGTGCTGAAAGTCGCCCGCACTGCCGAAGGTAACTTCGACATCAGCGCGCTTCAGTACCAGCCCGACAAGTACGCGCACATCGACACCGGGGCGCGCCTGGAAGAAAAGCCCATCAGTGTGATCCCCATCAGCGTTGTTCCGGCGCCGAGCGATATCAGCCTGACCTCGACCACTGCCATTGCCCAGGGCCTGGCGGTTACTACCTTGACCATCAGCTGGCCGGCCGTATCGGGCGCGGTCGGCTACGACGTGGAATGGCGCAAGGACAGCGGCAACTGGATCAAGGTCCAGCGTACCGGTGCCAACAGCGTGGACGTGGTGGGCATCTACGCGGGTAGTTATGTGGCGCGGGTGCGGGCGGTCAGTGCGTTCGATGTTTCGTCTGTGTGGACAACCTCGGTGTTGACCGCACTTAAAGGGAAGGAGGGGTTGCCGCCGGCCGTGGCCTCCCTAAGTACCACCAGCTTATTGTTCGGCATCGATCTGAAGTGGACATTTCCCAGTGGTGTGGACGATACCCAGCGTACCGAGATCTGGTACGGCCCCGCTACCGACTTGAGTGCAGCTACAAAGCTAGCCGACCTGGCCTACCCACAGGCAAACTACACCCTGCAGAACCTGCTGGCGGGCGTGACGTTCTTTTTCTGGGCGCGCTTGGTGGACCGGACGGGAAATATCGGACCCTGGTACCCGACCGGCATCGGGGTTATGGGCCAGACCAGCGTCGAGGCGGCGCCGATCCTCGACCTGATCAAGGGGCAGATCGACCGCACCGAGCTTGGCCAGGACCTACTGGACGAAATCGACAAGATTCCCGGGCTTAAAGAGCGGATCGACGCTCTGGACAATATCCTGCTGTACGACCCGGCCAAGGCCTACCTGTCTGGCGACATGGTTCAGGAAGAGCAGAGGTTGTACCAGGCGACCCAGATGGTGCCATTGAACACACCGCCGCCGAACGCGGCGTACTGGCTGGATATTGGCCAGGCGGTGCAGACGGCGAACGGGCTGGCCGAGCAGGTACTGCTCAACACCGCGAGCATTGCTGAGATCGACGGGGTGCTGACCTCGCAAGCCTCGTCCTTCCAGGTATTGAAAGCCGGAATGCGGGACGATGATGGGGACGGTGAGTTGGATAGCGCCCTCAACAGCTGGGTCTCAACTGCGTCGATTGCGATCGAGAGCAAGGTGAGAACGACGGCAGACGAGGCCACGGCGCAACGCCTGACCACGTTCGATGCGGCGCTAGGGAAAAACACCGCCAACATCACCTCCTTGGAGAAGGTGGTGGCTGACGCCAATTCTGCTACAGCGCAGCAGATAACCCAGCTGAACACTACGGTGACCAGCCAGGGGGCGACCATCAATGGGCAGGCCGCAACGATTGCCCAGCAGCAGACGAGCATCCAGCAGAACACTCAGATCATCAACGATGTGAGCGGCAAGCTGGCAGCGACCTGGTCCGTGAAAATGCAGTACAACAGTTCGACTGGCCAGTATGTGGCTGCTGGGATCGGGCTGGGTATTGAGAACACGGGGGCGGGGTTGCAGAGCCAGTTCCTGGTGAGTGCCGACCGCTTCGCAGTGGTCACCGCGCTGGCGGGGGGCACCTCGTACGTGCCGTTCGCGGTGCAGAACGGCCAGGTGTTCATGAACTCGGCATTCATCCAGGACGGCACCATCACCAACGCCAAAATCGGCAGCTACATCAGTTCGACCAACTACATCGCGGGGCAGTCGGGCTGGATCCTCAGCAAGGATGGCTCGCTGGAGATAAACGGCGTGGTTGCGGGCGGTGGCCGTCTGACGATCACCAACCGTGCGGTCAAGGTCTACGACGCCTCGGGCGTTCTGCGCGTGCAACTGGGAGACCTAACAGCATGAGTTTTGGAATGCGTATCTGGGGCGCAGATGGTGCGCTCCAGATCGATGAAACATCGTTCACCATGCGGGTTGTGTTATCGGTGGTGGTGCTCAATTCGGGATTCCCGACTAGGCAGAGCTATCAGACGTTTTCGGTACCTGGTATCACCACGTCGAACGCAATCGCAGTGGTAATCCCAATTGATGCCTATACCTCGACCGCGACTCAATTTGAAACCGAGCTATTGTCGGACTCCGTCCGGGTCTACAACTACCTGCGCGGGTATGCGGGTACCAACATCAGCAACGCCACCTCCATGCGGCTTTTGGTTATAAGGTTTCAGTAATGAGCTTTGGCTTACAGTTCATCAACGCTGGCGGCGCGGTCACGCTCGATTCCGAATTTTCCAGGCTCAGCGTTATCTACGCAGGGGCGTACGCGCCGACTGAAGAGTCCGGCCTCGGCTCGACCACTACGTTTCCGGCCCCCATCACCACGCAAGAACCGCCCTTGGTCTTCCTCAGGCCGACCACCGTGGTGGGGGTGGCCGTGATCAGTTTGGTCCGGGTGAATGGATCACCTGGTAATTGGACAGGCTTTTATGTGAGAACCGAGAGCGTCAATACAGCTCAGCCCAACGGCAAGTACTTTGCTGCGGTATTCGCTTCGAAGCTGGCCGCCACGTTCGGTCTTAGGATTTGGGACGGTTCGGCCAACCTGCTGTTTGACAACGGCAGCCAGGCCGCTGTTTTTACGCGGGCCTACCAGAACTGGACATTCAAAAACTCGGTACTGCTGTCCGACGGCGTGAACTACCGAAACACCTACGCGGTGCCGACCTCGTTCCCCGACGGGGAGTACATCTTGGCCAACACGTTCGGCATGCCGATGGTTGCCGGGAACGTGATGGGAAGGCAGTTGGGGAACCGATGGGACTTCACCGCCGGCGAGATGCAGGCCTATACCACGGCTACTTCCAATCCTCGTGCTTTCTATTTGCCGGCTTTGTTCGCCAAGCTCACGGCTTGAGCCATCAGTCCACAAAGCCCGCCGCGCGCGGGCTTTTTAATGTCCTGGAGAAAATATGCCTTGGTACAAAACGGGTACGGTTGCGTGCACCCAGAATTCCACAACGGTTACCGGTATCACCACGGCCTTCGCGGCGAACAGCCGGGTAGGAGACGCCTTCCTTGGGCCGGATGGCCGATGGTACGAGGTGGCCAACATCGCAAGCGACACGGTGCTTTCGATCCTGCCAGCGTATCAGGGAGCCACAGTGGGTGCAGGCAGCTACGCAGTGGCGCCCATGCAGGGTTACGTGAAGGCCTCGGCCGATCAGTTGCGCTCCATTGTGAATACCTTCGGCGACAAGCTGGCGGCGTTGGGCACCACCGGTAACTATGACACCCTGCCAGTTGGAAAAGGCGGTACAGGCGTTACCTCAACGGCATCGCTGCTGTCGACGCTCCAGTCCGCTGGCGCCTATGCTCGCTCGAATATTCTGGGCACGGTTACCCAGTCAGGTGGGGTTCCAACAGGGGCGATTATTGAGCGGGGCTCCAACGCCAATGGCGAGTACGTGCGGTATGCCGACGGCACCCAAATTTGCTGGAAAAATTTCGCGACCGACGCCAGCATGGCGGCGGTTGGCCCGATATATGGCAGTAATGCCTACGGTGCAGGTGCCTATCCCGCTTCGTTTGTCGTGATGCCCAATGTCTCGTACTGCGGTTACATTGCCTCTGGCAGTGTGAACGCGATGTGGGCTGGCTGCTATACGCCGCCCACGCAGACCAGTTGGGGTAACTATCGCCTACTGTCCGCTGGTACCTACGGGGCTGGCGCTATCCATCTCATCGCAATTGGCCGGTGGTTTTAATGAAGATCAATCTTTCCCCCCAGCGGCGGGGTGACTCGCTGGTAGTCGTCCGCGCCGGATCGGTGCTCATCCTGAACGGCGAAGCCTTCGATTTCTCACAGATGGTTGATGGCGACACCCTTCCAGCCGCCGCAATCAGTTCACCGTGGTTCGAAGGGCAGGTCAATAAAGTCGAAGATGAACTGGAGCTGACCCTGATCCTGCCTTTGCCAGACAACTACAGCCCGGCTCAGGCATTTCCCGAGCCGCTGCTCCTGACCTCCGACGGCCCTGTCTCTCTGCCTCGGCCGCTTCCTGTCACTACCGTGGAGCCTGAAGCATGACGTCAAACATCGATTGGACCCAGTTGGTCACCCCGGCCATGAAGACCCAGGCTGCGGCTGCCCAGGCGTTGGCAGATGTAGTTGCAGAGGCTGCGGGCCGTCGAGCAACTGCCGATGCCGCCATTGCTCCGCTGCAGGATGCCGTGGATATCGGCGAAGCGACCGATGATGAAGGGACCCTGCTCACGGCCTGGAAGAAGTTTCGCGTCTTGCTCAACCGGGTCCCCGCCCAAGCCGGCTATCCCGCCACCATTGATTGGCCAGTCGCTCCGGCGTGATCCCATCAATCCTCAATACCTGCTACCTGGCGGCCTTTATTTCGTCTGGGGAGAAGTAAATGCCCCGCTGCGGCATCCCCAACTGTAAACCCGGCCCTTTCACTTACCTGAAGACAAACCCAAGACGTAGAACCGCACGATCGCCCAGTGCTGGATGTAAAACCTGCAAGAGCCCCCGTCAAGACTATGAGCCAATTCCTCACCACGCTGAAAACCGAACAACTGGGTAAATGGCAACACCGCCTCCTCGCCGATCTCATCCTGGACGATGACCTGGTGGGCCTGATCACGGTGCCCCGTGGCTTCCTCACGGACTTCGCCACCCTCGACCCGCTGCACAACCCCATCCTGTTCCCCGGCTTCGCACTGGTCAGTGGCTACGGCAACTACGCCGCCACCGTGCATGACTGGCTGTACAGCACCGGCCAGTTCAGCCGCAAGGTCAGCGACGGTGTGTTCTACCGTGCCCTGCGCGCCGAGGGTGTCGCGCAGTGGCGTGCCGGGTTGTTCTGGGCGGGGGTGCGTGCAGGCGGCGCGGCGCATTACGCCAACGCGGCCAATGGCCCCTCATCACCCGTTTCGAGAGGTTGACCATGCTGTTGAACGAGCAGCAATTGCTGCAGATATTGCCCGACGCCCGCCCTGTAGCGGGCATTTTTTTGCCTGCGTTGAACCAGGCGATGCAGCGTTACCGCGTTGATTCGTGCGTGCGCCTCGCCGCGTTCCTGGCGCAGGTCGGTTATGAGTCGGGGAGCTTTCGCCGGCTGGCGGAGAACCTGAGCTACAGCGCGCAGCGTATACGCCAGCTCGGTGAAGCATCGGCCCCAGGGTCGCGTTGGCGCTCGTTGGTGCCGATGGCGGATCAGCTGGCACATAACCCTCAGGCGTTGGCTGAAGCGGCCTACGGTGGGCGGCTGGGTAACGACGTGGCCGGCGACGGCTATCGCTACCGCGGACGCGGCTTGATCCAGCTGACCGGCAAGGGCCGTTATCGCCTGGCCGGTCAGGGCCTGGGCCAGGACCTGGTGGCCGCGCCCCAGTGGCTGGAAACACCCGAGGGCGCGGCGTTGTCGGCCGCGTGGTTCTGGGCCGACAACGGCCTGAATGAATTGGCCGATGCCGGGCGTTTCTCGCAAATCACTCGACGCATCAATGGCGGGCTCAACGGTGCGCAGGAGCGCCTGTTGCTGCGCGACCGCGCGGCCACCGTGCTGGCCCAGGCCACGCTGGCCCAGGCGGCCGTACTGCCCATTGCTTCCCATACAACCATGGAGTCTTACGCATGAACCTATCGCAACTCAAAGCCAATGGCGGCTTCATCGACACCCAGCAGGTGCGCAAGGAACTGAACTGGACCCACCCCGATCCGCACTCCGGCGAGCCGGTCACTGATGTGCTGGTGGTGCAGGTGCGGCGCCAGTCGTTCGGTGTCATCGAGCGGCTGTTCGTGGCGGGGGAGGGGGAGCAGAGCCGAAATGCACGCTTCATCGCCGCGTCGGTAAGTCTCGGGGAAGACGGTGAAGAAGAGCTTTCCTACGAGGATGCCTACAGCCTGGACCCGGGTTTGGGTTTTCTGATCCTCAACGCCGTGAACGAAGTCAACGGCACCGGGGGTAGCCCCGCAAAGCGCTGACGGCCGCCGACGAGTTCTGGCACGAACTGGTACTGAACGGTGTGGGCGGCCGCACCATTGCAGAGGCCAAGGAGCGGCTCAGTTATCAGGAAGCGCTGGCCTGGGAGCAATACCTGGTGCGCTATGGCTCGTTGCACCCCGGGCGTCGGCTGGAGGCCAGCAGCGCGACGGTGGCGTTGCAGGTTCATCGGCTGGGCGGTGGCAGCGCCGAGCTTGCCGATTTCATGCCACACGAATTGCGCCAAGGGGTATCGCTGGAGCGAGCCATGGAGCAGTGGTACTGAACATTAATGATTCAAGGGAGTGCGGACGATGGCGACTCAGGGAACGTTGACGGTGGACATCAGTGGGCTGGATCAGGCGTTTGCCTCGGTCACCCAGCTGTTGAACGACCGTATCAGCAAGATGCAGAAAAGTTTCGAGGCAGCGGGTTCGGCGGTAGGGTTGTCGTTCAGTGACGCAGCGAAAACTGCCTCGCGGCAGGCGGCAGGGTCCGTGGCGCAATTCAGCGATGCGTTCGAGCCGGCTAGCGACAGCCTTGGTGAGTTGATCAAGAACAACACGCGGTTAGGGCAGATGCTCAAGGACAGTGCCCGGCAGATGCCGGACTATTCCAAGGCATCGCTGCCGGTACCGACGCCAACCAGCATTCTGGCCATGTCCGGTAGCGTGGAAGCGGCGCAGGTGGGGATGGGCGGGCGGCAGGCGACGTTGGCCAAGTCGCTGGGGGCCAATGATGTGTCTTTTGCGACCGACCGCATGAAGCTGTCAGAGGACTTCAAGCAAAAAGGAGGAGACACGAATCCCGATTATCAGGTGAAATTGGCGAGCCTCACCGATGCGCATGCGCAGATGGCCACGCAGATTCAAGCCAACTACGATGAGATGACCAAATCATTGGGTGACTGGACCAACGGTGCCTCTGCGGCCTGGGGCGATTATCTGGACTCCGCGGGTAATGTTGCGGGTAAAACCAAGACCCTGTTCACCACCGCGTTCAGCGACATGGACGATGCCGTCTACAACTTCGCCATGACCGGCAAGTTCTCGTTCTCCGACTTCGCCAAGTCGGTGATTACCGATATGGCGAAGATCGCTGCCAAGACCGCGACGTCGAGTGCATTGAGTTCGTTGCTGGGAATTGCCGGTAGCGCAGTGATGTCGCTCTTCGGCAGCGGGACGCCGGCCGCAGGCGTGACGACCGCAAGCGTCGGCAGTTCGACCCTGTCCTTCAACCCTCAACTGGACACATCGGCGCTGGGCTCTTACAGCGGTACAGCATTCGCCAACGGTGGTGCCTTCACCAACTCCGTCGCCACCAGCCCCACGGTAGCCCCCATGGCCCTGTTCGGCGAAGCCGGCCCGGAGGCCATCATGCCGCTGAGCCGCGGCCCCGATGGCTCCCTGGGGGTCATGGCCGCCGGTACCGGCCAGGGCACCAGCAGCAACCAGGTAGTGATCCAGCAGACCATCAACGTGGGCGATAGCCAGGGCACCGCGACCAGTGGCGTCAAGAGCCAGGACCTGGCCAACGCCTATGCCGGCGCCGCGCGTCAGGGTGCGTCCGAACAGATCGCCCGCGACCTGCAACCCGGTGGCCGGATCTGGTCCGCCATCAATGGCCGCTGATACCCCTTTCTTCAAGGACATCTCATGAGCATGGAAACCTTTACCTGGGTACCAAAGGTCGAACCGGTCGGTACCGTCGATTTCCGCCTGCGCACCGCGCAGTTCGGTGATGGCTATCAGCAGCAGGTGGCTGATGGCCTCAACAACAAAAGCCAGTCGTGGCCGCTGACGTTCGTCGGGGACGAGGGTGTGATCAAGGCGATCGCCACGTTTCTCGACCGTCATGGTGGTGCGCGCTCGTTCCAGTGGGCGCCGCCTCTGGGCGAATTGGGCCTGTACCGTTGCAAAAGCTACCAGCCGACCCCTCGCGGCGCAGGGCTTTACAGCCTCACCGCCACGTTCGAGCAAGGTTTCGCACCCTGAAGCACCTGGTGTACGGTAGCGGCTATTCCCCCGTTGCCATGGAGCACCCCGATGGAACCGATCACTCGCCTGTCGCAGTCGCTGGGTGAAGGCCTCAAGGGCCTGAACCAGCAGGTCACCACCGCCGAGTCTTGCACAGGCGGCGGTATTGGTGAGGCGATCACCCGCATCTCGGGCAGTTCCGCCTGGTTCGAAGCCGGTTACATCACCTATTCCAACGCGCAGAAAACCGCGCAGCTGGGGGTGGCGCCGGAACTGTTCGCCCGTGTCGGCGCGGTGAGCCGCGAGGTGGTCGAGGCCATGGCGCTGGGCGCGGCCGAGCGCAGTGGGGCGCGTTTCGCGGTGGCCGTCAGTGGCATCGCCGGGCCGGACGGCGGCACGCCCGGCAAGCCGGTGGGCACCGTGTGGCTCGCCTGGGCCGACGGCCGCCAGGTGGTTTCCCAGCGCCAGCAGTTCACCGGGGACCGTGACGAGGTCCGCCGACAAACGGTAAAGGCCGCGCTAGAGGGGCTGATACGTCTTGTAGCAGGAGAAATCTCAATACAGGGGTAGGCGTGCAACGTTCCCTGTGGAATAATACTGGCTACTTATACAGTTATTCGGCCATCAGGCCTAATTGATTTCTAGAGAGGACTTTAATGGACGACAACAAGAAGAAAGCCTTGGCTGCGGCCTTGGGTCAGATCGAACGTCAATTCGGCAAGGGTGCCGTGATGCGTATGGGTGACCACGACCGCCAGGCTATTCCTGCTATCTCCACCGGCTCCCTGGGCCTGGACATCGCGTTGGGTATCGGCGGTCTGCCGAAAGGCCGTATCGTCGAGATCTACGGCCCGGAATCGTCGGGTAAGACGACCCTGACCCTGTCGGTGATCGCCCAGGCCCAGAAGATGGGCGCCACCTGTGCGTTCGTCGACGCCGAGCACGCCCTGGACCCTGAGTACGCCGGCAAGCTGGGCGTGAACGTCGACGACCTGCTGGTCTCCCAGCCGGACACTGGCGAACAGGCCCTGGAAATCACCGACATGCTGGTGCGTTCCAACGCCGTCGACGTGATCATCGTCGACTCCGTGGCGGCTCTGGTACCGAAGGCCGAGATCGAAGGCGAAATGGGTGACATGCACGTGGGCCTGCAGGCTCGCCTGATGTCCCAGGCGCTGCGCAAGATCACCGGTAACATCAAGAACGCCAACTGCCTGGTCATCTTCATCAACCAGATCCGCATGAAGATCGGCGTCATGTTCGGCAGCCCGGAAACCACCACAGGTGGTAACGCGCTGAAGTTCTACGCTTCGGTCCGTCTGGACATCCGCCGTACCGGCGCGGTGAAGGAAGGCGACGAAGTGGTCGGCAGCGAAACTCGCGTCAAGATCGTCAAGAACAAGGTGGCGCCACCTTTCCGTCAGGCTGAATTCCAGATTCTCTACGGCAAGGGTATCTACCTCAACGGCGAGATCATCGACCTGGGTGTTGCCCACGGTCTGTTGGAGAAAGCCGGTGCCTGGTACAGCTACCAAGGCAGCAAGATCGGTCAGGGCAAGGCCAACTCGGCCAAGTTCCTGGCAGACAACCCGGAAATCGGTGCGGCTCTCGAGAAGCAGATCCGTGACAAGCTGCTGACTGGCGGTGTCGATGCCAAGAAAGCCGCTGTCGTTGAAGCCGATGCCGAAGACGAAGTGGTAGACGCAGACGTCGATTTCTAAGTACGTCATGTCCGTCATACTGGATACACCCGTCGCAGTGCGACGGAGCGCCATGGACCTGCTCGCGCGACGCGAGCACGGTCGGGTCGAGCTGACGCGCAAGCTGCGTCAGCGCGGCGCCACCCCCGAAATGATCGACCAGGAACTCGACCGTCTGACGGAAGAAGGCCTGCTGTCCGAATCCCGCTATCTCGAAAGCTTCATCAATTACCGTGCCCGCTCCGGGTATGGCCCTGTGCGCATCCGCGAAGAGCTGGGCCAACGTGGCCTGCAACGCGCGGACATCGAGCAGGCATTGCGTGAAAGCGCTTTCGACTGGCCCGCGCAGTTGGCGGACGTCTGGCGGCGCAAGTTTGCCGGCCAGTTGCCAACCGACCCACGCAGCCGTGCCCAGCAGACTCGCTTCCTGAGCTACAGAGGCTATCCACTGGACATGATCGGCCGCCTGCTGAGTGGCCGAAGCTTCGACGACTGATCAGGTCGCCTTCATGGGTTCCCGTGGTCGTGTGCTGGCATTGGCCAACACACCGGTCGCGGGGGCTGCGGCCCAGTTTTCAGGCTGGTTCAGGTAGTCAACCAATTCACGCAAACGGCCGTTGTCACGCCCATTGAAGGTAAAGGCCAGGCGAGTGAGGTGGCTGAACTGCGGCTCCTCATGGGTTTCGCCGTCGTACGCATGCTGGTGAAAGGTGTCGCTCAGGCACAGATCTGCGAATTGCTGCCGCACCCCGATCAGCGCGTCTTCGCTCAGCGCATGTTTCAGTCGCACCACGAACAGGTTCTTGAGCCAGCGGCTGGAATGGAAGTTGGCGTAGAACCGGTTGATCTCGTCCACGGCTTCTTCAGCGCTGTATACCAGGCGCATCAGTTTCAGGTCCGTGGGCAGGATGTAGTGGTTATCGCGCAATTGTTTGCCGATGAAGTCCAGGCAGTCCTGCCAGAAACGGCCGCCGGGTGCGTCCAGCAGCACCACTGGCACCAGCGGGCTCTTGCCGGTTTGAATCAGGGTCAGCACTTCCAATGCCTCGTCCAGGGTGCCGAAGCCGCCCGGGCAGAGCACCAACGCGTCGGCCTCCTTGACGAAAAACAGTTTGCGAATGAAGAAGAAGTGGAACGGCAACAACTGATCGCTGCCCTCCATGGTGGCGTTGGCGTGCTGCTCGAAGGGCAGGGTGATATTGAAGCCCAGGCTGTGAGCCAGGCCTGCCCCCTCGTGGGCGGCCGCCATGATGCCGCCACCCGCACCGGTGATCACCATGAGGTCCGAGCGTGACAGGGCGGCGCCCAGTTCGCGGGCCAGCGCATACAACGGGTGTTCCAGTGGCGTTCGCGCTGAACCGAACACGGTTACCTTGCGCCGGCCCTTGAATTGTTCCAGCACGCGAAAGGCGTGTTCCAGTTCGCGCAGTGCTTGCAGGGTGATCTTGGCATTCCAGCGGTTGCGGTCGTCCTGGGCCATGCGCAGTACGGTCAGCATCATGTCACGGTAGAGCACCAGGTTGGGGCTGTTGGGGGCGATGAGGCTCAGTTGGGTTTCGACTTGCCGGGTAAGGTCCAGGCCATTGCTGCTGAAGTGGGTGGACAGGAAGTCATTGGGTTCGTAAGGCATTCAAACGTCTCCTTCTGCATATGAGCCTTTGGCCGGTACCGAGCGAAATCGGTTGGCCGCGACACTGCTTGTGTCGTTGGCTGTCCAGGCTAATGGCCGGACATTGCAGTAAGCCCGCGAGGGGCGGTCGAGGCAGTGGTCGTCGAGCGTGACGCCGGCTGGGGTGGCCTCTTCGAGCCCAGCGGCGCAGGGGTATGGGTGTAACTCTAGACCCTGCCGGTGGTGTGTGCGTTGGCTCGATCATGGGCCCACGGGCTCGCGACGGGCAAGTAATGGGTTGATGAAAAATATTGCACACAAACCGTTCGTCTGAATGGATCCATCGTTGCGCAAGGTCTGATTTACTGATGAGACAGGGATGGCGAAACAATGTCGCCCAGAGGCGGGGCGCAGGGAGGCAGGGATGAAGCGAATCAGCCTGGAACTGGACAGCGAATTGCTGGGCTTGTTGAGCCGTTCGGCTCAAGCCAATCATGTGACGCTGGAGGAGGAATGCCTGCGCCGCCTGGAAGGCGCCCAGCGCCGCTCCAGTTATATGCAGGCGCTGGTGGCCGAATTGCGCGCCGATGATGCACAGCGGCGCGAACGAACCGGGTGATTACTTCTTCTTGGCGGCTTTGCCGTTCAGCAGGGCACAGTGCTCCGCGGTGTAGCGCTGGGTGGTGACCGCCAGGTTGGTATGGTTCTCGGTGAACTCGTAGCGCATTGCCGCGCCTTTGTTCATCAGGTCGCGGTAGCCTTTGTTGCTGCACACGCTGCGGCCAAGCTGCACACGCACGGCCTCGGGGTTGGCGCGCATTTTCTCGGCTTCACCCTGCTGCACGCTGAGGTGGTCGACCAGCTCGCTGCCTTCCACCGTGTAGCCCTGGTCAAGAATGTTCTCGTTGACCTCACGCGGCGTGCCCAGGTTGCTCTGTTCGGCAACCTGCTGAAGCAGTTTGCCCAGCTCGAACTCTTGCAGCGATGCGGCCTGAGCTGCTACCGGCAGGGCCAGCACGAGGGTGAGGGGGGCGATAAAGCGCAGCATGAAACTCTCCTGATTCGGTGACTGGCTGTTGGACCAGCGACCGGCCCGTGCGTTCATAAAGCCGCTGATTATAGGGGTAAAGCTCCCGGTTCGGCAGTGCAAGCTCTGATAAACTCTTGGTCTTTCAGGCTGGCGGCCATGCCGGTCATGCCCATGCGAGCCCTTTGTCACCATGCCCCATGCTGTTTCCCGCCTGCGTTCCGCGCGCCTGGCCCAGTGCCTCAAGCCCTTTGTCTCCCGTGGTTCAAGGGCGCCACGTTGCCCAGGTTGCCGGGTCATTTTCGAGTATTGCCTGTGCCAGTACCGCCCCACCGTGGCGGCGCGGTCAGGCATGTGCCTGGTGATGCATGACGTCGAGCCGCTGAAACCGTCCAATACCGGCTGGCTGATCGCCGATGTGCTCGCCGACACCCACGCTTTCGCCTGGTCGCGCACCACAGTGGACGAGCAATTGCTGGCATTGCTGGATGACCCGCGGTGGCAGCCGTACATTGTTTTTCCGGGCGAGTTCGTGGCGCCCGAGCGGGTGGTAACCGAGGTCAGCCATGACGAGGGCAAACGGCCGCTGTTCATCCTGTTGGACGCCACCTGGACCGAAGCTCGCAAGATGTTTCGCAAAAGCCCATACCTGGAGCGCTTTCCGGTATTGAGCCTGGCGAGCGACCAGCTCTCGCGCTACAAGCTGCGACGCTCCAAGCGTGACGACCACTTCTGCACCGCTGAGGTGGCCGCACTGTGCCTGGAGCTGGCCGGTGACCAGCAGGCATCCACGGTGCTCGATACCTGGCTGGACGTTTTCACAGGTCACTACCTGGCGGCGAAGTTTCAGTTGCCTCTCAGCGGGCTGGATGAAGTCCATGCCCGCCTTGAGGCCGTGGCGCCCTAAGCGGTCGCGGTGGCGGAGGCGCGCTGGGGCCACAACTGTGCGATCAGCATGCCCGCCAGCATCAATGCGCAACCCAGGTAGCCGCGCGGTTGCAGCGCTTCACCCAGCAGCCAGGCACCCGCGATGGCGGCGAATACCGCTTCCAGTGACAGGATGATTGCCGCGTGGGAGGCAATGGCGTCTTTCTGGGCCACCACCTGCAGGGTGTAGCCGATGCCCACGGCGACGATGCCGCCATACAGCAGGGCGGGGCCCGCTGCGATGATCGAGTCCAGGTCGACAGGCTCCATCACCAGTGCCAGCGCCAGGCTGACCACTGCGCAGGTGGCGAATTGCAGGAACGCCAGGCGAATTGGATCGTGGCGGCTGGCGAACAGGCCTACCAGCACTACATGCCCGCCCCACACGAATGCGCCGGCCAGTTGCAGCCAGTCGCCTGACGACACCTGAAAGTTGTCGCCCACGCTCAGCAGGAACATGCCCACCACCGCCAGTGCAGCCCCCAGCCAGGTACCGGTGCCGGTCTTGTGGCCCAGCAGCAGGCCCAGCAGCGGTACCACGATCACGTATAGCCCGGTGATGAAACCGGAGTTGGTCACGCTGGTGAACAGCAAGCCCACCTGCTGCAGGTTGATGCCCAGCGCCAGGGCCAGCCCCATCAGCACGCCGCCCAGCCACAGGCCTCGGGTCATGAACGGTTCGTGGCGGGTTTCGTTCCCCCCACGCCCTAGCACCAGCGGCAGCAGGCACAGCGAGCCCAGCGCAAAACGCAGGCCGGAATAAAGGAAGGGGCCGATGTGGTGCATCCCGGCGGTCTGGGCAACAAAGCCCGAGCCCCAGATCATGGCGGTCAACAACATCAGCAGGTCTGCACGCAAGGCTTGGCGACGCATGGGGGTTCTCTTGTAATGGGCAAGCGTGGTCCGGCCAAGGCGGTAAACCGGTGGCCAGACGGGAAGCGGAACGAGGGGTGCGACTTTAGCCGTAAAGCATCGAACTTGACCACCCTGTCAGGCCTCGGCATCCTTGGCGCCGATTCGGGCACCCCATACGTTACAACCGCCAATCTTTTCCGTGAGTTGGCGTTAAAATAAGCCCGATTGCCTCGGCAGGCGCCGACTCCTGCGCGCCTGCACAGAACAGGATCATTAGATCGATGGCCACATACGACATCCTGATAGCCGATGACCACCCTCTTTTCCGCGGCGCGCTGCGCCAGGCCGTGACCCTGGGGCTGGGTACCGACACCCGCCTGGTCGAAGTGGCGACCATCGCCGAACTCGAAGCTCAACTAACGGCCAAGGCTGACTGGGACCTGGTGCTGCTGGACCTGAACATGCCGGGGGCTTATGGCTTCTCCGGCCTGGTGCTGTTGCGGGGCCAATACCCGCAAGTACCCGTGGTCATGGTGTCTGCCCAGGAAGAAGCGTCGGTGGTAGTGCGCGCGCGTGAATTCGGCGCCAGCGGCTTCATCCCCAAGTCCAGCCCCCTGGAAGTCATTCAGCAGGCGGTGCGCAATGTGCTGGAAGGAGAGGTCTGGTGGCCGCCGCAGGCCTTTGAAGCAGTCAGCGTATCGGCTGAGGCCAAGGCCGCCAGCGAGGGCCTTGCCAGCCTCACACCGCAGCAATTCCGGGTGCTGACCATGGTCTGCGAAGGCCTGCTGAACAAGCAGATCGCCTACGAGTTAAGCGTCTCGGAGGCCACGATCAAGGCCCACGTCACTGCCATTTTCCGCAAGCTCAATGTGCGCACCCGTACGCAGGCGGCGTTGCTGCTGCAACAACTTGAGTCAATTTCGTCGACTTGAGGCATAGTGCCTTCACGCTTTTTTGACTCATGCTGCATTAGCGTCCCTTTTTTACCCAGTGACAGTTGACCCTACATGTCCCCATATAAAGGCCAGACCGGCCTGAAACGCATCTTCAACGCCACGGGCTATTCGCTCGACGGCTTGCGCGCGGCCTTCATCGGCGAAGCCGCGTTCCGCCAATTGGTGCTACTCAACGTGGTACTGGTGCCCATCGCTTTCATGGTGCACGTCAGCCGTGCGGAGCGCGCGATCCTGATCGCCGTGTGCCTGCTGGCGCTGATCGTGGAGTTGTTCAATTCGGCGGTGGAAGCGGCCATCGACCGTATCTCCCTGGACCGCCACCCCTTGTCCAAGAATGCCAAGGACATGGGCAGCGCCGCGCAGTTCGTGGTGTTGTGCATGATCGCTGTGGTGTGGGGCGTGATTCTGATCTGATCAGGGTATGGTGGGCAGCACGATCTCGTCGCTGCGCCGCACGCCGGCCGTGAAGGCACGGCACAGTTCCAGGAATTCGCGCATGGCCTGGGTCTGATATTTCTGTTTGTGCCAGATGAAGAAGAATTCCCGGGTCAGGTCCAGGTCCGGGGTTTCCACCGCCACCAGGCTACCCCGGCGAAAGGCATCGCGCAGCGCCAGCCGTGAGATGCAGCCGATGCCCAGGCCGGATTCCACCGCACGCTTGATGGCTTCGGTGTGTTCCAGTTCAAGCCTTACATTCAGCGATGATCGATGGTGGCGCATGGCCTGGTCGAAGGTCAGGCGTGTGCCCGAACCCTGCTCGCGCAGAATCCATGCTTCGCGTGTCAACTCGTCGAGGGTAGCCCGGCCGCGGCTGGCCAACGGGTGACGCGGGGCACAGAACACCACCAGTTCGTCGGCCACCCAAGGCTGCACTTCAATGTCGGGGTGGCTGCAATCGCCTTCGATCAACCCCAGGTCTATTTCGTAATGGGCGACCTGGTGCACGATATTGGCGGTGTTCTGTACATGCAGTTTGACCTGGCTTTCGGGGTGCACCTGCATGAAGCTGCCGATCAGCAACGTGGCCAGGTAATTGCCGATGGTCAGCGTGGCGCCCACGGCCAGCGAACCAAAGCCGGACTTGCCGTTGAGCAGGTCCTCGATTTCCTTGGCCTGGTCCAGCAGCGCCACGGCCTGGGGCAGCAACTGATGGCCCAGTGCGTTGAGGCTCAGGCGCTTGCCGGCCCGGTCGAACAGTTGGCAGCTGGACTGGCGCTCCAGTTCGGTGATGGAGGTACTGGCGGCCGACTGCGACAGCGCCAGCAGGCTGGCGGCGCGGGAGACACTCTCCTGCTGGGCCACGGCGACGAAGACCTGGAGCTGACGTAGAGTAAATCGCATATCGATATAACCGATAACCCATATCTTGATAATTCAATTAACAGATATTGTGTCTCCCGCTAGAATATTGCGCAATCGCGCTCTCGTTCGGCGCACGCGTTTTCTGAGGAGCCCCCGTACATGAGCAACATGAACCACGAACGTGTACTCAGTGTCCATCACTGGAATGACACCCTGTTCAGCTTCAAGTGCACCCGTGATCCGGGCCTGCGCTTCGAGAACGGTCAGTTCGTGATGATCGGCCTGCAGCAACCCAACGGCCGCCCGCTGATGCGCGCTTACTCCATCGCCAGCCCGAACTGGGAAGAGCATCTGGAATTCTTCAGCATCAAGGTGCCTGATGGCCCGCTGACTTCCCAGTTGCAGCACCTGAAGGAAGGCGACGAGATCATCATCAGCAAAAAGCCTACCGGTACCCTGGTGCTTGATGACCTCAAACCAGGCAAGCACCTGTACCTGCTGAGCACCGGCACTGGCCTGGCACCGTTCATGAGCGTCATCCAGGACCCGGAAACCTACGAGCGTTTCGAAAAGGTCATCCTGTGCCACGGCGTGCGCTATGTGAACGAAGTCGCCTACCGCGAGTTCATTACCGAACACCTGCCACAGAACGAATTCTTCGGTGAAGCGCTGCGGGACAAACTGATCTACTACCCCACCGTCACCCGCGAGCCATTCGAAAACGAAGGCCGTCTGACCGACCTGATGCGCAGCGGCAAGCTGTTCAGCGACATCGGCCTGCCGCCGATCAACCCGCAGGACGACCGCGCCATGCTGTGCGGTAGCCCGAGCATGCTCGACGAGACCAGCGAAGTACTCAACAGCTTCGGCCTGACCGTGTCGCCACGCATGCGTGAGCCCGGTGACTACCTGATCGAGCGCGCCTTCGTCGAGAAGTAAGCGCCGTTTCACAAAAAAACCGCCCTCGTGGCGGTTTTTTTATATCAGTACGGTGACGACCTCTACACGCCAGTGGCAACCACTTCCAGCACGCAGATGGTGCCCGGCCGCGGATAGTGCCAGCGCACGTCAACATCCCAGAACCGCACCCCATATTCGCGCTCAGGCGCAGGCACCTGGTACGCGGGGCGTGGGTCCTGGGCCAGGCACTGTTCGATCAATGCCACCAGAGGCTCTGCCAGGCGCGTGGCATGGCTATGAGCCTGCACCAGGGCTGTGTCAGCCCATTCGACGGCAATCGCCTCAGGCGCACCGCTGGCCATGTCGTTGCGGGCGTGCGGCAGGCTGTCGGCGTAGGGCACGTAGGGTTTGATGTCCAGCACCGGGGTGCCGTCCAGCAGGTCTATGCCCGACAACCATAGCTTCCCGGCCTCGACCTTCTCCAGGCGCACCACCGACTGGCCAATACCATTGGGCCTGTGGGTGGCGCGGGTGGCGAACACCCCCATGGTCTTGTTGCCGCCCAGGCGTGGGGGGCGCACTTTCAAGCGTGGCTTGTCTTCCAGTGCCTGGTGGAACAGGAACAGCAGCCACACATGGCTGACCTGCTCCAGGCCCTGAACCGCGTCGCCCTGGTCAAATGGCGCCACCAGCTCCAGCACCCCCCGGGCGGCGGGTGCCAGTTGCGGCTGGCGGGGGATGGCGAATTTTTCCTTGAAGCAGGAACGGACAAAGCCGATGGGCGCAACGCTATAGGTCATGGGTCAGTATCAGCGGCAACCGGCATTGTCATAGGGGCCCGACATGCGCTGCCAGCCGGCGCCGGGGTTGGTTTGCGAGCAGACCATGGCGCCGTTCTGGGTGATGCTCTGCCATTTGTACCAGGGGGCTGGGCCGGCAGCAGCAATCAGCGGGAACGCCACTGCAACGATAAGCAATAGACGCTTGAACATGTCGAACTCCGAAACACGACAAAGGGGGGATGGCCACGCCCTTTGTGGGGCCGGGCGTGGGATACCTTCAATGATTCAGCCGCGCACGCGCAGGGTCAAGCCCTTCAGGAAGTTGCGCAGCAACTGGTCGCCGCACGGGCGGTAGTTGTTGTGGCCGACCTTGCGGAACAATGCGCTCAGCTCGGGCTTGGAGACCGGAAACTCGGCCGCCTTGAGCACGGCGTGCATGTCGTCTTCCTTGAGCTCGAACGCCACGCGAAGCTTCTTCAGGATGATGTTGTTGGTCACCGGGGTTTCGATCGGCTGGGCCGGGCGGCTGTCGTCCTTGCCGCGTTTGAAGAACACCAGGCCGTCGAGGAAGTGTGCCATGACCAGGTCAGGGCAGTGCTCGAAACCTTCTTCCTCGTCTTTCTTCAGGTAATTGATGACATCGGCCTTGCTGACCTCCAGGCCCGAGAGCTTGATGATGTCGACCACTTTGGCGTCGCTGATGTCGAGCATGTAGCGCACGCTGCGCAGTACATCGTTGTGAATCATGGTGTAAATCCCGAGTGTTGCGTAAATAAGAGGGTCAGAACTTTTCGTTGCTGGCCAGGTAGCGCCACTGGCCCGCCGGGACCTTGCCCAGGGACACACCGCCTATGCGGATGCGGCGCATGCCCACCACGGTGAGGCCGACACTGGTGCACAGAAGCGCGATGATGCCCGGCTGCGGGTTCTTCATGGCGATGCGCAAGCGCGTTTCGTTCTGCCAGCTGGCCTTGACCGCCGGCAGCGGTTTGCCTTTGTAGGTGGCGCCGTGGGCCAGGCGGTTGAGGCCGTGCTCGGACATTTGCCCGCTGACTTCAACCACGTATTCCTGTTCGATCTTGGCGGCGTCGGCGGTCAGCTTGCGCAGTATTTTCCAGTCCTGGGTGAACACCTGCAGGCCACTGGCACCGGCTTGCAGCTCGGCGCCGCAGGTCAGGCGCAGGAAGTGGCCCTTGAGCGGGCGCTTGCTGTAGCTGTGTTCCGGCGACAGGTTGGCAGCCACCAGGCTGGCCTGGGCCTGTTCCAGCGACTGCCCTGCTTCCTGGTGCAGCAGCAGGGTCACCGGCTCTGGCTGTTCGGCCTTGGCGTCGGGGCTCAAGGCAACCACCTGGGTGTCGACCTTGAACTGCGGCTCGTCGACGACTTCACCGTCCACTGTCACCCAGCCCCCTTCGATAAACAGTTCGGCCTCGCGGCGGGAGCAGCCCACCAGTTCGATGAGGCGTTTGGACAGGCGAATGGGATCAGACATGACAGGGGCCGTGACAAAAGAAGGGCGCTAGTGTAACCGCCCTGCGCCGGTTAAGCCCGTGCAGATTGTCGCTGGGCGCGGCGCAGGTGCAGCAGCGGGTAGGGTTGGCCCATGCCGTCGACCTCGGAGCGGCCTACCACTTCAAAGCCTTGCTTGAGGTAAAAGCCGAAGGCCTGTTCATTTTGTTCGTTGACGTCCAGCTGGTCCGCGTTGAGGTGGTCGAAGGCAAAGTCCAGCAGGCGTGTGCCAATACCCTGGCCGCGGAAGTCGGGGTGGATGAACAGCATCTCGACCTTGCCTGCCGCCACCCCGGCGAAACCGGTGATGCGCTGGCGCTCGTCCTTGCAGCAGATCAGCATGACCGCGTCCAGGTAGTGTTTCTCTACCAGGCCGCGCAGCAGGGTGATGTAGCTGTCGGGAAGGAAGTGGTGCGTGGCGCGCACCGAGGCTTCCCAGAGCCGCGTCAGTTCCGGGTAGTCGTTCGCGCGGGGGGTGTGCACCAGCAGATGTTTGCCCATGTCGGTCGCTCCTTGATCCTCCTCTAACTGTAGCAGTGGCCGTCAGGCCGCGTCAGCAGGCAACACGGTGTTGGCAGCGGGCGCGGCCTGGCGGCCGCTGGTACAGGTGGTCGGGCAACGTGCAGGCATGAAAAAAAACCTGCCGCGGGGGCAGGTTTTTCAGTGACGCAGGGCGCTTAGATGCGCTCGGCCCACAGGTCGTACTCGTCGGCATCCACCACGCGGCACATGACCTTGTCGCCAGCGTTCAGGCCTTCGGCGCCTTCGATGAACACGCTGCCATCGATTTCCGGTGCGTCGAAGAAGCAGCGGCCCACGGCGCCCTGTTCGTCCACCTCATCGATCAGCACTTCAATCTCTTTACCGATCTTCATCTGCAGGCGAGCGGCGCTGATGGCCTGCTGGTGAGCCATGAAGCGGTCCCAGCGGTCCTGCTTGACATCATCGGGTACCACTTCGGCGTCCAGGTCGTTGGCTGGGGCGCCTTCGACCGGCGAGTACTGGAAGCAGCCGACACGGTCCAGCTGGGCTTCGGTGAGCCAGTCCAGCAAGTACTGGAAGTCTTCCTCGGTTTCGCCCGGGAAGCCGACGATGAAGGTGGAGCGGATGATCAGGTCCGGGCACTGTTCGCGCCATTTCTTGATGCGCGCCAGGGTCTTGTCTTCGAAGGCCGGGCGTTTCATCAGCTTCAGCACTTTGGGGCTTGCGTGCTGGAACGGGATGTCCAGGTACGGCAACAGTTTGCCAGCGGCCATCAGCGGGATGATGTCGTCGACATTCGGGTACGGATACACGTAATGCAGGCGTACCCACACGCCCAGGCTGCTCAGGGCCTCGCACAGTTCCAGCATGCGGGTCTTGACCGGGCGGCCGTTCCAGAAGTCGGTCTTGTACTTGACGTCCACGCCGTAGGCGCTGGTGTCCTGGGAAATCACCAGGAGCTCTTTCACGCCTGCCTTGACCAGGCGCTCGGCCTCGCTCAGCACGTCGCCCACCGGGCGGCTGACCAGCTTGCCGCGCATGGACGGGATGATGCAGAAGCTGCAACTGTGGTTGCAGCCTTCGGAAATCTTCAGGTAGGCGTAGTGGCGCGGGGTCAGCTTGATGCCCTGTGGCGGCACCAGGTCGATGAGCGGGTTGTGGTCCTGGCGCGGTGGTACCACTTCGTGCACGGCGGTCACGACCTGCTCGTACTGCTGCGGGCCAGTCACTGCCAGCACGCTGGGGTGCACGTTGCGGATCGCGCTTTCTTCCACGCCCATGCAGCCGGTGACGATGACCTTGCCGTTTTCGGCCAGGGCTTCGCCGATCACTTCCAGGGACTCGGCCTTGGCGGTGTCGATGAAGCCGCAGGTATTGACGACCACGACGTCGGCGTCCTGGTAGGTCGGTACGACTTCATAGCCTTCCATGCGCAGCTGGGTGAGGATGCGTTCGGAGTCGACTAGGGCCTTGGGGCACCCGAGTGACACAAATCCTACCTTTGGGGCGGACGGCGCGGGAGTGGTGGACATGACTAACCTCGGTGTTAATTAGAGCTGCCAGTAGCAACCCTGACGGGCACTTTACGCGCCTCTGATCAAAAAGTGCGCAATTCTAGCGGTGAGAAAGCCACTTGACCAGCTTTATGGAGGGAAATACGACGAGTGCTGCGCTATGCTTCGCCGCGTTGAGTCTCGCAGCATTTTGAAACACCCAAAGTCCAAGGTTGTAGGAGTGGTTGATGGTTCAGGCAAGTAGTCAGGCAGGCACGGGGCATTCGGCGGCCAAGCCGATCGCGATGCTGGTGGCGGCCGTCGGGGTAGTCTACGGCGATATTGGTACCAGCCCGTTGTATACCCTCAAGGAGGTGTTCTCCGGTGGCTATGGGATTCCCAGCAATCACGACGGCGTCCTGGGCATTCTGTCCCTGATTTTCTGGTCGCTGATCTGGGTGGTGTCGATCAAGTACATGCTGTTCGTGCTGCGCGCCGACAACCAGGGGGAGGGCGGCATCATGGCGCTCACTGCGCTGGCACGGCGGGCATCGGCGGGGTACCCGCGGCTGAGCGGCATGCTGGTGGTGTGTGGCCTGATTGGCGCGGCGCTCTTTTATGGTGACAGCATGATCACCCCGGCAGTGTCGGTACTGTCGGCGGTTGAAGGCCTGGAACTGGCCTTCGACGGTATCAGCCACTGGGTTGTGCCAGTGGCGTTGATCGTGCTGATCGGGCTGTTTCTGATCCAGCGCCATGGTACGGCGCGCATCGGCAAGCTGTTTGGCCCCGTGATGGTGACCTGGTTCGTGGTACTGGGCATCCTCGGTGCTTATGGCATCTCCCATCAGCCCGAGGTGCTGAATGCCATCAACCCAATGTGGGGGGTGCGTTTTTTCATCAGCCACTTCGGTATCTCCGTGGCGGTGCTAGGCGCCGTGGTGCTGGCGCTGACCGGTGCCGAAGCGCTGTATGCCGACATGGGGCACTTCGGCCGCAAGCCCATTGCCCGCGCCTGGTTCATCCTGGTGCTGCCGGCGCTGGTGCTGAACTACTTTGGCCAGGGGGCGTTGATACTTGCCGACCCGGAAGCGGCGCGTAACCCGTTCTACCTGCTGGCGCCGAATTGGGCATTGCTGCCCCTGATCGGCCTGTCCACGGTGGCCACGGTGATTGCTTCGCAGGCGGTAATTTCGGGCGCCTTCTCACTGACCCAACAAGCCATTCAGTTGGGCTACATCCCGCGCATGCATATTCAGCACACTTCCAGCGATGAGCAGGGGCAGATCTACATCGGCGCGGTGAACTGGACGCTGATGTGTGGCGTGATCCTGCTGGTACTGGGCTTCGAGTCCTCGGGGGCACTGGCCTCTGCCTACGGTGTGGCGGTGACCGGGACCATGCTGATGACCACGTTCCTGGTATCAGCGGTGATGCTGTTGATGTGGAGGTGGCCGCCATTCTTCGCCGTGCCGGTGATGACCGTCTGCCTGCTGGTGGATGGGATGTTCTTCGCGGCCAACGTGCCCAAGATCGTCCAGGGCGGTGCATTCCCGGTTCTGGCCGGCAGCGCGCTGTTCATCTTGATGACCACCTGGAAGCGCGGCAAGCAACTGCTGGTGGACCGCATCGACGAGGGCGCGTTGCCGTTGCCGATCTTCATCAGCAGTATCCGCGTGCAACCGCCGCACCGGGTGCAGGGCACCGCGGTGTTCCTCACCGCGCGCTCCGACGCTGTCCCCCATGCCTTGCTGCACAACATGCTGCATAACCAGGTGCTGCATGAGCAGGTGGTGTTGCTGACCGTGGTCAACGAAGACGACCCGCGGGTGCCGGCCAACCGGCGTTTCGAGGTGGAGTCCTACGGCGAGGGCTTCTTCCGGGTCATCCTGCACTACGGTTTCATGGATGAACCTGACGTGCCGGCAGCACTGAAGCTGTGCCACCTGGACGACCTGGATTTCAGCCCCATGCGCACCACCTACTTCCTCAGCCGCGAGACGGTTATTCCGTCCAAGCTGGTAGGCATGGCGCGCTGGCGCGAAGGGCTGTTCGCCTTCATGCTCAAGAACGCCAACGGCAACCTGCGGTTCTTCAAGCTGCCGGTGAACCGCGTGATCGAGCTGGGTACGCAGGTCGAGATGTAAGGCATGGCTTAGGGGCGGCGGGGTGTCGTTCCCGGGCTTCGCCCGGTCCCACAGTAGGCTGCGCCCGGAGCCGTGGGACCGGGCGACGCTTGGGAAACGGGCCACGCAGATCCCGGCAGGCACAAAAAAGCCCCCGCACCTTCACCGGTACGGGGGCTTTTCATTGGCCAGGCTGAACTCAGTTGGCCTTGGCCACCGCTGGCTTGCCCTGCAGCTTCTCGATGGCATCGATGAGCTTCTTGGCCAGCGCCGGGTAGTCTTCATCGAAGTGATGGCCCCCCGGTAGCTTCAGGGTTTCGCCGGTGTAGGTCTTGGCGTCGGTGCAACCGGTTTCGTCGGCCTCTTCCACACCATACACGCACAGAATCTTGTTCTGCGGCATCTTGGCGATCTCGGGGCCGGTAGGCGCTTCCTTGCCAGCGTTGCCCAGCCAGCCTTCCACTTCGATTTCGAAGCTGCCACTGCGGGCGAAGGCGAGAAGGAGCACGCCGTCGATGCGCTTCTGGTCGTCGGCCGGCAGGCGGTTGTAGGTCGCCGGCAGTACGTCGGCGCCAAAGGAGTAGCCAGCCAGGATGAAGCGCTTGGTACCCCACTTCTGGCGATAGTGCAGCATCAGGGCCGACAGGTCTTCAGCGCTCTGCTCCGGGGTCTTGTGCTGCCAGTAGTAGCGCAACATGTCGATGCCCACCACCGGGTAGCCCATCTTCGCCATCTCGCCCGCCACGTCGCGGTCCAGGTCGCGCCAGCCGCCGTCACCCGACAGGAACAGGGTCACGGTATCAGTGGCCTGGCCAGCCGGCACTTCCACCACGGGCATGCTCAGGGCGTCCTTGGTGTCACCTACCAGCAGTTTGGTCAGCTCATTCTTCAGCACCTGGGGCAGGTGGATGTCGTAGTCGCTGATGCTGGTTTCAGCATTGGGGGTGTCACGCACGAACGACGCGCTGGCGTCATCCGGGTTGTCGTTCCAGGCGACGATCCAGTGGCCGTGCTCGGCCTTCTTCGGCAGCGGGGTAGCGCAGCCCGGCTGTTCCAGGCTGAAGCCTACCGACACGGCCGTGGCCTTGTCGTCGGTCTGCTTGGCCAGCCACGCCCAGGCCTCGGCGGCACCGGAGCCGATGCCGCTGAAGAGGGTGACGGGGCCGTCCAGATGCTGCGCGGCAGCCTTGATGTCGTTTTCCTGCTCGTCGCAGTCGGACTTGGCCAGCAGTACCTGTACCAGTTGCGCCGAGCCGTCCTTGCTGAGGTCGGTCAGCTGCTTGTCGGTCAGCGCCTGTTCGGCCGGCACCGAGAGCACCACGCGAGCCTTGATGCGAGTGCCGGGGGTCACCAGGGTGGCGGTATTGCCATCATCCAGTTTCACTTGTTCCAGAAGGGGCGCGGGGGCGGGGCGGTTCATGTACCAGTAGACCGCCGCGGCGCCAGCGACCACTACCACCACGGCCGCCAGCCATTTACGCCAGTTGCGTCGAATCATCAGCGTTTCACCAATCCTGTCAGGCCGCCCGCGATCAGGGCGGCAGTATCAGCCAATGCCACCAGCGGATCGAGTCCGGCTGGCACGGCCATGTAACGGGGTTCCCAGTCGGGCTGGAATTTGTCCTTGAAGCGCCTCAAGCCCTGGAAGTTGTAAAGCTGCTCGCCGCGGCGGAACACCATTGAACCCAGGCGCTGGGTCAGCGGTGCGCCCTTGCGTGGCTGCAGGCCCGACAACGGCACCATGCCCAGGCTGAAGCGTGCGTAACCATGACTCTTATAGTGTTGTATCAAGCCGACCATCATGAATTCCATGGTCAGCTTGGGTGCCTCGGGGTGCGCGCGCATCAGGTCGAGACTGGCCAGTTCGTGGCTGTGGGTCTCGAGCAGGTTGGCGAACGCCACGGGGCGTCCCTCGAAATGAATGATTGCAATACGAAAATGCTGCAGGTACTCCGGGCTGAAACGGCCCAGGGAGAAGCCTTTTTCCCGCACGTTCTTGCCGGTCAGCCAGGCATCGGAAATCACCTTCAGCTCGTCCAGCGGCGCCTGCCCGGCTTCGTAGATCTCCAGCGACAGACCGTCGCGGCTCCCTCGGTTCCAGGTGTAGCGCAGGTCTTTCATCTCCTTGCCCTTGGCTTCCAGGTCGAACCTGACCAGGTCCACACGGGCTTCCTCGCCCAGCTTGATCGCTGTCAGGCCGATGTCCATGTAGAACGGCAGGTTCTCCGCCCGCACCTGGTAGAACACCGGGCGTGCATGGTGGAAGTCGCACAGGTCACGGAACTGCCAGATCATTTCCGCGCGCTGCTGGGTCGAGCCAATGGGGTCGTACAGCGCCACCAGGCTGCGCCCGCGGCGGGCGTACATCATGAAGGCGTTGTCGTTGGGATGGAAGAGCAGGGCCTTGTCACCCGTCAGCGCCAGGCCACCGTCCGGCTGGTCGGAGGTCATCAGAATCTTCGCCGCCTTGCTCAGCTCTTCGCTGTCGGGCAAGTGAATGACCGGGCGTGCGGTGCGCAGCAGCCAGGTCAGCGCGACGATCACCAGCAGCACGGCGCTGCCCAGGGCCGAACGCAGGCCTCGTGGGGCGTCGGCATCGAGGGTGAACTGCCACCACAGTTGATGCTTGTAGGGGATATCCTGGTAGGCGAACAGCAGCAACCAGATGGAGGCGCCGACCACGCAGGCGCTGGCCATCAGGTAGAACGGTGAAAAGGGCAGCTCCAGCAAGCGGCTGGGGCGGTAGAACGACCGGCGGAAGATCGCCAGCAGCGCGGCGGTGAGGATCAGCAGGCTGGCCTCTTCCCAGTCAAAGCCCTTGAGCAGCGACAGCAGCGCGCCCACCAGCAGCAGGGTGGTGGTCAGCATCCAGGCGGCCGACAACCGGCGGCGCAGGCCCTGGGCCAGCAGCAGGCACAACACGCCGATCAGGCTGGCACCAAAGTGCGACGCATCGATCAGGCGGTGGGGAATCAGGAAGCCGAGGTGCTCCAGGCGGGTGTCGATTTCCGGGGTGGCGCCGGAGAACAGCAGCACCACGCCCGACAGGAACACCAGCAGCGCCAGAATTGGTGCGGCCATGCCTGAAGCCACGCGAATGGCCTGCTGGGCAAAGAAGAAGCGCTTGGCTTCAGTCGCCAGCAACACGATGCAGGCCAGCAGCAGTGGCAGCATCACGTAGATCAGCCGGTACAGCAGCAGTGCGGCCGCCAGGGGCGCCGCGCCCAGTTCGTTGGCGAACGCCGCCAGCAGGATGGCCTCGAACACGCCGACGCCGCCGGGTACATGGCTGAGCACCCCGGCCGCCAGGGCCAGCAGGTACACCAGCACGAACGCACCGAACGGTGGTGCCTCTGGCAGCAGCAGGTACAGCACGGTAGCCGCGGCCAGCACGTCCAGGGCAGTGATCACCAGTTGCAGCAGGGTCAGGCGCACGCCCGGCAGGCGCAGGGTACGGCGGCCAACCTTGACCAGCAGGTTGTCGGCGATAGGCTGTTCGCCCAGGCGGCGTCGGTAGATGCCAGCGGCCAGCAGCACGGTAAGTGCGATGACCACGCCGGCGATGGTGCCCAGCAGCCCCGGCGCCATGTGCAGGGCGGTGGATGCGGCAGGCAGGTTGCTGAGGGTGGCCAGGGCGGCAAGCGGCGGCAGAGCGCAGCCTAGCGACAGGCTGGCGAACAGGGTCATGCGGGCCACTTCCGCGGCCCCCACGCCGTGGCGGGCATACAGGCGGTAGCGTACCGAGCCGCCGGACAGCAACGACAGGCCGATGGCATTGCCAATGGCAAACGCCGTGAAGCCGCCCAGTATCAGCGTCCGGCGGGGAAGGTCGACCGCGGCATAGCGGCTGGCCGACCATTCGTAGCCCAGCAATATGACGAAACCGGCCGCGGCCGCCGCGAGGGCGCCCAGCAGCGAGCCTGTCGGGGTGCTCATGACCGAATCATGCAGCGCGTAGATGTCCAGTTCGCTGAGCAAGTGGCGGCACGCGATCAGGGCGATGCCGAACAGCAACAGGGTCACGACCAGGCCGATGGGTTGGCGGTACTTGCTCAGCAGTTCCAGCCAGCGCATTTTGCTGGTGTTCAACGGATGTGGGGCAGTCACGGTATCAGGCATTTCTGGCGAGTCGGGGCGCATCAATCACCTCGTGGATTGTGCGCAACAGGATGAAGGTATCCAGTCAAGTTACCAATCCCTATACAAAAAATAATTCGGAATATATTAACCCGTTTGACCATTTATCGGGCTCGGGCGCTTTATCTATAGGGGAAGTTTCATGTTTCTTCCACCTGGCCACGCAAGGGTGGACCACGATACGGCAGCTTTGTGCCCGAATTATTTCTGCGGCCAAACGAAAAAAGGCCACTCTTGCGAGTGGCCTCTTTCGTATATGGTTGCGGGAGCCGGATTTGAACCGACGACCTTCGGGTTATGAGCCCGACGAGCTACCAGACTGCTCCATCCCGCGTCTGTGTGGGCGGATTCTACAGCAGATCACGAGTGTGTCAACACTTGATTTCCCACCGTGGCGACTTGTCGCAGTGCGCGCAAGCCCTTGAACCTTCTGAATATTTCTTTCCGTGCCGAAGTGCCGGGAGTAGGGGCGCCAGGGTGAAAACATGCAGAAACAAAAAAGGCCAATCTTTCGATTGGCCTTTTCTGGTGTTTGGTTGCGGGAGCCGGATTTGAACCGACGACCTTCGGGTTATGAGCCCGACGAGCTACCAGACTGCTCCATCCCGCGTCTGTGGGGGCGGATCCTACAGCAAGCAGCGAAGGTGTCAACTGTTATCTTTGTTGATGCGTGTCTGGTCTCATCACGGGTGGCTTTCCGGCCACAGTCGCTGCCGGTAGAGATCCGTGCATAAATCAGGCGCAAACAAAAAAGGCCAATCTTTCGATTGGCCTTTTCTGATGTTTGGTTGCGGGAGCCGGATTTGAACCGACGACCTTCGGGTTATGAGCCCGACGAGCTACCAGACTGCTCCATCCCGCGTCTGTGGAGTTGATTCTACAGATTTCCCCAGGCCTGTCAAACGTGCATGTAGGGAAAAGTCTTTTCGTTCAATTGCTTAGGGTGCTCTCGAAGTGCCTGAAAGCCAGACTGGCTGGGCCTTTCGGAGCTATCGAAGGGGGCTTTTTGATTGAAAAAATAAATGTGGCTGGCGCGCTGGGCGTGCCTTCTCTGCCAGGTGGGTGAGATACTGGGTGCGCTTTGCAGCAAAGCGCTTCCTTATATAGACAGAACGCCGGGCCATGACACAGCGCAAAATCATCCACATTGACTGTGACTGCTTCTACGCCGCCATCGAGATGCGTGACGACCCCAATCTCGCCGGCAAGCCGTTGGCGGTGGGCGGCTCGGCAGAGCGCCGTGGCGTGATAGCCACCTGCAATTACGAAGCGCGTGCCTATGGCGTGCGCTCAGCCATGTCCTCGCGCCATGCCTTGAAGCTGTGCCCGGACCTGACCATCGTCAAGCCCCGGATGGACGCCTATAAAGAAGCGTCGCGGGAAATTCACAACATCTTCCGTGAATACACCGACCTGATCGAACCGTTGTCATTGGACGAAGCCTATCTGGACGTCTCCGAGTGCCCGCATTTTTCCGGTAGCGCCACGCGCATTGCCGAAGACATTCGCCGCAAGGTGTCGCGGCGGTTGCACATCACCGTGTCGGCGGGGGTCGCGCCCAACAAGTTCCTGGCCAAGATCGCCAGTGACTGGCGCAAGCCCAATGGGTTGTTCGTGGTGACCCCGCCCCAGGTCGAGGAGTTTGTCGCGGCTTTGCCGGTTAGCAAGCTGCACGGGGTGGGGAAGGTCACGGCCGACAAGTTGGGGCGCTTGGGTATCAGCACCTGCCTGGAGCTGCGTGACTGGAGCAAGCTGGCGCTGGTGCGCGAATTCGGCAGTTTCGGCGAGCGGCTGTGGAGCCTGGCGCGCGGCATCGACGAGCGGGCTGTGCACAACGACAGTCGTCGCCAGTCCATCAGTGTGGAAAATACTTATGATACCGACCTGCCCGACATTGCCGCCTGCCTGGCGAAACTGCCGGAGTTGATGGAGACGCTGGCCACGCGCATGGCGCGTATCGACAGCAGTTACAAGGCGGGCAAGCCCTTCGTCAAGGTCAAGTTTCATGACTTCAGCCAGACCACGCTGGAGCAGGCAGGGGCCGGCAGGGATCTGGAAAGTTATAAGCAGTTGCTGAGCCAGGCGGTGGCGCGGGGTGGCAAACCAGTACGCTTGCTGGGAATAGGGGTGCGGTTGCAGGATGTGCGCGGGGCGCATGAACAGCTCGAGCTTTTCAGTACCACGTAGCGTGGTCGCGCGAGGGGCGGCACACAGGCCTCCAGGGCCGGGCACCAACTCGGTAAAAGGGCACCGCGGGGTTTCAGGCGCGGCGCGGTAAAGCGTTACCGGGCTTCGCCCGGTCCCGCAAGGGGGAGGGCGCTGAACCCTCGGTCAAATACCAGGGTCAGCCACCAGGCGGCCGGCGTCGCGGGTCAGCGAGCGCAGGAATTGCTGTTGCAGCTCCGGATCGTTGCGGGTCAGCTCGATCAGGCTTTGCTCCAGCTCGCTGGCTTCCTCTTCCATGCCCAGGTCTGACAAGCGCTTGACCCTGCGCACCCATTGGCCGACGTCTTCGCCTTCAAGATCGTCGTAGATCAGGGCGCGCGCTTCGACCAGCTTGCCGCGCAGGTCGCTGCTCAGCCCCAGGGTGGTGTCAGCGCGAACATTGTCGTCGGCATCCTCCACACTGATCTTCAACTGGTTGACGTTTTTCAGGTCCTGGTCGGCAAACGGGCTGTCCAGCAGGTTGACCTTGAGCACACCGTTCTTGTCGGTGGTCAGCTCATAGGTCTGCTTGCCGGACTGCACGTCCACTGGCCGTTCGCTCCAGGGCAGGCTCGTGGTTTCGACGCGCTTGTCCTTCTGCACCTGGTCCACGCCTGCCAGGTTCTGCTGGGCGCGACCGTTGGACTGCACATTCATGAACGGGTTGAGGCCGGCGAAGCCGTAACTGATCCAGTCCTTGGTGACGCTGTCGGGCAGTTGCCCGAACATGAACACGTTCAGCACATTGGCGCCGACGCCGGCCACCACCGCCACCGCGCCCAGCGGGATCTCGTAGACCTCCCGCCAGGGTTGGTAGGGCGTGAAGCGGTCGTAACGGCGGGTAACCTCGAACTCGGTGACCTCGAAGGTCTTCTGTTCGTGAATGCGCACACGCCGCTGGGGCAGTTCCAGCGATGCCGGAGTGCCCGCGTCGATCTGCAGGCTGTGGTCGAGCAATTTGCGCTCGACCCGCTCGTCATGTTCGCTGCGCTGGGACATGTGGTTGGCACAACCACCCAGCAACAGGGCGCCGCATAACACGGTGCCCTTCAGTTTTACGCTACTTCGCTTGGCCATGGTTTCTCGCGTCTGATCAGCGACGCACGCGTGCCTGGATGAACGACAGCACGTCGGCGACGGCGATGGCCTGGGCCTCGCCTTCGGTACGGCTCTTGTATTCAAGGTTGCCTTCGGCCAGGCCGCGGTCGCTGACCACGATGCGGTGCGGAATGCCGATCAGTTCCATGTCGGCGAACTTGATGCCCGGGCTGGTTTTCTTGTCGCGATCGTCCAGCAGCACTTCATAACCGGCGGCGGTCAGTTCTGCGTAGAGCTTGTCGGTCGCTTCGCGCACCTGCTCGGTTTCATAGCGCAGCGGTACCAGAGCGATCTGGAAGGGGGCCAGGGTGTCATTCCAGATGATACCGCCAGCATCGTTGTTCTGCTCGATGGCCGCAGCCACCACGCGTGAAACGCCAATGCCGTAGCAACCCATGGTCAGGGTCACTGGCTTGCCGTTCTCGCCCAGTACCTGGCACTTCATCGCTTCGCTGTACTTGGTGCCCAGCTGGAAGATATGCCCCACTTCGATACCGCGCTTGATCACCAGTGTGCCCTGACCGTCGGGGCTTGGGTCACCTTCGACGACATTGCGCAGGTCAGCGACTTCCGGTACTGGCAGGTCGCGCTCCCAGTTCACGCCGAAATAGTGCTTGTCATCAATGTTCGCGCCCACGCCGAAGTCGCTCATCAGCTCCACCGAGCGGTCGATGATGCAGGGGAGCGGCAGGTTCAGCGGGCCCAGGGAGCCAGCACCGGCGCCAATGGCGTCGCGCAGTTCGGCATCGCTGGCCATGACCAGAGGGCTGGCCACCAGCGGGTGGTTGCTGGCCTTGATTTCGTTCAGTTCATGGTCGCCACGGATCACCAGGGCAATCAGCTTGCCTTCCTCGGCCGCGTGCACGATCAGAGTCTTGACGGTCTTTTCGATAGCCAGACCGAAATTTTCCACCAGCTCGGCAATGGTCTTGGCGTTCGGCGTGTCTACCAGGCGAAGTTCCTCGGTGGCGGCGCCACGGGCTTTCTCGCGCGGGATGGCCTCGGCCTTCTCGATGTTGGCGGCGTAATCGGAGGTGTCGCTGAACACGATGTCGTCTTCGCCGGACTCGGCCAGCACGTGGAACTCGTGGGAGCCGGCGCCGCCGATCGAGCCGTTGTCGGCTTCCACGGGGCGGAATTTCAAGCCCAGACGGGTGAACACGTTGCAATAGGCCTGGTGCATGCGGTCGTAGGTCTGTTGCAGCGACGCCTGATCGGCGTGGAAGGAGTAGGCGTCCTTCATGATGAATTCACGGCCGCGCATCAAGCCGAAGCGTGGGCGGATTTCATCGCGGAATTTGGTCTGGATCTGGTACAGGTTGATGGGCAGCTGTTTGTAGCTGTTCAACTCGTTGCGGGCCAGGTCCGTGATCACTTCTTCGTGGGTAGGGCCGGCGCAGAAGTCGCGGTTGTGACGGTCCTTCAGGCGCAGCAGCTCGGGGCCGTACTGTTCCCAGCGGCCGGACTCCTGCCACAGCTCGGCAGGCTGGATGCCAGGCATCAGCACTTCCAGGGCGCCGGCGGCATTCATTTCCTCGCGCACGATGTTTTCCACCTTGCGCATCACGCGCAGGCCCATCGGGAGCCAGGTGTACAGGCCCGAGGCAAGCTTGCGGATCATGCCGGCGCGCAGCATCAGCTGATGGCTGATGACGACCGCGTCGTTGGGGACTTCTTTCTGGGTGGCGAGCAAATATTGACTGGTGCGCATGATAGGCCGTGTCTGTTGCTGAATTTTATAGAGGCTGGGCATTGTACGGTGCACGCCTTGCGACGTACAGGGCATGTCGGCGTGGTGCTTGCCCCTGAAACGAGGAAGCCCGGCATGGGCCGGGCTTCCTTGTATACCGCTGCCGAGACCCTGGGGTTACAGGATCGACAGTGGGTAGTCGACGATCAGGCGGAACTCGTCGATGTTGCCTTCGGCCTGGTCGGCGTTGCCACGGTGCCACGCTTGGCGAATACGGAAGGACAGGTCTTTGGCTGGGCCTTCCTGTACTACGTATTTGGCTTCGACGTTGGTTTCGTGGTGTTTGCCGTCTTCGCCATAACCGTAAGCGCGGTATGGGCTGTCGGCGGCCATTTTGGTGCCGTCGATGTCGTCACCGTGGATGTAACGGGCCATGAAGCTCAGGCCAGGTACGCCGAAGGTGGCCATGTTCAGGTCGTAACGAGCCTGGAACGATTTCTCGCCTGGGCCGTTGAAGTCAGAGTACTGAACGGAGTTGGCGAGGAAGATCGAGTCGCCACCGCTGTTCTTGTCGCCAAAACCGATGTAGTCGAACGGGGTGTCGCCGTTGACTTTCTGGAAGCCCAGGGTAACGGTGTGTGCCGACAGGAACGAGTAGGCAGCGGACAGCGAGAACGTGTTGTTGTCAATGGTACCAGCGTTCGAGCTACCGGTATCGGTGGTGCGGTAGTAGTTGAAGTCGAACGTCACTGCCTGGGTATCAGTCAGCGGCAGTACGTAGTTCAGGTTGGTGTAGTACTGGTTCCAGATATCTTCCAGCTTCGCGCCATACAGCGAGGCGGTGAAGTTGTCATTGATCGCGTACTTGCCACCGGCATAGCTGGCCGAGTTCGCGGGGACGTTGGCATAGGTGGCCCACAGTTCGCCGTCACGGTTGGTGGTGTTCGGGCTGGTGGCCGAGTAGAAGTGGCCGCCTTCCAGGTCAAGACCTTTGATTTCGCTGCTCATCAACGAGAAACCGCTGGTGGTCTGCGGGTCCAGGCGCGAGCCGCCGGCGGCGAATACCGGGGCAGTGGATGGCTGTTGGTCGCCGATTTTCAGCATGGTCTTGGAAACGCGGAACTTGATGGCCGCGCCAGCCTTGGCGTAGCTGTCATGGTTCTTGCCGTTGACGGTCTGGCCTTCGTCATTGACGTAGGTGTCGTAGGTCAGGTTGCCCGAGCCGGAGGTGCCGGCACCGCCGTCAAGCTTCAGGCCCAGGTAACCGAAGGCGTCGATACCCACGCCGATGGTGCCTTGGGTGAAGCCGGAAGTGAACACGCCCTGAATGCCTTGGGACCAGTCACGCAGGTCATGGGCGCCGTCGCGTTTGTTACGGTTGAAGTAGTAGTTGCGAAGCAGCAGGTTCAGGGTGCTGTCTTCGACAAAGCCCTTGGAGTCCGCCTGATCGCTAACGAATGCTGCGGCGCTGGCCAGCTGCGTGCTAGCCGCGGTAACTGCCAGTGCGATTGCGCTCCACTTAATCACTTTCATCGTGATTTGCTCCTTTGGTTTTTAGGAAGAGTACTGCCGTCCCACCTGAATTATTATCTGGGCGGCTCTTTCTTTTTGTGTCGGCGCAACTTATATCACGCTGACGCTTTATGGCGATACTTCTCAGCTCAATCTTGCAGTTTCTTTACGAGCCTGTCGCAAAAACTTCCATCCCTGTCGCAAACCACAGCTTTGGTGTAACAAGCTGCACAACTACAGCGCTGTTTTCAAGGCTGTGGCATAGAGAAAAAAGTTCTAGCCTCCTGCTTGAAAACACCTCCGGGGCATCCGTGCAGCTGCTGTTATATGTCGCCGGTCAACCCGTCCCGGGCCGCCTGCTGACTTGGGTGGGTACGAATGCAACAAGCGTGCACAAACGTGCCAGGCGATGACAAAACTTTCACTTTTTTTTCGCAAGGGCCACCGCGCCTAATGAAAACGGGGGCGTGACGGGGAACTTGACGGCACAAAAATGATCGCGTGCGTTTCCGGACCTGTGCTGAAACGTTACCGAGGGCGCGGGCGAGTGGGAACTTGGCGGATGAATGGCGCACTGGCATTACTCACTCTGGGCCGTTTTGGTGCGAAAAGTAGCGGTTGCTCCTCGCAGCCTAGTAGAGAGTTCTACTTTGGCAAACCCGACCACAGGCATGGAGAATCTCCCCCTTGAACGATTGCGCGGCAGGCCTTGCGGGCGGTTGCCCACAGGGCTTGGGCGCACCGACGTTGGCGGCTGCTTTTGGTGCGTGGCGCGCCGTGTTGGTGCGCCTTGGTGCCTCTTCGCAGGCCGCCTGTCGCACCGTGCTGGCGTTAGTCCGTGAAGCTGCGGGCAATCGCGGGTATCCTGTGTCGGCATGCAGCCTCCTGGCTCGTCGTGCTAAAAAAATTTTCACCTTGCCGGAGATCTCGCGGTGTTTTCTTTAGATTCGCGCCTGCACCAGGACACCCACGTCATCGGGGATTTTCCCCTGAGCCGGCTGCTGCTGAGCAATGACGCCAACTATCCCTGGTTTATTCTGGTGCCTCGTCGGGAGGCTATCAGCGAGCTGTTTCAGCTCAGTGACACCGACCAGTTTCAGTTGTGGCAGGAAACCACTTTCCTGGCGCAAGTTCTGAAGGACGCTTACGCGGCTGACAAGATGAATGTGGCGACGTTGGGTAATGTTGTGGCCCAGTTGCACATGCATGTAATAGTGCGCCACACGGATGATGCCGCCTGGCCGGCACCGGTATGGGGTAAAGTTGCCGGCAAGCCTTACAGTGCCGAACAAGTTGCGCAGGTGCGTGCGCGGCTGCGTGGCGTACTTACCAGCGATTTTGTATTTCTGGAGGCTGACCATGACGCTTGAAGCCCGGGTAATGGAGCTGGAAAGCCGCCTGGCTTTTCAGGATGACACTATCCAGGCGCTTAATGATGAGCTGGTGCAACAGCAGCGTCAGGTCGAGCGCCTGCAGTTGCAGATGGCTGCCTTGCTCAAGCGCCAGGAAGAAATGGTCGGCCAGTTCGGCATGAGCGAGCAGGAAGCACCGCCGCCTCATTATTGAGAAATCATGGGCGAAAAAAACCCGCGTTCGGCTTCGGCCGAGCGCGGGTTTTTTCATGGCCGGATCAGCGCCGCGGGGAGGCGGCGATCACGTCTTCGGCCTGCAGACCTTTGTCACGGTTCATCACCGAGAACTCCACGCGTTGGCCTTCGACCAGTACGCGATGGCCTTCGCCACGAATGGCGCGAAAGTGCACGAAGATATCGTCGCCCGAGTCGCGGGAAATGAAGCCGAAACCCTTGGAGGTATTGAACCACTTCACGGTGCCGGTATCCCGGTTGCTCATGTCGTAGGAGGGGGCGGCAGCAGCAGGGCTAGTATAGAAGCTGGTCGCCAGGTGCAGCAGCACAGCCACTACGGCGCAGGCCAGGCTTGGCAGGATAGCGGCGAAACCACCGATATTGCCCAGGGGCGCCAGCAAGGTAACGGTTTGCAGGACCACGGCCAGGACCAGCAGGATGCTGACCAGGTTTTGCAGTTGATGGCGTGGGCCCTTGTTCCAGTAGGGGATCACCGGGGCAAGGATCAGGTTGAGCAAGCCGAAGAATGCCAGGTAGATGGCATCGGGTTGTTGCAGGTAAGGCACCGCTTCGGCTCGCAGGCTGGGTATGACGGACAGCAGCAAAGCCGCGGCGCCCGTCAGGAGGTGGACAATTTTCAACATTTTATTTAACTCACGTTCAGACGGATCACGAGGAAGAGCTGGCGCGCCACGGTGCGCATCGGAACAAAATGAGACGCAGTTCACGGGGCAGGCACAGCCTGCACGGGCACACGTAATAAAGGTGTGTACAGCGCAGGGCTTCTATTTAACAGCAAAGCGTGGACCTACTCAAATCAGCGGCCCGGACGGTCATGGCGTGTCCCCGGTCCAAACGTTTGCGCAGCCCAGGGCAAGTGCAGGGAGCGGCAATGGAGGGTAGAGGGGGGTATTACCCGGTCATGTGCGATGCGAAAACACCGTCATGCGGGTCAATGCCCCGTGCTGCCCGGCTCCAGGCAGTTGGCCGGGTTACCCCGGTAAACTATTACTTGGCCATGGTGATGAGTTCCTACACAGGGAAGTGTCGGTTCCGCTAGTTGTGGGTATTTAGTTAGGGCTTCATAGGCGCAGGGAAATGATGAACTGCAGGTGTTCTTTTTAATTGCACTTTTACACAAGGATGTGGTGCTGATCATGACTAGGGAAATGACTCGAAGTGTTCGTCTGCCGTCGGCAGCCGGCAAGATCAATGACGATCCATTCGTCGCCGATTTCAACATGGGGCTCGCGCAGCCGCTCTCGCGTTCCGTGCGGCTCAATGGCTTCGCCACCTGCCTGCGGCTCGAGCAGGTGTACTGGAAGATTCTGGACCGCATTGCCTCGGCCAATGGCTGCTCGGTCAATGCCATACTCTCCCATGTGGACCGTGAGGTCCACCTGCGTCACGGTGGGGTCAAGAACTTCAGTGGGCTGATTCGCGTGGTCTGTGTCGTGCACTTGCTGCAGCGCGAGGATACCGCCCATTGAGCGGGGCGTGGGCGGCGCGCGACATTCGGGGTGTCGCCACGGCTGCAAGTCGCGCGGTATAAGGATATAATCCCGCGCTTTGCCGCGTGGCGCCGCCGTGCCGTGTACTTGTTTGCCGAGACATTCCCATGCCCATGTACGACTATCAATGTGCTTCCTGCGGTCACCAGATGGAAGTCATCCAGAAAATCAGTGCGTCGCCACTGACCGACTGCCCGGCCTGTGAGGCCCCCGAGCTGAAGAAGATGCTCTCCATGCCCGGCTTTCGCCTGAGCGGGACCGGCTGGTACGAGACCGACTTCAAGACCGGCAGCAAAAAGAATCTGGCGGGCGGCGACAAGGCTGATTGAGTTGAACTGCACCCGCAGGGTCTTGCACTATTAGCCCAGCCAAGGCTTGCAAGCCTTTTTCCGAATACCGAATACGAGAAGCGAAACCACCATCATGATGCGCAGCCATTATTGCGGCCAACTGAACGAGACCCTGGACGGTCAGGAAATCACCCTTTGCGGCTGGGTCCACCGCCGTCGCGACCATGGCGGGGTGATTTTCCTCGATATCCGTGATCGTGAAGGTCTGGCCCAGGTGGTCTTCGACCCGGATCGCGCCGACACCTTCGCCGCTGCCGACCGCGTGCGCAGCGAATACGTGGTCAAGGTCATCGGCAAGGTGCGCCTGCGTCCGGCGGGCGCCGTCAACCCGAACATGGCCTCCGGCCAGATCGAAGTGCTGGGTTACGAGCTGGAAGTGCTGAACGAAGCGGAAACCCCGCCGTTCCCGCTGAACGAATTCTCCGACGTGGGTGAAGAAACCCGCCTGCGCTATCGCTTCATCGACCTGCGCCGCCCCGAAATGGCCGAGAAGCTGCGTCTGCGTTCGCGCATGACCACCAGTATCCGTCGGTTCCTGGACGAAAACGGCTTCCTTGACGTCGAGACGCCGATCCTGACCCGCGCCACCCCTGAAGGTGCCCGCGACTACCTGGTGCCGAGCCGCACCCACGCCGGCAGCTTCTTCGCGTTGCCGCAGTCGCCGCAATTGTTCAAGCAACTGCTGATGGTGGCCGGCTTCGACCGTTACTATCAGATCGCCAAGTGCTTCCGCGACGAAGACCTGCGTGCCGATCGTCAGCCTGAGTTCACTCAGATCGACATCGAAACCAGCTTCCTCAACGAGGAAGACATCATGGGCCTGACCGAAGGCATGATCCGCAACCTGTTCAAGGAAGTGCTGGACCTGGAATTTGGCGAGTTCCCGCACATGACCTTCGAAGAAGCCATGCGTCGCTACGGTTCCGACAAGCCGGACCTGCGTAACCCGCTGGAACTGGTTGACGTTGCCGACCAGCTCAAGGACGTGGAATTCAAGGTGTTCAGCGGCCCGGCCAACGACCCGAAATGCCGCGTCGCCGCCCTGCGCGTGCCTGGCGGTGCCAGCATGCCGCGCAGCAAGATCGACGACTACACCAAGTTCGTCGGCATCTACGGTGCCAAGGGCCTGGCGTACATCAAGGTCAACGAGCGCGCCAAGGGCGTCGAAGGCCTGCAGTCGCCTATCGTCAAGAACATCCCGGAAGCCGCGTTGAACACTATTCTGGACCGCGTGGGCGCCGTTGATGGCGACATCGTGTTCTTCGGTGCCGACAAGGCCAAGATCGTCAGCGAAGCCTTGGGCGCGCTGCGCCTGAAGGTGGGCAACGACTTCAACCTGCACACCTGCGAGTGGGCACCGATGTGGGTCGTCGACTTCCCGATGTTCGAAGAGAACGAAGACGGCAGCTTCACCGCGCTGCACCACCCGTTCACCGCGCCGAAGTGCT
>Ga0207713_1000083_pt1 | contig 160973 bp, 162 predicted proteins | sample KBSS64metaG_FD_184404 | JGI IMG/M metagenome (GOLD analysis project Ga0207713, IMG submission 184404) | Switchgrass rhizosphere microbial communities from Kellogg Biological Station, Michigan, USA - KBS S6-4 metaG (SPAdes) (version 2) | ecosystem: Host-associated > Plants > Roots > Rhizosphere... | reverse complement strand
CAGAATGCCTTCATCGAACGGTTTAACCGGACGTACCGGACAGAAATCCTGGATTTTTACCTGTTCAGAACACTGAATGAGGCCCGGGAAATCACAGAGCGCTGGCTGAGGGAATATAACAGCGAACACCCTCACGAATCGCTGAACAACCTGACGCCGGAAGAGTACCGGCTGATGGCTGAAAACACGGAAGTCTCAAAAAGTGCGTGGAACTAAAACGGGTATGCTTACAATATGATGCAGTATTTAAGTCTCTTATCTTTAATACAGCCAATCATTGAACCACTGAAGATTTTCCTGATGGTAATTGACGCGGCATAGCCATTTTTACCCTCCGCTCATGCCGACCAAAATCACAATGAAAAAGGGCTAATCTTACGATTAGCCCTTTTTTACGTCCCACCAGGTCTTGCTAGCGTGGTGATACGGTGACTTGCCCACCCGCAGAAGAGATTGCAACACGCTGCCCGACAGAGAATCGCGTGGTGCCTTGACGTTGAACAACGACGATGTTTCTACCGTCATCCATGCGGATTTCGAGTTCAACCCCCTGCACGCGATTCATTCTTGACTGCGCAGCCTGGCCAGTAAGTCCCCCTGCTACTGCACCTGTCGCCGTTGTTAAACGACGTCCTGACCCTCCCCCTACCGTGCTTCCGGCTACACCACCCAGCACACCACCAGCAACCGCGCCCATCGCATTATTATCGTCGCCGGCCTGAATTTGCACCGGACGTACCGCCGCCAGTGTCCCAAACTGCACCTGCTGTACCCGCCCTGCTGCAGAGGCAGAATGAACATCGCCAGATAGGCTACTTGTACTTGAGCAGCCTACGAGAGCCAACGCGATCAGTGTGATAAAAATCCTCAGATTCATATATGCACCCTATTTCAGAAGGTTATTCGATCTCTGCCGTTGCGTACCCAGCGACCGTTCTTGCGTTAATGCCTTGATAACAAGGCTTGTCATACCTGCATTTTTTGCGTTAAGCACTATAGTAAATAAGGCACGGTGCGAATGAATTAGCCAGGAAAATGTCGGCTATAAAAATCTATAATCATTAACATCCTGAATGTAAAGGACTCAAGCGATGAAAAAATATGCGTACGTGATTTTCATAGCCGTTTTATTCCTGGTGATATTTGTCGTAATGAAGATGTCGGAACCGACTCCGCAGCAGGCCGTCTCATTTGCGAAAAAGCAGATCCTTGATGGCGCGACCGACCCAGATGCGATTAACTTTGGCAACGTTGGCTTTTTCCCTATCCCGGAACAAAAATACGGCACGCTGCGCGGCAGCGTATGCGGTGCATTTAGCGATACACCGCATACGGGTGACGACACTTCAGTCGCGGAAAAACGCTTTATTTCCTCGATCGAAGTTTCTAACCGGGGTCGCTCGGCAAAAATGTCGCAGCCGGTTGTTGAAAGCCAAAGTAACGTGGGGCAAATAGACACGCTCTGGGAAGCGCAGTGTCGATAGCCGCCAACCCCTTACAATCAGACCTTAATATTCAGCTCTTTTAGCATATAGAGCTCATCGGTCAGCTCACCGGTGCCATCACGTAACAGCAAATGTGCTGGAATGCCATCAGGCCGCTTTCTCCCCTCTGGCAAAGGGGACTGATACTGATATGAGCCTTTACGCTTCTCAAAATCAGCTTTAACCTGCGCCCTGAAATCAGCGTTAGTGATGATGTCATAGCCCACGCCGGTAAGAACCTTCGCAGCGTTGAGCGTCGCTTTGTCGCCAATCGACATTCCGCCGCACGCCGTGACCGGCCAGGTATGGAGACCAACATCGACAGGCATGGTTGTCCACGCGAATATTCCCACCGGGGCGTTGTAACTCACGTCTCCCACGTCGGTTGACCCGCCCGTGGTCATTTCCGGCAAAAATGGCAGCGCGTGGGTCATGAGCCCCGTCTCGTTTAACTTCATTTCCCGCTGGCACTGTTTGGCGAATTGTTGTTCCTCATCGCTCCATTCATGTGGAAGCGTTGAGATGTGCTGCAGAATACGTCTCGACAGCGCTTCGTTTGGCAACAGATCGTGCATGCCAAAAAACAGCTCTATCTCTTCACGGGTTTGCGATTGCAGGGCGGCCCCTTTGGCGATGTCCTGCACTATTTTTGTGACCGACTCAACCTCCTGACGGTTAACCCCTCTGACCATGATAATGACTTCCGCAAAATCAGGGATAACGTTGGGTGTTTCACCGGAATGGGTGTAGACATAGTGCAGTCGAGTGGTAGGGGTCAATTGCTCGCGTATAAACTGGATGCCAATACCAAATAACTCTGCCCCTTTCAGCGCGCTTCGCCCTTCCCAGGGAGAGATACCCGCATGCGCCGTTTGCCCGTGGTAGCGGATCCTCAGCATATTCACTGCGGAGGTTTTTAATAATCCCGTCGCGGTCATCGGCGCGGGATGCCACGCTAAGCAGGCATCAAGATCGTTGAACAGGCCATCTCTCGCCATATACACCTTGGCGCCCTCGGTTTCTTCGGCCGCACAGCCATACACCCGGATTTTTCCATTCAGGTTTTCTTTAAGCATAATATTACGCAGCGCGATTGCCGCACCGGTGCATGAAGCGCCCAGCATATTATGTCCACAACCATGCCCGGGGCTGCTGTTGGTCGTATCCTGGCTGTCTTGTCGAGGCTCTGCCGCATTTTTTAAACCCGGCAAGGCATCATATTCAGGCAAATAGCCAATGATGGGCCCGCCCTCACCCTGGCTCCACTCAGCAACAAACGCTGTCGGAATACCTGATGTTCCCGTACTGGTGATGGTGAAGCCATTGTTAACTAATACATCTTTATGAATTTTACTCGATTTTTCTTCCTGGTGTGACAGCTCTGGCGTATTCCATACGTCATGGGAAACCTGCAATATTATTTTCTCAATAGCATTAACGCTGTCATTAAATATCGGCGTATCGGGAGCGGCGAGCAGTTTGACTTCATCGGCAAAGGCGACACGACTCCGGCCCAGATAACACAGCATCGCCGTTGCAACAGCGCTTAGAATAAATCTACGGCGCCCGCTATTAGGTATATCGTAACCATCAGAGACTGTTGACATATAACCCCTCAGTACCCCAGGAATAGTGAGCAGGGGGCCCTCAGGCCCCCTGCATACAGACATTAATAATCGACAGGGTCGCGAATAATAGGACAGGTCATACAGTGCCCACCGCCCCTGCCACGCCCCAACTCGCTGCCGACTATCTCAATGACTTCAACACCCTCTTTACGCAGCTGCGTATTGGTTTTGGTATTGCGGTCATAGGCCATCACCACGCCCGGAGACAGCGCGACCATATTATTGCCGCTATCCCACTGCTGGCGCTCGGTGTCATAGTCATTACCTTCCGTTTCCACCACGCGCAGTTTTTTAAGATTCAATGCACCCGCAACGGCTTCGACAAAGTTATCGCTGTCACGGCTCAGCTTCATTCCGGTAGGGCCGCTGTCAGGACGCAGGGAAAACGTTTTTATTTGATTGACGATGGCTGGATACAACGTCACGACATCGCGATCGCAGAAGGTAAATACGGTATCAAGGTGCATTGCCGCGCGTAATTTCGGCATGGCGGCAATCATCACTCTCTCAACGCCCGAGTGTTTATCGGCGAACAGGTTACTGGCCAGCTGCGTGATGGCCTGGTGTGATGTCCTCTCGCTCATACCAATAAGCACCGTTTTATTGCCTATTGGCATCACATCCCCCCCTTCAAGCGTGGCCGTGCCGTGGTGGACCGTAGGGTCACCCCACCAGACTTTTACCTTGTCTTTGCCAAAATCAGGATGGAATCGATAGATTGCGGTGGTGAGCAACGTTTCTTCATGGCGCGCTGGCCAGTACAGCGGGTTGAGCGTCACTCCTCCGTAAATCCAGCACGTCGTATCCCGGGTGTAGAGCGTATTGGGCAGCGGGGGCAAAAGATACTCGGTGATCCCTACCGCTTCGCGAATTAATTTAAGTTCTTCGTGGTCAGCATACCCCTGTTGAGCCAGCTCAGTGGTTGAGAGGCCGCCAATAAGCACTTCAGCCAACACCCTCGGCTCTAAACTGTCGAGGAAACTCCGTGTTTCAGTCAATATTCCCAGCGACACTTCATTGGGCACTATCTGCTGGTCCAGAATCCATTTTCTGGCCTCAGGCTGCGTCAGCGTTTCCGCCAGAAGATTATGCATTTCCACGACTTCAACGCCTTTCTCACGCATTTTAGTCATGAAATCAAAATGATCCCGCTTAGCCCTTTCAACCCACAGCACATCATCAAACAAAAGTTCGTCGCAATTACTTGGCGTCAGACGGTTATGCGCTTTTCCGGGTGCGCAAACCATCACTTTGTGCAATTTCCCCACTTCGGAATGCACGCCCAGCGCATGGCCTTTATTAACAGTACCTGGCATATCTGATTCCTCTATTAAATGGTAATTGCGCCGGTTGCTAAGCTGTAAATCGCAACCAGGGCTGCAATCATGACAACAACAAAAATTGCCAGCTCAATAGATGTAAATGCTTTTGCTTTTTGCTCACGTTTTGCCAGCAAATATAAAATCGTACCCGGGCCGTAGATAATGGCCGATAAAAGTAAATATTTCATACCCCCGGCATAGATCATTAACAGAGAATAAAATGTCGCGAGGGCGGCAATGATTAAATCTTTCTGCCGGTCAGAATCAGCAAGTTCATAACTTTCTCTTGTCCAGGCAAGCTTTAATCCATATGCCGCAACGAGCAGATAAGGTATTAACGTCAGAGAGCTGGTCAGCTCAAGCGCAAGCTGGAAGGCATACTGACTCAGAAGCGTGAGCAGAAGGAAGACCTGAATAGTGATATTGGTAAGCCATACGGCGGCGTAAGGAACCGCATTCGCATTTTCTCTCGCAAATACGGCAGGCATGCTCTGGCTTTTTGCTGCACTGTACAAGACTTCGGCACCCAAAAGTGACCAGGAGAGATAGGCCCCAAGCACGGAAACAAGCAGCCCTACGCTGATGAAAATTGCCCCCCATCGTCCCACCACCGCTTCAAGCACGCCCGCCATTGAAGGCTGGCGCAACGCGGCCAAATCCGGGCGCAACAGCACGCCGTACGAGAGCATGGTGATCATCACCAGAAGACAGAGCACGCCTATAAAGCCAAGAACCGTTGCAACCCCAACATGGCTGCGTTTTTTTGCATAGCGTGAATAAATACTTGCGCCTTCAATACCCAGGAAAACAAATACCGTTACCAGCATCGTGCTGCGCACCTGGCTGAATAATGACTCCGGTGATTCTGCAGGTGGCAGATGGGTTGCCGCGTGACCAGCATAGCCAAACTCATCGAGATGGTTTAAATCAATGGCAGAGGTTGCAGGTAGCGCCTGAGGTGCCCCCCAGAAGTTCTGCATAAAGGTGTCATTGTTAAAGGCAAATATTAAAATGACGATAAAGAGAATGATGGGGACTATTTTCGCAACCGTTGCAATGGTGTTGATTGAGGCGGCACCTTTTACGCCGCGTAGCACAAGGAAATGGAATCCCCACAGCAACGCTGAAGCGAACAGCACGGCCAGCAGCGTATTACCGTCACCAAATACCGGGAAAAATGCACCCAGCGTAGACTTTATTAAGACGAAATAAGAGACGTTACCAATACATGTCCCGGCCCAAAAGCCGAGGGCCGAGGTGAAGCCGAGATAATGACCAAAACCCGCCTTTGCATAGATGAACACGCCCGAATCAAGATCGGGCTTGCGTTCAGCAAGCGTCTGAAAAACAAAGGCAAGCATTAACATACCACCACCAGCAATGCACCATGCAATAATTGCACCTAATACGCCAGTGGCTCTGCCGAATGTAGCAGGTAAAGAAAAAATCCCTGCGCCGACCATGGAGCCAACGACCAGTGCCGCCAGCGACCATTGTGATAACTTATTTTCAGTTGAGCCTTCCATATCATTCCTTTTTCAACATTTATTGGAGGAAATGTTCGAAGTAAAACTGATTCAAAAGGAGTCAATAAAAGCTTAGTCTCTATCGTTATTTTTTCTCTTATAACTGTATAAAATCATGCTCTCACCGCTTCGGGCGAATAGCGAAATGTCATTGCTTACACGTTAACTGACTATTTTATTTAATAAAAAGTTCAGTTAATAATGAAAAATCGGGACGAAAAAAAACCAGCCACAGGCTGGTTTTTATAAAGGGAATGACGGGCTTAGCGCTTTTCGCGGTCCCCCAGGAAATAAATCCCCAGCGGAATGGCAAGCAAGACGGTAAACACAAGGCTATAAACGCAGATCATTGCCGATTGCAGCACATACATACTGGTTGTCCACTGTGAAAGCGGAATGTTGTACTGCTCGATAACGCCGACAATAGTTGCCCGTCCAACGCATGCGGCAGCAATCATAAATACAACCAGTAGCGCCAACAGAAACTTGCGGCCTTCAGGTGTTTTCAGCTTTGCGCGAACCATGTCTCTCTTCCCTTTACAGATGAATAACATTATTAGGCGCTTAAAATAACACGATCTGCAGCCAGACTCCACCACGGGACAAACACCTAAAAAGCAGACATGAAGGCAGTTTATTACACTGTTCATTTTGAAAATGTAAGTAAATCACTCCATCCATTCACGAACGTTATGCTAATCTGAAAACGATCGTTTTGACATAAAGGAATGACTGTGAAAAACGCACCTAAATTTGCCCTTGCCCTGATTGCTGCAGCGTGCGTAAGCACCAGCGCTTTCGCTGCTGAACCCCCAAAAGAGCAGCCTCTTGAAAAAGTTGCACCTTTCCCGAAAGCGGAAAAAGGGATGAAGCGCCAGGTAATTCAGTTACCGGCTCAGCAGGATGAAGCGAATTTCAAAGTGGAACTCTTAATCGGGCAAACGCTGGAAGTTGACTGCAACCAGCACCGACTGGGCGGCCAGCTGGAAAGCAAAACGCTGGAAGGCTGGGGTTACGACTATTACGTGTTTGATAAAGTCACGTCGCCGGTATCGACCATGATGGCCTGCCCGGACGGTAAAAAAGAGAAGAGATTTGTGACTGCCTATCTGGGCGACAATAGCCTCTTGCGCTACAACAGCAAATTGCCAATTGTGGTGTTTACGCCTGAAAACGTGGATGTGAAATATCGCGTGTGGAAGGCGGATGAAACCATTGGACAAGCGGTAGTTCGCTAAGTAAAAGTCGGGTAGCGGCTTTCCCCTACCCGATCCTCTCCCTCTGGGAGAGGGAGATAACATTAAAAAACGGTAACCCCTGTTACCGTTTTTTTACCTTACAGCGCGATATCCGCAACCGGTTTGTTTTCCGGCTGAGGCTTCAGCTCTGCTTTTGGCGCAGCGTCCGCCGCCTGAGGCTTCACGTATTGCAATTGAAGTACGCGGCTGGTGTATTCCAGCTCCTGCTCGGTGGCATCAACGTTGCCATTCAGCTTCGTGCCGTAAGAAGGAATAATGTTTTTCAGTTTTGCCTGCCATTCCGGGCTGGAAACTTTATCTTTAAACACTTTTTCCATCAGGTGCAGCATGATAGGTGCAGCGGTAGAGGCACCCGGAGATGCGCCCAGCAGTGCGGCAATTGTACCGTCTTTATCGCTCACCACTTCGGTTCCCAGACGCAGCACGCCGCCCTCTTTCGGATCGCGCTTGATGATCTGTACACGCTGACCCGCCTGCCACAGACGCCAGTCTTCTTTCTTCGCCTGCGGATAGTACTCTTTCAGCGCCTCAAAACGGTCGTCATCAGAGAGCATCACCTGGCTAATCAGGTATTTCACCAGATCGAAGTTATCCAGACCCACATCAACCATTGGCTTGAAGTTGGAGGTAGTGGTCGCGCTCAGCAGATCGAACAACGAGCCGTTTTTCAGGAACTTGGTGGAGAAGGTCGCGAACGGCCCGAACAGCACAACGCGTTTACCGTCCAGAATACGGGTATCGATGTGTGGAACGGACATCGGTGGCGCGCCTACTGAAGCCTGGCCGTACACTTTTGCCAGATGGCGATTCACCACTTCCGGGTTATCAGACACCAGGAACTGGCCGCCTACCGGGAAGCCCGCATAGTCATCAGCTTCCGGAATACCGGATTCCTGCAGCAATTTCAGCGCAGCGCCGCCCGCACCGATAAAGACAAACTTCGCCTTGATCGCATGCTCGGCTTCGTTGTTTTTCAGATCGGCCACGGTCACGGTCCAGCTGTTATCCGCGTTGCGTTTGAAACCACGCACTTCGGTGCTGAGCTGCAGATTGAAGTTCTCTTTTTTCTTTAGCGCGCCCACCAGCTGACGAGTGATCTCGCCATAGTTGACGTCAGTACCAATTTCAGTTCGGGTTGCCGCTACCTTCTGGTTCGGATCGCGGCCTTCCATTACCAGCGGCGCCCACTCTTTGATCTGCGCGTGATCTTCTGAGTACTTCATGCCGCGGAACAGCGTGCTCTGCTGCAGCGCGGCATAACGTGCGCGCAGGAAGTTGACGTTCTGATCGCCCCACACAAAGCTCATGTGCGGCACGGTGTTGATGAAGGTATGCGGATCGTGCATCACGCCGCTGTTCACCTGGTGAGACCAGAACTGGCGTGAGATCTGGAACGCTTCATTGATCTCTACCGCTTTCTCGATACTAATGGAACCGTCCTTTTTCTGCGGCGTATAGTTCAGTTCCATGAGTGCCGAATGTCCCGTGCCGGCGTTGTTCCAGCCGTTAGAACTCTCCTGCGCCACGCCATCGAGGCGTTCGACCATGGTCATTGACCAGTCTGGCTGCAGTTCTTGCAAATAGGTTCCCAGCGTGGCGCTCATAATACCGCCACCAATTAAAAGGACGTCCGTTTCCTGCTCTTTTGGCGCGTCTGCTTTTGCCGTCATTGAGACGGCATTAAGCCCAACGGCCAGAGAAAAGAGCATGGCAGTCATTTTTTTCATAATTTATGCCTTAGTGTAATAGTGCGTGATGCGTGGAAATTGCAGGTGAAAAAAGCTGCGGGGGAACGGTAACAACTTTTAAATGGGGTTTAAAGGTTACGAAATTATTGTAATTGTGAAATTTAATGATGGATTGTTTGTAGGGGATTACGGAGAGCAACTGGCAATGCGCGAAATTTCTGGCTACTATGCTGCACTTTGTGATCGCGCGCACGGAAGCCTGCCCTAACCTGCGAACTGTTATGTCATTACCTCATTCTTCTGAAGGCCACATCGCCACGGTATTACGCTCACCAAACCTGCTGGTGCGTGAAACGCTGGCCGGCGTGATTACGGCTCTCGCACTTATCCCCGAAGTGATCTCTTTTTCCGTTGTCGCGGGCGTTGACCCAAAGGTGAGCCTGATCGCTTCGGTTGTGTTGTGCCTTACGCTTTCCGTGCTTGGTGGTCGTCCGGCGATGGTCACCGCCGCTGCCGGTTCCGTTGCGCTGGTGATTGGTCCGATGGTGCACCAACACGGCGTGGAATATATTCTGCCCGCCGTACTGATGGCCGGCGCGATCCAGATCCTCTTCGGCATACTGGGTATGGCCCGGCTGATGCGCTTTATTCCCCAGTCGGTCATGACCGGGTTTGTGAACGCCCTGGGTATTTTGATTTTCTTTGCGCAGGTTCCCCATTTTTGGAGCCGTAGCCCATTGATTGTTGGCTTGTTTGTACTGACGCTGCTGATCGTGCTGTGGGTGCCGCGCTATATCAAGAGCATCCCATCGCCGCTGATTGCGATTGTGGTGTTAACTCTGTTCACCGTGACCACCGGACAGATCCTGCCAACGGTTGGTGATGAAGGGTCGATGAGCGGAGGTCTGCCAGGGCTGACGCAATGGCTGGTGCCGCTGAATATGGAGACGCTCAGTATTATCTGGCCATGCGCGTTAAGCATTGCGTTTGTGGGCCTGCTGGAATCATTGCTGACGGCAAAACTGGTGGACGAGCTGACCGTCACGCCATCCAGCAAACGTCGTGAAAGTATTGGGCTGGGAATAGGCAACATTATGGCCGGTTTCTGTGGCGGTATCGCGGGCTGCGCGATGATTGGGCAGACCATCGTCAACGTGGAGATGGGCAAAGGTCGAAGCCGTGTGTCAACCATTGCGGCGGGCATTGTGCTGCTGGTGTTGGTCACCGCGCTTAGCGAGGTGATGGCCAACATTCCAATGGCCGTGCTTGCCGGGATTATGGCCATCGTCGCCTTCAAAACCTTCAGCTGGCATAGCCTTCAGCCTGCGGCGGTGAAAAGCGCGCCCATTGCCGAAACCGTGGTCATGCTGGTAACCGTTGCCGCAACGGTATCAACCGGCAACCTGGCGATTGGCGTGCTGGGCGGGATTGTTGTAATGGTTTTGCTTCCCGCCCGGTTTAAGCGTCGATTTACAGAAGGAAAATCGTCGCCAGCCCCAGAAAAATAAAGAAGCCGCCGGTATCGGTAATGGCGGTGATCATCACGCTCGACCCCACCGCGGGGTCGCGCCCAAGCTTGGTCATCGTCAACGGGATAATTACGCCCATCATGGATGCCACCAGCAGGTTCAAAACCATCGCCAGCATCATTACGCCACCCAACGCCATGTCGTCGTAAAGCCACCAGGTGATGCCGCCCATTATGCCCCCCCACACCAGGCCATTAATCAGCGCAACGCCCATCTCTCTGAAGATCAGGAACGTGAAGTTGCCCGGCTGAATATTCTCCAGCGCCAGCGCGCGCACAATCATAGTGATGGTCTGGTTTCCGGTGTTGCCGCCAATCCCCGCGACAATCGGCATCAGCGAGGCTAACGCCACCAGCTGCGAAATGGTGTGTTCAAAGCCATCAATCACGCGAGAGGCAATAAATGCAGTGCACAGGTTGATGGCAAGCCATGCCCAGCGCGTTTTGACCGCTTTACTCACGGTGGCATGAACGTCGTCTTCTGCACTGATCCCGCCAAGCGCACGTAGGTCGTTATCGGTTTCTTCGTAGACCACATCAACGATTTCATCGATGGTCAGACGTCCCATCAATTTGCCCACGGAATCCACCACCGCCGCACTCACAAGGTCATCACGTTCGAAGGTACGCGCCGCTTTTTCCGCATCGTCTTCCGGCGAGAAGACCATCGGCTCGTTTTCCATCACCTCGCTCACCCGCCGCTGGGTGCTGTTCAGCAGGATCGTTTTCAGCTCCAGCTCACCGAGCAGAGTTTTATCCCGGGAGGTGACAAACAGTTTATCGGTGTTATCCGGCATGCTGCCCAGTCGACGCAGGTAGCGCTGCACCGTTCCGAGGGTCACGTCTGGACGAACGGTGATGACGCCAAACTCCATGATCGCGCCAACGGTATTTTTCTCGTAGTCCATCACCTGGCGCACGCGCGCCCGTTCTTCGGCGGGCAGCGATGCCAGCAGGCGACCAGTCAGGTTTCGCGGAAGATGCTGAACAAGGTAAATCTGCTCGTCAATGTCGAGCGTTTGCAGGGCGTCTAGAATGTCTCTGTCGCTCATCTCATCAATGAGGTCATCCCAGACGTTTTCAGAAGCCTCAAGCAGCACCTGCCCGCGTTCGTGATCCTGCACCAGGCGCCACAGCGCGTGGCGCTCTTCCGATGGAAGTGCTTCAAGGGTATCCGCCAGATCCGGTGGCGGCAAATGCGCAACCAGTGCACCTACCTCAGCAATATCGTCGGATAAAGTGCCGACATCATATTGCTCAGCCAGGGTCAGTTTGCCTAATAATGCAGAGGTGACCGCTTTATCGGTCGTGAGGAGCCAGATGAGGCGCGCACGCTCCTGGTCACGCTGCCTGGCGCTGTTTTTCTTTAATACCGACATCAATCATTAATCCATGAAATGAGATGACATCAAGCATAGCGCGGGTATATGTAAATAAGAATAAACAACGGGACGGGATGGATAAAAAAACGGCGTGTCACCGCGATTTACACCCCTCTCACACCGGGAGAGGGGTAAATTAAGGGCATCAGGCGGTACGCGCCACCGCATCACGCGACGCGGCATCGCGCTCTTCGCCGGTCAGTTCCGTTAACGTCCCGTCGCGCATTTCCAGCAGACGGTCGGCGTGGATAAAGTAGTGATCGTCATGGCTAATAGCAAAGATGGTTTTCCCCATCTCCTGCATCAGCGGAAGCAGGACCTGGTAAAACTCGCGGCGGAAATGCGGATCCTGATCGGCAGCCCACTCATCCAGCAGGATAATGTCGCGCTCTTCCGCCAGCGCCAGCAGCAGCGCCACGCGCTTTTTCTGCCCTTTCGACAGCTTGAGGTTGAGGATTTTACCCTCCTGCAGCTCCAGCTTATGCGACATCTGCAGATGCGAAAGCCATTTCTCCACCAGCGCCGGGTTGGCCTGTTGGCCCTCTGGCCCCAGCAGTTGATCAAACAGCCAGACGTCGGTGAAGACCGCGGAGAAGAGCTTGCGGTAATCCTCAGGCTTTTCGGCGCTTAGCGCTTGGCCATCCAACAGAATTTCACCCGATTGCGGCTGGTATAACCCGGTGAGCAGCATTGCCAGGGTCGATTTCCCGCTGCCGTTTCCGCCAATCAGGAACAGCAGCTCGCCGCGATGAAGCGTCAGATTCACCGGCCCTACGGAAAAAGCATTGTCCTGGTAGCGGAACGTCACGTTACGCAGTTCCAGCGTTTTCCAGTTCGGGAATGCCTGCGGGCGCGGGAATTCGGCCTTAAACGGCGAAAGGTCAAATTTCTTGAGCTTATTAAACGCCACCTGCGCACTCAGTAACGTCGGCAGCGCGCCGACGGCTGAAAGCAAGGGGGTGCGCAAAAACAGCAGCGTCAGGGAGTAGGTTGCCGCAACGTTGGTGTCAGCCCAGCCGAGGCTGTTTGCCATCCAGAAGACCAGGCCGATGGCGCCCAGCATCATAATGTTTGACCAGTTCACCGCGCTTAGGTGGAAGGTATCAGCACGTACAATGTGATGACGATATTCACGCGCGTCGGGAATATAGAGGTTGTTAAAGATGTGCTCTGCACGCTCGCGGTTGAGCGTCAGCTCTTTACGCCCTTCCAGCACCGCCTGGTAATCGTTATAGAGTTTGTCTTCGGTTTCGCGCAGCACCGCCATGTGTTTATAGACGCGGGACACCAGCAGAAAACCGCCCCAGATGGTGATGGCGATCCACACCGCCGTTACCGCCAGCATCTTGGTCGAGAGCCAGGCAAGGTACGCCGCTGAACCAAAGGTCAGGATGATACCCTGTACCAGTTCAGGCAAACGCACAAACGCGATGGTAATGGCGCGCACATCGCTGGTCAGCCCTGCCAGTAAAGAGGCACTGCCAAGCTGTTCGATGCGTTCCACCTGGGTATCCAGGATCCGTTTGATAAATTCGCTGCGCAGACGGAAGACGAAATGGTGGCCCAGCACCGTCAGCGCCAGCTGTGAACCAAGGGTGACCGCCATTAACAGCAGCAGCAGCCCGAGAAACTCGGGCAGGACGGACAGTGAAGTATCGGCCATTTCAATCAAACGCACGTTGATGAACGCGATGAGGCCAATACCCAGCGCGGCGCTGGCAAGGCTTAGCGCCATGACCGCAATAAAAGGCCAGCGATATTGACGCCAGACCAGAAGAAGTAGTTGCATGCAGGCAATCCGGACAATAAAAAACAGCCAGCAGTGTAAACTGCCTTGCGCTTACATCAAGAATAATTCTTATTTTTATTCGTTATACGCAGCCTGACGAAACGTCAGGTTAAAACGGAACGCGCCGGTCTGTGGGTGAACGCCGTCTTTAATCGGCTGAATACCGTGGTAAAACAACCGTGACGCCCCGCCCCAGACCACCACATCTCCGTGTTCCAGCATCAGGCGTTTCAGCGGATCGTTACGGCGTAATCCCCCAAACTGAAAGACAGCGGGCAGGCCTAAGGATACCGAGACTATCGGTGCGCGCAGGTCGGGTTCATCCTTATCCTGATGCAAAGAGAGTTTTGCACCAACGGCGTAGCGATTCACCAGACAGGCATCGGGCGTAAAATCAGGGTAGCCCGCCTGAACGGCGGCATCAAAACACAGCGCCAGAAACGCATCGGGCATAGGCGGCCAGGGGTTACCCGTTAAGGGATCGCCCGGCGCATACAGATAACCGCGTTCGTCCGTTGCCCAACCCAGCCTGCCGCAGTTGGTCATCGCCACCGACATGGTATATCCACCGGGCGTGACCATGTGGCGAAAGGGCGAAACGGCAGCTACGTCATCCACACCGGCAAGCAGCTGCGCCGCGCGGGAAAGGGCAAAGCGGCGCAGGATCACCGCGCCCGGCGCAAGCGGCTCCTGCCAGGGTTCAGCATCAGCAAACAGATCGAGCATTATCCCTCCTGTTTTTGGGACTCACGTTTCAGCAATAGCGCCTTTCGCGTCGTCCCCCATCGATAGCCGGAAAGCGCGCCGTCATGGCGAACAACGCGGTGACAGGGGATCACAATCGCCAGTTTGTTCGCCGCACATGCCCCGGCTACGGCACGAACGGCATTAGGTTTGCCAATAGCCTGCGCCACCTGCTGGTAACTTGCCATTTCACCACAGGGAATGGCACGCAGCGCCTGCCAGACCTGCTGCTGAAAAGCGGTGCCGCGAATGTCCAACGGAAGCGCCAGCGGTACCGCACGGCTGTCGATGCTGGTAATCACCTGATGAACCCGCTGGGCAAAATCACCTTCCAACGGTTCAGGTTCGGCTTTTGGAAACAGCGCCAAAAGCTCTGCGCTGACCGTCGCGTCGTCATCTCCCAGCAATATCGCGCAGATCCCGCGCTCGCTTTCCGCCACCAGACACCGCCCAAAGGCACAGTTGCCGATTGCGTAACGCACCCTGGCATCCCCTTTTCGGTACTGCTTCGCCGTCATCCCCAGCGCATCATCCGCTTTACGGTAATAGCTGCTGCTGTCGGGAAACCCCGACGACAGCACGGCATCGGTAATTTTGTCACCCTGAACCAGCGCGTTGCGCAGACGCCGCTCGCGCGCGGCCTGCTGCCAGGCTTTGGGCGTCATACCGGTCACGGATTTAAACAGACGATGGAAATGGTAAGGGCTGCTGGCAACCTGCTGCGCCAGCGCGTCCAACGTTAACGTGGGTTCCTGCTCCAGCAGTCGGCAGGCGTGTTCAACTTTTGCGAGCTTCAGCGCGTGCGGGTCGGGTTTATCCGGCATACAGCGCTTGCAGGGACGAAACCCGGCCTGCGCCGCGCGTTGAGCATCCGGATAAAAACAGACATTTTTACGCAGAGCGTGGCGGGCACGACAGGTGGGACGGCAAAAAATTCCCGTCGTTTGTACGGCAAAGACAAACTGATTATCAGCGTGCGGATCGCGGGCCAACACGGCCTGCCAGCGATCCTCATCGGTAGTGAAGGTTGCGTTTTTCATCATCAGCTCCTTTTACAAGCATACATACAGCGTGCCTGAGCGCCAGCCAACAAAAACCCGCAACCTTGCTTTTTAATTTTTTTCGCTCACCAGGAAGCCATCAAACTGCGGCGAACTCCAGGTCTTAAACCCGTCGCCCTCTTTGGTGATCATGTACACAGCCAGCCCTTCCTGACGCACGACTTCTTTGGCTTTTTCAGTGCCAAGCACCATTAAACCGGTATCCCAGGCATCGGCTTCGAGCGCGGTAGGCGCGATCACCGTAACGGACACAAGATTGTGTTCAATCGGGCGTCCGGTCTGAGGATCGATAACATGCGAAATGCGCTTACCGTCCAGCTCGTAATAGTTACGATAGCTCCCGGATGTGCTAATGCCGTGACCGTTGATATCGACAATCGCCTGCACTGCATTTTGCCGATCGGTCGGTTTTTGAATTGCCACTCGCCACGGCCTGTCGCTGGCATTCATCCCTCGGCTGACTAACGCCCCTCCCACAGAAACCAGATAACGCGAGATGCCTTCCTGGGTCATTAATGCCGCGAGGTGATCCGCCGCATAGCCCTCCCCCACGGTTGAGAGATCGACAAACAGATCGGGAATATCTTTCTGTATGTATTGCTGACCATACTGGTTAATCACCGTCAGATGCTTTAATCCAGTGCGCGCGCGCGCGTCATCAATGGCCGCCTGATCGGGGGTGGTCACCGGCTGTTTGTTGGGGCCAAAACCCCAGAGATTTACTAGCGGACCCACGGTCACGTCCATCGCCCCGTTGGTTTTGTAACCCACGCGCATTGCTTCGGTCACGATATCGGCCATCGCCTCACTCACTGGCCACAAAGACGTGCTTTTGGACAGGTTGAAACGCATCAGCGCAGAGTCATTTTTATAGGTCGAAAGCAGCTGGTCGTCGGCGTCCAGCTGTGACTGAATTTTGTTGCGAAGTTCCTCTTCGCGTGTCTTATCGAGGTTCATCACGCTTACGCGCCAGAATGTCCCCATTGTTTTGCCTTCCAGCACCGTAGCCGCTGGCGCGTCCGGTTTGACCGGAGTCGTGGAAGTGTCACATGCCGTCAGGAAAAAAAGTGTAGCCAGGACGCTGGCGCGTAAAAAAGTCATATCCATTCGTTATTATCCTCATGCCAGGGCGGCAAGAGTACACCAAAAAAGGGGATTTGTAAGACCCTAAAAAAGGCATGAAAAAGGGGCCAACTGGCCCCTTTAGCGTACTGAGCTGCGATTAGAACTGGTAAACCAGACCCAGCGCTACGATATCATCAGTACTGATACCAGTCTGGCGGGTGAAGTCTTTATCATCCAGCAGGTTGATTTTGTAGTCCACGTAGGTAGACATGTTTTTGTTGAAGTAGTAAGTCGCGCCCACATCAACATATTTCAGGAGATCCTGATCGCCGTAACCTTCGATGTCCTTACCTTTGGACTGCAGGTAAGCCACGGATGGACGCAGACCGAAGTCGAACTGGTACTGTGCAACCACTTCGAAGTTTTGCGCTTTGTTAGCAAAGCCGTAAACGGTAGACGGGCTGGAGCCGTTAGAGGTACCGAAACGGGTTGCGTTGTAAGTCTGAGAGTACTGCGCGGCCAGATAGACGTTGTTCGCGTCATATTTCAGACCACCGGTGTACACCTCTGCGTGATCGCCATCACCATAAACGCCAGGAGCATTCTGGTCAGCGGTACGTTTGGAGGAGGACATCGCGCCACCCAGGCTGAAACCTTCACCCAGGTTATAGGTCAGGGATGCGCCATAGCCATCACCGTTTTGTTTCAGCAGGCTACGTCCACCGACGTTTTCGCCGCTTACGCTGCCGTTTTTGCCCTGATACTGCAGAGCAAAGTTCAGGCCATCAACCAGACCAAAGAAGTCCTGGTTACGGTAGGTTGCTACGCCGTTTGCACGGGACTGCAGGAAGTTATCTGCGCCGTAGGTATCGCCGCCAAATTCTGGCAGAACGTCAGTCCATGAAGTGACATCATAGATAACGCCGTAGTTACGACCGTAGTCGAAAGAACCTGCATCAGCGAATTTCAGACCTGCGAACGCCACACGCGTCCAGGACTGGTTGCTGCTGCTTTCAGTGTCGTTCGCCTGAACGTTGTATTCCCACTGGCCATAACCGGTCAGCTGGTCGTTAACCTGGGTTTCGCCTTTGAAGCCAAGACGCATGTAGGTCTGGTCGCCATCAACGCTGTCGTCATCTGAGAAATAGTGCAGACCATCGACTTTACCGTACAGATCTAATTTGTTGCCGTCTTTGTTATAAATTTCAGCCGCATTTGCTGCGCCTGCTACCAGCAGTGCTGGTACCAGGAGGGACAGTACTTTAACTTTCATGTTATTAACCCTCTGTTATATGCCTTATTATTACCACTGCTTACTGATTAACCCTCTTAACCAGTCGGCAACTTCATTTTGCTCAAATTTACAGAATAATCCAACGGGAATATGATACGAAAACTTTGAAGATGTTTCATTTTTCGATCAAGGTGTTTCATTTTGTAAATGTCAGGGAACTTTTACAAAGCACAAAGAGCTTAAAAATATAGCACTCACAATCAAAATAAAATAAATGACAATAAATATCAACAACTTAAACATGTAAACATTACAGCACTGAATGACAAAACAAAATTCCTCGAGATCACTAAAATAACCCTCGCTATCATCATTAACTTTATTTATTACCGTCATTCAGATTTGAATGTCTGTTTATCCCTAATTGAACCGAATGCCGTGCATTCGGTTTTTTTTTACCTTTCTTTACGTAACCATTCATATCTTGTGCTACCGTCCGGAAATTGTAACGACTATTAACTAAATTTTTCCGGAATCATTTCCGCGTGGATACAATTAGTACATGGCTTAATTTCTTGTTTATTCGTGCTATTTCCTGACCAGGATCGTTCTTTATTTGTACATTCAGCCTCTGTTTGTACATGTTTAACGCAGTACCCCTTGCTCTATTTTCAATGGAAAAAGTCTGTGGTTAACAGAGCGTGACGCTGGAAATTCAGGTATTACCCTTTATACTGCCCTATCCCCTTAAAGCGCGGCCATCACGGGTTAAACATATCAATGAGTCAGTCTGAAACTACCGCCTCAACTAAGTTCTCTCTTCTTCCCGGGAGCATCACCCGTTTCTTTCTTTTATTGATCGTTGTGCTGCTGGTTACGATGGGGGTCATGGTTCAGAGCGCGGTAAACGCCTGGCTGAAGGATAAAAGCTATCAGGTGGTTGATATCACCCATGCCGTGCACAAACGCATTGATACATGGCGCTATGCTACCTGGCAGATTTACGACAACATCGCCGCAGCGCCCGCCACCGCATCCGGCGAAGGGCTTCAGGAGACGCGCCTCAAGCAGGATGTGTATTATCTTGAAAAACCGCAGCGCAAAACTGAAGCCCTGATTTTCGGCTCTCACGACAGCGCTACGCTCGAGATGACCCAGCGCATGTCCGCCTATCTCGATACCCTCTGGGGGGCCGAGACGGTTCCGTGGTCGATGTACTATCTGAACGGTCAGGACAACAGCATGATCCTGATCTCCACGCTGCCCTTGAAAGATCTCTCTTCGGGTTTTAAAGAGACGACGGTAGGTAGCATTGTCGATTCTCGTCGCGCAGAGATGCTGCAGCAGGCCAATGCGCTTGATGAACGTGAGAGCTTCTCTTCGCTGCGCCGTCTGGCCTGGCAAAATGGTCATTACTTTACCCTGCGCACCACGTTTAATCAGCCGGGGCATCTGGCGACGGTGGTCGCCTTCGATTTACCCATCAATGATCTGATTCCGCCGGATATGCCGCTGGACAGCTTCCGCCTGGAGCCAGACAGCAATGCTCAAAACATGCGCACGCCGCCGGATAAAGAGGCAGCAGAGAGCGTGTCGATTTCATTTAACGGCTCAAAAATTGAGATTGCCTCTTCACTGAATTCAACAGGCATGCGCCTGGTGTGGCAGGTACCGTTTGGCACATTACTGCTGGATACCCTGCAAAATATCCTGTTGCCGCTGCTGTTGAACATTGGCTTGCTGGCCCTTGCGCTGTTTGGCTACAGCACGTTTCGTTTTCAGTCCGGGCGTCAAAGTGAATCCACGTCCGTATCTTCTGCAACCAGCAGCGAATTACGCGTTTTACGCGCGCTGAATGAAGAGATCGTCTCCGTGTTGCCGCTTGGGGTGCTGGTTCACGATCAGGAAGCGAACCGGACGGTGATGAGCAATAAAATTGCAGACCACCTGTTGCCGCATCTTAACCTGCAAAACATCACCTCGATGGCGGACCAACACCAGGGAGTGATTCAGGCGACCATTAACAACGAACTGTACGAGATCCGCCAGTTCCGCAGCCAGGTTGCTTCCCGCACCCAAATCTTCGTGATCCGCGATCAGGACCGTGAAGTGCTGGTGAACAAAAAGCTCAAGCAGGCACAAAGGCTGTACGAGAAAAACCAGCAGGGCCGGGCTGCCTTCATGCAAAATATCGGTGATGCCTTTAAGCAGCCGTTAAAAACGCTGGCGACTCAGGCCGCGGCGTTGAGCACGCCGGAGAGCCATCAGCTTGCCAGCCAGGCCGACTCGCTGGTGCGCATGGTTGATGAAATTCAGCTGGCAAACATACTGGAAAATGATGGCTGGAAAGGAAACCCAACGCTTTTCTCCATCCAGGATCTGATCGATGAAGTCGTGCCTGACGTCCTGCCCGTGATTAAGCGCAAAGGGCTACAGCTACTGATCAATAACCACCTACCCGCCAATGACAAGCGTCACGGCGACCGCGAAGCGCTGCGACGCATTCTATTGATGCTTATCCAGTATGCCGTGACCACCACGCAGATTGGCAAAATCACGCTCGAAGTCGGCACTGACGAATCAACGGAGGACCGCCTGACGTTCCGCATTCTGGACACGGGTGAAGGCGTCACGGTGAGTGAGATTGATAATCTGCACTTCCCGTTCCTGAACGATACCCAGAGCGATCATTACGGTAAGGCCAATGCCCTCACCTTCTGGCTGTGCGATCAGCTGGCGCGTAAATTGGGGGGCCATCTGAATATCAAAGCGCGCGAATCGCTCGGCACGCGTTACTCGCTGCACGTTAAAATGGCCGCAACCCCGCAGGAAGAAAACGAAGAAGGCCTGTTGGATGACGTCGTCGTGATGGTGGATGTGACCTCTAATGAGATCCGCAATATCGTGGTTCGTCAGCTAGAAAACTGGGGCGCCGCGTGCATAACCCCGGACGAACGGCTCGCGAGTCAAGAATTTGATCTGTTTTTAACTGATAATCCGTCTAATCTTACTGCCTCCGGCTTGCTTTTAAGCGATGATGAGTCAGGCGTGCGAAAAATCGGCCCAGGCCAGATGCGCGTCAACTTTAATATGAGCAATGCGATGCAGGAAGCTGTACTCCAACTTATCGAAGAGCAACTGGCGCAGGAAGAAATTCTGGAGTCACCGTTGGGCGGCGATGAAAATGCCGAGCTCCATGCCAGCGGATATTATTCACTCTTTGTTGATACAGTACCAGATGATGTTAAGCGGTTGTATACTGAGTCCGCTGCGAGTGATTTTGCAGCGCTGGCACAGACAGCACACCGGTTAAAAGGGGTGTTTGCCATGCTTAATCTGGTTCCCGGCAAGCAGTTATGTGAAACGCTGGAACATCTAATTCGTGAGAAAGATGCCTCTGGCATTGAAAAATACATCAGCGACATTGACGCCTACGTCAAGAGCTTGCTGTAGCAAGGTAGCCTTATACATGAACAATATGAACGTAATTATTGCCGATGACCATCCGATTGTACTGTTCGGTATTCGCAAATCACTTGAGCAGATCGAGTGGGTGAATGTAGTCGGTGAATTTGAAGATTCCACAGCACTGATCAATAACCTCCCAAAGCTTGATGCGCACGTGCTCATTACCGATCTCTCCATGCCTGGAGACAAATACGGTGATGGTATTACGCTTATCAAGTACATCAAACGTCACTTCCCGGACATCTCGATCATTGTTCTGACCATGAACAATAACCCGGCGATTTTAAGCGCGGTGCTGGATCTGGATATCGAAGGGATTGTGCTGAAACAAGGCGCACCGACCGACCTGCCAAAAGCGCTCGCTGCGCTGCAAAAAGGCAAGAAATTCACGCCAGAAAGCGTCTCTCGTCTGCTGGAGAAAATCAGCGCGGGTGGCTATGGCGACAAGCGTCTGTCACCGAAAGAGAGCGAAGTTCTGCGCCTGTTTGCAGAAGGTTTCCTGGTAACTGAGATTGCCAAGAAGCTGAACCGCAGTATCAAAACCATCAGTAGCCAGAAAAAATCAGCGATGATGAAACTGGGCGTGGACAACGATATTGCGCTGTTGAACTACCTTTCTTCCGTCACGCTGAGCGCAACGGACAAGGACTAATATCCTGACGCCGACCCTCTCCCCGTGGGAGAGGGTGAAAATGTAAAAGGCCCATTTGGGCCTTTTTTTATACTCGCGTTTTCCTGACTCTTTCCGCGTAAACCGATAGCGTCTGCTTGAGCACATCCAGCGTGACCGGTTTAGACAGACAGCTGTCCATCCCGGACTCCAGACAACGTTGTTTCTCTTCCGCCAGGGCGTTTGCCGTGACCCCGACAACCGGCAGCGTCAGACCAAGCTGCCTGATACGCTGCGTCAGGCGGTAACCGTCCATGTTCGGCATGTTGACGTCACTAAGCACGATATCAATGTGGTTTTTACTCAGCACATTCAGCGCATCCACACCATCGTTGGCGGTTTTACACTGATACCCCAGCGAGCCCAGCTGGTCAGCCAGCAGACGACGGTTAATCGGATGGTCATCCACCACCAAAATCATCATATCGTCGTTCATCGACGCCAGCGCGTCCGCTGAAGGAAGCGCCGTCGCACCATCACTGTCTTCCAGCTCCACGCTGTAAATGTGTGCCAGCAGATTTAACAGCTCATGCGGTGTCGCCACGCTGTGCACCCATTCCCCAGGAGCACGTTCAAGCGGAATACCGATATGGCGGCGACAGAAGATAATGGACCCTCTCCCCTGCCACGCCTGTTCCAGCATGTCGTCCGTTATCAACATATCGTCCGCGTCAGGCGCTTGTCCTTCATAACGCGACACCTGAACACCGCCAGAGGTCAGCAGTGCCGTCAGGTAATCATTCAACGATGCGTTATGCACCGCCAGCCAGCAGCGTTTGCCGCTCAATCCGTCAACCGTCGCCTTCGCCGGATACTGCGCGGAATAAAGCGGAATACGGATGGTAAACTGGCTCCCCATACCTGGCTCGGTATCCACCGAGATATCACCATCCATCATGCTAATCAGCTTTTCGCAAATCGCCAGCCCCAGCCCGGTCCCCTGGAAGTTACGCTGCACGCCCGTCCCGACCTGGAAGAACGGGTCAAACAGGCGCACCACTTCCTTCGCAGGAATACCCACGCCCGTATCACGCACGCGGATGCTCAGATAGTCGCCTGCCCGGCACACATGCAAAACAATACAGCCAATGTCGGTGAATTTGATGGCGTTGCTGAGCAGGTTAGAGATGACCTGCTGCAGACGCATCGGATCGCCATGCAGCGTCAGCGGCACGTCCGGTTCGATAAAGCAGTAAAGCCCCAGCTGTTTGCGCACAACCAGCGGCATATAGTTTGCGCTGATATGGTTCATAACCTCACGCGGGGAGAACTCACGCGGCTCGATTTTTAGCTGTTCGGACTCAATTTTAGAGAAGTCGAGAATGTCGCTGATGATTTTCAACAGCAGGCTTGAGGAGTTGTTCATCGCCGTGACCAGGCGTTCAACCCCTTTGGGTAGCTCTTTGGTCTGCAGCAGATCCAGGTTACCAATGATCCCATACAGCGGAGTACGCAGCTCGTGGCTGACGGTGGCAAGGAACATGGATTTCGACTGGCTGGCCTGCTCTGCCGCCTGCGCCATCTCCTGCAATGACTCTTCCATCTTCACGCGCGCCGAGACGTCCACCAGTACGCAAATCGCCACGTTCTCATTACGGTAGCGCGAATGGACAAAGCTGATTTGCAGGTTGGTGTGGGTGCTGGTCAGGACATCCACGAAGTTCACCTGCTGACCGCAGATAATCTGTGTCAGCCTTTGCCTGTCTTCATGCGTCAGCATGTTCAGGTAGTTGTGCGCCAGCTCGTTACTCAGGATATTTGTCCCGTCCTGCGTGCGCAGAATACAGATCCCCACCGGCGCAGAGGCGACAATTTTACGGTTAAACTGTTCATGCTCTTCCAGCCGCTGGGCATCGCTTTCAGCAGGAATAAAGATCTTCCGTTCGTACATCCGCGCCAGGGTAAACAGGGCGCCCCCTACCAGCAGATTCAGCAGGATGGCATTCATGATCAAAATGCGGATCCGCTCAAGCACCATATCCACGGGCACCGAGTAGACAATGCTGAGCGACGATGGCGGTAAGCTCTTTTTCAGCACCAGCTCACGGAAGCCCGAGGTATAGCCAAACCAGGAGCGCTCCTGCATCCATCGCGGGTCGACTTTCAACCGATTTTCCGGCCCGGCGAGCGAAATCAGAGGGTGGCCGTTTTCATCGAGGATGGTCACGCCCATTGGCAGGCTGCCCGGCGTGAAGAAATTTTCCATGCGGATGGTTTGTTCAATGCCCAGCAACGCCTGCAGGCGATTACCGAGATAAACCGGCGTCAGGGCATAGAAATAGCCGACGCCCATACGGGGCCCCTGGCTTATCCAGAAAATGTTGTTGCCGCGCTCATCCTGCGGTGCATTGCGGTATTTTACAATTCGCTCGTGCAGGCTTTTCAGCGCGTCATCGCGCTCGACAGGCATATCCCGCAGCCCGAAATCCGCCATGCAGAGGTTGTCACTGCCGATAAGGAAAACGCGATTCAGATCGTAGGCGGCAGAGAAGTTGTCTCGCCAGTAGCGCATAAACCACGCCAGCGATTCCAGCGAACCGCGCCAGGTGTTGCCCATCGCTGAGCAATCTGAATCCGGGAACAGCGGCTCAAAGTCCGGCACTTCGGTTTTGTCATTACGCCCACGGATGGCAAGAATGCCGTTTTCCGCCGTCAGGCGGTTTTCGGCAATATACTTCAGCTCCTTCATCACATCCGCGGTGCGCTGAATGTAGCGCTGAGCCTGATCGGAGCTTAAGTTGAACTCCTGCCGGATCTCCGATTCCTTCTGGTGTAAGGCGTTAACGATGTAAAACACCGAGACCAGCGCCACCAGCAGCCAAAGCAAGAGCGCCAGCGCCCGAAACAGATAGCGAGAGACTTTAAGCGTGGTACGAAAGGAGACGAGGTATTTCAAAGGGGCGAGGCTCCGCCGTCGGGGTCAAAAAGAATGTGGTTAAGGTAGCGGTAAACGCGCCTGGTCGCAACGTTCACTTATCTGCATCTGCAAAAGAAAAGGGCCGGAATCCGGCCCTTTTTGCGTCAGGAGACATTACTCGTCAGCGTCATCCGCTGCTTCGTCGTCGGTGTCCGCTTCTGGCGCGATCTCATCATCGCCTTCCGCAACGCTACCGTCGATAGAGTCGAGCTCTTCGTCATCCACAGGCTCTGCAACACGCTGCAGACCCACGACGTTTTCATCTTCCGCTGTACGGATGAGGATAACCCCCTGGGTGTTACGACCCACCACGCTGATCTCGGAAACACGTGTACGCACCAGCGTACCGGCATCGGTGATCATCATGATTTGGTCAGCATCATCTACCTGTACCGCACCGACAACGGAACCGTTGCGCTCGGTCACTTTGATAGAGATAACGCCCTGCGTGCCGCGAGACTTGGTTGGGTATTCCCCTTCCGCCGTACGTTTACCGTAACCATTCTGCGTCACGGTCAGGATTGCACCTTCGCCACGTGGAATAATCAGGGAAACAACGGTGTCTTCACCGGCCAGTTTGATACCGCGAACGCCCGTTGCGGTACGGCCCATCGCGCGCACGGCGTTCTCTTTAAAGCGCACCACTTTACCAGCAGCAGAGAACAGCATGACTTCGTCGGAGCCGGAAGTCAGATCCACACCGATCAGCTCGTCGCCTTCGTTCAGGTTCACGGCAATGATACCGGCAGAACGTGGACGGCTGAATTCGGTCAGCGCGGTTTTCTTCACGGTACCGCTGGCGGTCGCCATAAAGACGTTCACGCCTTCTTCGTATTCACGCACCGGCAGAATAGCGGTGATACGTTCGTTCGCTTCCAGCGGCAGCAGGTTGACGATCGGACGACCACGCGCGCCACGGCTGGCTTCTGGCAGTTGGTAGACCTTCATCCAGTACAGACGACCACGGCTGGAGAAGCAGAGGATCGTGTCATGGGTGTTGGCCACCAGCAGGCGGTCAATGAAGTCTTCTTCTTTAATACGTGCTGCAGATTTACCTTTACCACCACGACGCTGTGCTTCGTAGTCGGTCAGCGGCTGATACTTCACATAGCCCTGGTGAGACAGGGTAACCACCACGTCTTCGCGGTTGATCAGATCTTCAATGTTGATATCAGAGCTGTTTGCCGTGATTTCGGTGCGGCGCTCATCGCCAAACTGATCGCGGACCAGCTCCAGCTCTTCACGGATCACTTCCATCAGGCGCTCTGCGCTGCCCAGGATATGCAGCAGTTCAGCAATCTGCTCCAGCAGTTCTTTGTACTCGTCGAGCAGTTTTTCATGCTCAAGGCCGGTCAGCTTCTGCAGACGCAGATCCAGAATCGCCTGGGCCTGCTGTTCAGTCAGGTAGTACTGACCGTCACGCACGCCGAACTCTGGCTCCAGCCACTCAGGACGCGCAGCATCATCGCCCGCACGTTCCAGCATGGCAGAAACGTTACCCAGCGCCCATGGACGAGCCACTAACGCCGCTTTCGCTTCCGCAGGCGTTGGCGCACGACGAATCAACTCAATAATCGGGTCGATGTTTGCCAGTGCCACAGCCAGCGCTTCAAGGATGTGCGCACGGTCGCGCGCTTTACGCAGTTCGAAGATAGTACGGCGAGTCACCACTTCACGGCGGTGACGCACGAAGGCGCTCAGGATCTCTTTCAGGTTCATGATCTTCGGCTGACCATGGTGCAGCGCAACCATGTTGATACCGAAGGAAACCTGAAGCTGAGTCTGGGAGTACAGGTTGTTCAGGACAACCTCGCCCACCGCGTCGCGTTTGATTTCAATCACAATGCGCATGCCGTCTTTATCAGACTCATCGCGCAGCGCGCTGATACCTTCAACACGTTTTTCTTTTACCAGCTCGGCGATTTTTTCAATCAGACGCGCTTTGTTCACCTGATACGGGATCTCGTGAACAATAATGGTTTCACGGCCGGTTTTGGCATCCACTTCAACTTCGGCGCGGGCACGAATGTAAATCTTGCCGCGACCGGTGCGGTACGCTTCTTCAATACCACGACGACCGTTGATGATCGCCGCCGTCGGGAAGTCCGGACCCGGGATGTGTTCCATCAGCCCTTCAATGCTGATGTCTTCATCGTCGATATAGGCCAGGCATCCGTTGATCACTTCCGTGATGTTGTGCGGCGGAATGTTGGTTGCCATACCGACGGCGATACCGGACGAACCGTTAACGAGCAGGTTCGGGATCTTGGTTGGCATGACATCAGGAATACGTTCAGTGCCGTCGTAGTTATCGACGAAATCAACGGTTTCTTTTTCCAGGTCGGCCATCAGCTCATGAGCGATTTTCGACATACGGATTTCCGTATAACGCATCGCCGCCGCGGAGTCACCGTCGACAGAACCAAAGTTACCCTGACCATCTACCAGCATGTAACGCAAGGAGAATGGCTGCGCCATACGGACGATAGTGTCATACACGGCGGTATCACCATGCGGGTGATATTTACCGATAACGTCACCCACGACACGGGCAGATTTTTTGTAGGCTTTATTCCAGTCATTGCCCAATACGTTCATGGCGTATAGTACGCGACGGTGTACCGGCTTCAGGCCATCGCGGACATCCGGCAGCGCACGGCCAACAATGACCGACATCGCATAGTCCAGATAGGAGCTCTTCAGCTCTTCCTCGATGTTAACCGGTGTAATTTCTCTCGCAAGGTCGCTCATCTAACCGCTATCCCTCTACTGTGTCCCGGATTCAAAGGTCGCAAATTATAACACAGCCGCAGTGATTGAGGTAAACCAATAAGCTTTATTCACCCGCGCGGGCTGATATACTCATTCGTCTTGCTAAATAAGGAGTAAAAGCGTCCATGAATGCCGAAAAATCCCCGGTGGCTCACAACGTTGACCATGAAGAGATTGCCAAATTTGAAGCGGTGGCGTCCCGCTGGTGGGATCTCGAAGGTGAGTTTAAACCTCTGCATCGCATTAACCCTCTGCGTCTGGGCTATATCGCGGAGCGTTCCGGCGGTCTGTTCGGTAAGAACGTGCTCGACGTAGGCTGCGGCGGCGGCATCCTGGCAGAGAGCATGGCGCGCGAAGGGGCTACCGTCACCGGCCTGGACATGGGCTTTGAACCGCTTCAGGTCGCTCGCCTTCATGCCCTGGAATCCGGCGTGCAGGTTGAGTACGTGCAAGAGACGGTAGAAGAGCACGCGGCAAAATATGCCCACCAGTACGACGTGGTGACCTGCATGGAGATGCTGGAACATGTTCCTGACCCGCAATCCGTGGTGAGTGCCTGTGCAAAACTGGTTAAACCGGGCGGGCAGGTATTCTTCTCTACCATCAACCGCAATGGCAAAGCCTGGCTGATGGCCGTCGTCGGCGCTGAATATGTCCTGCGCATGGTGCCGAAAGGTACGCACGACGTGAAGAAATTCATCAAGCCTGCCGAGCTGTTAAGCTGGGTTGACCAAACGTGGCTTAAAGAGCAGCACATGACCGGCCTGCATTACAATCCGTTGACGCATAAATTCAAGCTCGCACCGGGCGTAGATGTTAACTATATGTTGCATACAACCGCCAAAAACGACTAACGTCATCAGAATTTCTTATAAAGATTGCGCGGCATCATGTTGCGCAATTTTGACCTCTCGTTGAAGAAATCAGCACTCGATCAAATTTTGAATTTTTTTTCTTAATTATTGACATGTCGTCCAGGCCTTACGGTACGAGGACTTAGCCTTTTTTACCCTTTCACAACCTCAATTTAACCTCAAAATCAACCCTTGTGCTGAAATGATTCGATACTAGAATACTCACCATATAGCGTATTTCTAATCGCAAAACCCCTATATGTAGTATTTATCCACAGAGTTAGTCACAAGGCGAATCTGTGGATAAGCGGGGGATATTTTTTATTTCACGGACAGGTAAAAACCCACATGAATCAGAGTCTGCTGGTGACAAAGCGCGACGGTACTACCGAGCGTATCAATCTGGACAAAATCCATCGAGTTCTCGACTGGGCAGCAGAAGGACTGAACAACGTATCAATTTCCCAGGTGGAACTGCGCTCCCACATCCAGTTCTACGACGGCATCAAAACGTCTGATATTCACGAAACCATCATTAAAGCGGCGGCAGACCTGATCTCCCGTGACGCACCTGATTATCAGTACCTCGCTGCGCGTCTGGCGATTTTCCACCTGCGTAAAAAAGCCTACGGCCAGTTTGAACCGCCGAAGCTTTTCGATCACGTAGTGAAAATGGTTGAGCTGGGCAAATATGACACGCATCTGCTGGAAGACTATACGGAAGAAGAGTTCGAGCAGATGAACGGGTTTATCGATCACTGGCGCGATATGAACTTCTCCTACGCGGCGGTGAAACAGCTCGAAGGGAAATACCTGGTTCAGAACCGTGTGACGGGCGAAATCTACGAGAGCGCCCAGTTCCTCTACATTCTGGTGGCTGCTTGCCTGTTCTCTAATTACCCGCGTGACACCCGTCTGACCTACGTGAAGCGTTTCTACGATGCGGTGTCAACGTTCAAAATTTCGCTGCCAACGCCAATTATGTCTGGCGTACGTACCCCTACCCGTCAGTTCAGCTCTTGCGTACTGATCGAGTGTGGTGACAGCCTGGATTCCATCAACGCTACCTCCAGCGCAATTGTGAAGTACGTTTCCCAGCGTGCCGGTATCGGCATTAACGCCGGTCGCATCCGCGCGCTGGGTAGCCCAATTCGCGGCGGTGAAGCGTTCCACACCGGCTGTATCCCGTTCTACAAACACTTCCAGACGGCAGTGAAATCCTGCTCTCAGGGCGGCGTGCGCGGTGGTGCAGCCACCCTGTTCTACCCAATGTGGCACTTGGAAGTCGAAAGCCTGCTGGTACTGAAAAACAACCGTGGCGTTGAAGGCAACCGCGTGCGCCACATGGACTACGGCGTACAGCTCAACAAGCTGATGTACACCCGTCTGCTGAAAAGTGAAGAGATCACCCTGTTCAGCCCGTCCGACGTCCCGGGCCTGTACGATGCGTTCTTCGCCGATCAGGATGAGTTCGAACGTCTGTACACCAAATACGAAAAAGACGACAGCATCCGTAAACAGCGCGTCAAAGCTGTCGATCTGTTCTCCCTGATGATGCAGGAACGTGCGTCTACCGGCCGTATCTACATTCAGAACGTTGACCACTGCAACACCCACAGCCCGTTTGATCCGGCTGTTGCGCCAGTGCGCCAGTCTAACCTGTGCCTGGAAATCGCTCTGCCAACCAAACCGCTGAACGATGTGAACGACGAAAACGGTGAAATCGCGCTGTGTACGCTGTCCGCATTCAACCTGGGTGCCATTAAGAGCCTGGATGAGCTGGAAGAGCTGGCCGTGCTGGCGGTTCGCGCACTCGACGCCCTGCTGGATTACCAGGATTACCCAATCCCGGCGGCAAAACGCGGCGCAATGGGTCGTCGTACCCTGGGCATTGGCGTGATCAACTTCGCGTACTGGCTGGCGAAAAACGGCAAGCGCTACTCTGACGGCAGCGCCAACAACCTGACCCACCAGACGTTCGAAGCAATTCAGTACTACCTGATGAAAGCCTCCAACGAGCTGGCAAAAGAGCAAGGTGCGTGCCCGTGGTTTAACGAAACCACTTACGCCAAAGGTATTCTGCCGATCGATACCTACAAAAAAGACCTGGACGGGATCGTTAGCGAGCCGCTGCACCTCGACTGGGAAGGCCTGCGCGAATCCATTAAAACGCACGGCCTGCGTAACTCCACGCTCTCTGCCCTGATGCCGTCCGAGACCTCTTCGCAGATCTCCAACGCCACCAACGGTATTGAGCCACCGCGCGGCCATGTGAGCATCAAAGCGTCGAAAGACGGCGTGCTGCGTCAGGTTGTGCCGGATTACGAAACGCTGGGTAACAACTACGAGCTGCTGTGGGAAATGCCAAACAACGACGGCTACCTGCAGCTGGTGGGTATCATGCAGAAGTTTATCGACCAGTCGATCTCTGCCAATACCAACTATGACCCGACGCGTTTCCCGTCTGGCAAGGTTCCGATGCAACAGCTGCTGAAAGACCTGCTCACCGCCTATAAATTTGGCGTGAAAACCCTGTACTATCACAACACCCGTGATGGTGCGGAAGACGCCCAGGATGACCTGGCACCGTCAATTCAGGACGATGGCTGCGAAAGCGGCGCATGTAAGATCTAATGAAGGGCGGGGATATCCCCGCCTTTATTTCGTAAGACAGGACTCCAATTCATGGCATATACCACCTTTTCACAGACGAAAAACGACCAGCTCAAAGAGCCGATGTTTTTCGGCCAGCCGGTCAACGTGGCACGCTACGATCAGCAAAAATATGACATCTTCGAAAAGCTGATTGAAAAGCAGCTCTCCTTCTTCTGGCGTCCAGAAGAGGTTGACGTTTCCCGCGATCGTATTGATTTCCAGGCCCTGCCGGATCACGAAAAGCATATCTTCCTCAGCAACCTGAAGTACCAGACACTGCTGGACTCCATCCAGGGTCGTAGCCCGAACGTTGCGTTGCTGCCGCTGATCTCCATTCCGGAACTGGAAACCTGGGTTGAAACCTGGGCTTTCTCTGAGACGATCCACTCCCGTTCTTACACCCATATCATCCGCAACATCGTCAACGATCCGGCGGTGGTGTTTGACGATATCGTCACCAACGAGCAGATCCAGAAACGTGCTGAAGGTATCGCGCACTATTACGACGAACTGATCGAGATGACCAGCTACTGGCATCTGCTGGGCGAAGGCACGCACAACGTGAACGGCAAATCCCTGACCGTGAACCTGCGCGCGCTGAAAAAGCAGCTGTACCTGTGCCTGATGAGCGTTAACGCTCTGGAAGCCATCCGCTTCTACGTGAGCTTCGCCTGCTCTTTCGCCTTCGCCGAGCGCAAGCTGATGGAAGGCAATGCCAAAATTATCCGTCTGATTGCCCGTGACGAAGCCCTGCACCTGACCGGGACCCAGCATATGCTGAACCTGTTGCGCAGCGGCACGGACGACCCGGAGATGGCGGAAATCGCCGAAGAGTGCAAGCAAGAGTGCTACGACCTGTTCGTGCTGGCAGCCCAACAGGAGAAAGAGTGGGCAGATTACCTGTTCCGCGACGGTTCCATGATTGGCCTGAACAAAGACATTCTGTGCCAGTACGTTGAGTACATCACCAACATCCGTATGCAGGCTGTGGGTCTCGATCTGCCGTTCCAGACGCGCTCCAACCCGATCCCGTGGATCAACACCTGGCTGGTGTCCGATAACGTGCAGGTTGCCCCGCAGGAAGTGGAGGTGAGTTCTTACCTGGTCGGTCAGATTGACTCTGAAGTAAATACTGACGATCTGAGCGACTTCCAGCTCTGATGACGCGCGTAACGCTTAGCCTTTCTGGCACAGAAGTACTGTGCCAGGAAGAGCACCCTTCTCTGCTGGTGGCGCTTGAAGCCCATCAGGTTGAAGTAGAGTACCAGTGTCGCGCCGGATACTGCGGCTCCTGCCGCTGCCGCCTGGTCGCAGGTCAGGTGGACTGGCTGACTGAACCGCTGGCCTTTATCAACGAAGGGGAAATTTTGCCCTGCTGCTGCCGGGCAAAAGGCGATATCGAAATCGAGATGTAAAAAAGGGCCTTACGGCCCTTTTCTTATTTTAAGAACGTTACTGCTTTATCCGGGAAATCCGTAAACAGTCCGTCAACACCCGCCTGGTTATACAACACATCGTAAAGCTGGTTTACGTCCGTCGCATATTCTGGCAGCTGGTCTGCACGCACCGTATACGGATGCACCTGCATCTTGCTGGCATGCGCCTCTTTTACCATAGCCGTCAGCTTCACATGGCCCGGCGTAGAGCCTTCAGCCACCAGCATATGGTAATCCGGCCCGATACCGTCAGCGTACTGTGCAATCTGTTTCATCGCGCCCGGCTTGAACATCCAGTCGTAGCTGTAATTCACCCACTTCCCGTCTGGCTGTTTTTCCTGGGTTTCATTCCAGTCCGTGTACGCAATCAGCTGCACCAGATTGAGATCCATCCCCATCTTCGGTTCCAGCTCGGTTTTAATACGCTTCAGCTCTGCGGCATCAAAACATTGCAGATAGACCTTGTCCTGCTTGCTGGTGTAGCCGTACTCCTTCAGCACCGCCAGCGTTTTAGCCGCAATGTCTTTCCCTTCCTGATGATGGAACCAGGGGGCTTTGATTTCCGGATAGATACCGATGTTCTTGCCGGTCGAGTGGTTCAGTCCCTGAACAAACTCAATCTCCTCTTCGAAGGTATGAATACGGAAATCGGATTTGCCCATCGGGAAGCGCCCGGGGTAGACCTGCACCTTCTTGCCGTTTTCAATGTCAAAGCCTTCGGTAAATTTCAGCGAACGGATTTCCGCCAGCGTAAAGTCGATGGCGTAGTAGCGTCCGTCTTTACGGGCACGATCCGGTAAGCGCTGCGCTACGTCCGTCACCCGATCGAGGTAGTGGTCATGCAGGACGACCAGATGGTCATCCTTCGTCATCACCAGATCCTGCTCCAGATAATCCGCGCCCTGCGCATAGGCCATCGCTTTAGCCGGAAGCGTATGCTCCGGCAGGTAACCGCTGGCGCCACGGTGGGCGATAACGATCTTATCAGCCGCCAGTGCGGAGCCGGTCATCACCCCGGCCAGCAGCAGGCCAGTTGCTAATTGAGTTAATTTCATCGCAACGCTCCTTATTGACGACGCGCCTGAATTTCAGCGTGATGACGTTTTTCACCGATCATCACCACAATCAGCAGAAGCACCGCCAGTACGCTACCGCCAATCATCACCATAAAGCCGCCATCCCAGCCGAAGAAGTCAACGGTATAGCCCACAATGGCGCTTGCTGCGACCGAGCCGCCCAGATAACCGAACAGACCGGTAAAGCCCGCCGCCGTACCTGCCGCTTTTTTCGGTGCCAGCTCCAGCGCATGCAGACCAATCAGCATCACCGGGCCATAAATCAGGAAGCCAATGACAATCATACAGGCCATATCCACGCCCGGGTTGCCCGGCGGGTTAAGCCAGTAGACAACGGTCGCTATGGTCACCAGCGTCATAAAGAACACGCCTGTCGCACCACGGTTACCACGGAACACTTTGTCCGACATCCAACCGCAAAGCAGCGTGCCTGGGATCCCGGCATATTCATACAGGAAGTAAGCCCAGGAGGATTTATCCAGCGCGAAGTGTTTAACCTCTTTCAGGTAGGTCGGCGACCAGTCGAGAATGCCGTAGCGCAGCAGATAAACGAAGACGTTCGCCACCGCGATGTACCACAGCAGTTTGTTTGGCAGCACGTACTTCATGAAGATCTGTTTCGCCGTCAGCTCTTCTTCATGCTGCTCGTTGTAATCGTCCGGATAGTCATTTTTATACTCTTCGATCGGCGGCAGACCGCAGGACTGCGGCGTGTCTCGCATCAACGCGAAGGCAATAATCGCCACCACGATCGCGCCAAAAGCAGGCATATACAGCGCGGCTTTCCAGTCGTTGAACCAGGCCATCCCCAGCAGGAACAGCAGAGGGGGAATACCGCCACCCACGTTGTGCGCACAATTCCACACCGACACGATGCCGCCACGCTCTTTCTGTGACCACCAGTGCACCATGGTGCGTCCGCACGGCGGCCACCCCATTCCCTGGAACCAGCCGCACAGGAACAGCAGCACAAACATCACCGCAATGCTGGAGGTCGCCCACGGCACAAAGCCCATAAACAGCATTACCGCTGCTGCCAGAATCAGACCGGCAGGCAGGAACACGCGCGGATTCGAGCGATCCGACACCGACCCCATGATGAATTTAGAAAAGCCGTAGGCGATGGAGATCCCCGACAGCGCGAATCCTAAATCACCGCGTGAGAAACCCTGCTCCACCAGGTACGGCATAGCGAGGGCAAAGTTTTTACGTACCAGATAGTACGCCGCGTAACCGAAGAAAATCCCCAGGAAGATTTGCCAACGCAGGCGACGGTATAGCGGATCAATTTCTGCCTCTGGCAGACGCGCCCGATGCGGCGCAGGTTTAAAAATACTGAGCATGACAGCCTCCGTGGCCATAATTGAATGTTTTGGGGTTTATCTGCCCCAAACTCCAGAGAGGCGGCGATGTTAAGAAATCACGGTGATTGTTACTGTGAATCAACGCACAGATTGTTACAGAAATATGACAGAATGCGCAAAAAGACACACGGAATCACGTTTCACTTTCGAATTACGCGCGTTTATGTTCGAAATCAAACAAACCATACTTTTGGTGTGGCTAAATGATAAAAAACGAACATAGAGGGAAGACAATGACACTTCACGATCCTCGCTACAGCGATGTGATAATCATTGGCGGTGGCGCGACCGGCGCAGGGATTGCGCGAGACTGTGCGCTGCGGGGCTTAAGCGTCACGCTTCTGGAGCGGCATGATATTGCGACCGGCGCGACCGGGCGTAATCACGGCCTGCTGCACAGCGGCGCACGGTACGCGGTCACTGACGGGGAATCGGCACGCGAATGTATTGCCGAAAACCAGATCCTCAAGCGTATTGCCCGCCACTGCATTGAGCCAACCAACGGCCTCTTTATTACCCTTCCCGAAGATGACCTCGCCTTTCAACAGACCTTTATAACCGCCTGTCACTCTGCTGGCATTCAGGCCGAGTCACTTGACCCTGCGCTGGCACGCCGGCTGGAACCTTCCGTCAATCCGGCCCTTATTGGAGCTGTGAAGGTTCCCGACGGCACGGTAGATCCTTTCCGCCTGGCCGCCGCCAACATGTTGGACGCCCGCGAGCATGGCGCACGTATCCTCACCGGACATGAAGTGACCGGGCTTATCCGCGAAGGCAGCACCGTGCGTGGGGTGCGAGTGTTCGATACGCAATACAAAGAACACAGAGAGCTGTTTGCCGCCGTGGTGATCAATGCGGCGGGGATCTGGGGGCAGCGGATTGCTGAATATGCTGACCTGTCCATTCGCATGTTCCCGGCCAAAGGCTCGCTGTTAATCCTCGATCACCGTATCAACAACCATGTCATCAACCGCTGCCGCAAGCCTTCTGACGCCGACATTTTGGTTCCTGGAGACACCATTTCACTGATTGGCACCACCTCCACCCACATTGATTACAGTGAGATCGACGACAACCGGGTGACGGCCAAAGAGGTCGAGATCCTGCTTCGTGAAGGCGAGAAGCTGGCGCCCGTGATGGCGCATACCCGGATCCTCCGGGCGTATGCCGGTGTACGTCCGCTGGTGGCCGACGACAACGACCCGAGCGGCCGCAACGTCAGCCGCGGCATTGTGCTGTTCGATCACGCAGAACGCGACGGAATGGACGGTTTTATCACCATCACCGGCGGCAAGCTGATGACCTATCGCCTGATGGCACAGTGGGCAACCGACGCGGTCTGCCGCAAACTGAACAATAGCGAACCCTGCGTAACCGCAGAGCAACCGCTGCCCGGCTCGCGTCAATCGACCGAAAAAACGCTACAAAAGATTATCTCCCTACCCGCCCCCCTGCGCGGTTCGGCCATCTATCGTCACGGAGACCGAACGCCGCAGTGGCTCGGAGAAGGACGGCTTAGCCGCAGCCTGGTGTGCGAGTGCGAAGCCGTTACCGCAGGTGAAGTGCAGTACGCCGTGGAAAATCTGACGGTGAACAACCTGCTCGATTTGCGTCGCCGGACGCGCGTCGGGATGGGCACCTGCCAGGGTGAACTCTGCGCCTGTCGTGCGGCCGGGCTGTTACAGCGTTTTCATGTCACCACCGCAACCCAGTCGCTGGAGCAGCTCAGTGCATTTTTGAACGAGCGCTGGAAGGGCATTCAGCCTGTCGCCTGGGGCGATGCCCTGCGTGAAAGTGAGTTTACCCGCTGGGTTTACCAGGGGCTTTGCGGTCTTGAACAGGAGCAACACGATGAAATTTGATACCGTGATTGTCGGTGGCGGGCTAGCGGGACTGCTCTGCGGCATCGCACTCACGAAGCAGGGACTGCGCTGTGCGATTATCACCCGGGGTCAGAGCGCCCTGCACTTTTCATCCGGCTCGCTGGATCTGCTCGACGCGTCGTGCGGCGAAACGTTGCCGCCTGAACATCCTTATACCCTCATCGGCAGGCAAAATGTTGCGCGTTTCGCCGACGAAGCCGAAGCGCTGCTGGCGGATTGCGGCGCGCGGTTACAGGGCAGCACGCGGAAAAATCATCAACGCGTAACCCCGCTTGGCACCCTGCGTTCTGCCTGGCTTAGCCCGGAAGAAGTGCCCGTTGCGCCTTTTAACACCGACCGCGTGCTGGTGGTGGGGATCAGCGGTTTCCTCGATTTCCAGCCCCATCTGGCGGCGGCGTCGCTCTGCCGTCAGGGAGTAAATGCCCAGACGGCAGAGATTGATCTTCCTGAACTTGACGTTTTACGTGATAACCCAAGCGAGTTTCGTGCGGTAAATATTGCCCGGTTCCTGGACAATGAAGAAAAGTGGCCGCTGCTGTATGACGCGCTCAAACCCCTTTGCGAGGAGCATGATACGCTGTTTATGCCAGCCTGCTTTGGCCTGACGGATAACCGGCTCTGGCGCTGGTTGTCGGATCGTCTGCCCTGCACACTCGGCTTACTGCCTACGCTTCCCCCTTCCGTACCCGGCATTCGCCTGCACAACCAGCTTCAGCGCCAGTTTATTGCCCAGGGCGGCGTGTGGATGGCGGGTGACGAAGTCAAAAAAATCACGCTGACCGACGGTAAAGTGAGTGAAGTCTGGACCCGCAACCACGGCGATATACCTCTTCGCGCGCGTTATACCGTGCTGGCAAGCGGCAGCTTCTTCAGCAATGGGTTGCTGAGCAGCCGCGATGGGATCCGCGAGGCGATCCTCGGGCTGGATGTCAGGCAAACGTCCTCCCGTGCAGACTGGTACCAGAGTGATTTCTTTACCCCACAGCCCTGGCAACAGTTCGGCGTCATTGTCGACGCGCAGTTGCACCCACAACTTTCGGCTACACCGATCGACAATCTCTTTGCCATCGGTTCCCTTCTGGGTGGTTATGACCCTATTGCGCAGGGCTGCGGCGGCGGCGTTTGCGCCATCACCGCGCTCTATGTGGCAGAGCAGATTTGTCAGCGCACGGAGGCTCAACCATGAACGATACTCGCTTTGAAAGCTGCATCAAATGCACGGTTTGCACCACGGTGTGCCCGGTCAGCGGCGTGAACCCGCGCTACCCAGGCCCGAAACAGGCTGGGCCAGACGGTGAACGCCTGCGCCTGAAGGACGGTGCGTTATACGATGAAGCGTTAAAATACTGCATCAACTGCAAACGCTGCGAGGTCGCCTGCCCGTCGGATGTCAAAATCGGCGATATTATCCAGCGTGCCCGCGCGCGGTACAGCACGCAGAAACCGTCGCTGCGGGATGCAATCCTCAGCCATACCGACCTGATGGGCAGCGTTTCAACACCTTTCGCTCCCCTGGTGAATGCCGCGACGTCGCTGAAACCGGTGCGCCAGCTGCTGGATGCCACGCTGAAAATCGACCACCACCGCAGCCTGCCAAAATATTCTCACGGCACCTTCCGCCGCTGGTACAAATCCGTGGCGCCAGAACAGGCACAGTTTGCCGAACAGGTCGCCTTCTTCCACGGTTGTTACGTGAACTACAACCATCCGCAGCTGGGGAAAGATCTGCTGAAGGTACTCAACGCCATGGGGACAGGGGTGCAACTCCTGGGCAAGGAGAAGTGCTGCGGCGTGCCGCTGATTGCCAACGGTTTTGTCGACAAGGCGCGCAGGCAGGCGAAAAGTAACGTGAGCGCGTTGCGCGAGGCGATTGTCGACAGGGGGTTCCCGGTTCTGGCGACCTCATCCACCTGTACTTTCACGCTGCGCGATGAGTATCCGCATCTGCTGGATGTGGATAACACCGGCCTGCGAGAGCATATTGAGCTGGCGACACGCTTCCTGTGGCGCAAGCTGGACGCCGGACAAACCCTGCCGCTGCAGGCATTGCCCTTGAAAGTGGTGTATCACACGCCGTGTCATATGGAAAAAATGGGCTGGTCGCTGTATACGCTTGAGCTGCTGCGGCGCATTCCGGGGCTGTCGTTGACGGTGCTGGATTCACGCTGCTGCGGCATTGCAGGGACCTACGGGTTTAAGCGCGAAAACTACGACACTTCACAGGCTATTGGCGCACCGCTGTTCCGTCAGATTGAAGAGAGCGGTGCGGATCTCGTGGTGACCGACTGCGAAACCTGCAAATGGCAGATAGAGATGTCTACCAGCAAGCGCTGCGAACACCCGATTAGCCTGCTGGCGAAGGCGCTGGGATAAACATTGCCGGGGTCGAGGCCCCGGCAACCGGTTACTCAACGAACAATGAGTCCACTACATTAATCCAGCCGTGCTCGCTGGCGACCTCTTTGCCGTTCAGCCAGCGGCGCAACATATTCAGCGCCATCATGGCACACACTTCCTGACGCACCACCTGGCTATGGCGGTTGATGCTCATTTTCACCCGCAGCGCGTACGTGCCTTCCGGCGTCGCCAGGGCAAAATTAAGCTGTTCATCATCCACGCCACCGACGGCCAGCGCCAGACCGGCAAAATGGTTAACACGACGCTCTGACGCCCATCGCGCGGTCTGCGCCAGCGTCTCCTGCTGGAACGGCACCACTTCACTGGCCAGTAACGGGGCATTGGCTCGCGACAATTGTAGCGCCAGAAGGCCGCCGGTGAACTGTTCGCTTAGCGTGACGCTCAGCTGGCGAGACTGCAAATGTTGTGCAATCTGCGCAGGCAGCCCTTCCGTGCCTTCAAAAATCAGGCTTTCACCCGCCACGCGCTGGACTTCGGGCCACAACGCGAGCATGGCGGCTTTCTCCGTTGCCGGGCCGGTTAGCTTCAGTTCGATAATCGGCATAGAGGAGCGATACCCCATCGACACGCCGGGAGGAAGTTGCAGGTGGTCAAGGCTCTGGGCCAGATCGCTTTCAGAGCGACCAAAGGTAGTCAAGCGCAGGCACAGCGGCGGTTCAGGCAGAGTAAAACGCGCGCGCAAGCGCGGCAGAATTTGCTGCTCGACCATCACTTTAAATTCGGACGGCACGCCTGGCGTAAAGAACATCAGGCAGCGGTTAAGCGTAACGGCGAACCCGCAGGCGGTACCGACCGGGTTATCAACGAGTTCTGCACTCGCGGGAATTTCAGCCTGCTTACGGTTGCTGGGGGCCATAACGCGGCCACGTTCGCAGAAGAAGCGCTCCATCTGCGCCAGCCATTCCTCATGCATTATCAGCCCTTCGCCTTTTGCCGTCGCAGCGGCTAGCGCGCTGAGATCGTCACTGGTGGGACCAAGCCCGCCGTTCACTATCAGCACGTCAGCGTGTTCGCTTCGCTCGCGCAAAATATTTACCAGCGACTCAAGATTGTCACCCACCGTATTGCGGCGCGTTAACGGCAATCCCTGCTCAAAGAATACATCGGCCAGCCAGGCGGCATTGGTGTCAATAATTTGTCCATGCAGCACTTCGTCGCCAGTGGATAACATTTCCACGTTTATCATTGTGTTCTCCCACTTCTATGGTCAAAACACTATAGCGCAATGCCGTTGGGTGGGAAGCGAAACTGGCGCGACGAAACGCCGCGCCGGAGAGATTAGAAGCCTGCGCTGACGCCGACGTACGGGCCATCAGCCAATGCGTTGTCGCGGTTACCGTCTTTACCGGCCAGGTTCAGGTAGCGATAGCCCGCTTCAATGGTAATTGGACGCATGATAGTCCAGCGCGCACCGGCGCTGGCTTCTTCATAGCTGTCGATGCCGCTGGAGAGGGAATCCGGCGAGTAGTAGTACTCACCAAACAGGCCGAAGCTGTCACCAATCTTCCACTGCAGGCCGCCGCCGACGGCCGCTGCGTACCCTTCATCACCGTTGTTCGGGTTGGTGTAAACACCTTTACCGCCAACGGTCGCCAGGAACGGGCCCAGAGGAATGTTCAGACCCAGGCCAAGACTGGCTGCATCACCATCGTCATCGTTATGCGTCCAGCCGCCGGTCATCGCCAGACCGGAAGTCTCCGTGCCGAGACCAAAGCCGAGATGGGTATAGTCCTTACCCGCCTGGCCGCTGAAGGTAACGGCGCTCGCCGCCGCAGATACAAACATCAGGCCTAAGCCCGCTAATGCCACTTTTTTCATTGTCGTGTTCCCGCACAATTTAATTAGAATGTCCCAAAAACCGCGAGATTTTAACCGGAGTCTCACGGGGATCAAGCACTCTGCGTGCGTCAGGCAATTAGTTTGTAACTATTTGATACTCTGGAAACTGCGATTATCCCTTCAGCGAGGCATTCACCCACTGCTGTAATGCGCGGCGCGAGACTTTAATCCCACCGTTTTTAAGCTCTGTGGGTAACATCAGCCAGTGTACGGGTTGCTGAAAACGCGCCAGCTTATCCCTGACCCACTGCGGAAATTGGGTAATATCCGTTCCCGGCTCACACTCCACCACCGCGACAGGACGCTGGCCAAACTCGACATCGTCCAGTGGGACGATAAACGCCTGGCTTACCTGCGGATGCGTGGCGATAACACGCTCTAGCGTTTCCGGCTGGATCCCTTCGCCGCCGCTGAAGAAGAGATTATCCATCCGTCCGAGGATCGTCAGTCGACCGTCATGCATTTCCCCGCGATCGCGGGTGGCAAACCAGCCCTGGGCATTCGTCAGCGGTAACAATACGCCATCGCGCCAGTAGCCCGCCGCCATGCTGCGCGCTTTGATCCAGACCTCCCCCTCGACGATCCGCACGTTTCTACCCGGCAGCGCGCAGCCGACATCCGGCTCGCCGTCTGCCTCTTTCGCACAAACGGTTGATGCAAACTCGGTCAGGCCGTAACCGCAGAAGGTTCGAACGTCCTTCTCGTGCGCCTTTTGCGTCAGCTCAACGGGGATAGCGGCCCCGCCAAGCAAGACGGCCTTCAGCACAAGGGGGCTTTCAGTATTGAGCAAACGCCAGAGCTGGGTTGGCACCAGCGAGGCGTGCGTGCAGCCCGCTAACGCCTGCTCCAGCGGCTGTTTCTCGCGAACGGTGATGCGCGCACCGGCCTGCAGCCAGCGCCATAAAATTCCCTGACCGGAAACATGAAACAGCGGCAGGGAAAGCAGCCAGTCATCATCCTTGCCGTAGGGCATTAGCGCCAGTACGCCCTGCGCGCTGGCAAGATGCGCAGCACAGGTGTGAACCGCCGCTTTCGGTAATCCGGTGGAGCCGGAGGTTAACGTCATGGAGGCAAGCCGTTCTGGCTGCCACTCAACGCCATATTCACCCGGCAGCGGGTGAAGACTCAATGCCGTCAGTCCGTCGTAGTGGCCGTCCAGCACCAGGGCGAAGCGCAGGGTCATTTGCAAAAGCAGGACATCCAGCAGCGGACGCGGGAGCTGCGGGTTAACGGGAAGAATACGTGCACCGCATTGCAGTAGCGCAAGCCACGCCAGCAACGTCTGCGGATGGTTGTGGGCGAGCAGCGCCACGCCGTCTCCCTCCTGCACCCCCTGATGATGAAACCCTGCCGCAAGGCTATCAATGCGCGCGCACAGCTGTTGCCACGTCAGCATTTCGTCGTTCAGGCGCAGAGCGGGTTTGTCAGCATGCTGTGCGCACCAGTGTCGCCACGGCCAGAGGGTGAAACTCATAGCAATGGCTCCATAACCTCAGTGCCGGAGCATGGCAATGTGCTTTCCGGCCACCGGCGGATAAGCTGGGACTGCATCAGATTGAGCGTATCCAGACCAGGAACCGTTTCCGGCGTTAACCAGGCGGCAATACGCGCCAGCTGTGTCAGCCCGAGGCTGGACTCAATGGAGGAGCTGATCACCGCCGTCAGTCCTAAGGCATGCGCCGCGGCAACCTGTTCACGGATCTTCGTCAGGCTGCCGGTCAGCGTGGGTTTTATGACCACTGCCCTGACGCCCGGCTCGGCAACGAAGGCAAAATCAGGTTCACGCAGACTTTCGTCCCAGGCGATGGCAATGCCCGTTTCCCGGCTAAAGGCGCGGGAATCATCACGGGTTTTGCAGGGTTCTTCCAGAAACGCGATACGGTTTCGGTAGGCCGGATTAACGTACTTTGCAAACTGCTGCGCCTTGAGCGGCGTCCAGGCGCGGTTGGCATCCAGACGCAGGTGCAGATCGGGAATGGCTTCCAGCAAGAGATTAGCCACCATGCCGTCGCGCACCGCTTCATAGAGGCCGACCTTGATTTTCGCCACTTTCTCGCCGGGCATGGCGGAAAGCAGCGCGAACAGTTCGTCGGGATCGCCCGTGCAGAGCGGTGCAGCGCGGTAATTAGCCGCATCCGGCAGGCTGCCGTCAAGTTCCGCCAGCGCGCAGCTAATGCCGAAGGCCACGGAAGGCATCTGCGGCATTATCGGTTCCACTCCCTTACGCCATTCCTCTGCCCAGGCGATCAGGGCAGATTGCGCGTCATCCAACGACTCCAGGCTAAAGCCCGGCAGGGGCGAAATCTCGCCCCAACCTGTTTGTTCACCCTGCTGCAGATGCACAAAGAGACCGTCACGGGTTTTTAACCGCCGTTCACGCAGCACCACGCCCGCGTCCATGGGTACCTGCCAGCGGTAAACCTGCGCGCGACGCATTACGGGTTCCGTTTGTATTTGCTGAAGTCTGGCTGGCGTTTTTCGTTAAACGCGTTGCGCCCTTCCTGACCTTCTTCGGTCATATAGAACAGCATGGTGGCGTTCCCCGCCAGCTCCTGCAGACCCGCCTGACCGTCGCAGTCGGCGTTCAGGGCGGCTTTCAGGCAGCGCAGAGCCATTGGGCTGTTTTGCAGCATTTCGCGACACCAGCGCACGGTCTCTTTTTCGAGATCGGCAACAGGCACAACGGTGTTCACCAGGCCCATATCCAGCGCTTCCTGAGCATTGTACTGGCGGCACAGGAACCAGATTTCGCGGGCTTTTTTCTGCCCAACAATGCGTGCCATGTAGGACGCGCCCCAGCCGCCGTCGAAGGAACCCACTTTCGGGCCGGTCTGGCCGAAGATGGCATTCTCTGCGGCAATGGTCAGGTCACACATCATGTGCAGCACATGGCCGCCGCCGATGGAGAAACCGGCCACCATCGCCACTACCGGTTTTGGGCAGGTGCGGATTTGACGCTGGAAATCGAGCACGTTCAGGTGATGGGTACCGGCATCATCCTGGTATCCGCCGTAGTCGCCGCGCACTTTTTGATCGCCGCCCGAACAGAACGCTTTGTCACCTTCGCCCGTCAGGACGATCACGCCGATATTGTCGTCATAGCGCGCATCGGCCAGCGCCTGAATCATCTCTTTCACGGTCAGCGGGCGGAATGCGTTGCGTACCTGTGGACGGTTGATGGTGATTTTGGCAATGCCGTCAGCGGATTTGTGGTAGCGAATGTCGGTGTAGCCTTCGGAGCAGTCTTGCCATTCAACCGGTGCGTAGAGCATGTGTTCATCAGGATAGATCATAGAGAGTCCTTTATTCGAAGACGCAGTATCTGAGCCAGACTCGCGGCAACCGCCTCGGGATTCTCCCGGTGGGCGTTGTGTCCGGCGTGAGGAATAACATGGCGCTCCGCGTTCAGTTCAGCAGCAATGGCCGCAAACTTCGCATCACGCTCGCCATAGAGATAGTAAAAAGGAAAATCACGCGCGCTAAGCGCTGCCCGTAAATCTGGCTGTACGGCCAGCGACGTGGCCTCCAGCATCCGCGCCAGAGCCGTGCCGTTGCTCTGGCTACGCAGGCTAATCAGCGCCCTGCGCTGTTCGTCAGTCAGAGAAGCAAACACCGGCTGTTGGTACCAGTCAGCGAAGACGTTATTCAGAGGTTCAGTACGAAAACGGGTCGCCCAGAGACGATCGGATGCAGAACGCACTTCGCGCGAGGCGGCATCCTGCAGGCCCGGGTGTCCGCCCTCTACGACCACGCCACACGCCTCATTCGGCTGCTGGCAGGCGTGATACATCGCAATGCGGCCGCCGAGGGAGTACCCCACCAACCAGTAGCTAAGTATGTTGTAACTAAGCAAGGTTCGGGACAACACCTCACTGACCTCTGAAAATCCAGAGACGGTCACTCCGGCAGACCCACCGTGTCCCGGCAGATCAAGGTACAACCGGGGATACGCGCTAAAAGATTCGCCGACAGTCTGCCACTCGCGGCGGTCGCCGGAAAAACCGTGCAAAAATACCAGCCAGGGATAGCCCGGCTTTCCGGCCTGCTGCACGCCGGCGAGGATCACAGGTGGCTCACCTGTGCCAGCAGGTGTTGCAGCGTTGAAGCACCGTCAGCATCGTTCACCACCAGCTCAATCAGCGTTGTGCCCGGCTGCCGCCAGGCCTTGCCCAACGCGGCGTTGAGATCTTCCCAGCTTTCCGGACGGTGGTACTTCAGGTTGAACATCGCCGCAGCGTGCTCAAACTGCACGTTTTGAGGCATCAGGTAGAAGCGCTCGCGTTCGCTTTGCGGCGTCGGCAGCAGAGAGAAAATCTGTCCGCCGTTGTTGTTAACCACAATCAGCACAAAGGGGGCTGACACCTGGCGCAGCAGCGCCAGCGCATTGAGGTCATACAGCGCGGAGAGATCGCCCACAATGGCCAACGTCGATTTCGCGCTGGCGCGCTGCACGCCCGCCGCGGTGGAAATCAGCCCGTCGATGCCGCTGGCGCCGCGGTTGCTGTAAACCGGGTACCCCGCAGGCAGCTTCGAGAACGCATCAATCAAGCGCACCACCAGGCTGTTGCCCACAAACAGCTGCCCCTGCTCTGGCAGATACTGACGAATACGGTGTGCCAGCTCGGCTTCACCGAAGCCTTCGCACTGCGCTTTGGTCAACTCCCACGCCTGACGCGAGAGTTCAGGTACCGCCACCGCCCAGGGTTTACGTTTTTCGGCGGGATGCAGTTCCAGCCAGGCATCAATTGCACTTACCAGACGGCGTCCACGATGGTGAGCCGGATCGAGCCGTCCCTCCAGCGGGTCTACCAGCCAGTACTCTTCGGGTGAGCAGGTTGCCTGCCACTGCAACAGGCGTTTGCCGGTGAGGCTGGCGCCAATCTGAATCACAATTTGCGCCTGCGCCAGCTCGGTAACGGCCTTCGCGTTGCCAAGCCAAAGGTCGGCGCACGGCAGCGGCTGGCCGGTCTGGGAAAGCACGTCACCAATCAACGGCCAGCCCAGCGTTTGCGCCCACTCTGCAACCTGTTTGCCTTCAGCGGCGCTCATGCGCCCGGCAATGACCACGCCGCGCTTTTGCCGCCAGAAGAACCAGTCGCGTTGTTTCTCGCTGGAAAGGTGCGGCTGTTCGCGCAGCCAGGGCTTTTCGCTTTCCCACCAGTCGCCAAGCTGCTGCTGCCAGGATAAACCTGTGTCGTCCATCTCACCGTACAGGGGTTCAGCAAACGGACAGTTGATATGCAATGCGCCGCTGTGCAGCGTTCCCATCGCGTGATCGAGCGTCGAGACCAGCCAGCTTGCCGGAATATCCTGGGTGGGACGAGGTAATGACACCGTCTGCGAAGGGTGCGAAGCAAAGAGCCCCGGCTGACGAATGGCCTGGTTGGCCCCGCAGTCGATAAGCTCCGGAGGACGATCGGCCGTCAGCAGGATCAGCTTTTCACCGGTGAGTCCGGCTTCAATAAGGGCGGGATAGAGGTTCGCCACCGCAGTACCGGAGGTCACAATAACCGCCACAGGCTCTTTGCTGACTTTCGCCAGCCCTAATGCCAGGTGGCCCAGACCCCGCTCATCAAAATGGGTGTGATGAATAAATGCCCGGTTTTCAGCCGCCGCCAACGTCAGCGGCGTGGAGCGAGAGCCCGGTGCAATACACACGTGCCTGACGCCATGGCGCGTCAGGGCTTCAAGGATCACCGTCGCCCAGCGTCGGTTAAAAGAACTTACTGACATGAGATTGTCCGGTATCAATAATGCGACACAGTATAAATAATAGAAAAGTTTGGAATTTTGATATGAATCGGGATTGCACGAATCAGTATTAATCCCTTAGGAGCAGAGAACGCAGCCCTGCCGCTTTATTTTCTATCTCCATCCACTCCTGCTCCGGGTCAGAGCCACTGACAATCCCGGCGCCGGCATAAAGCCGCAGCGCGCCATCGTGGATGCGCGCAGAGCGTAATGCCACGCAGAACTCACTTTGTTCCAGCGATAAGTATCCGGCAGAACCGGCGTACCATTCGCGGTCGAAGGGTTCTTCGGCGTGGATAAAGAGACGTGCCGCCTGACGCGGAAGTCCGGCGACGGCCGCCGTCGGCTGCAGCGCGTGCAGGCACTGCTCATCGTCCGCATGTTTAAGTTCAGTCCAGATGCATCGCCGTAAATGCTGCACCTTGCGCAGACGCATGACCTGCGCGGGCAGCACCTCCAGCGACTGGGTATGATGTTGAAGCCGTTGACAAATATCCTGCACCACCAGCATATTTTCGCGTTGATTTTTGTCGTCGTTCATCAGCCAGTCGCCAAGACGTTGGGCCTGTTTATCATCAGCATGGTTGGCGACCGTTCCCGCCAGCGCTTCAGTGCGCAGGCGTTTTCCACGTCGACGCCACAGGCGCTCTGGCGTGGAACCCAGAAACGCGTTGCTGACATCAAAGACCATGCAGAAATGATAGCAGTTTAAATTCAGCGCACGGCTGGCGGCCATCAGGGCAACGGCGTGAACCGGCTGATTAAACTGCAGGTCGGTTGCCCTGGCGAGCACGACCTTTTCAAAATCACCGCGCGCGATGGTGTCCGTTGCCTTACGGATCAGCGCTGACCACTCTGCTTTCTGCGGATGATGCGTTTCTTGCACAAGCTGTCCCGATAGCGGGCGAATGGGGTTGGCATCCTGAAGCTGATCTATAAAATCCAGGGCGTGCCGGGCATCATCCTGCAACGAAGTTTCACTCCACAGCTGCAGGCGCAGAGTGGCTTCTCCGGAGGAACGCCGCCACAGCAGGCGCGGTAAAAACAGCCGCGCCTGTTCAGGATTAAAGGCGTTAAGGCCGCAGATGCGGGTGTCGCTCGCCGCGCGGTGGGTATGCAAAAAATGTGACGCGCAGGCCAGCGAATCAAACTGGAGCACGCTACCGAGGGCGGCGAGCTCTTCATCGCCGTTACGCTGCTGCCAGTAAAACTGAGGATAACGTTGTTGAGCGCCCAGCCAGGCGAGAGGATCAAACGCATCGTTTAACGGGAAGGCGACGTCGAAGTGACGTAAGCCAGGTGTCGTGGGTAACGCCTGCGCAAGCTGGCCGCGCAGGCGTTCAAGCGCGAGGAATATCGAGTGCACGCAAACCTCTCCCTGTTAAAAACCTCGCATTATACGGGGTACTGACAATAAAAAGCAGTACCCACGTATAGGGAGTGGTTAACCGTTTAATACACTGTTAACGACGAGCCAAAAGCAGCCCCATGACCAGCCCTACAGCCGCACCTACACCAATCCCTTGCCAGGGTTTTTCGTGTACATAATCGTCGGCGCGGTAAACGGCCTTTTTGGCGCGGTAGTAGTAATTGTCAGACGCATTGCTGACGCGGTTTTTGACTTCATGCAGCGCCTCTTCAGCGCGTGCTTTCAGCTCAATATACTTCTGATCGGCAGGGTCGCCCGATGAACGTAACACCTCTTCCAGCGTTTCACTCAGTAAAGCCAGGTCGTCATCGATACGGGTATCCCAGGATTGAAATGACATATTTTTCTCCATGTTAGTACACCAGTCCGCTAACTATAGCCAACGCCGTGCCATTACGCCTGTTTCGCTTCCCGCGCCATCCCGACGTGCGGAATGCCGTCTTCGTCGTAAACGTCCGTCACTGGCGAGAAACCAAAATGGGCGTAGAAGGACTGCAGGTGAGCCTGCGCCCCCAGATATAACGCCTTGTCTGGCCACTGTTTTTCACATGCATCCAGCGTTTGTTCCATAAGCTGATAGCCCAGCTTTTCACCTCGCGCCTTGCCGCTGATAATGACCCGGCCAATGACAACGGGCTCAAAATCGTCCTCGCTTTTCAGAATCCTCGCATACGCGACGAGTTCGTTATCCCGCCAGCCGAGGATATGGCGGTTTTCCCCCACCAGGTCATCGCCGTCGATGTCCTGATAGGGGCAGGTTTGTTCAACAACAAACACTTCGCAACGCAGTTTAAGCAGCGCATAAAGCGCGTTCACGTTGAGTTCACTATGGTGTAAATCTTGCCACTGGATCATGTCAGTCTCCTTCCTGGGGTTCATCACGTTATACTAAACCCCTCCCATTCGGCAAAGGGCTGATTGCGTTATGGAACTGATTTTTCTGGGGACGTCTGCTGGCGTGCCAACCCGCTCACGAAACGTGACCGCGATCCTGCTGGATTTGCAGCATCCTACCCGCGGCGGACTTTGGCTGTTTGACTGCGGTGAAGGCACACAGCATCAGTTGCTGCGCACGGTTTACCATCCGGGTAAGTTAGACAAAATTTTTATTACCCACCTGCATGGTGACCATCTGTTTGGCCTGCCAGGCCTGCTGTGTAGTCGCTCAATGGCCGGCAATGTCGCACCGCTCACAATTTACGGGCCTGCGGGGATTGCAGAATTTGTTGAAACCACGCTTCGCCTGAGCGGGTCGTGGACCGACTACCCGCTTGACGTCGTGGAGATCGCCGGCGGATTTGTCTTCGATGACGGTGTGTATAAGGTCACTGCCGAGGCGCTTAATCATCCCGTTGAGTGCTACGGATACCGTATTGAAGAGCACGATAAACCCGGCGCGCTTGACGCTGCAGCGCTCAAAGCCGCCGGTGTAACACCAGGACCGGTGTTCCAACGTCTGAAACGGGGCGAAACTGTGATCCTGGAAGACGGTCGCGAGATTAACGGGCGGGATTACCTTGCACCACCCCAGCCGGGTAAGAAGCTGGCGATTTTTGGCGACACCGCGCCCTGCTCCGCTGCACTTCTGCTTGCTCAGGGGGTGGATGTGATGGTGCATGAGGCCACGCTGGAAACAGCGATGGAAGAGAAGGCCAACAGCCGGGGTCACAGCTCTACGCGCCAGGCCGCGCAGCTCGCACGTGATGCAGGCGTCGGGAAACTGATTGTCACGCATGTCAGTTCACGCTACGACACGGATGGCTGCACTGCGCTGCTGGCAGAGTGCCGGGAGATCTTCTCAGACTGTGAGCTGGCAGAAGATTTCGCATCGGTCAGCGTTTAGCCCTTCATTTTTCCCTCAGGATGCCGATAACGATTAAAAGGTCAGCATTTCTCTTGAGGGTAAAATGGATAATTTCCAGAAAGATATTGATGACAGGGCGAATCTCACCCTGTCGAACCGTTTTGAACTGTTGCTGTTCCGCCTTGGCACCTCTTTGAACGAAAACAAATCCGAGCTGTTTGGCATTAACGTCTTCAAGCTGCGTGAAATCGTGCCGATGCCGGAGTTCACGAAACCCGCGGGGATGAAGTCACCGCTGATGGGAATGGTGAACATTCGCGACCAGGTGATCCCGGTGATTGATTTGGCTGCCGTGGCGGGATGCAAGCCGACGACCGGGCTGAACATTCTGTTGATCACGGAATATGCCCGTAGCGTTCAGGCATTTGCGGTGGAGTCGGTTGAGAACATCATGCGTCTTGACTGGAAGCAAGTACACGCCGCAGAAACCGCCGTCAGCGGGCGCTATATCACCAGCATTGCCTGTCTGGACGAGAAGACCGATACCAACGATCTGGCTATGGTACTGGACGTTGAGCAGATCCTGTATGACATTACCCCGGCCAATCACGACCTGCACACCACCAACCTGAAGACCACCAAATTCAACATCAAGCCAGGTTCCGTTGCAATTGTTGCGGAAGATTCCAAAGTGGCGCGCTCGATGCTGGAGAAAGGCCTGCAGGCGATGGAGATCCCGGCACAGCTGCATATCACCGGTAAAGATGCGTGGGAGAAAATTGGCGTGCTGGCGGCGCAGGCGCAGGCGGAAGGGGTGCCGATCACCGATAAAATCGCCCTGGTACTGACCGACCTCGAAATGCCGGAGATGGATGGCTTTACGCTGACGCGCAAAATCAAAACCGATCCGTTCCTGAAGGATATTCCGGTGGTGATCCACTCGTCCCTGTCCGGGAACGCTAACGAAGATCATATTCGTAAGGTGAAGGCCGATGGCTACGTGGCCAAATTTGAGCTGAACGAGCTGTCGTCAGTCATTGAAGAAGTGCTTGATCGTTCAATGAAGAAGATTGATGGGCCGCTGATTAGCCGTAAGCAGCTGGCTTAAATTTGTGCGGGCTGGTGCCCTCACCCCATCCCTCTCCCACAGGGAGAGGGCGCAAAAAAAAACCCGCCGCGGCGGGTTTTTTGTTTTACCTTGCTTACATCAGCGGCATCGCGTGTTGCACGATGGTGATAAGCGGCTGCGGATAGATACCGAAGATCAGCACCAGCAGCGCGGAGATCAGCACCACGATACCACCGGCGCTGTACTGCCAGTTGGTTGGCGCATCGCGGTTAAGCTGCTGAGGTGCAGTCAGGTACAAGCTCACGGCAACGCGCAGGTAGTAGTACAGACCAATCGCGGAACCAATCACCACACCTGCAGTCAGCCACCACAGACCCGCCTGCACACCGACCGCCAGCACGTAGAACTTACCGATAAAGCCCAGCGTCATCGGAATACCCGCCAGAGACAGCATCATTACCGTCATGACGGCAGACAGAATCGGACGGTGCCAGAACAGACCACGGTAGGAGTACAGTGAATCTGCGTCCGGGCCACGGTATGGGCTGGACATCAGGCTCACGACGCCGAACGCGCCGAGGCTGCTGAACAGGTAACCGGCCAGATACACGCCTACGGTTTCCATCGACATCTCACCGCTTTGCAGCGCAATCAGTGCCACCAGCAGGTAGCCCAGATGGGAGATAGACGAGTAGCCCAGCAGACGTTTGATGTTGGTCTGGCTCAGTGCCATCAGGTTACCGAAGATGATGGAGACGAACGCGATAATGCCCAGCACCACGCGAACCGCTTCACTGTCACCCACCGGTGCGTACAGGAACAGGCGCATAACCACACCGAAAATAGCGATTTTACTCGCCGTCGCCAGGAAGGTTGACACCGGAGCCGGAGCACCCTGGTAAACGTCTGGCGTCCACAGGTGGAACGGAACCAGAGACAGTTTGAAGCCGAGGCCAACAATCATCATGCCCAGCCCTGCCAGCAGCAGCGGCTCGTGCAGCATGCCGTCACCCAGGCTCTTACCGATTGCCAGGAAGGAGAGGTTACCCGTCTGTGCGTACAGCAGCGCAATACCGAACAGCAGGAACGATGACGCAGCCGCAGACAGAATGGTGTACTTAATAGCGGCTTCCAGAGAGCGTTTCTGGCGGAAGGCGTAGCCAATCAGGCCGAACAGCGGCAGAGAGATCAACTCGATACCGAGGAACAGTGCAGCCAGATGGTTCGCATTCGCCAACAGAATGCCGCCCAGTGCGGCAATCAGTACCAGCAGGTAAAACTCTTCTTTGTTGTCGTTGTAGCCCTCAAGCCACGGGTACGCAAAGGTACAGGTCGCCAGGCTCGCCAGCAGAACCAGACCGGTGTACAGCATGGCATAGCCGTCAACGCGCATCATCGGCGTGACGTCCATTGCGCCCGCCTGGCCAACAAACCAGAGGGAAACCAACGCAGCGTTCAGACCCAGAACGGACAGTGTCGCATTCAGGAAGTGATTGCGTCGCCACGCAATGGAGAGCATCACAACCACCACCGTCAATCCGACGATCAGCAGCGGTAGCAGCGCGATCAGTTGTTGTGGAGTTATTGTCATGGCGAATTACGGCCTTGTAGTAGAAGCAGAATTAACAAACCACTGCTGGATATTGCCCATCGCGGAATGCGAGGTATCCAGAATCGGCTGCGGATAGAGTCCCAGCAGCACCAGCAGTACGACCAGCAGCAGGATGATGAACAGCTCACGCAGCGACATCCCCGGCAGTTCTTGTGCAGCAATTTCGCTCTTCGCTTTACCGAAATAAGCGCGGTGCAGCATCGCCAGCGAGTAAACGGAAGCGAACACCAGACCGAAGGTAGAGATCACGGTAATGACCGGAACCACCTTGAAGCTGCCGAACAGAATCATAAATTCGCCGACAAAGTTCCCGGTGCCAGGCATACCCAGCGTACATACCGCGAAGAACATTGACAGTGCTGGCAGCCATTTCATTTTGCCCCACAGACCGCCCATCATGCGCATGTCACGGGTGTGCAGACGTTCGTACAGCTGGCCACACAAGATGAAGAGACCGGCTGCGGACAGGCCGTGTGCAATCATCTGGATAACCGCACCCTGGTACGCCAGCTGGCTGCCGGTGTAGATGGCAATCAGTACGAACCCCATGTGGGAAACAGAGGTGTAGGCAATCAGACGTTTGATGTCGTACTGCGTAAACGCCATCCAGGCACCGTAGAAGATACCAATCACGCCCAGCCACATGGCAATCGGTGCGAATTCTGCAGAGGCATTCGGGAACAACGGCAGTGCGAAGCGCAGCAGGCCGTAGGCAGCCGTTTTCAGCAAGATACCGGCCAGGTCAACGGAACCCGCCGTTGGTGCCTGGGAGTGTGCGTCTGGCAGCCAGCCGTGCAGCGGAACCACCGGCATTTTCACCGCAAACGCGATGAAGAAGCCCAGCATCAGCAGGTATTCAACGCCGTGAGACATTGGGGTCTTCAGCAGATCCTGATAGTTGAAGGTCCAGACACCGGTCGCGTTGTAATGCACGAACACCAGCGCCAGGATCGCAATCAACATCACCAGACCACTCGCCTGGGTATAGATGAAGAATTTGGTTGCCGCCGTGATACGCGTTTTACCGTCGGACGCCTTATGGCCCCACAGCGCGATCAGGAAGTACATCGGCACCAGCATCATTTCCCAGAAGAAGAAGAACAGGAACATGTCGATAGCAAGGAACACGCCGATGACGCCGCCCAGGATCCACATCAGGTTCAGGTGGAAGAAGCCCTGGTATTTTTCGATTTCTCGCCAGGAACACAGTACCGCCAGAACGCCGAGCAGACCGGTAAGCACCACCATCAGCAGCGACAGACCGTCAATGGCCAGGTGGATCGTAATGCCGAAACGCGGGATCCACGGCAGGATGAACTCAGACTGCCACTGCGGAATGCCCGCAGACTGCGTCAGAGAATAGCCACCCTGCAACCACAGTTGCAGACCAAGCGCGAGCGTCAATCCCATGGTGATCAGCGCGATCCAGCGCGGCATCTTCACGCCAAAGCGTTCAGTCTGCCAGCACAGGAAGCCGCCGATGAAGGGAATTAATATTAGCCAGGGTAGTAACATGGCGATTTACATTCCTTTTTAAGGCCCCCAGCAGGGGCCTGATTTTCAACGAATTCGAATAAAATTCACTTAACGATCAACGCAACACCATCAGCAGCGCCAGTACGACAACCGCACCGATGCTCATTGACGCCACATACCAGCGCAAGTAACCATTCTCACTGAACAACAGGCCTTTACCTGCGAAGCGAGAGAGGATCGCCGGGATGTTCATCATGCTGTTCATTGGATCGCGTTTCAGCAGCCACGCAATGCCCAGGAACGGCTTAACGAAGATCATGTCATACAGCCAGTCGAAGCCCCACGCGTTGTACCACCAGGTGCCCAGCAGACGGCCTGGCGCACTGTTGGCAACGGCAGTTACCAGCGTACGTTTGCCCAGCCACAGCCATGCAGCAATCAGGATGCCCGCGATAGCGACCACACCAGAGGTGATTTCAAGCGTCAGAACGCGACCGTGCTCAAGCTCGGTTGTCGCCGGCAGTACGCCCTGCAGCGGTGGCACAATCAGCGCACCAACGAAGGTGGACAGTACCAGCAGCACAATCAGCGGCAGGTGGTGGGTAATCCCCTTCCCTGCGTGAGCGTGAATTTGTTCTTTACCGTGGAATACGATGAAAATCATACGGAAGGTGTACAGAGAGGTCATGAACGCACCGACCAGACCCGCAACCATCAGATTGATATGACCATTTGCCATGGCACCCGCAAGGATTTCGTCCTTACTGAAGAAGCCCGCGGTAATCAGCGGCAGTGCCGCCAGCGCCGCGCCGCCTACCAGGAAGCAGACATACACCAGCGGAATGGACTTACGCAGTCCGCCCATTTTGAAGATGTTCTGCTCGTGGTGGCAGGCCAGGATTACGGAACCGGATGAGAGGAACAGCAGCGCTTTAAAGAACGCGTGCGTCATCAGGTGGAAAATTGCCGCATCCCATGCCTGAACGCCCAGTGCCAGGAACATGTAACCAATCTGGCTCATGGTGGAGTACGCGAGAACGCGTTTGATGTCGGTCTGAACCAGCGCGGCAAAGCCTGCCAGCACCAGCGTAACCGCACCAACGATACCCACCAGATGCAGAATTTCCGGCGTCATCAGGAACAGGCCGTGGGTACGCGCAATCAGGTAAACACCTGCGGTCACCATGGTTGCGGCGTGGATCAGCGCGGAGACAGGAGTTGGACCCGCCATCGCATCTGCCAGCCATGTCTGCAACGGCAGCTGTGCGGATTTACCCACAGCACCACCCAGCAGCATCAGCGTTGCCCACATCAGCATGTTGTTGCCTGCTTCGAAGTGCGCCGGCGCCAGTTCCACCATTTCGCGGAAGTTCAGCGTGCCCAGTTCGTTGTAGAGAATGAACAGCGCGAAAGCGAGGAACACGTCACCCACACGGGTCACGACGAACGCTTTCATGGCCGCTGCGCCATTCTTCGGATCGGTGTAGTAGAAACCGATCAGCAGGTAAGAACACAGACCTACGCCTTCCCAGCCCAGATACATCAGCATCAGGTTATCGGCCAGCACCAGTATTACCATGCTCGCGATAAACAGGTTGGTGTAGGCGAAGAAGCGGGAGTAACCCTCTTCACCGCGCATATACCAGGACGCGAACATGTGGATCAGGAAGCCCACGCCGGTCACCACGGAGAGCATGGTCAGAGACAGACCATCCAGTACCAGGTTGAAGCCGATGTTGAAATCGCCGACCGACATCCAGTTCCACAGCGGTACGCTGAAGGGCTGACGTCCATTGTTAAAGAAGTCGATACCCGCATACGCCGTCACCAGCGCAGCCAGACCGATAGAGCCAATGCCAACGGTTGCAGACAGATTCTCAGACCAGCGGCCACGAGAAAACGCCAGCAGCACGAAGCCAATCAGCGGAAAAATAATGGTTAAGGCAAGCATGTTCATCCACGCAACTCACTTACTGAATCGATGTTCAGGTTCTGGCGGCGACGATGGAGCTGCAGCAACAGCGCCAGGCCAATACTCGCTTCCGCAGCCGCGAGGCTGATGGCGAGAATGTACATCACCTGACCGTCGGCCTGGCCCCAGTAGCTACCGGCGACCACAAAGGCCAGCGCGGCAGCGTTAATCATGATTTCCAGACCGATCAGCATAAACAGCAGATTGCGGCGGATAACCAGACCGGTTAAACCCAGAACGAACAAAATCGCAGCGAGGATCAGTCCATGTGTTAAGGGGATCATGCGCGCTCCTCCGTTTTTCTTTTCGCGCGGTCATCGGTGCGGTTGCTCAGCACCTCACCCATACGCTCTTCGCGGCCCACGTGGAAGGCAACAACCAGACCCGCCAGCAGCAGCATGGAGGCCAGTTCAACCGCCAGAACATATGGCCCAAACAGCGCAATACCTACCGCTTTAGCGCTGATTGGCGTGCCGTCGATGCCCTGATCGTTCACGCCCAGAATGGCGTACACAATCACCACCAGCATGATGGCCGACAAAATTGCCGGGCCAATCCACACCTGCGGTTTTAACCACTGACGTTCCTGCTCAATTTCAGATCCGCCCAGGTTAAGCATCATCACCACGAAGACGAACAGCACCATGATGGCCCCAGCGTAGACGATGATTTCCAGCGCACCGGCAAAGTGTGCGCCCAGCGCAAAGAACACCCCGGAAATAGCCAGCAGCGAAATGATTAAATACAGCAGCGCATGCACCGGGTTGGTGTGCGTAATCACTCGCAGCGTAGCCAGGATGGCGATAAGGCCACAGATATAAAAAGCGAATTCCATTGCCCTCTCCTTACGGTAACAGGCTCTTGACGTCGATAGGCTTAGCTTCGTTCTCTGCTTCGCCCTTATCTTTGCCGTCGATTGCCATACCCGCCATCCGGTAGAAGTTATATTCCGGGTATTTGCCCGGACCGGAAATCAGCAGATCCTCTTTCTCGTACACCAGATCCTGACGCTTGTACTCACCCAGCTCGAAGTCTGGAGTCAGCTGAATCGCCGTGGTTGGGCACGCTTCTTCACACAGACCGCAGAAGATGCAGCGTGAGAAGTTGATGCGGAAGAACTCAGGGTACCAGCGGCCGTCTACCGTCTCTGCTTTCTGCAGAGAGATACAGCCTACCGGACACGCTACCGCACACAGGTTACAGGCAACGCAGCGCTCGGAACCGTCCGGGTCGCGCGTCAGCACGATACGGCCACGGTAGCGCGGCGGCAGATATACCGGCTCTTCCGGGTACATCCGGGTTTCGCGTTTGGCAAACGCGTGCAGGCCGATCATCCAGATACTGCGTACCTGGGTACCGAAGCCTACCAGTAATTCTTTTAAGGTCATGGTCTATAGCCCCTTATGGCTGCTGCCAGAGAATGACAGCCGCCGTTACCAACAAGTTGACGAGCGTCAGCGGCAGGCACACTTTCCAGCCGAAGGACATTACCTGGTCATAACGCGGACGCGGTAACGCTGCGCGAATCAAAATGAACATCATCATGAAGAACGCGGTTTTCAGCGCGAACCAGATGAACGGCGGTAAGAACGGGCCATGCCAGCCACCGAAGAACAGCGTTACCATCAACGCGGAAATGGTGACGATACCGATGTACTCGCCCACGAAGAACAGACCGAATTTCATACCGGAATATTCAATGTGGTAACCGTCGGCCAGTTCCTGTTCGGCTTCTGGCTGGTCAAACGGGTGACGGTGACACACCGCCACGCCCGCGATAGCAAAGGTAACAAAACCAAAGAACTGCGGGATAACGTTCCAGATATCGGCCTGGTTGTTGACGATGTCGGTCATGTTGAATGAACCGGCCTGCGCCACCACGCCCATCAGGGAAAGACCCAGGAACACTTCGTAGCTCAGCGTCTGCGCAGAAGCACGCATCGCACCCAGCAGGGAGTATTTGTTGTTACTGGACCATCCTGCGAACAGTACCGCGTAAACCGCGAGGCCTGCCATCATCAGGAAGAACAAAATGCCGATGTTCAGGTCAGCCACAACCCAGGTCGGGCTGACAGGAACGATAGCAAACGCCAGCAGCAGCGAGGTAAAGGCGATCATCGGTGCCAGAGTAAAGATCACGCGGTCCGAGAAGCGCGGGATCCAGTCCTCTTTAAAGAACATCTTGATCATGTCCGCGACCAGCTGGAGTGAACCACCCCAGCCCACGCGGTTTGGTCCGTAACGGTTCTGGAACAGACCGAGCAGACGACGTTCACCAAAGCTCATGAACGCGCCGCAGGTGACCACCACCAGCAGGATAACGACTGCTTTCAGAATGCTTAGCAGGATGTCGATAAGATCCGGCGTTAACCAACTCATGCTTTTGCCTCCTGCAGGTTATCAAGACGCGCACCCGTAAGGAACGGCGCGATACCAGGCATTCCCATCGGCAGACCCACCTGCCCTGCTGTTAGACCTTCAGAGATAATCAGCGGCAGGCTGATTGTCTGGCCGTCATAGCTAAAGGCAATGTTCGCACCCGCGTTCACGCCAAGCTTCGCGGCGTCCGCCGGGTTGAGCTTGATGTACGGCTGCGGCATGCGGCTCTGGAAGACCGGAGAACGCTGGGACATTTCGTCGCTACCGAACAGATGGTAGTAAGGCGCAATACGCCAGTTGCCATCCTGAGCCTGGAAGCTTGCCGGTACGGCACTGAAGAATTCCAGACCGGTTTCAGACGCTTCAATCAGACGCACGCCAGGGTCACCGTGACGCAGGGAGCCGCCCACTTCAGCCTGGAACTTGTTCCATGCCTGCGGGGAGTTCCAGCCCGGCGCCCATGCGAATGGAACCTGAGAACGCGGTGCAGACGGCTGGTTGTTCCCTTCCATTGAGAAGGCAAACATGGTGTCTTTATCCTGCGGCTGACGAGGTTCGTGCACGCTGATGTTAGCGCGCATAGCGGTACGACCGCTGTAACGGTGCGGTTCACGCGCCAGTTTCTGGCCGCGAATACGGAAGCTTGCGTCAGGGGCAGCATCTTTGATGCCCGCCAGCTGAGGCAGTTTTTCCACAACCGCGTCGATAACGTGGTCGAGCTGCGTCCAGTCCACTTCACGGCTCTGTACAGTGCTGTGCAGGGAGTGCAGCCAACGCCAGCTTTCCAGCATCACGGTATTGCTGTCGTAGTACGCCGGGTCATAAACCTGGAAGAAGCGCTGTGCGCGGCCTTCGTTGTTAATAACCGTACCGTCGCTTTCTGCGAAGCTTGCCGCAGAGAGTACCAGGTGCGCTTTGTCCATAATCGCGGTGCGCTGATGGTCGATAACCATCACCAGCGGCGCTTTAGAGAGCGCGGCGTCAACGCGGGCAGCAGAAGCATGGCGATGCAGGTCGTTTTCCAGCACCACAACGGCGTCAGCAGAACCGGATTCCAGTTCGCTCAACGCAGCTTCCAGCGAGCCACCGCCAATCATACCCAGGCCGATGCTGTTCACCGCACGGGCAATCATGGTCACGCCAACGTCTGCACCGCGGCCTTTCAGGGCTTTGGCAACGTTTGCTGCCGCCTGAACGATCTCGGCGCTGCCGGCGTTAGTTCCGGAAATAATCAGTGGTTTCTTCGCGCCGGCCAGAGCCTGAACAATCACGTCAACCTTGTTTTGCAGGTCGCGGTCCAGGCCTTCAACGGCCGGAGAGTTATTGTCCAACGCATGGGCAATCGCGAAGCCAAGACGCGCCTGATCTTCAACCGGCGCGCAGTAAGTCCACGCGGCGATGTCATCCAGACGGGTGCTGTCGACGTTCGTCACAAACAGAGGATGCTTGGCGCGCTGACCGATGTTCAGGATTGCCGCGATCTGCCAGTCAGCCACTTTCTGCGCTGCTGCCATTTCACGCGCTTTCCCTTTCACTGCCTGACGAACCGCCAGAGCCGCACGTGCGCCGGTTTGCGTCAGGTCTTCACCTAACACCAGAACCGCATCATAGGATTCGATTTCGCGCAGCGCAGGCGTATGAATACCGCCTTCGCGCAGCACTTTCAGTACCAGTTGCAGACGTTCCTGCTCGCCCTGAGCAATACCGGTATAGAAGTTTTCGGCCCCAACCAGCTCACGCAGCGCGAAGTTGCTTTCAATGCTGGCGCGTGGGGAACCGATACCGATCACTTTCTTCGACTGACGCAGAATATCTGCCGCGCCCTGCATCGCTTGTTCCGCGTTCAGGGCGATCAGGTCATCGCCACGGCGCTGAACCGGCTGACGCGGACGGTCTTTCAGGTTCACATAGCCATAGCCGAAACGACCGCGGTCGCACAGGAAGTAGTGGTTAACGGTACCGTTGTAACGGTTTTCGATACGACGCAGTTCGCCGTAACGCTCACCCGGGCTGGTGTTACAGCCGAGGGAACACTGCTGGCAGATGCTTGGTGCAAACTGCATGTCCCACTTACGGTTGTAGCGCTCGGAGTGCGTTTTGTCCGTGAATACGCCGGTCGGGCAGATTTCTACCAGGTTGCCGGAGAATTCGCTTTCAAGCACGCCGTCTTCCGGGCGACCGAAGTAGACGTTGTCATGTGCGCCATACACGCCCAGATCCTGACCGTCTGCGTAATCTTTGTAGTAACGCACGCAACGATAGCAGGCGATGCAGCGGTTCATTTCGTGAGAGATGAACGGCCCCAAATCCTGGTTACGGTGGGTACGCTTAGTAAAGCGATAGCGACGGAAGCTGTGACCGGTCATTACGGTCATATCCTGAAGGTGGCAGTTACCGCCCTCTTCACAGACCGGACAGTCGTGCGGGTGGTTGGTCATCAACCATTCCACAACGCTTTCGCGGAACTGTTTGGCTTCTTCGTCATCAATCGAAATAAAGGTGCCTTCGGTGGCTGGCGTCATACAGGACATTACCAGGCGACCACGCGTGTCTTCCGCGTTTTGATATTGCTTCACCGCACACTGGCGGCAAGCACCGACGCTGCCCAGCGCCGGATGCCAGCAAAAGTACGGAATATCGAGGCCAAGAGACAGACAAGCTTCTAGCAGGTTGTCCGCCCCGTTGACTTCGTATTCTTTGCCGTCTACATGAATCGTAGCCATTAGCATGCTTCCAGTTGGCTCAGTCGTAACTGAGCGTTAATCAAAATTCTGTCTTTACCAGCGCGCTTTCAGCAGGTTCGGCTGAATACCATTGATTGAATGGGTATTGCTGAACGGCTGCTTGATGCCTGCTTCGAATTCGTCGCGGAAATATTTAATCGCGCTCTGCAGAGGCTCGACGGCACCCGGTGCGTGGGCACAGAAGGTCTTGCCTGGGCCTAAGAATCGACACAGTTGCTCAAGTGTCTCGATATCACCCGGCTGGCCTTCACCACGTTCGATAGCACGCAGGATCTTCACGCTCCACGGCAGACCATCACGGCACGGTGTACACCAGCCGCAGGACTCACGGGCGAAGAACTCTTCGAGGTTACGCACCAGTGATACCATGCCCACTTCGTGGTCTACGGCCATTGCCAGCGCCGTACCCAGACGGCTGCCTGCTTTACCAATGCTTTCGAATTCCATTGGCAGGTCAAGATGGGCTTCGGTCAGGAAGTCTGTCCCTGCCCCACCCGGCTGCCAGGCTTTGAATTTCAGGCCATCGCGCATGCCGCCCGCGTAGTCTTCAAGAATTTCACGCGCGGTCGTACCGAACGGCAGTTCCCAGACGCCGGGATTCTTCACGCGACCAGAGAAGCCCATCAGCTTGGTACCTGCATCTTTGCTTGAAGAAATGCCCTGATACCACTCCACGCCGTTCGCGAGGATAGCCGGAACGTTACACAGGGTTTCGACGTTGTTGACACAGGTCGGTTTACCCCACACGCCGGAACTTGCCGGGAACGGTGGCTTGGAACGCGGGTTCGCACGGCGACCTTCCAGGGAGTTAATCAGTGCAGTTTCTTCACCGCAGATATAACGCCCGGCACCGGTGTGCACGAACAGCTCGAAGTCAAAGCCGGTACCGAGGATGTTTTTACCCAGCAGGCCCGCTTCAGTGGCTTCGGCAATCGCGCGACGCAGGTTTTCTGCCGCTTCGATGTATTCACCGCGCAGGAAGATGTAGCCGCGGTACGCTTTCAGCGCGAACGCGGAGATCAGCATGCCTTCCACCAGCAGGTGCGGCAGCTGTTCCATCAACAGACGGTCTTTATAGGTGCCCGGCTCCATTTCATCGGCGTTACACAGCAGGTAACGGATGTTCATGGATTCGTCTTTCGGCATCAGGCTCCACTTCAGACCCGTGGAAAAGCCCGCACCGCCGCGCCCTTTCAGGCCAGCGTCTTTCACCGCATTCACGATTTCATCCGGTGCCATGCCACCAAGGGCTTTACGCGCACCGGCATAGCCGTTTTTGCTTTCGTATTCTTCAAGCCATACCGGCTGTTTGTCATCGCGCAGACGCCAGGTCAGCGGATGAGTCTCAGCAGTACGAATTACAGTTTTCATTTGTACTGCTCCAGCAGATCGGGAATCGCTTCCGGCGTCAGATGGCTGTGAGTGTCCTCATCAATCATCATGGTCGGCCCCTTGTCGCAGTTACCCAGGCAGCAGGTTGGCAGCAGAGTAAAGCGACCATCAAAGGTGGTCTGGCCCGGCTTGATATTGAGCTTCTGCTCAATCGCAGCCTGAATGCCCTGATAACCGGTGATGTGACAAACAACGCTGTCACAGTAACGGATCACATGGCGGCCCACCGGCTGACGGAAGATCTGGCTGTAGAACGTGGCTACGCCTTCTACGTCACTTGCCGGAATACCCAGCACTTTTGCGATCTCGTAGATCGCCCCATCCGGCACCCAGCCACGCTGTTTCTGTACGATTTTCAGCGCTTCAATGGACGCCGCACGCGGGTCTTCGTAGTGGTGCATCTCGTGCTCAATGGCGGCACGTTCTGCTTCACTCAGCTCAAAAGCCTCGGTCTGTGGTTGTTGATTTTCGTGCATAATTAGCGGTCCACATCTGACATAACAAAATCGATACTACCCAGATACACGATCAGGTCGGAGACCAGACTGCCGCGAATCGCGGCCGGGATCTGCTGCAGGTGCGCGTAGCTTGGTGTACGGATACGCGTACGGTAGCTCATGGTGCTGCCGTCACTGGTCAGGTAGTAACTGTTGATACCCTTGGTCGCTTCAATCATCTGGAAGGATTCTTGTGCCGGCATGACCGGGCCCCAGGAAACCTGCAGGAAGTGGGTGATCAGGGTTTCGATATGCTGCAGCGTGCGCTCTTTCGGTGGCGGCGTGGTCAGCGGATGATCCGCTTTGAACGGCCCTTCCGGCATGTTGTTGAGGCACTGCTCAAGGATACGCAGACTCTGACGCAGCTCTTCCACTTTCAGCATCACGCGGGTGTAGCAGTCGGAAACACCGCCGCCAACCGGGACTTCAAAGTCGAAGTTCTCGTAGCCAGAGTAAGGACGGGCTTTACGCACGTCGAAATCAATACCGGTCGCACGCAGACCTGCACCTGTGGTACCCCACTCCAGCGCTTCTTTCGCGCCGTAGGCTGCAACGCCCTGGGAACGGCCTTTCAGGATGGTGTTGCGCAGTGCGGCTTTCTCGTAAGAGGCCAGACGTTTTGGCATCCAGTCGAGGAATTCACGCAGCAGACGATCCCAACCGCGCGGCAGATCGTGTGCCACACCGCCGATACGGAACCAGGCCGGGTGCATACGGAAGCCGGTAATCGCTTCTACCAGATCATAGATTTTCTGACGGTCGGTAAAGGCGAAGAAGACCGGGGTCATCGCGCCAACGTCTTGAATAAACGTGGAGATGTACAGCAGGTGGCTGTTGATACGGAACAGTTCTGACAGCATCACGCGGATCACGTTAACGCGATCTGGCGTAACGATACCTGCCAGTTTCTCAACGGCCAGCACGTACGGCATTTCGTTCACGCAGCCGCCGAGGTACTCGATACGGTCGGTATACGGAATGTAGCTGTGCCAGGACTGACGCTCGCCCATCTTCTCAGCACCACGGTGGTGGTAACCGATATCAGGAACGCAGTCGACAATCTCTTCGCCATCAAGCTGAAGAATAATACGGAATGCACCGTGCGCAGACGGGTGGTTTGGACCGAGGTTGAGGAACATAAAGTCCTCGTTTTCGGTACCGCGCTTCATACCCCAGTCTTCCGGCTTGAAGGTCAGTGCTTCCATTTCCAGATCCTGCTTGGCTTTGGTCAGCTCAAACGGGTCGAATTCGGTTGCACGTGCCGGGTAGTCTTTACGCAGCGGGTGGCCGGTCCAGGTCTGCGGCATCATGATGCGCGTCAGGTGAGGGTGGCCGTCAAAGGTCATGCCGAACATTTCCCAGGTTTCACGCTCATACCAGTTGGCGTTCGGGAAAAGTTTGGTGATCGTCGGCAGATGCATGTCGTTTTCAGACAATGCCACCTTGAGCATGATATCCGTATTACGGTCTATTGAGATCAGGTGGTAGAAAACGGAAAAATCCGCAGCAGGAAGACCCTGGCGGTGCGTACGCAGACGTTCATCCATGCCGTGTAAGTCAAACAGCATGACGTAAGGTTTAGGTAATTTCTTAAGGAAATCAACCACTTCCAGTAATTGCTCACGCTTCACCCAAACAACGGGTACCCCGGTGCGGGTAGCCTGAACAGTAAAGGCATCCGGCCCAAAACGGTTGCGCAGTTCGCCAATGACAGGGTCATCCAGATGATCCCGGGTCTGCCAGGCGGCGTCTTGCGCGGTTAAGTCGGTCATATTGTTCACCATTGCAAATGGTCCGTGGTGACTGTTAAGCCTGGCTTCGCGCTATTTGAATAGTGATATGCGAAGGTATTCTCCAGGCCCACAGGCGCAAATTAAATTTCGTCAGGCGTACGCAGGTTAGTAACTGCAATACGTTCACCGCGTTTACGCTCGCGCTCAGACTGCATGTTTGCGCGATACACGCCTTGATCGCCGACAACCCAAGAGAGTGGGCGACGTTCTTTACCGATAGACTCCTGCAGCAGCATCAGCGCCTGCATGTAAGCTTCCGGGCGTGGCGGGCAGCCTGGGATGTACACATCCACTGGGATGAACTTATCTACGCCCTGCACGACGGAATAAATGTCGTACATACCGCCGGAGTTTGCACATGCGCCCATGGAGATAACCCATTTTGGCTCCAGCATCTGGTCATAAAGACGCTGAATAACGGGTGCCATTTTGGTAAAGCATGTACCGGCCACCACCATCAGGTCCGCCTGACGTGGGGAAGCACGCAGTACCTCTGCCCCAAAACGCGCAACGTCATGCACCGCAGTGAATGACGTCACCATTTCAACGTAGCAGCAAGAAAGACCAAAGTTGTATGGCCAGATGGAGTTCTTACGACCCCAGTTGACCATATCGTGCATGGCATTTTCGAGCTTGCCCATGTACACGCTTTTATTGACTTCTTGCTCCAGGGGGTCGGTTACGATCTCCTGTTTTTGCAGGGGGTAACGGTCATTCTCACCGTTAGGATCTATGCGGGTGAGCGTATAATCCATCTTATTGCCTCGCTGTTACTGCTGACGATTAGAGATACTGTTTTCCGGGTTGATGTGTTCACGACGTGAACGCGCAGGCGTCCAGTCAAGCGCGCCAATACGCACCAGATAAACCAGACCGGCCAGTAGCACTAAAATGAAAATTGCGGCCTCGACAAAGCCCACCCAACCACTTTCGCGGATGGACGTTGACCATGCGAAAAGGTAAAGCGCTTCCACGTCGAAGATGACGAAGAACATGGCTACCAGATAGAACTTGGCAGACAGGCGTAAGCGAGCGGAACCTACTGAATCAATACCTGATTCGAAAGGTGTGTTTTTGTGCCTTGCACGGGCGCGACCGCCCAGGAACCAGCCGCCGACTAACATCAGGCAGCACAGGCCAATGGCTACAATAAGAAAGATTGCGAATGCCCAGTGATGAGCGATGACTTCTGTGGATGTTGACATACTCATTGCTTACTCATCAAAAGTGATACCGATGACACTGCTCTTGCTGGCAGATAGGCATCACATCGATTCATGGGGAGGAACAAAAAAACCTTACACTAACTGTCAGAAATGAGACATAGACAGCAAAATGATGTGGTTTTTTACTCCTTTCTATAACCTTTTGTCAACTTTAACAAAGGTTTCTTCACATTAAATTACATCGCGCGATTCTCATTAACAATTCATGCCCTTTAACCCTGGTGGGTACATGACTTTACGTCAAATGCATGTTGTTGAATCGTGTCCGTTTTGGAAGTAAAAAAAATAACCCTCCTATTTTGACAGGATTCGCCAACGATTCCTCCCCCCAAATAGGAGTATTTTCTTGATCTGTGACACGCTTTTGTTAATTCAATCAAAAAAACGGCAACATTTTTCCTGTTTTTTTAACATGCGAGGGCGATAAAGGGCTGCAGAAGAGGAATTGTTTAGCATTTAATCAAAACTATCTTTCCAATTGAAAAGTAATGAGTTTCTCAAAAAACCTTGCGCTATGAGAGGCAATCAGTGGGTAAAAAAAACCACTCTGCGCGAAATTCGCGCGAGTGGCCTTTTTTTACACTTACATTTTGTTACGAGAATTTTGAGCGTCAGGTCACTCAAAGTCCCCTTCAACGATCAGGGGATCTCCCCCCTCTTCAGGAGTAGCATGCTCGTACTGCCAGGGATTGTGATAATTTTCCATGGCTTCGAACACGACTTTCGCCAACTCGTTATTGCTGGATGAGTTATGGCACAGCAGATACTCCGTATCCGGTAATGCCGGAAGACCATCGCTTTTGCCCAACACCCGCAGATCGGGGCTCATCATCTCAACCGGACGTGCCGTTACGCCAAGCCCAGCTTTGACCGCCGCACGTACAGCTGGCAGCGTGGAGGCCACATAGGCCAGACGCCACGGAATATTGGCTTCGTTCAGCGCCGAAATAACCATATCGCGGAACGGGCTAGGGTCATCCAGTAAGACCAATGGAATTGGATCACCTTTCTGCAGAACATATTCAGCCGCGCAGTACCAGTGTGTCGGAGATGTTCGCAACGTCAGGCAATCAAACTGGCCTGGGCGATGCGTGGTGACCACGAGGTCAACCTCATTCTCTTTCAGCATCTCAACCATAAAGGCATTACGTTTTACGCTAACGTCCAGCGCAAGCTTCGGATAAACCGAACTAATTCGATTGAGAAGGAACGGCAATATGGTATCCGCCGACTCATCAGATGCCCCCAACGTTAGCGCTCCCTGAAGATTGCTAAACATTAATGACATACATGCTTCATCATTAAAGCGAAGTATTTTCCTGGCATAACCCAGTAGCTGAATACCATGTTCAGTTAAGAGCTTATTACGCCCATGACGGGCAAAAAGCTCTTTACCGACCAGCTGCTCCAGCCGCTGCATTTGCTGGCTAACGGCGGACTGAGTTCGGCAAACTGCGGCAGCAGCTGCTGCAAAAGTGTTGAGATCGGCGACCGCAACAAACGTTCTCAGCAGATCGAGGTCGAGATTCATTATCGGACGATTTGCATTTATCATATCAATTCACTTTCAGGTTGCTCGTGAGGAGCTGCCCGGGTTGAAGCTGTGTGTAACAGTTAAGCAATTCCTTCTGATGGTTTTCCCTCTCATCCCGGCCCGGCAGACTGCCTGACAGATAGTTATTGTGCTGCTTTATTTCAACAGTCAGAAACCACGTTTCATGACGTTATTTTTATTCTCGTAAACATTCAGGATATTTAGATGTTTGCAGGTTTATGTAAATTCCATTAAAGGGAAGATACGTTTTCTGCCATCTTTATCGCAGCACTATCAACGTGGCAGGATGTGATCTCACACATACTAACCAGAGATAACTTTAACAATAACAATCGATTAATTTAGAAAAGCACGTTCAGATAATCCTTACGTGAGTATCTCTTAACCGCTTTCCCGAAAGACATCTTAACCCAAACCCACTTTATTTATAAGTATTATTGCAATATTCAGGATTTAAGGGGGTGTTACGTGACTAAACTCATTTTATTAAATTTAACGAAAGTTGCATTTTCGTCGTTAATAATAAATAAACTTTAATTTAGATTAAGGACATTCATTAATAACACTTAACATTAATTACACATGAGTAACTTTTAGCTCAAGGCCACTAATATAGCAACCCTGATATAAGTATTCAGATTTTACGAAATGTCACTCTGAGCAACTTCTCGCTTTGGCGAGGTCATCATTTTATTTTTATCGGAATAATATGCATTTATAAGATAATTAATCAGCATAATAATCTAAAAACCACAAAATCATCACCACTTTAAATCAGAAAATCCGTGCATATACAGTGAAATAGATTTAACAGGAATCCGCCTGTTGTGCGAAATCTTCTCCTGTATGCCCTTCAAAATGAGGCGAGGGGGGAGTACATTATTCCGTGCTGACTTCCACGGCAGGGAGTGGCAATAATAGCGAAAAGGTTAAAGGTTCATGTCCCCTATCGAAAAATCCAGCAAGCTTGATAATGTCTGTTACGACATCCGCGGCCCGGTTCTGAAAGAGGCTAAGCGCCTTGAAGAAGAAGGCAATAAGGTTCTGAAACTCAACATTGGTAACCCCGCGCCGTTTGGTTTTGAAGCGCCGGATGAAATCCTGGTTGATGTGATCCGCAACCTGCCTACTGCTCAGGGCTATTGCGATTCAAAAGGACTCTTCTCCGCACGTAAAGCCATCATGCAGCATTATCAGGCTCGCGGCATGCGTGATGTGACCGTTGAAGATATCTATATTGGTAACGGCGTTTCCGAACTGATCGTGCAGGCCATGCAGGCACTGCTTAACAGCGGCGACGAAATGCTGGTCCCTGCGCCGGACTACCCGCTGTGGACGGCAGCCGTGTCGCTGTCCAGCGGCAAAGCCGTGCACTACCTTTGTGATGAATCCTCTGACTGGTTCCCGGACCTGGACGATATCCGCGCCAAAATCACCCCGCGCACGCGTGGGATCGTGATCATCAACCCGAACAACCCAACGGGTGCAGTCTATTCCAAAGAACTGCTGATGGAGATCGTCGAGATCGCCCGCCAGCACAACCTGATCATTTTTGCCGACGAAATTTACGACAAAATTCTGTACGACGCGGCGCAGCACCACTCTATCGCTGCGCTGGCACCGGATCTCCTCACCGTCACCTTTAACGGTCTGTCAAAAACCTACCGTGTCGCGGGCTTCCGCCAGGGCTGGATGGTGCTCAACGGCCCGAAAAAGCACGCAAAAGGCTACATTGAAGGACTGGAGATGCTGGCGTCCATGCGTTTATGCGCCAACGTTCCGGCACAACATGCGATCCAGACGGCGCTGGGTGGTTATCAAAGCATCAGCGAATTTATCGCCCCAGGTGGCCGTTTGTATGAGCAGCGTAATCGCGCATGGGAGCTGATTAACGATATCCCGGGCGTCTCCTGCGTGAAGCCGAACGGCGCGCTCTACATGTTCCCGAAAATTGACGCGAAGCGCTTCAACATCCACGATGACCAGAAAATGGTGCTCGATTTCCTGCTCCAGGAAAAAGTGCTGCTGGTGCAGGGCACCGCCTTTAACTGGCCGTGGCCGGATCACGTTCGTATCGTTACCCTGCCGCGCGAAGATGACCTCGAAATGGCCATCAGCCGCTTTGGACGATTCCTCTCCGGTTATCATCAGTAATCTTTAAAATCAGGCTACTTCGGTAGCCTGATTTGCATCTTGCCTCCCCTCCCCGCACAATGAAGTTTGTCGCCGTGAAGACAAAAGGTAACTTATGAGTCAGAGTCATTTCTTTGCCCACCTCTCCCGCCTTAAGCTCATTAACCGCTGGCCGCTGATGCGCAACGTGCGCACCGAGAATGTGTCAGAGCACAGTCTGCAGGTTGCAATGGTCGCTCATGCGCTGGCCGCCATTAAAAACCGTAAATTCAACGGGCAGGTCAACGCCGAACGTATCGCCCTGCTGGCGATGTACCATGATGCCTCCGAAGTATTGACCGGCGATCTGCCTACGCCCGTGAAGTATTTCAACTCGCAAATTGCGCAGGAATATAAGGCCATCGAGAAAATTGCTCAGCAGAAGTTGATCGATATGGTGCCGGAAGAGCTACGCGATATCTTTGAACCGCTGATCGATGAACATCAGTACACCGAAGAGGAAAAGTCGCTGGTGAAACAGGCAGATGCGCTCTGTGCCTACCTGAAATGTCTGGAAGAGCTGTCGGCGGGGAATAACGAATTTTTACTGGCGAAAACGCGCCTTGAGAAAACGCTGGAATCCCGCCGCAGCGATGAGATGGATTATTTTATGCAGGTATTTGTGCCGAGCTTCCATTTGTCGCTGGATGAAATTAGCCAGGATTCTCCGCTTTAACACCAGGCCGGGTAGCGGTAACGCCCTACCCGGCCTGCGTTTCTGCTGCCGAGGTTTAAAACGGAAATAACACTGGAATCAACACCACGCACACCACCATTACCAGCACGGTGAATGGCACACCTATTTTCACAAAATCACTAAATTTGTAGTTCCCCGGCCCCAACACCAGCGTGTTCACCGGTGAAGAGACTGGCGTCATAAATGCCGCCGAGGCCGCCATTGCCACCATCATGGCAAACGGATAAGGCGACACGCCCATTGATTTCGCCATGGCCAGTGCAATCGGCGCCATCAATACTGCCGTGGCAGTATTGGAGATAAACAGCCCAATGGATGCACATAGAATAAACAAGCACACCATCATCATATACGGGCCATACCCCCCGCCGACGTCCATCAGCCCTTTGACGATCATGTCCACCCCGCCGGTTTTTTGCAGCGCCAGCGCGAAGGGCATCATTCCGACAATCAGGATAATGCTCGGCCAGTGGATCGCTTTATACGCGCTTTCGGCATCAATGCAGCGGAATTTCCCCATCAATAGACAGGCAATAATCGCCGCGATCGGATTAGGGATTTCATCGGTCAACATCAGCGCGACCATCAGCACCAGGCAAAAAATCGCGTGAGGCGCCTGGCTGTGCGCCGGAGAAGCATCGCCCTCTTCGACGGGCATATTGAGCACCACAAAGTCTCGGCCTTTCTGCCCAAGCTGGTTAATCAACTTCCAGTTTCCCACGACCAGAAAAATATCCCCCAGCAGGATGGGCTCATCCACAACGGCCCCTTCCACCGCCACGCCATCACGCTTTAAGCCCACCACGTTCAGGCCATAGCGGGTACGAAAGCCGATCTCGCGCACCGTTTTACCCAGCAGCTCCGATTCCGGGATCAGCGAGACTTCCGCCATGCCAACATCCAACGCCTGATCAGAGAAGTACTCACCGCGCAGCACCATCGGTTCCAGCTGCTGCTCGCTGCAAAACTCGCGTAGATCCACCTCCGCGGTGGACATATCAATCAGCAAGACGTCGCGCGCGCGAAATTCTGATACTCCGTTAACATTGACAATGACGCGCCGAAAGCGGCGCCAGCGCTCGACGCCAATCACGTTTGCCCCATAGCGTTCGCGCAGCTTAAGGTCGTCAAGCCGCTGGCCAATCATCGGCGAGCCGGGACGAATGGCCAGACGGCGGGCGCGCCCGGTTAAGCGATACTCTTTGATCAGATCGCGAAACGTGCGTCGCTTCCAGCCATCCTTGGTCTTGTCCTGCTTTTCACCTTTTAGCGCAAAGCGGGTGAGCAGCATATAGATAATGCCCAACACCAGAATCACCAACCCAAGCGGGGTCACGCTGAAAAAGCTAAAGCCGTGTAGCCCTTCGCGAAGCAATTCACTGTTGACGACCAGGTTTGGCGGCGTGGCCACCAGCGTCATCATTCCACTGATAAGCCCAGCAAAGCTGAGCGGCATCATGAGGCGAGACGGCGAGATGTGCATCCGCATGGAAACGCTCAGCACCACAGGAATAAAGATCGCGACCACGCCCGTGGAGCTCATAAACGCGCCCAGCCCGGCGACCGTCACCATCAGGTAAATCAGCATTTTGGTTTCGCTACTGCCCGCCACCTTTACCAGCCACGACCCCACAACGGTGGCCACGCCGGTACGTACCAAACCATCCCCGATGATAAACAGGGCGGCAATCAGAATGACGTTCGGGTCGCTAAACCCGGAAAAGGCTTCAGGAAGCGTAAGCGTGCCGCTTAGCACAAAGGCGACAATCACAAACAAAGCGACGGCATCCATGCGCACCTTGCCCGTGGCAAAGAGAATGATGGCGATTAAAAGCAGGCTAAGGACCCAAATTAGTTCACCGTTCACAACGTGTCCTTGTCAGAGGGGAGAGTAGGAAATTGTGCCATAAAACGGCCCCAACGGTGTGGGGCCAAATCATGGGATTACTTTTTCAGCGAGACTGTTACCACTCCGTCAGGAGCCTTCGCGACGGTTATTCCGGTCAGGGTAGTGAGCACAAAATCCGCTTCGTCCAACCGGGGGGAATCTGCCGGTACGTTGACAGCAATAACGTGGCTTCCGGCGTTCAGCCCAGCCAATACGCCTGCCGCTGCATCTTCCACTACAACGCACTCTTCTGGCGCCAGGCCCAACAGTTCTGCCCCGAGTAAAAACGCGTCCGGTTCAGGTTTGCCGCGTTTCACACGTTCTGCAGTAATGAACACTTCTGGCTTAGGCAAGCCCGCAGCCTGATGGCGGGCATGGGCAACGGGAATGGAGCCGGACGTAACAATCGCCCACGGGATTTGCGCTTCGTTAAGATGCTCAAGCAGTTCGCGTGCACCTGGCAGCGCGGCGATACCGTCGGTGTCGGTCGCTTCAATGTGTTCAAGGTACTTGAACTCCGCCTGGATCTCTTCCTCAGAACGTCCCGCCAGGAAATGCCGTAGCGAGGTAATGGCCTGTTTACCGTGGATAAAATTCAGCACATCCTGATGGTCGATGCCATGCCTGTCGGCCCAATGGCACCACGAACGCTCCACAACCGGCAGCGAATCCACCAGCGTACCGTCCAAATCAAACAGAAAACCTTTACACTGCACACGTACCTCCGTCAGGCATTAATGATTTGTTGAATTTCGTTGCTGCTTAAATGGTACTGGCGCGGGCAGGCGTGCCATACGCTCAGCATGCGCTGGTATTTTTCCCACATTGGGGTCTGCGCGTTAAAGCCGTGAGTCCCCGCGTCAAAGTGGGTATAGCGTCCCTCGGTATTCACCATAAAGCGGACATAGCTGAGATAGCGCGCTTCCGTCGCTGCATCAAAGCCTAAGAAGGTGACCCGACGTTCGTCAATGGTCTGCCGATCTTTGAGATTCGTCCAGGACACGTGCAGCGCGTGGTACATCTCCATAATGTCGATAACGATGCGGCAGGTTTCTTCTTTCATGTCGCCAAACTCACGGTCCAGTTCGCGCATCTGCAAACCAAACCCGCGTTCAACGATCGTCTGCAAGCGGCTGTAGCGCTCTGCGTTATCGGGATCAAGCATAGTCATCATCTTGTACTGGTTAGACAAAATCAGACGTTGAGCATGGGTCATTTCCATCTTTCGACTCCTGTAGCGCATGGCACTTGAAAAAAAAGACACGGTAACTGATTGTTACTGTGCCTTCTTTTCGTCGTCGTTTCGATGATCAATCACAAGTCATCGAGGAATGTTTTATCAAGTTGCTTAAAAGCCCGCTTAAGGGTGTCCGCCAGCGCCTGGTAATCTGGCTTGCCTTCAACAGGTGCCAGCGCCTGACCGGCTTCTTCAAGTTTCCCGCGGACTTCATAAAACCAGTGTAAAATAGTAGGCGGCAGCGGCGTCACTGAACGCTTCCCTAACCACCACAGCCCCTGCATCGGCAGACTAAGCGCAAAAAGCGCGGTGGCAACCGCTGGGCCGAGCTGCCCGCCAAGCGCAATTTGCCAGCAAAGGGTGAAAATCGCGACAGGGGGCATAAAGCGAATCGCATAGCGCGTAGCGCGGATCACGCGGTTCTCAATAAACATTGGCGCAAGGCGCTTTTCCATCGGCCACGTCTTTGCGTAATGCTGTCCCCGACGAAAAAGGCTAAAAAAGTTCACGGACGGGATCTCTGGTGTCGACATGGCTGTACCTCAACTTCACATATAAAAATTAAAATTTTCGTGCAAAACCACAACAGGCTATGACAACGTTCAAAATATTTTGTCATCCCTGCCCCGTATCAGGTATCCTGTGCCAGCCTGATAGGGCCTTAGACGAGAATCATTAACTCGTCAAATTATCGCATATTATGCCATTGCCGGAAAAATGTTCAAAATGGCATAAAATCATATGTATTTCTTCCATCATGCCAGAATGTTCGTTTGGCATGATGTTAATCATAAATGTCTGGGTCAGCATGCGTTACGCTTTTAGACTCACTGACGTTTTTTTAGCCACGTATCAATAGTAGGTACTTCCATGTCGAGTAAGTTAGTACTGGTTCTGAACTGCGGTAGCTCCTCACTGAAATTCGCCATCATCGATGCGCTCAACGGTGAAGAGTACCTCTCTGGTTTGGCCGAATGTTTCCATCTGCCTGAAGCACGTATCAAGTGGAAGATGGACGGCAGCAAACAAGAAGCGGCTTTAGGTGCAGGCGCCGCTCACAGTGAAGCGCTGAACTTTATCGTTAACACTATTCTGGCACAAAAACCAGAACTGTCTGCTCAGCTGACTGCGATTGGTCACCGTATCGTCCATGGCGGCGAAAAATACACCAGCTCCGTTGTGATCGACGAATCTGTGATCCAGGGTATTAAAGACTCTGCATCCTTCGCGCCGCTGCACAACCCGGCTCACCTGATCGGTATCGCTGAAGCACTGAAATCCTTCCCGCAGCTGAAAGACAAAAACGTGGCCGTGTTCGACACCGCGTTCCATCAGACCATGCCGGAAGAATCTTACCTGTATGCCCTGCCGTACAGCCTGTACAAAGAGCACGGCGTACGTCGCTACGGCGCACACGGCACCAGCCACTTCTATGTGACTCAGGAAGCCGCTAAAGTGCTGAACAAGCCGGTTGAAGAAGTGAACATCATCACTTGTCACCTGGGCAACGGCGGTTCTGTTTCTGCTATCCGCAACGGTAAATGTGTTGATACCTCCATGGGTCTGACCCCACTGGAAGGTCTGGTGATGGGTACGCGTTCCGGTGATATCGACCCGGCGATCATCTTCCACCTGCACGACACCCTGGGCATGAGCGTTGACCAGATCAACAAAATGCTGACCAAAGAGTCTGGCCTGCTGGGTCTGACCGAAGTCACCAGCGACTGCCGTTATGTTGAAGACAACTACGCAGAAAAAGAAGACGCTAAACGTGCAATGGACGTTTACTGCCACCGTCTGGCGAAATACATCGGCTCCTACACTGCGCTGATGGACGGTCGTCTGGATGCGGTTATCTTCACCGGTGGTATCGGTGAGAACGCAGCAATGGTTCGTGAACTGTCCCTGGGTAAACTGGGCGTTCTGGGCTTCGACGTTGATCACGAGCGTAACCTGGCTGCCCGCTTCGGCAAGTCTGGCTTCATCAACAAAGAAGGCACCCGTCCTGCTATCGTTATTCCAACTAACGAAGAGCTGGTCATCGCGCAAGACGCGAACCGTCTGACTGCCTGATTCCACACCGCCAGCTACGCTGGCGGTGCTGTTTTGTAGCCCGCCTACTGTCGGCGGTAACGAAAGAGGATAAACCGTGTCCCGTACTATTATGCTGATCCCTACCGGAACCAGCGTCGGCCTGACCAGCGTCAGCCTTGGCGTGATCCGTGCTATGGAACGCAAAGGCGTTCGTTTGAGCGTCTTTAAGCCAATTTCCCAGCCGCGTGCAGGTGGCGATGCGCCAGACCAGACCACCACCATCGTGCGCAAGAACTCCAATCTGCCAGCGGCTGAACCGCTGAAGATGAGCCACGTTGAATCTCTGCTGTCCAGCAACCAGAAAGACGTGCTGATGGAAGAGATCATCGCCAACTACCACGCCAGCACACAAGATGCAGAAGTGGTACTGGTTGAAGGCCTGGTGCCAACGCGCAAACATCAGTTTGCCCAGTCTCTGAACTTTGAAATCGCGAAAACGCTGAACGCTGAAATCGTCTTTGTGATGTCCCAGGGTACCGATACCCAGGAACAGCTGAAAGAGCGTATCGAGCTGACCCGCAGCAGCTTCGGCGGCGCGAAAAATACCAACATCACCGGCGTTATCGTTAACAAACTGAACGCACCGGTTGATGAGCAGGGCCGTACTCGTCCTGACCTGTCCGAAATCTTCGACGACTCTTCCAAAGCGAAAGTGGTTAAAGTTGATGCGGCTAAACTGCAGGAAGCCAGCCCACTGCCCGTTCTGGGCGCGGTGCCATGGAGCTTCGATCTGATTGCCACCCGTGCAATCGATATGGCGCGTCACCTGAACGCTACCGTGGTTAACGAAGGCGACATCAACACCCGCCGCGTGAAATCCGTGACCTTCTGTGCGCGCAGCATTCCGCACATGCTGGAACACTTCCGCGCAGGCTCCCTGCTGGTAACCTCCGCAGACCGTCCAGACGTGCTGGTTGCCGCGTGCCTGGCCGCCATGAACGGCGTGGAAATCGGTGCCATTCTGCTGACCGGCGCTTACGAGATGGACCCACGCGTAAGCAAGCTGTGCGAACGTGCTTTCGCGACTGGCCTGCCGGTATTCATGGTGAACACCAACACCTGGCAGACCTCTCTGAGCCTGCAGAGCTTTAACCTGGAAGTCCCGGTTGACGACCACGAGCGTATCGAGAAAGTTCAGGAATACGTTGCAAGCTACATCAACGCAGACTGGATCGAATCTCTGACTGCAGCTTCCGAGCGCAGCCGTCGCCTGTCTCCGCCAGCCTTCCGCTACCAGCTGACCGAACTGGCGCGTAAAGCAGGCAAACGCGTTGTTCTGCCAGAAGGCGACGAACCACGTACCGTTAAAGCGGCAGCAATCTGTGCAGAGCGCGGCATCGCGACCTGCGTACTGCTGGGCAACCCGGATGAAATCACCCGCGTAGCGGCGTCTCAGGGTGTTGAGCTGGGTGCGGGCATCGAAATCGTTGACCCAGAAGTGGTTCGCGAAAGCTACGTTGCGCGTCTGGTTGAGCTGCGCAAGAGCAAAGGCATGACCGAAGCCGTTGCCCGTGAACAGCTGGAAGACAACGTTGTTCTGGGTACGCTGATGCTGGAACAAGACGAAGTTGACGGCCTGGTTTCGGGCGCCGTTCACACCACAGCAAACACCATTCGCCCACCGCTGCAGCTGATCAAAACTGCACCGGGCAGCTCTCTGGTGTCTTCTGTGTTCTTCATGCTGCTGCCAGAACAGGTTTACGTTTACGGTGACTGTGCGATCAACCCAGATCCAACTGCAGAACAGCTGGCTGAAATCGCTATCCAGTCTGCGGACTCCGCGATTGCTTTCGGTATCGAACCACGCGTTGCAATGCTCTCCTACTCTACCGGTACCTCTGGTGCAGGTAGCGACGTAGAAAAAGTGCGTGAAGCGACCCGTCTGGCGCAGGAAAAACGTCCTGACCTGATGATCGACGGCCCGCTGCAGTACGATGCTGCCGTAATGGCTGACGTTGCGAAATCCAAAGCGCCGAACTCGCCGGTTGCAGGTCGCGCTACCGTGTTCATCTTCCCTGATCTGAACACCGGTAACACCACCTATAAAGCGGTACAGCGTTCTGCAGACCTGATCTCCATCGGGCCAATGCTGCAGGGCATGCGCAAACCTGTGAACGACCTGTCCCGTGGTGCGCTGGTAGACGATATCGTCTACACCATCGCGCTTACGGCGATCCAGTCTTCACAGCAGCAGTAAGTTTCACTGCATTAAAAAGGCGACCCGAGGGTCGCCTTTTTTATTTACAGCAGCTCTCTCGCCGCCGACACAATGTCGTGTGCCGTCAGTCCATACTCCTTTTGCAGGAAATCCTGCGTCCCCACCTGGCCGTAACGCTCTTTCACCCCAATCCGACGCATCGGCACCGGGCAGGTCTCTACCAGCACTTCCGCCACCGCCGAACCGAGACCGTTGTGAATACTGTGGTTTTCGCAGGTCACAATACGCCCAGTTTTCTCCGCATAGTTTTTCACCAGCATCCGGTCGATTGGCTTGAGGGTAAACATGTCGATAACGGCTGCGCTCACCCCTTCCTGCTCCAGCTGACGCGCCGCTTCCAGTGCTTCTGCGACCATAATGCCGTTGGCAATCAGGGTAATATCGCTCCCTTCACGCAGCACGTTGCCCTTACCGATGGTAAAGGTCGAGCCAGGTGCATACACGCTCGGTGCCTGTTTACGAATAGTGCGCACCCAGTAAAAACCCTCAAGATCCATAAGCTGGCGCAGTACGTCCTCAAACATCACCGCGTCTGTCACTTCCAGCACGATCGAATTCGCCAGCCCGCGCACAATACCCATGTCTTCAAATGACATATGCGTGCCGCCGTTATGGCAGGCCGTCACGCCCGCATCCGAGGCAATCACCTTCACGTTGTTGCGCTGATAGTCCAGAGACATAAACAGCTGGTCAAAACAGCGACGGCTGGCAAAGGCGGTAAAGGTATGAACGAACGGCTTGCGCCCAGTGAGGGACAACCCTGCCGCCGTGCCAATAACGTTAGCCTCCATAATGCCGCAGTTGATCACCTGCTGCGGGTAATCTCTCGCTACGCCGTCCATCGCCATTGAGCTCATCAGGTCGGCTTCCAGGGCGATAATCTCGCTTCCGGCTTCAATCTGTTGTGCCACAAAACCGGCGTAGACTTTACGCATCTCCACGTCGTCTTTCTGTCCTGCAGGTGCAACCTTAATCATGTGAAGCCTCCAGTTGGCGGATCGTTTCGCTAAGTGCCGCTTTGCTCTCCTCGGTCAACCGCAGGTGATGCGAGTTGCTAAGCTGCTCCAGATACGTCACCCCCTGCCCTTTAATACTGTCGAGGATCACCACCAACGGGCGCGCATCGTCTTCGGGTACCAGAGATGTCACCTCCAGCAGTGCCGGAATATCGTCCCCTTTCACCGTCACCACGTCATAACCAAAGGCGCGGAATTTTCCCTCCAGATCAAACGCGCTGATAATGTCATCCAGCTCGCCGTCGAGCTGCTGTTTGTTCCAGTCGACGAATATCGTCAGGTTATTCAACCGGTGATGAGCAATAAACTGGAACGCTTCCCAGCATTGTCCTTCATTCAGTTCGCCATCCCCTACGATGCAAAACACCCGATTGGGTCTGCCCGCCAGCCTGTGGGAAAGAGCCATCCCCCCAGCGATGGAGATCCCCTGTCCCAGCGAGCCCGTTGTGGCGTCCACGCCGCGCGTTTTCAGGCGATCCGGATGGCTCGGCAGGCGCGTACCGTTCTGGTTCAGCGTGCTCAGCTCCTCAACCGGGAAATAGCCCTTAATCGCCAGGGTACTGTAGAGCGCCGGGCCAGCATGGCCTTTCGACAGCACGAAGTAGTCACGCTCGGGCCAGTCCGGGTCCGCCGGGTCAATCTTCATGACCGCGCCGTACAGTACGGCCAGGGTTTCGACGACGGACATGCTGCCGCCATAGTGACCAAAACCCAGCTGCGTCAGCGATTTCAGGGTCTCCAGGCGAATCTCTCGCGCCAGATGCGTTATCTCATTCTCATTCATGATTTGGCTCCGGTATTTTCCTGCGCATTACCACCCGCAGTTTTGTTTTTAGCGAACACGTTGTAGGCCACCAGCAGCGCGAACAACGCCACGACAAGCCCGGTGATGGCAAGCGGCGACAGGAAGCGCGCCAGGTTACCCAGAACAATCCCGACGGCGCCGAAGTCAGCATCCGAGAAGGTGGTGTTAGCGAAGCCAATTGCGCCCAGAACAGGCAGTAACATCACAGGCAAGAAGGTAATCAGCAGGCCGTTGGCAAAAGCGCCAATCATCGCCCCGCGACGCCCGCCCGTGGCGTTACCGAACACGCCCGCCGTCGCGCCGGTGAAGAAGTGCGGCACCACGCCCGGCAGGATCAGCACCCAGCTGAACTGACCGCAGATGAACAACCCCACAATCCCGCCGAGGAAGCTGAACAGGAAGCCAATCAGCACCGCGTTTGGCGCATACGGATAGACCACCGGGCAGTCCAGCGCAGGACGCGCGTTCGGCACCAGTTTTTCCGAGAAGCCCGTAAACGCGGGAACAATTTCAGCCAAAATCAAACGCACGCCCTGCAGGATGATGAACACGCCCGCCGCGAAGGTAATGGCCATGATGATGGCGTAGACTAGGTAGTTCTGACCGCCGCTGAAGGTCGCCTCAACGTATTCACGCCCGGCGCTCACCGCCATGATCAGGTAAATAATCATCATGGTCAGCGAGATTGAGATTGAGCTGTCGCGCAGGAAGCTGAGGTTCTTGGGCAGGTTCATCTCTTCGGTTGAGCGCGAGCCCTTGCCGACCTTGCTGCCAATCCAGCCGGAGAGCACGTAGCCCAGCGTGCCGAAGTGGCCGAAGGCGATCTCATCGTTGCCGGTGATGCGCTTCATGTAACGCTGCGCAATCGCCGGGAAGAAAGCCATGATCAGGCCGAGGATCAGCGAACCGGTAAAGACCAGCCCGACACCTTCAAACCCGGCGACGGTCAGGATCACACCAATCATGCACGCCATATAGAAGGTGTGATGACCGGTCAGGAAGATGTACTTCAGGCGGGTAAAACGGGCGACAATAATATTCGCCACCATCCCGAAGGCCATAATCAGTGCGGTCGAGGCACCGTATTTTTCCAGCGCAATGGAAACAATCGCTTCATTGTTGGGAATAATGCCCTGAATATTAAACGCGTGTTCAAACATGCCGCCTAAGGGATTTAATGACCCCACCAGCACCGTCGCACCACCGCCCAACACAATAAAGCCGAGAATGGTTTTAATGGTGCCTTTAACGACGTCAGAAAAGGCTTTTTTCTGCGCCACCAGACCAATCAGGGCAATTAAGCCCACCAGAACAGAAGGGACTTTTAAAATATCAACAACGAAATTCAGCGTTTCAAGGATAAACATATCCACCTCGCCTAATCAGGGTTATTGTCTTTCGAACCAGGCGCGCAGCTGCGCTTCGAGTTCGTTAATGTCGATGATGTTGTTGATCACCACCAGTTGGCTTTCGGGCACGCTGGCGCTGGCCGCGATGTCTTTCGCCATCACGAACAGATCCGCCGCGCCGGGGGTTGCGGAGGAGAGGTCGGAGTGTTCAACTTCGGCCTCAATCTCCAGCTTTTTAAGCACTTTTTTGATATTCATTTCGACCATAAAACTACTGCCGAGGCCGGAACCGCAAATAGCCATGATTTTCATTGTTGTCCCCTTTTTTGAGTAGAGTACGTCCCATCACGCTGGCGCGTAATGTGGTGACTAATCGGATGAAATAATTGAATCAGAAGCGGTCGATAATTTTTTTAATATCCTCCAGGGTATTCGCCTGATGTAATTCAGCCATATCGTCATCGCTGGAAAATAACTCTGCCAGTGCGGAGATCATTTCGATATGGCTATGTTTGTCCGGAGCGGCCAGCATCACAATCACATCAACAGGGTCGAATTCGCCGGCGCCAAAAGAGGCCCCCTGTTTCAGTTTTAATAATGACAGCCCCAACCCTTTTGCCCCCTCTTCCGGGCGCGCATGCGGCATCGCCAGGCCGGGTGCCAGCACGTAGTAGGGTCCTAACTTATAGTGCTGTTCGACAATCGCCGTGATGTATTCAGGCGAAATCACCTGTAGTTCAAGCAGCGGCTTTGCGCACAGTTCCAGCGCCTGCGACCAGCTGTCTACGCTATCCTGAAGCGTGATGGTTGTATCATATATCCATTTTTTGAGCATTTTACCCTCCCGCCACAACGCAAAAGATGAGCAAACTTTATTCAACACATCACCTATTGACTGCGATCAAGATCACAAAGATAGCGCTACCAATCGCTAACATTCAGAAGTGTGATAGCGCTATCAAATTACCACCTCGGTGTGAAATCACAGCAAAAAAAGGGATTTAAGGCGTATACTGCCTGTCACGTGAAGTGAAGGATGGAATAAGTCGCGTCCTGTCAGCAGGAAGGTGTATGTCTCTAACCCGAAAACGGCGCAGTACTGGCAAAGTGACACTCGCCGATGTCGCACAGCTTGCCGGTGTGGGCACAATGACCGTGTCCCGTGCACTCCGCACACCGGAACAGGTTTCCGATAAACTACGTGAAAAAATTGAAGCTGCCGTGCAGGAGTTAGGATACATGCCTAACCTGGCTGCCAGCGCGCTGGCCTCCGCGTCATCCTGGACGATTGCAATGGTTGTGCCCAATCTCTCTGAAGCCGGTTGCTCAGAGATGTTCGCCGGGCTACAGCATGTGCTACAGCCTGCTGGTTACCAGATTATGCTGGCGGAATCCCAACATCGGCTGGAGCAGGAAGAGAAGCTGCTTGAAACGCTGCTGGCCTCGAACATTGCCGCCGCCATTTTGCTCAGCGTGGAACATACTGACACGGTGCGTCACTGGCTGAAAAATGCCTCTATCCCGGTGATGGAGATGGGTGCCATGCGTGCCGACCCGATTGATATGAATATCGGGATTGATAACGTCGCGGCCATGTACGAACTCACAGAGATGGTTATCCAGCGCGGCTACCAGAATATCGGCCTGCTGTGCGCCAATCAGGAACAGTGGATCTTCCAGCAGCACCTTCAGGGCTGGTATAAAGCGATGCTGCGTCACCATATGTCGCCAAATCGAGTGATCAACGCCGCTATGCCGCCGAGTTTTTCCACCGGCGCTGCACAACTTCCTGAATTTCTGCTGGCGTGGCCAGAGCTGGATGCGCTGGTGTGCGTGTCTGATGAGCTGGCCTGCGGCGCGCTCTATGAATGTCAGCGTCGGCGCATCAAAGTCCCGGACGACCTGGCCGTGGTGGGTTTTGGCGATAGTGACGTCAGTCGCGTCTGTCAGCCGCCGCTGACGACCATGGTGGTACCCCATCGCAAAATTGGAATTGAGGCTGGGAAGGCGCTGCTGGAGCGTCTCAATGACGGAGACTGGCGCGATCATAAGCCTATCGCGTCCAGCCTTTGTCTGCGGGAAAGTTGTTAAGGCTTACTCTGCCTCTTCCTCTTTTTCCGCTTTGCTTTCGGGCTTAGTGGATTCGTTTTTGGCGTTGCGGGTCATCCACAGCGCCAGCGCTTTTAACGAATCCGGCGTGAACTCGTCACAACGCGCGGTGATCTCTTCCGGCGTCATCCAGCTCACTTCACTCACTTCTTCTTCCTGCAGGGCAAAAGGTCCGTGAGAGACGCAGCTAAATAACCCGCCCCAGACGCGGCAATTTTCATCCTCGAAATAGAACTGTCCGTGCTCGGCGAACGGCACGCCGGCAATGCCTAACTCTTCTTCCGCTTCACGACGCGCGGAATCCAGCAGTACTTCATCCGCCTGGACGACACCGCCCGCAGTGGCATCCAGCATTCCCGGGAGAAAGTCTTTGGTGTCCGTACGGCGCTGCACCAGAATCTTGCCCATACCGTCATGAACAACGATGTACGTTGCACGGTGGCGCAGACGCTCCGCACGCATTTGCTCGCGGCTGGCCTGCGCGATCACTTCATTCTCTTCGCTGACAATGTCAACCCACTCTGTACTTGCCAAATGACTCTGCTCCACCATCGGGAAACCTTCTCGTCTAAGCGCTCTTTCGGCGCGTTTGCAGTTGAGGTGTAACTTACGGATTAATCGCTACCTGCGCAATAACTTGCTGATCATTAAGTGCGATAACGCTTAACGTATTCTCATCGAGCAAGCCATAGCTTGCCGGATTGCCGCCCTTCGGAATGCTGACCGAACCGGGGTTAAAGTGATAAATCTCCCCACGTTTTTCCGCCACAGGAAGATGAGTATGGCCGTAAACCAGGACATCATTCGCGGCGAGCGCCGGAAGATTATCCGGGCCGAAAAGATGTCCATGCGTTAAGAACAGGCGGCATTTTTCCAGCAACACGTGCTGCCACGGTGCGGTGAGGGGAAAATGCAAAAGCATCTGGTCCACTTCACTGTCGCAATTCCCGCGAACGGCAATGATGCGCGAGGCGTAGTGATTGAGTTTTTCCGCCACCTGCGCAGGAGCGTACCCGGCCGGCAGCGCATTTCGTGGGCCATGATTTAACACATCCCCCAGAATCACCAGCCACTGCGCCCCGCTTTGGCTAAACAGCGAAAGCACGCGTTCGGTAGCAGGCAGCGATCCATGGATATCCGACGCAAACATCAGTTTCATCAGCCACTCCTTCGGAAAATAAACGGCCTATATCATACCTGAAGCGCCGGGGCTTATCAGCCAGCACGCTTAGCGGAGAGTGCCACATACCGCTGTACGGACGCGCGTTGCCACTGGAACGCGGCATACTCCACCAGCAGCGCTGGAACCTCATCCCCGTTGAGGATCAGGCGGTTCAGCATCAACGCCAAATCGGTATCGGCAATACACCACTCGCCGAACAGATTAGGGTTACCGTGTGCCAGCAATGACGATGCGGTTTCAATCAGCTTTTGCGCTGCGGCGTGACCTTCTGCGCTCAGGGCGGGCTTTTTCACCCCAGCGAACACAACGTCGGTGGAGCGCTCAACGCGAATCGGCACCAGATCGCTGCGTAACCACGCCTGGATCTGTCGTGCACGCGCACGCTTTTTGAGATCGTGAGGGTAAATACGTTCCCACTCCGGCGGCGCAAAACGATCTTCAAGATACTCATCGATCGCCGACGATTCGCTTAGCTCAAACCCCTTGATTTCCAGCACCGGTACGCGTCGGGTCAGAGCGTAACCCTGCCACTGCGGTTTAAGGTGTTCGCCACCGTCCAGATCGACGGTTTTCAGGGTAAATGACAGCCCTTTTTCGGCCAGCGCGACATATGCGCTCATCACATAGGGTGAAAAGAAGTTGGAATCGGACCATAACGTAATAGCAGGCTGGTTCATAACGTCCTCATCGACTGATCGGTTTTCACTCAACATATAATCTCTTTGCGTCGCTGTCACTTGATGAAAACTCACGATTTACGACAGACACCTATACTTCATTTATGGCTTCACTTTTTTTACTGACAGGAGTTGAGAATGATCGACCTCTATTACGCCCCTACCCCAAACGGCCATAAAATCACCCTCTTTCTGGAAGAGGCTGAACTGGAGTATCGGATCATTCGCGTCGATATCAGCAAAGGCGATCAGTTCAGGCCCGTCTTTTTGGCTATCTCCCCCAACAATAAAATCCCTGCCATTATCGATAACCTGCCCGCCGACGGAGGCAAACCCCTAAGCCTGTTCGAATCCGGGGAAATTTTGCTTTATCTGGCGGAGAAAACCGGAAAACTGCTCAGCGGCGAACTGCGTGAACGCCATCAAACACTGCAGTGGCTCTTCTGGCAGGCAAGCGGGTTTGGGCCAATGCTTGGGCAAAACCACCACTTTATCGCCTTCGCTCCACAGCCTATCCCTTATGCAATCGAACGCTATCAGGTTGAAACACAGCGGCTTTATGGTGTTCTAAACCGCCGGCTGGAAAAAACACCGTGGCTCGGGGGCGATCATTACAGTATTGCGGATATCGCCTGCTGGCCGTGGGTCAATGCCCATGAACGCCACCGCATCGATTTAGCCTCTTACCCGGCCGTAAACAACTGGTTTGAACGTATTCGTAGCCGCCCTGCCACCGAACGCGCGATGCAAAAAATCCAGCAGATTTAGCCCTACGCCTGCTTGGGGGCGTGGGACGTCCTCATGTATTATGGGGAGGGAATATTGACACGGAGAAGACCTGCAATGCCGCAGCATGACGCTATTATTCGTATAAAAAACTTACGCTTACGCACCTACATCGGTATTAAAGACGAAGAGATCGCCAACCGTCAGGATATCGTTGTCAATGTGTCGATTCACTACCCGGCAGACAAAGCTCGCGCCAGTGAGGACATCAATGACGCACTGAACTATCGCACCATTACCAAAAGCATCATCCAGTACGTTGAAAACAACCGTTTCTCTTTACTGGAAAAATTAACTCAGGATGTGCTCGATATCGCACGTGAACATCACTGGGTCACTTATGCTGAAGTAGAGATCGATAAACTTCACGCGCTGCGCTACGCCGACTCCGTCTCCATGACGTTAAGCTGGCAGCGCCAGGCGTAAACCTGGAGGTTGTATGCAGATTCTGCTGACCGGTGGTACCGGCCTGATTGGTCGTCATCTCATTCCACGCCTGCGCGAGCTACACCACGAAATAACCGTGGTCACGCGTAATCCGGAGAAAGCACGCCAGGTGTTAGGCACCGGGGTCGACATCTGGAAAGGTCTTGCGGAACAGCAGAATCTGGACGGCTTTGATGCCGTCATCAACCTCGCGGGTGAGCCCATCGCAGACAAGCGCTGGACGGAAGAACAAAAACAGCGTTTGTGCAGCAGCCGGTGGGCCATCACGGAAAAGCTGGTTGAGCTCATTCGCAACAGCCACACCCCGCCCTCAGTCTTTATTTCGGGATCGGCAGCGGGATATTACGGCGATCTCGGTGAGGTCGTCGTCACCGAAGAAGAGCCACCGCACAACGAATTTACGCATAAACTCTGCGCCCAGTGGGAGCGCATTGCGTGCGCAGCGCAGAGTGACCACACGCGCGTTTGCCTGCTGCGCACCGGCGTCGTTCTCGCGCCAAAAGGCGGTATTCTGGCGAAGATGCTTCCCCCCTTCAGGCTTGGGTTAGGCGGGCCAATCGGTAATGGCCGACAGTATCTCGCCTGGATCCACATTGACGATATGGTGAACGGTATTCTCTGGCTGCTGGATAACGATCTCCGCGGGCCATTTAACATGGTTTCCCCTTACCCGGTACGAAATGAACAGTTTGCTCACGCTCTGGGGCATGCGCTGCATCGCCCGGCGGTATTACGCGTACCTGCAACGGCGATACGGCTGTTGATGGGGGAATCGTCGGTGCTGGTCCTTGGCGGGCAACGCGCGCTGCCGAAACGGCTGGAAGCGGCCGGGTTTGCTTTCCGATGGTATGATTTAGAAGAGGCGCTGGCGGATGTTGTAGAGTGAATATGGTAAAATAGTCTGCCATGTTCAGATAAAATGGCGTAACAATGGCAATCATCACAACCCCCCGACTGCACCTTACCCCTTTTGAACCCTCCGACTGGGCGTTTTTTCGTTCGCTGCGAGAAGATCGTTCCATCATGCGCTACATGGCCGCCATTACTCCTGAAAAAGAGACCCGACGTGTTTTTGCAGCACGTCTGACCGCTGCACATGTGTTCGTGATCCGGCTGCGTGACGATGAAACGCCGCTCGGTGATATTGGCCTGCAAATTAGCGCAGAGAATCGCGAAGAGGCCGATATCGGTTATACAGTCGTGCCTGCTGCGCAGGGGAAAGGGATTGCCAGCGAGGCGCTACGCGCGGTGTGCGAGTACGCGTTTAATCACACCGGTGTGAAAGCGATTAATGCCTACGTGCTGGCGGATAACGGCGGGTCGGTGCGGGTGTTAGAGAAAGCCGGATTTGTGCGCACGCAGGTGCTGGAAAAGGCCTATGAAATTAATGGCGTGCGGTATGACGACTGGGTGTATCGGCTGGAGTGTGGCGCGGGTCGCCAGGGTGGTGGCGACTGAGCCACCCTGGCACGTTCACCGGTTAAGGCGCTCCAGAGTTGCAAGACAATCGAAGTGAACGGAAATACCACCTCATCCGTATGTTCCCCTCACCCTAACCCTCTCCCCGGAGGGGCGAGGGGATTGTTCACTGCTCGCATTATTTTGTGGGCATCCCTCTGCCCACAGGGAGAGGGCAAAGGGCAAAACCTACTTCAACGATCCTTTCAGGAACTGCTGCAGGCGCGGGCTTTGCGGATTAGCCAGCACCTCATCCGGGTGCCCCTGCTCTTCAATTTTCCCCTGATGCAGGAAAATCACGTGGTTAGAGACGTTACGGGCAAAGCCCATTTCGTGCGTCACCACGACCATCGTTTTGCCCTCTTCCGCCAGCTTCTGCATGATGCGCAGCACTTCGCCAACGAGTTCAGGATCCAGCGCAGAAGTGGGTTCATCGAACAGCAACACCTCAGGCTCCATTGCCAGTGCACGGGCAATGGAAACGCGCTGCTGCTGGCCGCCGGAAAGATGGACCGGGTATTTAATCTGCTGGCGCTCGTCAATACCCACTTTCGCCAGGTATTTCACCGCGCGCTCGCGGGCTTCCTGCTTGCTTAAGCCCAGCACCTGGATCGGCGCCTCCATCACGTTCTCCAGCACCGTCATGTGGCTCCAGAGGTTGAAGTGCTGGAATACCATGGTCAGGCGTGTGCGCAGCAGGCGCAGCTGATTCTTATCCGCCACCTTCAGCTGGCCGTCTTTGTCGCGCACCAGATTGATGTTCTGTCCGCTCACCACAATGGACCCTTCGCTCGGTTTTTCGAGGAAGTTAATGCAGCGCAGGAAGGTACTTTTACCCGAACCGGATGAGCCGATAATGCTGATCACGTCGCCCGCGTTAGCCTGCAACGACACCCCTTTCAGCACTTCATGTTCGCCGTAGCGTTTGTGCAAATCAATTACGTTTAATTTGTTCTCAGCCATCTTAAATTCTCAGTGCGTCGACGGTTTTATATGCTGCAGCCAGCGTTTTTCAGCCTTACGGAACAGGCTAATCAGGACGTAGGAAATGATCAAATAGAGCACTGCCGCAATGCCAAACGCGGTAAACGGCTGATACGTCGCGGAGTTAATATCGCGCGCGATTTTCAGTAAGTCCGGTACCGTGGCGGTAAAGGCCAGCGCGGTGGAGTGCAGCATCAAAATCACTTCGTTACTGTACGCAGGCAATGCGATACGCAGTGCCGAGGGCAGAATAATGCAGCGATAGAGCTTCACGGACGAGAAGCCGTACGCGCGCGCCGCTTCGATTTCGCCATAAGGCACAGAGCGAATGGCGCCGGCAAAAATCTCGGTGGTATAAGCGCAGGTGTTGAGCGTTAACGCCAGCACGGTACAGTTCAGGCCGCTGCGGAAGAAAGCGTTCAGCATTTCGGTGCCTTTCACGATCTCCAGCGTATACATCCCAGAATAGAAGACCAGAAGCTGTACATACAGCGGCGTACCGCGGAACACGTAGGTAAACAACCAGATCGGGAAACGGATAAATTTGTTGTTCGACACGCGGCCAATGGCGAGAAACACCGCCAGAATGCCCCCCATCACCACGGACGAAATCAGCAGCCACAGCGTAATGGCCACGCCGGTGAAGCGATAGCCGTCTGTCCACAGCAGCGATTTCCAGTATTCCTGAATAATCTCAATCACAGGTCTGCCCTCTTCACACCCACGGAGTAGCGACGTTCAAGCAGAAGCAGCACACCATTGGAAACGGTCGTAAAGACCAGATAGATAACGCCACACACCACCGCAAAGTAGAACGGCTCCCAGGTGCTCTTGCCCGCCAGCTGCGTGGCTTTCACCACATCTTCCAGACCGAGAAGGGACACCAGCGCCGTGGCTTTAAGGATAACCTGCCAATTGTTGCCGATACCCGGCAGCGCGTAGCGCATCATGGCTGGGAACATGATCCGACGAAACGTTTGTGAAGAGGTAAAACCGAACGCGGTCGCCGCTTCAATGTGCCCTCTCGGCACGGCCATGTAAGCACCGCGGAAGGTTTCAGTGAAGTACGCGCCGTAGATAAATCCGAGGGTAATAATACCGGCCACCATTGGGTCGATATCAATTTGCGACATGCCAATGGCGTCCGTCACGCTGTTTAGCGCAATCTGCAGGCCGTAAAAAATCAGCAGCATCAGCACCAGATCGGGAACACCGCGAATCAGCGTGGTATAGCCTTCAAAAACCAGGGCCAATGGTTTACTCGCCGACAGCTTCGCCCCCGCGCCCGCCAGGCCTATCAGCACCGCCAGTACCACGGAGCTGATAGCCAGCTCAAGAGTGACAAGCGCGCCTTGTAAAATAACGCCAGAAAATCCGTACAGCATACCGCGTGCCCTGTCGTATCGTGAGTGGTGGAACCGTGTCTTTTCCCCTCCCCGTACGGGAGGGGCTGCACGTTATATACCGGGGTGATTAGCCGCCGTACACATTAAAATCAAAGTATTTTTTCGCGATTTTGTCGTAAGTGCCGTCAGCGCGCATTTCAGCAAACGCTTTATTCAGCGCTTCACGCAGCTCGGTGTCATCTTTGCGCAGGCCCATGCCGGTTCCCACACCAAAGAGTTTCACATCCTTAATGGACGGGCCACCGAACTTGTAGTCTTTGCCTACAGGCTGTTTCAGGAAACCTTCACTTGCCGCAACTTCGTCCTGGAATGCAGCATCAATGCGGCCAGCCGTCAGGTCAGCGTAGATATTTTCCTGGCCCTGATAAGAGACGATTTCAATTCCCTTCGGTGCCCAGTGCTCGTTACCGTAGGTTTCCTGTGTGGTGCCCTGAAGCACACCGACACGTTTCCCTTTGAGGGATTCAATCGTTGGCTGAATATCAGAAGATTTAGCCACAACCAGACGAGAATCGGCCGCATAGAGTTTGTCGGTAAAGGCAATCTCCTGCTGACGTTTTTCCGTAATGGAGAGCGAGGACATGATCACATCGATTTTTTTCGCTTTCAGCGATGGGATCAGCGCATCCAGCGGGTTCTCAACGTAGGTACATTGTACGTTAATGCGTTTGCACAGTTCGTTGGCCAGATCGATGTCAAAACCAACCAATTCACCCTTCGCATTCTTCGATTCGAACGGGGCATAGGTAGGATCGGTACCAATACGAATTTTCTGCGGAATAGCGGCGAAAGCCGCAGTCATGCTGGAAACGGCCAACACCAGCGAAAGTGATAAAATCAGTTTTTTCATATCTATCCTCAACAGACTGGATTCTTACGGTTTTTTTACTACGACGGGGTGTCGTTAATGTGCCATTAATCCCCTTAATAAGGCAAAAGATAATGCCTAATCAGTGGGAAATTTCGCACCCAGAGTGCGTAACTATGCATTCAGGGCGCAATTAATCGCCAGGTATGCACCATAATGGTTCATTCACACCCGAAATGCACCACGACAGAACCCCATCGTGGTGCAATCCCGTCAGCAGCGAATTAGTCGCCGTATACGTTGAAGTCGAAGTATTTCTTCGCCAGTTTGTCGTAGGTACCGTCTTTGCGCAGCTCGCCCAAGGCTTTATCAAAAGCGGCTTTCAGCTCGGTATCGTCTTTACGCAGACCAACACCGGTGCCGTCACCAAAGAATTTTTTGTCTTTCACAGACGGGCCAGCAAAGGCAAATTCCTTACCTGCAGGCTGTTTCAGGAAGCCTTCGCTCGCTGCGACTTCATCCTGGAATGCTGCATCAAGGCGACCCGCCGCCAGGTCAGAGTAAATCAGATCCTGATTCTGATATGCCACCACATCTACGCCTTTTTCACGCCAGTTAGCGTTGGCAAAGCCTTCCTGCGTGGAGCCCTGAAGCACACCTACATGCTTGCCTTTCAGCGAGTCGATGGTTGGCTGGATCGGAGAACCTTTCGGCGCAATCAGACGAGAGTCAGCCGCATAGAGCTTGTCAGAGAAAGCAATCTCCTGCTGGCGTTTTTCAGTAATGGAGAGAGAAGAGATAATGGCATCAATTTTCTTGGCTTTTAGAGACGGGATCAGCGCGTCGAAATCGCTGCCCACCCATGTGCATTTCACGTCCATGCGTTTGCACATCTCATTTCCCAAATCGATATCAAACCCCACAAAATCGCCCTTCGCATCTTTGGATGAGAATGGCGCATAGGTTGCGTCTGTACCGATACGTACATTCTGTGGCAGTGCCGCGTAGCTACCTGCTGCTGCACTTAACCCCACGAGCAAAGACAGAGCCAGAACCGTCTTCTTCATACATTTACCCTCAAGTACCGTGATTTTATTATGTATTGTGTTGTGTGTTGTGTTGCAGGCTTCTCTTGCAGGTCTTATGCCACATTGCCGTCGGGTCAAAAATTCGACGTTAAATATGTTAATAAAACGTTGCGATATTGCCTTAATGAGGAAAGATAGCAGGTCTGCCGAACGAACCGGAAAGAGAAAAAGGGAAAAAACGAATTAAATGTCGAGGATATGATCGCTGTTGCAGTTTTGCCCTGAAACAGGGCAACTTGTCTTTTCATGCACTCTGTATGTGCACAAAATCAAACGCCCGACCAGCGGGTGAAAAGATCTTCCGGCAGATCAATCTCGAACTGATCCAGGACGCGGTTAACGGTCTGATTGACCACATCATCCAGCGAGGTTGGCCGATGATAGAACGCCGGTACGGGCGGCATGATCACCGCGCCCAGCTCGGCAGCCTGGGTCATCAAACGCAGGTGCCCCAGGTGCAGCGGCGTTTCTCGCACGCACAATACCAAAGGACGGCGCTCTTTCAGCACCACATCGGCAGCGCGTGTGACCAGGGTGTCGGTGTAGCTATTTACAATGCCGGAAAGGGTTTTGATTGAACAAGGCAGAATGACCATGCCGGCCGTTTTAAACGAACCCGACGAGATACTGGCAGCAATATCACGGGCATCATGAACCACGTCAGCCAACGACTGAACGTCGCGCAGAGAGAAGTCTGTTTCGAGGGAGAGGGTCTGACGCGCCGCCTGGCTCATGACCAGGTGCGTTTCCACTTCGGCTACGTCACGCAGCACCTGTAATAGGCGAACGCCGTAAATCGCCCCGCTGGCGCCACTGATCCCTACAATGAGTCGTTTCATGATTGTGCCCTTACTGATCCCAGGGCTGACTGTGCAGGATTTTACGATGAGTTGCAAGGAGGGCCGCAGCCCTCCCTGCACAGGCGTTAGCCTTCGTTGTGCATCTCTAAGCTTTCGAGATCGTTTTGCAGCTGAACCGCTTTCGCATCGTCGTTACGCAGGGAGTCAAGATAGTCGAGATACTGCTGGTCAACATCTTTGGTCACGTAAACGCCGTTGAAGACCGAGCACTCGAACTGCTGAATTTCCGGGTTCTCGGCGCGCACGGCGTCGATCAGGTCGGTCAGATCCTGGAAAATCAGGCCGTCAGCACCAATAATCTGGCGGATCTCGTCCACTTCGCGACCGTGCGCAATCAGCTCATTGGCCGTTGGCATATCAATGCCATAGACGTTCGGGAAGCGAATTTCAGGTGCCGCAGAGGCCAGGTACACTTTCTTCGCACCGGCTTCTCGCGCCATCTCGATGATCTGCTCCGACGTCGTACCGCGCACGATGGAATCATCCACCAGCAGCACGTTTTTGTCGCGGAACTCAGCGCGGTTGGCGTTCAGCTTACGGCGCACCGATTTACGGCGCAGCTGCTGGCCCGGCATGATAAAAGTACGGCCAACGTAGCGGTTTTTCACAAAACCCTGACGGTAAGGCTTGTCCAGAATACGGGCGATTTCCAGCGCGATGTCGCAGGAGGTTTCCGGAATAGGAATGACCACGTCGATGTCCAGATCGTCCCATTCGCGGGCAATTTTCTCACCGAGCTTGGTGCCCATATTCACGCGCGCGCTGTACACGGAAATCTTGTCGATAAACGAGTCCGGGCGAGCAAAGTAGACGTATTCGAACAGGCACGGATTGCTGACCGGGTTATCTGCACACTGGCGGGTAAACAGCTGACCCTTCTCGGTGATGTAGACCGCTTCACCCGGCGCAACGTCACGCAGGAATTCAAAGCCGAGGGTATCGAGCGCCACGCTTTCGGAGGCCACCATGTATTCGGTACGGCCATCGCCCAGATCGCGCTTACCGAGCACCAGCGGACGAATACCGTTGGGATCGCGGAAGGCCACCATACCGTGACCGATAATCATCGCCACGCAGGCATACGCGCCGCGGATCTGGCGGTTAGTAGCCGCAACAGCCGCAAAGATGTTATCGGCTTCCAGCGGGTAGTGACGGAAGTTATCCAGCTCGCTGGCGAAAATATTGAGCAGGATTTCAGAATCAGAGGTGGTGTTAATGTGGCGACGTTTCTCTTCGAACAGCTTTTTACGCAGCTCATGCGCGTTGGTCAGGTTGCCGTTGTGGGCAAGCGTGATGCCGTATGGAGAGTTGACGTAGAAAGGCTGAGCCTCAGAGGCGCTGGAGCTGCCAGCGGTAGGATAACGAACGTGACCAATCCCCATATTACCTTGCAGGCGCTGCATATGGCGGGCTTCAAACACATCGTTTACCAGGCCGTTTGCTTTACGTAAACGGAAGCAGTTGTGTGCATCAATGGTGATGATGCCTGCTGCATCCTGTCCACGGTGCTGAAGCACCGATAATGCGTCATAAATAGACTGGTTTACCGGCATGAAACCGGCGATACCGACAATACCGCACATTCGTCTTTTCCTCGTTAAGCCACATCTCAGGGCTTAGGCCCTGGGCAAGAAACTCGACGAGCTTTGCAGATAGTCAAAGAACCATCTGATGATGAAGCTGAACTCTGGAATGAGCTGCGATTTCTGCCAGTCTTCACTTTTTGAGAACCCGGTAAAGGTATCAAGGAAGAACAGTATCGCAGCCACAATCAGTACGCCTCGCAACGCGCCAAAACAGATCCCGAGCACCCTGTCCGTTCCTGACAGGCCGGTTTTCTCAACCAGTTGGCCTATCACGTAATTGACGATAGCGCCCACAATCAGCGTTGCGATAAACAGCACCGCGATGGCGATTCCGTTTCGGACCAGTTCATCTTCAAAGCCCGTGAACCAGACAGACAGGTAAGTGTAGTAATGACTGGCAACAAAGAAAGCACAACCCCATGTCACCAGCGATAACGCTTCACGAACAAAGCCACGGATCAGGCTAACCAGACAGGAAAAACCAATCACCGCAATGATGGCGTAATCAATCCAGACCATATGTGTCCCACGATTAAACGCCCTGTCATCCAGTTCGGGGCGAATTCTAACAGAAAAAGAAAACGTTTGCGTAGGGATTTCCTTCCCGCGCGTAAATAAAAAAGGCGCTGAAAAAATGCTCAACGCCGTTGCTTTTCGCCCTCTCTCTTTCAGGGAGAAGGTCGGGTAATGTACGACTTAGTTCGCACTGTAATTCATCACCACACCGCTTAAACCGGAGATCTGCTTCAGTTCACCAAGTGAACCTTTCAGCTTGTCTTTGGACGCTTCCGGCCCCACGAGGATGCGGGTTATTTTACCCTGCACCGGTGTGGAAGGTGAAGTGTAAACACGATACCCCGCTCCGCGCAGTTTACCGACAACCTCGTTAACTTTATCGGCATTTTTCAGCGCGCCGAGCTGGACAACGTAGGCCTTCGCCGTTGGCGCGGCATCCTGCTGGGCAGGTTTTGCCGGCGGTGGTGTCTCGGACGCCGCGGCAAGCTGGTCAGCCGTTTTATCACGCTGCGGTTTCGGCTGTGGCTTCTCAACCGGTTTCGGTTTTTCAACAGGCTTAGGCTGCTCTACCGGAACGGGATCAATATCGCTGTTGGCGTTTGTCGCCAGGCGAGACGGATCGAGCGACGGTGCTGCTGCATCCCCTGCACGCACCTCTTCAGCGGCACCTTCCGGCGGCTGAGCAGGAAGCGCCTGCGTCGCCGCAGGAAGCATATCCGGCTCATCACGATCGCCCGGTTTCGGGACCAGTGGAATGGCTGCAAACTCATCCTGATAATGCTTTTTCTGCCCATCAAGCAGACCCGGGAGGATAATCACCCCCAGCGCGACCAGCACAATGGTTCCTGTTAAACGGTTCTGAAACTTACTCGCCACCGGTTCTCCCCGCGTCCATCACTTCCATGACATGTGCCACCGTGTGGAATGAACCACACACCAGCACGGTATCTTCTGGTTTAGCATCCGCCATTGCGGCATGCCACGCCTGCGCTACGCTCGCAAAGAGCTGACCTTTGCCGAGATGTTCCATCAACTGTTCAGCTGTCGCACCGCGCGGCCCTTCCAGAGGAGCACAATACCAGCTATCGACCACACTCTCCATGCAGGCTAGCGTACCGCCGATATCTTTATCATGAAGCATACCGATAACCGCCAATACCTGCCCGGTTTTTGGTAACGATTTGAGACGTCCGGCGAGGTAAGCCGCTGCGTGCGGGTTGTGCGCCACATCCAGAATCACGCGCGGTGACTCGCTGACAATCTGAAAACGCCCCGGCAGGACCGCATTCTGAATGCCGTCTCGGATCGCCTGCTCGTTCACCTTTAGCCCGCTGGCGCGCAGTGCCGCCAGCGCGGTTGCCGCGTTAGGTTGAGGCACCTGAGGCAGCGGCAGGTTGTCCAGCTCGCCTTGTGCATCGCTGAAACGCCAGCCGTTGCCCTGAACCTCATACTGCCAGTCAACGCCGCGACGCAGCAGCTGGGCACCCTTCTCTTTTGCAACATCCGCAATGGTGTGCGGCATATCAGGCTCGCCAACCACGGCAGGTTTATTCGCCCGGAAGATACCGGCCTTCTCGCGGCCAATACTTTCGCGGTCTGGCCCCAGCCAGTCGGTATGATCCAACGCAATGCTGGTCACCACGGAAACATCCGCATCCACCATGTTAGTGGCATCAAGACGCCCGCCAAGGCCGACTTCGAGGATGACCACATCCAGCTGCGCCTGCTTAAACAACCACAGCGCTGAAAGGGTACCGTATTCAAAATAGGTTAACGAAATTTCACCGCGCGCTGCCTCAATCTCTGCGAACGACGCCGTATGTGCCGATTCTGGCAGCTCGGTATTCTGAACACGCACACGCTCGGTATAGCGCACCAGGTGGGGGGAACTGTAAACGCCAACCTTAAAACCCGCGGCCATCAGGATAGATTCCAGCGTCCGACAGGTCGTGCCTTTGCCGTTGGTCCCGGCGACGGTAAACACGAAAGGCGCGGGTTTCAGCACGCCGAGGCGCGCGGCGACCTGACTTACGCGCTCAAGCCCCATATCGATGGTTTTACTGTGCAGGTTTTCCAGATAAGAAAGCCACGCGGCCAGGGGCGACGTGGCTTGAGGAATGCTTTTATTTTCCATGATGCCCGGTTGTCATTAACGGTTAGAAAGCAAAAGGGCAGCGCCATCCGGCCCTGCCCTTTTCAGTTATCAGGCCTCGGGTTCCTGATCCGGTACGACCACGCCTTCGCGCGGCTCATCCGGGTTAGGCGTTGGCAGGTTCATCAGCTTCGCCAGGATGCTGGCCAGTTTCAGGCGCATTTCCGGGCGGCGGACGATCATGTCGATAGCGCCTTTCTCGATGAGAAACTCACTGCGCTGGAAGCCCGGCGGCAGTTTTTCACGTACGGTTTGTTCGATAACACGAGGACCGGCAAAGCCGATCAGCGCTTTTGGTTCTGCGATGTTCAGGTCGCCCAGCATCGCGAAGCTTGCGGAAACGCCACCCATGGTTGGGTCGGTCAGTACAGAGATGTACGGCAGACCGCGTTCCTGCATTTTCGCCAGCGCAGCAGAGGTTTTCGCCATCTGCATCAGAGACATCAGTGCTTCCTGCATACGCGCGCCACCAGAGGCGGAGAAGCAGATCAGCGGGCAGTTGTCTTCCAGCGCCTGCTCAACGGCACGTACGAAACGCGCACCGACGACAGAGCCCATAGAGCCGCCCATAAAGGCAAACTCAAACGCGGCGGCAACAACCGGCATTTCGTGCAGGGTGCCTTTCATGACGATCAGCGCGTCTTTCTCGCCAGTCTCTTTCTGTGCAGAAGCCAGACGATCTTTGTATTTCTTGGAATCGCGGAACTTCAGCACGTCTTTTGGCTCAAGTTCGCTACCCAGTTCTACCAGAGAACCTTCGTCCAGCAAGCTATGCAGGCGGTTGCGTGCCGTCATACGCATGTGGTGGTCACATTTAGGACACACTTCAAGATTGCGTTCCAGCTCTGCGCGATACAGAACCTGGCCGCAGCTATCACACTTCGTCCATACCCCTTCAGGAATGCTCGCTTTACGCGTTGGGGTAATGTTGCTTTTAATTCGTTCAATCCAGCTCATTGATAACCTTTCTGCCTGAACCTGGTCGTATGCCAGTTTTGCTATAAGAGGCGAATAATGCCATTTTTGCCTCCAACAGACCATGAATGTTGCACATTAAAACATAACAGCCCGAAACTTTGGACAAAAAAGTGGTCGAACCGCCAGAGTGCATTTACTTCGCTTGCTTTGCTGCCGCGCGTTTATGGCGAATGATTTCGATAACACCCGGTAAAATAGAAAGAACAATAATCGCTACAATCAGTAACTTAAGGTTTTCCTGAACCACCGGGAGATCGCCAAACAGATAGCCGGCATAGGTGAACAGCAATACCCAAAGCAGCGCACCGGCGACGTTATAGATCGCAAAATGACGATAGGACATATGTCCCATTCCTGCCACAAACGGTGCAAATGTGCGCACAATAGGCACAAAACGGGCAAGGATAATGGTCTTACCACCATGACGTTCATAGAACGCATGGGTTTTGTCTAAATAGCTGCGACGGAAAATTTTTGAATCAGGATTGCTGAATAACCTTTCCCCGAACACCCGCCCAATCGTGTAGTTAACGGCATCGCCGACAATCGCGGCAATAATCATCAGCACGACCATCGCATGAACGTTGAGATCGTTGGTCGGCAGCGCGGATAAAGCCCCTGCGACAAACAGCAGCGAATCCCCCGGCAGGAACGGCGTGACGACCAGCCCGGTTTCACAGAACAGGATCAGGAACAGAATGGCATAGACCCAGACGCCATATTGCGCAACCAGCTCTGCCAGGTGAACATCAATATGCAGAATGAAATCAATGAGAAAACGTATTAAATCCATATTGTTTAAGCCTTAATTGCACCTTATTTAGTCCGCTAAAAACAGCGGGCCCATTGGCGGTTTTGGCAGGTCAAACCGGTCCGGATAATCTACCGAGACCAGATACAGTCCTTCCGCTTTCGCCGTTGCTGCCGCAAGCGTTCTGTCCTTCGCTGCCAGCAGTTCTGCAATCCAGCTCTCCGGCTGGTGTCCGGCACCTACTTCCATCAGGCTGCCTACAATATTCCGCACCATATGATGTACAAAGGCATTGGCTTTGATATCCACCACCACATACGCGCCATAACGACTGACGTTTATGTGCATGACGTTACGCCACGGCGTGCGGGACTGACACTGCACCGCACGAAACGACGTAAAGTCATTTTCTCCAATCAGACACTGCGCCGCACGCTGCATACGTTCTGCATCAAGCGGTTCATAAAAATGGGTCACCCCCTGGCCCAGCACCGCCGGGCGCAGGCGCTGGTTATAGATGATATAGCGGTAGCGGCGCGCGGTGGCGCTGAAACGGGCATGAAAATCATCCGGGACAGCTTTCACCCAACGTACCGCGATGTCACCAGGCAAATTCGCATTTACACCCAGCGTCCAGGCGGCATCTTTGCGCACGGCGGTGGTTTCAAAGTGAACCACCTGCCCCGTACCATGGACCCCCGAGTCCGTGCGGCCAGCGCACAGGACGTTAATCGGTTCGTTCGCCACCTGAGAGAGCGCTTTTTCCAGCTTTTCCTGGACACTGCGCACCTCATTCTGGCGCTGCCAGCCATAATATTTACTGCCATCGTACTCAATGCCGAGGGCAATTCTATGAACAGGCTTTTGTTCCACTTCTGACATCAGTACAGGTACTCCTGCACCAGTTTCTCCGCAATTTTGACCGCCATCAGCGCACCGCCAAAGCGAACGTTATCGGCAACGGTCCAGAACTGAACCTGTTCCGGCATGCCATAGTCATTACGCACACAGCCAACGGAGAGATGCGCGCTACCGGTGGCATCGCCCACCTGCGTCGGGAACTCGCTCTCTTCAGAGAGCACGATGTCTTCACCACGACCGAACGCATCACGCGCTTCTTCAGCCGCCAGCGGGCGCAGCGCTTCAAAGCCCACCATCTGCGCGTGGCCGTAGAAAACAGGTGACTGCACCACGTTAGCGGAGATCATCAGGCCTTCGTCCTGCAACACTTTGCGGACTTCATCGACGATACGGCGCTCTTCGCGCACGGAACCTTCACGATCCGGCAGCAGCGGCAGCATGTTGAATGCCAGCTGGCGACCAAAGTAATCGTCTTCGTCAATCGGGATACCGTTCAGCAGCTTGGCGCTCTGCCCTGCTAGCGCATCCACCGCTTTTTTGCCGTTAGCAGAAGCCGACAGCAGGCTGGTCACGGTAATACGCGACAGGCCGCCGTCGTCGATCAGCGGTTTTAGCGCGGTTAGCAGCTGGCTGGTCAGGCTGTTCGGCACCGCAATGATGTTGCGGTTACGGTAGTCGGCCAGCACAAACGGGTTTACGTCTGGCACAACCAGCGGCACGTCCGGCTCCAGGGCGAACAGACCGCTGAGGTCGATCACCAGGCAGCCCGCGTTGGTAGCGTCTTCAATATAAGACGCCGTCGCTTCAGCACCCGCAGCGAAGAATGCCAGCTGCGCCTGCGTCCAGTCGAACGCTGCCGCATCCTGAACCATGACGGATTTACCGGCAAAACGCAGATGCTCACCGGCGCTGTCAGTACGCGCCAGCGCGTAGATATCACCCACCGGGAACTGACGCTCAGCAAGGGTTTCAAGCAGGGCTTCGCCCACGGCACCGGTGGCACCTAAAATGGCAATGTTCCAGCCTTCAGACATGGTGGTTTACTCCAGAAAGAAAAAAGCGTCCCTGTCAGAGTATCCAACAGGGAGCATTAAGAAGACATTAACGCGCCGGGTGATGAACGGCGTTGAACCCCAGATTATGTAACAGCGTCGCAGCCGTTGCGTCATCGCACATTACATACAGGGAGGACCACTCACGGCGCTCAACATAATTCTTGCGCAGCTTGTCAAATTCACCCGGAATACCTGCTACCTTTCGCAGCAGCGCGTCATCGCGGCGCACATCATACACCAAATGCACCAGCCTTTTCAGCGTTGCCTCATCAAGAGGCCCGTGAAGGGTAATACGACCAAATTCCGGGGCGGGGAGCAGCGTATCCAGCGCGACCTGCTGCGAATGACCGATAAAAGCGCTATAGGCCTCAAAGACCTGGGTGGTCCCACGCGCTTTACCTTCGAGGGTATAACCTGCGATATGCGCGGTAGCCACATCCGCCTTGTTAAGCAGCGCCACGTTAAGATCCGGCTCCGGCTCCCAAACGTCCAGCACGACGCGTAAATCTTGCCCTTCTTCCAGGCATTTCAGCAGCGCGGCGTTATCCACTACCGGGCCACGGCAGGCATTTATCAGAATAGTGCCAGCCTTCAGACGGCGGATCAGCGTGTCGTCGGCCAGGTGCAGAGATTTATACGCCCCCTCTTTAAACAGCGGCGTATGGAAGGTAATGACATCGCATTGCTCCACCAGCTCATCCAGCGGGCGAAAATCCCCTTCTTCACCGTTATCTTTACGCGGTGGATCGCACAGTAATGTGCGGATCCCCAGAGCTTGCAGGCGTTTTTGCAGGCGTCCACCTACATTACCCACACCGACGATCCCCACCGTACGGTCTTTCAGGGCAAAACCGTCGCGCTCGGCCAGCATCAGCAGCGATGAGAAAACGTATTCCACTACAGCAATGGCATTACAGCCCGGCGCGGCTGAAAAACCGATCCCCGCTTGCCTAAGCCAACGATCATCCACATGATCGGTTCCTGCCGTTGCCGTTCCGACAAACTTAACCGTTTTACCAGCGAGCAACGCCTCATTTACTTTGGTCACCGAGCGCACCATCAGTGCGTCAGCGTCATCCAGCTCGTTGACCGGAATCGGGCGACCAGGGACAGCCTTAACGTCACCCAGGCGGCTAAACAGCTCACGGGCGTAAGGCATATTTTCATCAACGAGGATTTTCACGTCTGAGTACCTGTTTGAGAGGAGGAAAACCCGTCAAGTGTGCCATAATCTGGCCGCCAGGCATATATGTATGCCGGGTTTACGCTGAGTTTTGACTTTAAGGATTTTTGACGATGCAGCCCATTTCAGGTACGCCGCCGCGCCCTCCGGGTGAAGGCCCCGTAACGCACAATGCCGCCGGTGAACAACCGCTTTCCACGCAACAGCGCACCGTGCTGGAGCGGCTAATCACGCGCCTGATTGCGCTGACGTCGCAGCAAAACGCGGAAGTCTGGGCTGGGGTAAAGCACGACTTAGGCGTTAGGAACGATGTGCCGCTACAGTCACGCCATTTCCCTGCTGCCGAGCAAAATCTGAACCAGCGCATCAGCACGGCTCAACAAAATCACAATACGCGCCAGGTTGTCTCGCAGTTGACCGAGCTCCTCGGTCAGGGGAATAACCGCCAGGCGGTAAGTGATTTTATTCGTCAGCAGTTCGGTCATACTGCTCTAAGCCAGCTTACGCCTGACCAGTTGAAAACCGTGCTGACCTTGCTGCAAAGCAATCAGCTGTCGATCCCGCAGCCGCAACAGCGCCCGGCAACGGAACGCCCTTTGTTGCCGGCCGAGCACAACACGCTCAATCAGATGGTGACCAAACTGGCCGCCGCCACCGGCGAGTCAACGAAGCTTATCTGGCAGTCCATGCTGGAGCTGTCTGGTGTGAAAGCAGGAGAGCTGATCCCAGCCAAACAGTTTACGCATCTGGTCACCTGGCTGCAGGCACGCCAGACGCTAAGTACCCAAAACACCCCGACGCTGCATTCGGTACAGTCCGCATTGAAACAACCGCTGGAGCCGCGCGAATTTGAAGCCATTCGGGATTATGCCCAGCAGACATGGCAAGCCACGCCGCAAACGGTACTGACCGCCGCGCAGGTGCAAGATTTGCTCAACCAGATATTTATTCGCCGCGCCGAACGCGACGGCGGCGTGCTGGAAGTACGGAACATTCAGCCTATTTACAATCCGCTGTTTGCGCCAGTGGTCGAAACGTTCAGAACGCTGTCTACTCGCCCGGGGCTGATGTTGATTGCCCTGGTGATAGCACTGGCGATTTTCTGGCTGGTTGCTTAACGCTGGCGCACCTTACCGGGTCGACTGCTTGTGCGGTTGTAAGCCCGGTAGGGTGAAGCGCCTCCGGGCATAAATCTAAGATTGACGAAACGCCACCAGCGTCACGACTATCCCAACCACCGCGGAAACCGCACCTGCCAGGAAGACTGACGAATATCCAAACGAGGTGGCTAACAGCCCCGCCAGCGGCGCGGTGACACCGTATGAAATATCCTGAAAAGCCGCATAGCCACCGAGTGCCGTTCCGCGTACCTGTGGCGCCACACGTTTCACCACCTCAACGCCCAGCGCCGGGAAGATCAGCGAACAGCCACAGCCGGTCAATGCCGCCCCCAGCAGCGCAACGGAGGCAACAGGCGCCTGCCAGAGCAGCACCAGCCCCACCGTTTCAATGACCAGCGACGCCACTGCTACCTTTACGCCGCCAAAGCGGTCCGGCATCCAGCCAAACAACACCCGCATCAGGACAAATGCACCGCCAAAGGCGGTCAGGGTAAAGCCTGCCATCGCCCAACCACGGCTCATAAAGTACAGAGAAACAAAGGTGCCAATGACCGCAAACCCCACGCCCTGCAGCGCCAGGCCCAGGCCCGGCTGCCAGATTTGGCCGACCACGCTCCACAGCGACGGACGTTCGCCTTTATGGGCCGCGACTTTGCGCACCGAACCGTTAAATGCCCATGCCAGCAGCGGTAACACCATGGTAGTCCCCGCCAGCACCGCAAAGCCAAACTGGCTATTAATCCACAGACCCAGCGGCGCACCCGCAGCCAGAGCACCGTAGATAGCCATTCCGTTCCAGGACATCACTTTGCCCGATCGCGCAGGCCCAACCAGCCCCATCCCCCAGGTCAGCGTGCCGGTCAACAGCTGGCTTTCACCAAAACCGAGCATTAAGCGCCCCACTACCAGCAGCGCAAATTTGTACATTGGTTCGACCGGCAACAGTGCCGCCAGCAGCCACGCGCCCCCCGCCAACCCACAGGCAAACATGCCCTGGAGCGCAGAGCGTTTAGCACCGTGCTGATCGGCCAAACGTCCTGCGTAACCCCGCGTGAGTACCGTGGCTAAAAACTGTATACCGACGGCAATGCCGACCATGGTATTACCGTAGCCCAGCTCCTGATGCACGAAAAGCGGGATCACCGGGAGCGGCAGGCCGACGGTCATGTAGGTCAGAAACACCGCGAACGCGATGCGAAACAGCGGGATATTTCCAGAGGAAGTTTTCTGTTCAGGGATAACGGCCGACATGCACGACTCCGAATTCAGGCATAAAAAAAGGGAGCCTCAAGGCTCCCTTCCACTATACATTCAAACGATTACGCTTTCAGCTTACGCATTACCAGCGTGGCGTTAGTGCCGCCAAAACCGAAGCTGTTGGACATGACGGTAGTCAGTGCCGCATCCGTTGGTTTGGTCACGATGTTCAGACCCGCTGCCTGTTCGTCCAGCTCATCGATGTTGATGCTTGGTGCGATAAAGCCATTTTCCAGCATCAGCAGGGAGTAGATTGCTTCCTGTACGCCAGCCGCACCCAGAGAGTGACCGGTCATGGCTTTGGTTGCAGAGATAGCCGGGCTGTTGTCGCCAAACACTTCACGAATTGCACCCAGCTCTTTCACGTCGCCTACCGGAGTAGAGGTACCGTGGGAGTTCAGGTAGTCAATTGGGGTGTCAACACCGTGCATTGCCATTTTCATGCAGCGCACTGCGCCTTCACCGGATGGGGCAACCATGTCAGCGCCGTCAGACGTTGCGCCGTAGCCAACGATTTCAGCATAGATGTGAGCACCGCGTGCCAGAGCGTGTTCCAGCTCTTCAACCACAACCATACCGCCGCCGCCAGCGATAATGAAACCGTCACGGTGTGCATCATAAGTACGGGATGCTTTTTCCGGCGTTTCGTTGTATTTGGTGGACAGAGCGCCCATCGCATCGAACTCACAGGCCATTTCCCAGCCCAGCTCTTCGCCGCCGCCAGCAAATACGATGTCCTGTTTACCCAGTTGGATCTGCTCTACAGCATTACCAATACAGTGGGCGGAAGTCGCGCACGCAGAGCTGATGGAGTAGTTCACGCCGTGAATTTTGAAAGGGGTCGCCAGGCACGCGGAAACCGCTGAACCCATCGCTTTAGTGACGACATACGGACCCACCGCTTTCAGACCACGCGGGCTACGCATTGCGTCAGCACCGAAGACCTGCGCCTTAGAAGAGCCGCCGGAACCGGCAATCAGGCCAACGCGCGGGTTGTTCTGATAAACGTCTTCGCTCAGGTCAGCGTCTTTGATGGCTTCCTGCATGGAAAGGTAGGCATAGATAGAGGCATCGTTCATGAAACGAACCACTTTACGGTCAATCAAACCGGTGGTGTCCAGTTTGACGTTACCCCATACGTGGCTACGCATTCCAGAATCTTTAAACTCTTCAGAGAAAGTGATCCCGGAGCGTCCTTCACGCAGAGATGCCAGGACTTCCTGCTGGTTATTACCGATGCTGGAAACGATGCCCAGGCCAGTAATCACTGCACGTTTCATTCAATACCTCTGTAAGTCGCACTAAAGTAAGTTTCGAGTCGCACAATAGCGTACACTTGTACGCCGAACAAGTCCGATCAGCCAATTTCTGCGGAAATTTGCACCGATGGGTCCACATCGTTAAGATCGAGACACAGCCTGTCAGACGAGTAACTTACGTGAAACAAAACGCTATACAACCCGCCAACCTCGAATTCAACGCTGAGGGTACACCTGTTTCCCGAGATTTTGATGACGTCTATTTTTCTAATGATAACGGACTGGAAGAAACCCGTTATGTTTTTCTCGACGGAAACCAGCTCAGCACCCGCTTCCCCACGCATTCACGTCGCGAGTTTGTGGTTGCCGAAAGCGGTTTCGGTACCGGGCTGAATTTTCTGACCCTCTGGCAGGCGTTTGACCAGTTTCACGTCGACCACCCTGACGCTACGCTTCAAAGATTACATTTCATCAGTTTTGAAAAATTTCCGCTCACGGCGCACGACCTGAAGCTGGCGCACCAGCGCTGGCCGGAACTGGCTGTCTGGGCAGAACAACTGCAAGCTCAGTGGCCGCCCGCCATAGGCGGCTGTCACCGTCTGCTGCTGAACGGTGGCCGCGTTACGCTGGACTTATGGCTGGGAGACATTAACGATCTGACCGATCGACTCGACGATTCAATGAATCAAAAAGTGGACGCCTGGTTCCTGGACGGTTTTGCCCCCGCCAAAAATCCGGACATGTGGAGCCAACATCTGTTTATGGCGATGGCCCGTCTGGCACGTCCTGGCGCAACGCTTGCCACCTTTACCTCCGCAGGCTTTGTCCGTCGTGGGCTGCAGGAAGCGGGCTTCACCATGCGCAAAACTAAAGGTTTTGGACGAAAGCGTGACATGCTGGTTGGGGTGATGGAACAAACGCTGAATACCCCGGCACTTGCGCCCTGGTTCGCCCGGCGGCCCAGCGCGTCTCGTGAGGTAGCAATTGTGGGGGGCGGTATTGCCAGCGCCCTGCTCTCACTTGCCCTTCTACACCGCGGCTGGCAGGTGACGCTATACTGTGCCGATGAAGCACCCGCAGCGGGAGCGTCCGGCAATCGTCAGGGTGCGCTCTATCCCCTGTTAAGCGCCCACGATCCCGCGCTAAGTCAGTTCTTCCCGGCTGCCTTCACCTTCGCACGCCGCCTGTATGATTCTCTGCCGGTTGCTTTCGATCATGACTGGTGCGGCGTCACTCAACTCGGCTGGGATGAGAAAAGTCAGCAAAAAATTGCGCAAATGCTGTCGCTGGATTTACCGCAAGAGATTGCCCGCGCGGTTACGGCAGATCAGGTCGCTGAAACCGCGGGTGTCGACACGGGCTGCGGCGGTATTCAATACCCGCTCGGCGGGTGGCTGTGTCCTGCAGAGCTAACGACTGCGGCGCTGACGCTCGCGCAATCACGCGGGTTAGCGGTTCACTATTCCCATAGGGTTGAATCTCTTAGCAAAACAACGCTATGGGACGTACGTTTTGCCAACGGCAAACAGGCGCAGCATGCCAGCATTGTGCTGGCGAATGGTCATCACATCAGCCAGTTTACGCAGACCGAAACGCTGCCGCTTTACCCTGTCGGCGGCCAGGTGAGCCATATACCGACGACGCCCGCGCTAGGCAAGCTGCAGCAGGTGCTCTGCTATGACGGGTATCTCACGCCGCAAAACCCGTCTAACGGGCATCATTGCATCGGCGCGAGCTATCATCGCGGCGAGTCTGAGATGCGCTACAGCGAAGAGGATCAGCAGCAAAACCGCCAGCGCCTGATTGACTGTTTCCCGCAGGCGGAATGGGCAAAAGAGGTTGATACTCGCGCGGGAGAAGCGCGCTGTGGCGTTCGCTGCGCGACACGTGACCACCTGCCAATGGCGGGCAACGTTCCTGATTATGAGGCGACTCTCGAGATCTATCAGGATCTTGCAGAACGCAGGGAAACGGCAGAAAGCGCGCCGGTTTACCCGGAGCTGTACATGCTGGGAGGCTTAGGGTCGCGGGGGTTGTGCTCTGCACCGCTGCTGGCTGAGGTATTAGCCGCACAGATGAGCGATGAGCCCATTCCACTGGACAGGGTAACGCTTGCCGGGCTCAATCCAAACCGGTTGTGGGTGCGAAAACTACTGAAGGGGAAGAAGGTTAAGTAAGGTGCGATCGGAACCCCTCACCCCAGAGGGCGAGGGGATTGTTCACTGCTCGCAATATTTTAGGTGTGAGAAGTGAAGGCGGCTTAGCGTTTAGCCTGCTGGAACAGGTTATCCCACATCCCCAGCACTAAAGATTGGTCGCGCGGAGAGAGTTCACCGGCCAGAATCGCTTTCTCAAGACTACGAGTCACTTCAACATGAACGGCTTCGGCAGAATGGTCGTCCCCTGCTTCCAGCTCCGCGACAGCGAGCGTCAGGTGGCCACGCAGATAACCGCTGGCAAACAGCTCATCATCGCTGGCGTGTTCCACCATGTCATCAATTAACGCCAGAATGCGTGATTCAAACTCTGCGATCATCTTCTTTCCTCTGTTAAAGATCTTCCGGCCACGGGAAGCATTCCGCCGTGATCTCCGGCGTGTGGTAATAATTCTGTAAGGCCTTGATAAAGCGTGCCGGACGTTCCGGAATGCCCTTCTCAAGATATTCCATCACCTGCGCATGGACGCGGCGCTGGAAGACAATACGGTCTGGTTCAACATCACCTTCGAGGTTGTCGCAGCTGACGTTGAATGGAAAGCCTGCTGCCACGCAGAACAGCCAGTCGAATGCCTGCGGCTTCACCTCCACATCTTCAAACTGTCCCTGCGTCGCGGCATCACGACCGTCCGGGCAATACCAGTAACCGAAATCCACCTGCTCGCGACGCGCTTTACCCGCGATGCACCAGTGCGAAATCTCATGCAAACCGCTGGCATAAAAGCCGTGTGCAAACACAATGCGGTTATACGGCACGTCGGCATCAGCAGGAAGATAGATCGGTTCGTCGTCGCCTTTAATCAGACGGGTATTAAAATCACCGGCAAAACAGCCGTCAAAAATCTCAATCAGCTGTTCGTAGCTATGCGTACTGTTCATTAACTCATCCCCAACCAGTGGAGGATCTCCTGTCCGTGGCTGTCATAAAGTAGCTTGGCACTCATCACCGCCGACACAACAACAATCATCGGGCGGATCAGCTTTTGCCCCTTGCTTAATACCAGACGCGAGCCTGCGCGCGCGCCCAAAAATTGCCCGGCCATCATCACAAACCCGGTCGCCCAAATGACCTTACCGCCAATGATGAACAACAGCAGACCGCCCACGTTGGAGGTGGCATTCAGCACCTTGGCGTGCGCGGTGGATTTGGCGAGGTTAAACCCGGCCAGCGTCACAAACGCCAGCGCGTAAAAGGACCCTGCGCCCGGCCCGAAGAAACCGTCGTAAAAACCGACACAGCCACCGGCGATCAGCGCAAACGGCAGGCCGTGCAGACGACGCTGCCGGTCTTCTTCACCGAGCTTCGGCATCAGCAAGAAGTACAGGCCAATACAGATCACCAGAATCGGCAGGATTTGGCGCAAGATATCGGACTGCACGTGTTGAACTAACAGCGCGCCGGAGGTGGAACCGATAAAGGTCATCAGAATATTCAGCTTCTGATCGGCAAGGTTAACCACTTTACGGCGGATAAAGTAAAGCGATGCGGAGAGCGAGCCGCCGCAGGCCTGAAGCTTGTTGGTAGCTAGCGCCTGTGCGGGGTTCATCCCTACGGCCAACAGTGCCGGAACGGTCAGTAAACCGCCCCCGCCCGCCAGAGCATCAATAAACCCGGCCAGCATCGCAACGAAAAAGAGCACCACCAGCAGCAGCGGTGACACCATAAACAGATCGACAAAATTATCCATTAAAGTACATGCTCATCCAGTAGCGCCTGGCAGGAAGGCGGCAACGGAGGCGGTGTCTTCTTCTCAGGCTTAGGGGTTCCAGGTTTTGCAGGCTCAAACCAGCTTTGCAGTTCCGCACCACAACCATCGCCAGGTGGAGGAAGCGGCTGATCTTCGCATTCAAGGCTGTTCGCCGGGCAACGCAGACGGACGTGCATATGCGCACGATGCTGGAACCACGGGCGCACTTTACGCAGCCAGTCGCGGTCTGTTCCTGCATCCAGGCACAGCTGTTGTTTAATTGCCGGGTTAACAAATATCCGCGTGACGTCGTTATCTTCTGCCGCCAGCTTAATCATGCTGAAAACATCCCGCGTCCAGAGCGACGGCACCACGCTTTTGCCATCACGCGCCACCAGATCCAGCGCCTGGGGTTTGAGTAGCTGCGCTGAACTCCAGCGCGCTTTCGGCAGTTGCAGGAAAATATCCACGTCCAGCCCGGTCTGGTGGCTGGCGTGCCCGCCGTTGAAGCGACCGCCGGCGGGCATGCCCATATCACCAATCAGCATCGTGCCCAGCCCCAGGTTATGCACCTGATTACCCAGACGCTGGATAAACAGAACCAGATCCGGGTGACCAAAGTAACGGCGCTGGTCGGTGCGCATCACCTGGTAGGTATCGGACTGCAGCGGAAGCGCATGCGCGCCCACGATACAGCCGTTCGAGAACGCACCAATTGACTGCGCGCTACCCGCCACCGGCTGGGTGATTTTTTGCCAGGGCGTCGCGGCCAAACTGGCTCCGCTGACAAGCAGCGCCAGCAGAGCTATTGCGGTTTTTTTCATGTTTACCAGCGTGGAATAGTGGTCGTTACATCCGCATTCTGCGCGCGCTGGCGCAGGAAGTGATCCATCAGCACAATCGCCAGCATCGCTTCTGCGATCGGCACCGCGCGGATACCCACGCAAGGATCGTGACGCCCTTTCGTAATCATCTCAACTTCTTCGCCAGCACGGTTAATGGTGTGGCCGGGCACGGTAATGCTGGAGGTCGGTTTCAGCGCAATATTGGCGACAATCTGTTGACCGCTGCTGATACCGCCGAGAATGCCGCCCGCGTGATTGCTCTGGAAACCCTGTGCGGTAATTTCATCGCGGTTTTGGCTGCCGCGAAGCTGGATCACGTCAAAACCGTCGCCAATTTCCACGCCTTTCACCGCGTTGATGCTCATCATGGCGTGGGCAATATCAGCGTCGAGACGGTCAAATACCGGCTCGCCCCAGCCTGGCGGTACGCCGTCAGCAACGACGGTGACTTTCGCGCCAATGGAGTCGCCCTCTTTTTTCAGGCCACGCATCAGTTCGTCCAGCGCGTCCAGCTTGTCGGCATCCGCGCAGAAGAATGGGTTTTGTTCAACCAGGGCCCAGTCTTTGATCGCCAGCGGAATGTCGCCCATCTGGGTCAGACAGCCGCGGATCGCAATGCCAAATTTCTGCTGCAGGTATTTCTTGGCGATGGCCCCTGCCGCCACGCGCATCGCGGTTTCACGCGCCGAAGAGCGTCCGCCGCCGCGATAGTCACGGAAACCGTATTTTTGCTCGTAGGTGTAATCGGCATGCCCGGGACGGAACACGTCCTTGATGGCGCCGTAATCCTGAGAACGTTGATCGGTGTTTTCGATCAACAGACCAATACTGGTCCCGGTGGTGCGGCCTTCGAAAACGCCAGAGAGAATTTTGACCTGGTCCGGCTCGCGACGCTGCGTGGTGTAGCGAGAGGTTCCCGGGCGACGACGGTCAAGGTCGTGCTGTAAATCGGCTTCGGTCAGTTCGATGCCTGGCGGAACGCCATCAACGATACAACCCAGTGCCAGCCCGTGCGACTCACCAAAGGTGGTCACGCGGAATAATTGTCCAATGCTGTTTCCTGCCATCACGGCTCCGATGTCGTTATTTGTGTTTGAGCGTTGTGAAACGGGCCGAAGCCCGCTGGATTAATCTTTGTAAATGCTGAAGTGTTCACGCGCGTCGAGAAGCTGCGCTTTGGTCAGCATAAAGACGCCGTCACCGCCGTTATCAAACTCAAGCCAGGTGAACGGCACATCCGGGTATTGCTCTATCAGATGTACCATGCTGTTACCGACTTCACAAATCAGAACGCCGTCATCCGTCAGATAATCAGGCGCGCAGGCCAGGATACGGCGCGTCAGCTTCAGGCCATCGGAGCCTGATGCCAGGCCCAGCTCCGGCTCGTGACGATATTCGTTTGGTAGATCGGACATGTCCTCCGCATCCACATACGGCGGGTTGGTGACGATCAGGTCGTACTGCAACGTTGGCAGATCGCGGAACAGGTCAGAACGGATTGGCGTGACGTGGTGGATCAGACCGTGTTCTTCGATATTGTGCTCGGTCACGGCCAGCGCATCAGTAGAGATGTCCACCGCATCGACTTCCGCTTCCGGGAAGGCATACGCGCAGGCAATCGCGATGCAGCCGCTGCCGGTGCACATATCCAGAATATGCTGCGGCTGATGGTTAATCAGGCCATCGAAATGGTTATTGATCAGCTCACCGATCGGCGAGCGCGGTACCAGCACGCGTTCATCAACATAGAACTCGTGACCGCAGAACCACGCTTTGTTGGTCAGATAGGCAACCGGGATACGCTCGTTAACGCGGCGAATCACTCGCTCTACAATACGGTGTTTTTCGCTGGAGGTCAGACGCGCGCTGCGCATGTCTTCCGGAATGTCCAATGGCAGGTAAAGAGAGGGCAATACCAGCTGAACGGCCTCATCCCACGGGTTGTCGGTGCCATGCCCGTACCAGATATTGGCGGCGCTGAAGCGGCTAACCGACCAGCGCAACATGTCCTGTATGGTATGCAGCTCGTTTACTGCTTCATCGACAAAAATTTTATCCACTCTTTCCTCCAGGGCATGCTCGCATAATTTTCGGCGGCTAGTTTGCCATGAAGACGGCGATAAATCAGCAATGACGCGTACCGCTTGAGGTTAAAAAATGCATTTAGTCAGGTACACTGTGGGAAATAAGAGATGAGACGGACGAATGAAAAAGAAAACATCGCTTAGCGAGGAGGATCAGACACTCTTCCGACAGCTTATGACCGGGACGCGCCAAATCAGGCAGGACACCATTGTTCACCGTCCTTTGCGCAAAAAAATCACAGAAGTGCCGGTCAAACGTCTTTTGCAGGAACAGGCTGACAACAGCCACTACTTTTCGGATGAATTTCAGCCGCTGCTCAATACGCAGGGGGCAATGAAATACGTTCGCGAGGACGTGAGTCATTTTGAACTGAAAAAATTACGTCGTGGGGATTACTCGCCCGAGCTGTTTCTCGATCTGCACGGGTTAACGCAGATGCAGGCAAAGCAGGAGCTGGGGGCGTTAATTGCCGCCTGCCGCCGCGAACATGTGTTTTGCACCTGCGTGATGCACGGCCACGGTAAGCATATTCTGAAGCAACAAACCCCGCTGTGGCTGGCTCAGCACCCACATGTGATGGCTTTTCATCAGGCACCCAAAGAGTACGGCGGAGATGCCGCATTGCTGGTGTTGATTGAAGTAGAGGAGTGGCAACCGCCAGAGCTGCCCTGACAGGATGGCGGGAAGCATGTTCTGCACCCCGCCAACTCGCACGTCACGTCAGATAGCTTTCGCCATCTTCAGGTTGCACGGGCTCATTTGCCAGTTGAAGACCCCTTTGCCGGTTTCGTCGAGAGAAACATTGGCAATGGCAGAGGTCGTGAACATCGGCGGCGTTTCGCCCGGACACAGCTCTGAGACCAGATACCCCACCAGTGGCAGGTGGGAAATGACCAGCGCGGAAGCGACACCTTCATTGCACAGCGCCTGAAGATAAGCGCTGACAAGACCGACATCACCGCATGGCGTGAGTTCAGGAAGGACATCCACACTGGATGGCAGGTTCATGCACTCCCCCACCACGTCCAGCGTCTGTTCTGCGCGTAGGAACGGGCTCACGAGAACGCGTTCGATGTCCACTTTTTGACCATTAAGCCAGGTAGCCATCTGACGGGATTCGTCACAGCCACAGACGGTCAAAGGACGTACTGAGTCACTGGCGGCATCGAGTGCCGCGTCACCGTGACGCATTATAAAAACTTGCATATTGCACCGCTTTTGTTAACCAGAATCACCGGCGTTGCCTACTCTCGCTAATGGCTGCGAGGTAGAAAACCCGATGGCCGGGCATTGTGCCTGATCCATTCGGTGAATGAAACGCTGTTTTTTACCTTAATGGCGTAAGTATAGTCAATCTCTGTTTACAAATTCGCCAAAACAGGTTCGCTCACGTCGGGATTTACCCTTCTTTGACCTCAGCTTACGAGGACAGTTTCCCTTGCTGGCCAAAATGTCTGACCCCGCTCCGCCATTTGCAATAATTCGTCACACGGTGTAAACCGCGAACCATATTGCGCAGTAAGACGCTGCAGGATCGCAACCACTTCACCCGCGCCGAGAGTATCCATATACCGGAACGGGCCACCAAGAAACGGCGGGAAACCAATACCAAATACCGCGCCGATGTCACCATCGCGCGCATTTTTTATCACCTGCTCACCGAAACAACGCGCAGCTTCGTTAAGCATCATCATCACACAGCGTTCGGCACATTGAGCCGCCGTCAGTTTCCCCTGACCGGTTGTCGAAATAAGCCCATAAACCGAAGGGTCGACCTGTTTCTTGCTTTTACGCCCTTTTGAACCGTAAAGATAGAAACCGCGTTCATTTTTTCTGCCTTTGCGATCGTCCTTCAAAATTGCAGAAACAATGTTTGCAGGTGGGCTAAAACGATCTCCGTAAGCGGCTTCCAGTACAGGTATAATTTTAGTGCCGGTGTCTATTCCTACCTCATCCAAAAGTTGGATTGGCCCCACAGGGAACCCAAACTTTACCAATGCATCGTCGACGTGCTCGATCTTCTCCCCTTCCGTCAGCAGGCGCATTGCTTCATTGATATACGGCGCCAGAATGCGGTTAACGTAGAAGCCGGCTTTATCGGCCACCACCACCGGCGTCTTGCCCTGCATTTTCGCGAGCTTCACTACGGTAGCAACGGTTTGAGGGCTGGTCGTGGCGTGCGGGATCACCTCCACCAGCGGCATTTTTTCTACCGGACTGAAGAAGTGCAGGCCAATCACCTGTTCCGGGCGCACCGCTTTCGCCGCGATATCACCGATCGGTAATGATGAAGTATTCGAGGCAAAAATCGTGTGCGGCGCGCAGTGCTGTTCTACGTCTGCAACCATCTGTTGCTTGAGCGCCAGATCTTCAAATACGGCTTCAATCACCAGATCGCGATGTTCAAACCCGCTGTAATCGGTCGTACCGGTAATCATCGCCAGGGTTTTATCACGCTCGCTGGCTTTGATATGGCGGCGCTTGACCTTTTGATCAAGGTTCTGCCAGCTATACTGCAGCGCGTGGTTGATTCCCTTAGGATTAATGTCTTTGATACGCACGGGCAATTTGCCTTTGCTGGCGGTAACAAACGCAATTCCGCCGCCCATTAACCCGCCGCCCAGTACGCCAACGGCTTGCAGCGGCGCAGGTTCGGCTTCGCTACCCGGGTCTTTTTTCACGTCGGTGCTGGCAAAAAAGATGCTGCGCAGCGCCCTGGACTGCGGCGATACCGCCAGTTCACCAAAGGCTTTCGCTTCCGCCGCATAACCGCTGCTGCTGCCTTGCGACAGCCCGGTTTCAATGACCTCAAGAATACGCTTCGCGGCCGGGTAGTTCCCTTTAGTCTTCTGTTCGGTTTTTTTACCTACCATACTGAACAGCAATGTGCGCCCCAGCGGCCCGGCAAGAACACGTTCGCGCACCGGCAGGGGGCGTTTTGCCTGACGCCCCTTGTGCGCCAGCTCAACAGCTGCTTCAAGCAAAATAGAATGCGATACAACGTCGTCAACCAGACCGACCTTCAGTGCCTGACGGGCACGCAGTTGTTTGCCGGTTAAGATCATCTCCAGCGCGGTGCTCACGCCAACCAGACGCGGTAGACGCTGCGTGCCGCCAGACCCTGGCAACAGCCCTAGCTGCACTTCCGGCAGGCCCAGCACCGTTTTGGCATCGTCAGTACAAATGCGGCTATGACAGGCCAGCGCCAGCTCCAGCCCGCCGCCGAGACACGCACCGTGGATCGCGGCAATCACCGGGATTGAGAGAGCATGGATCTCCGCCATCACCTGCTGCCCCTGACGCGCCAGATCTTCGGCTTCCTGAGCGCTTTGCGCGCGGGCGATCATGTTGATATCCGCACCCGCAATAAAGTTGTCCGGCTTAGCTGAAATAAAAACCAGACCGCGAATCGCTTTGTTCTCGCGGATCTGCTTTAACATTGCGCGCACCTGAACGCCAAACTCGGCTTTCAGGGTATTCATCTTTTCATCCGGCACATCAATGGTGATAACGGCGACGTTATCGAGGCGAACCCTCAAATTAAATGCAGATGTCGTTTCCATTATTCAGCCTCCAGAACCATTGCTGCTCCCAGCCCACCCGCCGCGCAGGCGGTGACGAGGCCAAAACCTCCGCCGCGTCGGCGTAGCTCATGTAATGTTTGGGTGATCATGCGCGCGCCCGTCGCGGCAAAAGGATGGCCGTAGGCAATAGAGCCGCCCAGCACGTTGAACCTGCTCTGGTCCACTTCACCGGTGGCGTGAGCACGGCCCAGCACGTCGCGGGCAAACCGTTCGCTGGCCAGCAGCTGTACGTTCGCCAGCGTTTGCGCGGCAAAGGCTTCATGCATATCAATCAGCGTTAAATCGGAGAGTGTCAGCCCCGCACGATCCAGCGCCAGCGGCGTAGACCAGGCTGGCCCTAATAACATGTCCTGCCAGACATCAATAGCGGTGAACGCATAGCTGCGCAGATAGCCCAGCGGTTTGATGCCCAGCTCTTTGGCGCGAGATTCCGTCATCAGGATCACGGCGGCGGCACCGTCCGTCAGCGGCGTACTGTTGGCCGCCGTCACGGTACCGTGTTTACGGTCAAAGGCCGGGCGGAGTTTGGCGTAATCCGCCAGCGTCGAAGTACCGCGAATATTGTTATCTTCCGCCAGCGGTTCGCGATAAGGCGGAATATAGGCGGTCATCACTTCATCGGCCAGCTTGCCTTCAGACCAGGCTTTAGCCGCGAGCTGGTGCGAGCGATGGGCTAACGCATCCTGCTGTTCACGGGTGATGCCATAGGTTTTCGCCATCTGCTCAGCGGTATCGCCCATGCGCAGACCGGTGGAATATTCGGCCACCGCCGGTGGAACGGGCATCAGATCGCGTAAACGTAAACGTGAGAAGAGTTTGAGCTTCTGTCCGGTGGTGCGCGCTTTATTGGCATCTACCAGTACGCGCGCCAGCTTTTTGCTGACGCCGATGGGCAATACCGAGGAGGAGTCAGCGCCACCGGCGATACCGGCGCGGATCGTACCTGCCATCAGGCTTTCCGCCACGTTGGCAACCGCCTGGAAGCTGGTCGCACACGCGCGGCTGACGCTGTAGGCATCCGTATGGACGTTCATTCCCGTGCCGAGGACAATTTCACGGGCAATATTAGGCGCGGCGGGCATCTGCACGACCTGGCCGAAAACCAGTTGCTCAATGACCTCTGGGGGTATTTCGCTGCGAGCCAGCATCTCCCCCACCACCATTTTCCCCAGATCAATGGCCGGTATGCCGTGAAACGCAGTTGCCTGGCGCGCAAACGGCGTACGCAAACCGCTGACAATGGCAATGCGGTCACCTTGTCGGGTGATAAGCGGTAATGCCTGACTCATAACACTCCCCTGTAAAAAAATTATGCTCAAACGCAAAGTGGTCTGACCTGATAACAGTCTTAACCATTTTTTTACATTCAGCCAATCGGGGAAACGAAAAAGTGCGAGCTAAGGCACAGAGAAAAAAAAGAAAATGTCCTGTAGAGAAAAGCAAAACGGCAACCCGAAGGTTACCGTTCTTTTGTATGCCCCCACTCCCGGAGAAGTAGGCATTAGGCCGCAGAGATTAGCGCAGGCCTAGCTGGAAAATCAGCGTTTCTGCTTCGCAAGCAAAGACAAAATCGATATCCAGCTTCACGCCGCCATCGACTTCCGTGAAGGTCGAGGTAATTTCGCACGGTTCGGATTCCACATCGCGTGCACGCTTGGTCAGCGCAGACAAGGTTTCTTCCGCTTCGGTGCGGTTAGTGAACACACGGCTGTAAGAGGCGGTGCAATCGGTGTTGTCCATGATGGTACCAACATCCATACAGCAGCAAACCGGGGTTTCATCAGCACTGCATTTACTCATAGCTCAATTTCCTCTGTATTCGCACAAGACGCGAGATAAACACGATGCTGATATTTTACGCCCCAGCGCGAGCTCTCTCCAGCCGTTAATGACGTAAAACGGCATAAGTGACCAATATCACAATAAAAAATGATCCAGAACAAAAATCACCTTTTCGGATGAGTCGGGATGGTCACATTTTTGCCAACCAGATCCCGTTTCGTAAAACATCTTTGAAAAACTTAATAAACAAACTTGCAACATTCTAGCTGGTCAGACCTATACTCACGCCACTGGTCTGATTTGTATGTTTTACCGCAGACCCTACACTTCGCGCTCCTGTTACGGTATGTAACAATTATTGAATAAAAATAACTCAATGAGGTTATGGTCATGAGCCAGAAAACCCTGTTCAAAAAGACTGCGCTGGCAGTCGCAGTGGCAATTGTCTCAACGTCCGCCTGGTCAGCGGGCTTCCAGTTAAATGAATTTTCTTCCTCTGGCCTTGGCCGTGCGTATTCCGGGGAAGGTGCAATCGCTGATGATGCAGGTAACGCAAGTCGCAACCCTGCACTGATCATGATGTTTGATCGTCCAACGTTCTCTGCAGGTGCGGTCTTCATCGATCCTGACGTAAACGTTTCAGGCAAGTCACCTTTGACGGGTGCAAACCTCAAAGCAGACAATATTGCACCAACAGCGTGGGTGCCTAACCTGCACTTCGTCGCACCTATTAATGACCAGTTTGGTTGGGGCGCGTCAGTGACCTCTAACTACGGTCTGGCTACCGAATTTGATACGAATTACCCGGCGGGTGAATACGGTGGTAAAACCGATTTAACCACCGTTAACCTGAACCTGAGCGGCGCTTATCGTCTTAACGATAGCTGGAGCTTTGGTCTGGGCTTCAATGCCGTCTATGCGGATGCAAAAATCGAGCGTTATGCCGGTGAACAAACCTCCGCACTTCCGAGAACCAGCGACAAAATCGCCAGCCTGAAAGGCGATGAGTGGGGCTACGGATGGAACGCCGGTATCCTGTATGAACTGGATAAAAACAACCGCTGGGGCCTGACGTATCGTTCAGAAGTTAAAGTTGATTTCGATGGCGATTACAAGAGCGGCATCCTGAGCGCGGTCAACGGTATGGTTCCGGGCGCAGGCACCACTATTCCATGGGGAACGTCGGGTCAAACCATTCCGGGTTCACTGTCTCTGCATCTGCCAGAAATGTGGGAAGTCTCCGGTTACAACCGTGTCGCACCACAGTGGGCAATCCACTACAGCATGGCTTACACCAGCTGGAGTCAGTTCCAAGAGCTGAGAGCAACGGGCACCAACGGTCAGACGCTGTTCTATAAAGATGAAAGCTTCCACGACGCGTATCGTATCGCGCTGGGTACCACCTACTATATGGATGACACCTGGACGTTCCGTACCGGTATCGCATTCGATGATAGCCCGGTACCGGCAAACAAGCGTTCTATCTCTATTCCGGATCAGGATCGTTTCTGGCTGAGCGCAGGCGCAACCTATGCATTTAACAAAGATGCCTCTATTGATGCAGGTATCTCTTATATGCACGGTCAGAAAGTCACCTTCCAGGAAGGTCCGTACGAATTTACCTCTGAAGGTAAAGCCTGGCTGTATGGCATGAACTTCAACTACGCGTTCTAACCGCGTAGGGATCAAAAAAGGTGAGCATTGCTCACCTTTTTTATTTATTCCGAGTCGATATCTTTTAATTCGTTCTCGATAGCTTTCGCATTCGGATTCTCTTCCGGCGTCAGCTTACCGCCGTTGGCAATAAAGTCATGGTTCTGGAAGTATGCTTCTCGCACCAGGATGTACGGATCAGACGACTGGCGCAACAGACCGTCGGAATCGAGCAGCTGCGCGCGCGTTTCAATCCCTTCAACCGTCCATTTGCCAATCGATAATGGCCAAGTCAGCCATGACAGCACCGGATAGAGCGTATCCACCATGTCACCGCCGTCATCACGTACGGTGAAGCTACCGTAAAACGGCAGATGTACGTACGGGCCATAACCCACGCCATAATGCCCCAGCGTGCTGCCAAAGCGGTGCGACTGCTCACGCTGCAGTTTCGGGTTTGCCATACCGGCAACATCGATAAAACCGCCCATCCCCAGCAAGGTGTTCAGGAAGAAGCGCGTAAAGTGCACCATCCCCTGGTACGGGTCGCCCTGCAGGAAGAAGTTCACCATTACGGCAGGCTCTTCCAGGTTACTGGTGAAATTGCTTAGCCCGTTACGTGCAGGTTGGGGAACGTAGTCACGCCATGCCACAGCCACCGGACGAACCACATACGGGTCCAGTACGTTGTAGTTAAAGCTGTACATAGAACGGTTAAATCCTTCGAGAGGATCGGAGCGCCCTGTTTGATCGCCAGAGCTGGCGCAGCCCACAAGCATCGTCACGCCCAATGCAATCGCGGACAGCCGAAGTTTCATAAATATCTCCCTGTTCAGTATGGCTATCGTTGATTGCCATCCGTAACGGAGCATCTGCCGCTCCGTATAAAACGTGCGAGGATTGTAACAGCACGTTTACTGATGTCCACGAACTCAACGGCAGTCAGCGATCGCCGCCGCTCTGATTTCAGCATAGCCTGGCTTTAAGGTTTCGTTTCGCTGGGATTTTATAATGACTTTGAATGAGATGTATCGCCTTTATTGCCATTGTTGGGAATTTAAGAGCATCCCGACGGGAAGATAGCCAAAACTCGCTACGCTTATTAGCAAAACCCCTGTTCCGGAGCGGCGATGAAGAACCTTAGTGAAGATAATATTGGTGAGAAAAACGATGAGCGAGAAGTTGAAAGCGAGGAAAAGATCCGTGGCGAGAAAATAGAAGTTGATGAAGACCGTTTGCCTTCTCGCGCAATGGCGATCCACGAACATATTCGCCAGGACGGCGAAAAAGAGATGGAACGTGACGCGATGGCGCTGCTGTGGTCTGCCGTGGCTGCCGGGCTGTCGATGAGTGCGTCCCTGCTGGCTAAAGGGATCTTTCATGTCCATCTGGAGGGTGTGCCAGGCGGGTTTTTACTGGAGAACCTCGGGTACACCTTCGGCTTTATTATTGTCATTATGTCGCGCCAGCAGCTGTTTACCGAAAATACCGTTACCGCCGTGCTGCCGGTCATGCAAAAACCCACTCTCGTTAACGTTGGTTTACTGCTGCGTCTGTGGGGCGTGGTGTTACTGGGAAATATCATCGGAACGGGTATAGCGGCCTGGGCATTTACCTACATGCCGATACTGGATGAACCCACCCAGGCTGCATTTGTGAAAATCGGTATGGACGTGATGCGAAACACCCCTGCAGAAATGTTCTCCAACGCCATCATTTCGGGTTGGATTGTTGCCACCATGGTCTGGATGTTCCCTTCTGCCGGTAGCGCAAAAATCGTGGTGATTATCCTGATGACCTGGCTTATCGCGCTGGCTGACACAACGCACATCGTGGTGGGGACCGTTGAGATACTGTATCTGGTCTTTAGCGGCGCGCTGCACTGGAGCGAATTTTTCTGGCCTTTTGCCCTGCCAACGCTCGCCGGTAATATCTGCGGCGGTACGTTCATCTTCGCGCTGTTAAGCCATGCGCAAATCCGCAACGATATGTCTAACCAGCGTAAGTCAGAACGCAAGGCGCAGAAAAATGATGATAAATCAGCAAAAAAATCGGCCTGAATGGTGGCTCTTTGAGCAATCAGGCGGCGATAAGCTTAACGATAAGTGTAAATAACGCTATAATCGTGCCGCTTCGTCCCCTTAGTTAAATGGATATAAATAACAAATTAAGTAATTTGTTGATTTAATTACATTTATATCCATTGGAATATTAGATTCTGTACCCATAAATGTACACACATTAAAAATGTAACATACACTTGACGTCTGTAATCGCAAAAGCTTAAATACTGTATATCCAAACAGTATTTAGAGGTGCGTATATGTTCGTTGAATTGGTCTATGACAAACGTAATGTGGAAGGGTTGGATGGGGCCAGAGAGATTATCCTGGCAGAGCTGACGAAGCGGGTGCACCAGATTTTCCCTGATGCCGAGGTGAGGGTGAAGCCAATGCAGGCGAACGCTTTAAATAGCGACGCCAGCAAAAGCGATAGGGAAAAGCTGAACCGTATGCTGGAGGAAATGTTTGATGAATCCGACATGTGGCTGACATCAGAATTTCCTACCGTTCGCCAGCATGGGTAGAAACATACCGGGCAGAATCCACCAACTGCCCTCCAATCATTCAGGTGTGGTCCCGTTTTACCACCCCAAATTTTGCCCCTATTTTGGAACCATGCTGTATGTCACTTGTAACGCTTTAACTAGCTAAGTAAAATTAAACGTAAATGCCTAAAATGCCATGGATTGCTCATGAAAAAAGCTCTTGTTTATATCGTCACCTTAGTGACCATTTTACTTATTTTTGCCGCGCCTCCGGGCGATTCCTTATACAGCAACCCCTTTTATGTAGTGACGCTCATTTTCATTGTGGTGCTAGTTACCACTGCAATTACTCACGCAATTTATGACAAATCAAGCAATGACTAAGCCACCAAACCAGATGCAACAGCTTAGATCGATTCAGATGCTGCGGGGCGTTGCAGCCCTGTTCGTAGTATTTTTTCATTTCACCATACCCATTCACTTAGACAAAAACACCATTGTTGGCTCTATGCTTTCGAACGGATGGTCTGGTGTTGATATGTTCTTCGTGATATCTGGTTTTATTGCAGCGTACACTGTTCGAACCGAGGATTCAGGAGCCAAGGAAGCAGCCAACTATTTTTTAAAACGACTCATTCGGATAGTGCCGTTATATTATCTTGTCATCCTGCTTAGCATGGGCAGCTCACATGAAACATTCATAGAATCATTAAAATCTATGGTCTTTGTTCCTATCGGTGGTGAAGGTGCTGATAGCTATGGTCCATTGTATGGGGGTTCCAGAGTTGCCCAAGGATGGACATTAAACTATGAGATTTTTTTCTACATTGTAGTAGCGTTGTCGTTTTTTGTTGGCCGATTAAAATGGGTGTTTATCAACATCACTATGTTTTCCCTCATTTTAATTCCACTCCTTTTACTGCCGACGCCTGACAATTACGGTATTTCTGGATTCAGATTTTCGATCCCATACATCAGCATGATCACGAACCCTGTGATTCTGGAATTCCTGCTTGGCTTGCTTGTTTTCTACACGCACAAGAAAATGGATAACAAAATCAATGTCACCTGGGTAATTGTCATCACATACTCCATCGTATTTTTTGTTTTAAATCTTCAAAGTCCTTTCTTTTACAGCTCACGGTTAACGATGTGGGGCATTCCCAGCGCACTGCTGGTAGTCTCATTATTGAAACTGGAGAAGTGCGACAAACTACCCAGTATTAAATGGTTAATGATTTCCGGAAATCTGTCGTTTTCAATTTATCTGCTTCATGATGGAGTACAAAAAAACGTCAGGAAAATTACAAAATCCCTTTTCGGAGATACTGCACTTCAGCATATCTGGATTCAGTTACTTGCTATTGGTGCTTCCCTTGCACTGACCTATATGCTCGCGAAAGTAACATATAAATATATTGAGCAACGGCAAAACAATAACCTCCGCAAGTACATTCTTGTGCGGTGACCTCACGCGGGGGAACTCCCCCGCATCCTTCACGGCTGCCCAGGCCAGTTGATAGAATCGAACAGTTCCTGACTCTCAACTCCATCAAATATTAACGCCTTAAGCTTTTTGTTGTAGTCGATCCATTTCAGCAGTTGCACTTTATCTGTATCGCTAATTACCCCCAGCGCAGCTTCTGTTCGCCAGTCAGCCGTCGCCACGTCGGACACGTGCAATAATGCCTGCCTCTGCTCTTCAGCCTGTGCAACCCAGTCAACAGGTGGTGGCGAATACGGCGAGACGTCCCCCCATTTTCGCCGGTCGCACTGCGCAAAAATATCACGACCCCACGCGAGAGCATCATCAGCCGTGGCCGTAAATGGAACATATTCGTCTGGTATATGTCTGAATAGCACTTCACAGTCAATAGCAGTTTTCTTTTCGTTTGCATATACAGGGTTACGAACATCATCAAACTGTAAATACATTACGCAATCCTCACAAATAAAGTCGCTGAGTAATGGCGGTTTGATCCGTCCATGTCATTGTATGCATACCCCAGACAGCGCCATGTACCGGCAAGTGAGCCAGTAGCCCTTAACGCCGCCCAGTTACCACCTGCGGTGTCGGGATAGCCAGCAACAGATGCAGGTTGAATGTTACTTCCCGCCGTCGTTCCTCCAGGCGCAACTGTTGTGCTTTGCGGGTTTAAACGGGCAAAAACAACCGAACCGACCGCACCGTGGTTCCAGTTTACAAATCGCGCATCACTTTCCGCTTTTGTATACGCCTGACCGGCTGCCATGTAATCTCCCCTGGCCTGATAGCGCGCGTCAAAGTTGGTGTAGTTGCCGGGAATGATTTGTTCTTTCATTTCCAGGCGTCCGATGCGAACGTTGATATAGCCCATGATTCCAAGTTCGCCGGTGTTGGGGTAATTGCTGTAGAAGCCGATTCCGTACCAGCTTTTCAGCAGTAAGTTTGCACCGCTGAATGAAGCACCATCCGAGCCGTAACCAATGCCGCCCAGATATTCGGCATTTTGTAGGCGTAATCCTTGAGTGAATTGTACTTGCTTCTGAAAGGTTCCTCCCTGACTGGCGGAAACTGCATCCACATCATCAGCAGTGGGTTTATATGCAGTGGAATATAGCTGAGACCATGTAGCTGTCTTTGTACTGGTGTTCACCTGCCCTATATAGGCCTGATTAGAGCTGCGTAGCGTCACCCAAAATTGATTTGCATAAATACTTTCAGCTTCTACGGAAAAACGAGTGTTACCTGAATTAGCGGGCATGCCTTCTGCAGCAATACTACCTGCACCAACTCCCGCCGCAGAATATTTACCAGTACATGCAATATCAAAAATTGACGTTAGTGACGTTAATCCGGCCGTGGTGCCTAAACCATAATCTGTAACCTGCAGTACATGGCCTGATGTCGTATCGTAACGGGATGTTGTGACATCTCGAGTTGCTGCACTCTTCAGCTGCAGGCTTGCCCGAGCGAGCGCAATATCGGTCAGATCTGAAAGATTATTTTTTTTCAGGAGTGCGTCAGGAATTTTGGACGTGATAATTTTAACGATCGCCTGATAAAGCTGGTCATGTTGCTCTTTGTCCAGAGCGAGTCCTGACTTCTCTATTACGGCACAAATTTCTTCCTGAACGGCATCCCACATATCGCTGTTCAGGTCAGTAGCGCGACGCCCTGTCGCCGGGTCGCCATTCGTAAAACCATTTTTACCGGGACCAAATTTATCGGCCTGTGCTGTGGGTGTATCAATTCGATGCATTGTCTGTTCCTTCCGGGTATGCAAATACGACGACGGTATGCGATGGAGCCAGTTTTTCGATGACGCATTCCGCGACCGTGTCGCCCCATGTCCTGATTGCGGAATTGCACGCACTGATGCTGGTCTGCCAGCTAACATTGGCGTCTGCAGGTATGTTCACCCGCCAGTAATAACGCCAGAATTCCCCCCACTCTGGATTGGGGGTGCTGTTGATGTTCTGAAACTGTTCAATTGTGGCCGTGGTATAGCCGAGTGCGTCCAGCTGGTTGCGATAAAACTGTTCGTTAATACCTCCAGCAACGTTAGCCTTGGCGTCAAGGCGCTGCTGCCGCTGTCGTAACGACTGAACACCATCCGGAGTACAGGAATCAGGCAGGCCGTAGACGGTTTCATAGCGGTCTATCAGCTCTGTCGTCTGTGCAGGGTCGATTTCTTTCATCAGCGCGTTTGTACGCTGATGTACGCGTGTCAGTGACGGTGCCAGCCCTTCAATCAGCGGGTTTTCACCCTCCCATGCAGGGCCAGGTGGCAGCAACTTATAGAGAAGCTGCTCATATTCATCCTGCAGTGGCATCAGCTACTTACCCCCGTATACGTTGCCCAGGTAATGGTGCCCACCACGGGTAATTCAGTCTCTCCCAGCGCAACATCTGTCACCGGCGCACGTAACTGATGCGCTACCTCCCCCGTAGCCAGGCTGATCGCTTCACTGATTCGTGAGAGGTAGACTTTTCCGGATGGCATCCCATCACGCAACATCAGGGAATTAAGCTCCGCCGTGACGGCCGCGCGAATTTCTTCCGTATCTTTTGCCAGCGCGATGGTCATCGGAATAATCTTTTCGCTGGCTGCAAATACTGTCAGGCCTGCACCGGCAACGGGTGCCAGTGGCAATATATGATTGCGGACGGTCTGGACAAGATCATCACCCGGAGCCGGATGTGTCGGGTCACTTGTTGCCACCATCACGCCAACAGTTCCGATCCCGTCGTAATGCCGTAGCGTCCAGGCTCGGGTGATACCAGCGATTTCTTTTGCCCAGATGACATAATCGGAATCAGCTCCGCCCTGAGGTATCCAGTAGTAACGCTCCATAACGCGGGCGCGCCAGGTTTCCAGCTCTTCCACACCATCACCGCCTGTTACGGTATCAGCGTATCCGGTTGACGGTATGCCACTGACTGGCGTCCCCAGACGTAACGCAATACCATCGTCGGTATTACCCGCTACCCCAGCGTTATCAGCGACCAGTGGCACGCGCAAAACGCCACCAGATGCTTTGACAGTTTGGGTTGTAGTGAAGGTCACCTGGTCATCCCGCTGAATCTGTGTACCTGCAGGCAAGGTTGGCGTGCCGTTTATCCCATCCCAGCGCACAAAACCTGCCGCGGGCACAGCATCTTTTCGCGGGCAACGTTTGATTCTGGCGTGTCGGTATAACCAGTCCTCATCGCACAAATCAGGCAGCATATTGCGCGCCAGATAATCGATGTATCCGTAAAGCGTATGAACTGCAGCGGCCTGAGCCCGCGCGTACACCTCAGCATCCATCCTTCGGAGCAACACATCCTCCTGGAAGCGCGTCAGCAAATCACTGCGAATGGTGGCTATCAGTTGCGGGAGTTCAGGCCGTGAAAATTGACTGTCAGCCATCAAAGTTCACTCCATATGTCGTCAAATGTAATGTTGTGAAGAGTGCCGTCGCGCTGGTAAATCGTTACCCCGGCCGCCAGCACGTCTATTCCCGTTCGTTCTGCGTTAACGTCAACGCGAGCAGCCACACCATCCTCAGTCATCCACGCCAGCGCCTGCTGCATATACTCGCGGGCATCCTGTGGTGTTTTATTGGTGAGTTTACGTCGTTTCAGAAGATACAGGCGGGAACCGATCCGGTCGTTCTGAACAGTAGGCCAGGTATCACCCCACCAGCCATAAGGTTCTGGTGTCCGATCGTCCCTTTCGGCACGACGCCACGAAAAAAGAGAGATCACGACGGAACGGGTTAAAAGGTCGAGCGGATCAGTGGACTCCTTCAGCAGCCCGTTAACATAGAGGATCATGATTATCTCATCTGTTGGTCAGGAGGGTTTGTAGTACCACCGCCGTCGCCGTTTTCCTTGTGCGTATGACCGTTGTACGTTGTGCGCATTGCAGACATCGTTTTGCCCGCGCCATCACAGAGGTCTTTAATTTGTCCCGTGGCCTCGATATCCATTTCGAAGCGGGCTTTTGGGGCATTAGTGAAAGTGATTGGATTACCACCGCCGTTGACTACAATCCCCGAACGAGTCAGTTTTACAGACTGCCCCAGGTCGTCATAAATGGCCACCTCACCGCGCGCCAGCCCTTTCAGACGATACCGACGATCGGCAACTACCACTGCCACGCCATGAGAACGATCGCCCCCGGGGAACAGCATTACTGCTTCCGCACCATTCTGCGCAGCGGACGTAAAACCATACGGTTCAAGGTGCTCCACGTTTTCTTTCGGCTCGCCAGCTATCAGCATCAGACCTGCGGCCTGGCATTTTTTTTCGGTATCGAGCGCGGTGATAACAGCGCGCGTAACGATATTCTGAAGAGAAGATCCAGCCATCAGAATTCTGTGCCTCCCGACGTCTTTTTCTTTTTCGGCGTTGCCGGTTCTGGCAGATAAGCATCAGCCGGTCCGACACGGATTTCGGTTGTGGTGCCATTGTTATCCTGGCTGTATGTCACTTCGGCTATCACCAGTAACTCGTTATCAAACCCGTTCAGCGGATCGTAAACAATGACGGCGAGATTTGGCCGCCAGAGTTCGCCATTCCCCTGCCGCCACCCCTGAACGGTGTACGAGGTTTCCCGTGTTTTTGCAGCACGTTGCCTTGCCTCAAATTCACAACGTGCTTTGCAGCTGTCGGTCGTCGCCGTGCCGGACTGCTGCACGGTGTGCGGACGGTAGCGCGTCACGCCAGAATCAGTTGTGCTTTGTCGGATAGCAGCAATCGTTGCCTCACCGAAATCATCATCGGTACCGGGTCGCTGGCCGGTAACCTGATAACTGGAAAAACGTTCACGAACACTGCGCTCTGTATCGCATGAAAGAATATTTTCCCCCAGCACCAGCGCCGTCGCAGCTTTCTCGCTTCCCGGTTTTCCGAGTACCAGTCGTCCCTGCGCATCGTCGTAAGCCAGCGCCTGCACCTGCCCCAGCAGGCGATTCAGACAATCCACCACAGTCTCGCTGTGTTCCGGTTGTGCATCGATGACGGCTGTGTCCGGGGCTCCTGCATCGATGACGGTAACGCCGAATGGTTTAGCCAGCGCACTGGCTATACGGAAAAGATTTTTCCCGTTGTGCTGTGTTGGCGCTGCTGAACAGTCAATAAGATCTGCCGTTTTGCTGCGCCCCACTATCCCCATAGTCATGGATGCCGCATCGTAGCGCAGCGGCAACGCTTCAACCCAGCCAGTAATGACCAGGTCGTCCCCGATCATCACCTCAACAAGGTCGCCATTTTTAATCTGTGAAACGCCATCACTGCCAGGCCATTGCCGGGTAATCGACACATTAAAATCTCGGGCGACGCGATCAATACCTGCGCTGATGCGGGCCGATGTCCAGCCGCCCCATTCCCTTCCGTTTACGCGTAAAAAAACGGTATTGTTCATCGCACGGGTACCCTCAGTGGTTTTACAGGGACGAACCCAGAATGGCGGATTAGATTTCTTGAAAGAATGTCGTTTTCCCGACCTGCATCGTCATACCAGCTTGCTGCCAGCACCAGTGCGGGCAATACATCCGGGGGAATTCGCTCTGCGGTGATCTCCACCTGCGCCAGACGTGCAGAAATATCACGATTGAGGTCGGTCCTCAGAACCGTTATTTGCTTAAAAATGCCATCATCAATAATTCGCAACTGCTCCTGATCAATGGCCGTATTTAACGCGCTACGGATTTCTGTTAACTCGTCCCAGGCTGGAGGGTCTTCGGCCGTAGAGATAGGAACGGAGCCGTCGAGCGCAGGATGAGAAATGTTAATAATGTCATTACTGGCCGTGCTCCCTGTAATCGTGCCTGCCTGACCCTGTGGCGGCGTAATGGTTTTTGGCTGAGCCAGTGTAGAAATTGTCTGTGAAGCGGTACTGATTGCTGTCGTTCTGATAACGGCCGCGATCATATTACTTCTGGCCTTTTGTACCTCAACAGAGCCGGAATCTGTCGGCCAGATTCCCCTTGGCGCCAGCCCAGGATCGAGCGTTACCCCGGACATAGTTTTAATCATTGTTACAAGGTCTGAGGTATTGCCCGTAAGCCGGTCACCAGCGCGCCACGCATTTTGCAATGTACGCACAAAATCATTGGCTGCGCTTGGCGGCATCAGAATGACCGACAGGTCACCCTGCAGCAGACGCATCGCTGCAGATACGCCGGAATCAACCATCCGGAATGCATCCGCTACATTGCCAATCATCGCTGCTGCGTCGGCCAGAACGTCACTCTGAATAAAATCGGGGATGCCAGAGAGTGAGAACGCGGAAAACATGCTTTCGATCGCATCATCAAACAAGCCACCTGATTGTGTGAGGCGTTGTGCCGTCGCCATGCCAGCGACCGGGAAGGAGAGTTCACCGCTTTCCACGAACTGGAAGGAAACACGGCACATTCGCCCTTCTAAATTGCTGTGCGTGACCCTTACCTGCCCGTCGATACTGCCCTGCATTTCGCCATACTGGGGATGGACAAGTGTCCCCGGCCCTGCGGTTTCGATAGCAACAATCAGACGATCACGCTTATCGGCATAATCATCGCCTACCAGATAGGCATTAATGGTCATCCGACGCGTTGCCCGCCCTAAATCCTCCGTGAACGGTTTATCGCGGCTGGGATACTCATGCACCTGAACGCGGCGGCCAAATGTACCTTCATCGTCTTCCACGGCAAAAGATACCCCGCGGAATGACGCATCACGCAATCGATCGCGCCAGTCAGTTGAAGAAAAAAAAGCCATATTGCCCCCAAAAGAAAACCCGCAAAAAGCGGGTTTATCGTGGTGTGCGGAACGGGGAATACCCCACATCATGGGAAATGTTCATGAATGGATCGCCGCTCTTTGGGATTTCCTGAACACGCATTCCCGCTGGCGCATTATCGAATGTCACTTTAAGCTCGCCGCGCTGGGCAGATGGTGCAGCAGCACGATCAAACACTGGCCCGCGCTGGAGTAACGGCGGAGGCAGTGAGAAATCATCCCTCGTCGTCTGCCCCGTTAGCATTTCACGCTGTTGAACCTGCTGTTTATTGTTATACCAACCGCCCGCGCTCCAGCGATTTTTCAGTGACTGCCAGAATGAATCTGTGTGGTCGGCTTCCTTTGCTGCGTCAGCTATTTCTTTCAGTTGCTCAAACATATAAATGGCAACAGCAATCTGCACAGTAGCTGCCCCCATGGTGGCAATTTTCCCCAATACGCCAGAAAGTTGTTTCGCTAATGTCAGGGTTGTGCGCAGCGTACCCAGCGTTTTTACTGTAAACACGCCAGTCATGTACATGCCCACGCCGCCGAGTACGGTTTCCCATCCACCAATTGCCTGAGCAACCTTATCCACCTCAACCCATGCATCTTTTATCACCGGCCCAACTTCATCCCAGTTCTGAATAATCAGCATGGCACCAGCCGCCAGCGCTGCGATCGCCACTTTGGCCGGGGACAGGTTGATCACAGAGTTCAGCACTTTTATTGCGCGGCCTAGCACCCCAACAGAGACACCAACACCCAGCAGAGCCGCACCGAATTTTGCAGCAGACTGTACCAGCTCTGGATTCGCACGAACGAATGTCCGGAGCTGCTCCAGATATGGCATCACCGCTTTTGCAGCCTCGTTGATCGCGGGCAGGAAGGTATCACCCAGCGTCACCGAAATAGCATTCACGCTGTTTTTCAGCAGAACCAGCTGGTTTTCGGTTGTTGCCGCACGGGATGCATATTCCTTCTGCATCGAGCCGCCATATTCCTGGGAATCTGCCACACGATTAAAGTTAGTGCGTAGCAGATCCAGGTTTGTCAGCAGCGGGGCAATTGCGCTGAGCGACTCTTTGCCAAATAGCGCATTCATGACAGATGCTTGCTTCGCCTTTGGCACTTTCGCGAGTGAGTCCAGCACCGTCAGCATCGCGCCGCGCGCATCCTTTTGCATGTCTTCAGCGAGTTTACGGGGGTTAAGCTTCAGGAAAGCGAGCGCATTTTTCTGTGATTTAGTCGCTGAATTGCCAGCAGTAAGGGACAGCATGAAGTTTTTGATGCCGGTTGAGGCAATTTCAGACTCAACACCCATACCGGAAATTGTGGCTCCCATAGCAGCAATCTCACCAGAGGCCACACCCGCAACGCTCCCCAACGGACCGATCCTGGTGACAATATCAGAGATTTTCTTGGCGTTTGCCGGGCCGGTGTTGCCCAGATAGTTGATCTTGTCAGCAAGAACAACCACATCGTCCTGCGTCAGTTTAAACGCCGTTCGCCACTGCGCCATCATCTGGCCAGACTCTTCGGCAGTGGTGTCGAACGCAACACCCATTTTCACGGCGTCGTTAGCGAACTGCATCAGATCACTGCGCGCGATCCCCGACTGGCCGCCTGCCGCTACAATTTCTGCGATCCCCTCCGCCGCCATCGGTAACTGCGTGGACAGGGTCAGGATATCGTCGCTCATCTGCGCGAACGCTTTTTTATCATCAAGACCGTCTACTACCTTTCGGATGTCGGCCATTTTTGACTCAAAGCCGATCGCGGAATTCACGGGAAGCGCCAGCGCGCCAAGGATGGCGGTTCCCGCGGCAGTCGCCCCCAGCGCCAGACTGCCCATCTCCTTCTGGAAGCCCTTGAGTTCACGCTGCATTCCTTTCATTGGCCCGGTCAGTTGGTCAACGGCTGTGATGATTGCCTTAAGCTGGAAACTGTCAGCCATGCTTTACTTCCTCGTTGATGCGGACGGCCTCCGTTTCCAGTTCAAGGAAGTCAGATAAGGCCGCCCGCCGTAGCTCAAGGGGGTTTAATTTCCAGAACCAGGCGACGTTGTAGAGTCGTCGTCTGAGGTTTGCTCCGTCTCCGACTGGGTAAAAAAACTGAGGATTTGCATACAGGTTTTGAAAATATCCAGCTTTGCCAGCTGCGCAGCAGATGAACGAGGTATCCCCGCCAGCACCGGGATATATTTCAGTGCCACTGAACTATCCAGTTTGATCGTTCCGTCACCGGAAACAGTAAACGGGAAGCCGATCGCCTCAACCTCATCGTATGTTGGCTCACGCAGCTCCAGCACGTGCAGTTTTTCGTTATGAGCCATGATTGGCTTTTTCAGCTTTAACTCTTTTGTCATTGGTAGAATCCTTCTCGACCGTGGAATTCCAGATCCACCGTGCCCTCTTCGGGATTATGGTTTGCTTCGCCATGCAGCCAGGCGTTCGAAAGAACATAAACCTGACCGTTAGCCAGCTCTGAGGTAATAGTCATGCTGTCGGCGGAGGTGATTTTGCTCACCGGAAAATCTTTTGGCACCTTTGCCGTCACCTTCGTATAGGGTGCCCGGTGCGTTTCTTTGTAATCAACATCGCCGGCAAGGCCGATCACGTCATCACGCACGCGGGTGTTCATCGGCACTTCAATGCCGCCGGTAATGGACAACTGCTGTCCATCGATTTTGAAATAAGTGGTACCCGCAATCTTTGCCATTATGCGGTCTCCTCGCTGTATTGCAGACGGAACTGGTTAAGCACGGCGAACACACGCAGCTGGTTGACGTAATCAGGCGGGAACAGCACATCCAGGCGATTTGGGTCATTTGCGTTACGCTCGACAATCAGGAATTGCTGGAAGAGATCGAAGTTTTCCACGATCCCCTCTCGCTCGAGCTGGCGGTATATCGCCCCCAGCTCGCCACGGATGACGGCCGGTGTGACAAGCGCCTGTCCAGGGCCAAAGCGGGTGCCGTCATTTGCCAGCTTATGCCGCCCATATTTGCTGGTAATCACCGATTTGAGGCGACGCAGAACGTAAGCGCTGGTATGGAGCGTTTCGCTGTCCAGGTAGCTGTTATCCGCCACGCCGTAGGCGTTGGTTTTGTAGGTGGTGATGTCACGCTGAATGCGCAAAATACCGGATTCGGTGTACGCCGTTGCAATGCCATGCGTCAGCAATGACTGCTGCTCTGTGACGGTAAAACGCTTGCCGGTTGGGGCCGAAAGCGCGCCGGTCAGCTCTCCGGTTTGCGTCGGTCGCGCCGGATCGTTACGTAAAAATACGGCCTGACGTGCCAGACGATACGCCACCAGCTCATCTACCGTAGTCTGCACATCCGGCTCATACCCCGCGATGGTGATGTGTTGATAATTAAACGTATCACCATAAGCCACCAGTTCAGACAGCGTGCCGGTTTTAGCGGTGTAAACGTGGCCGTAAAGCTGGCGAATATAGCTCCAGCGACCGGAACTGTCGTTCATCTCCGTCACCATTAACTGCAGTGATGTCTTGTCGCTGTATGGCAGTCCGATAAAATCGAATGGTTCATCACCCATAGCGGCGATGGTCGGGGATAAATCAGGATCGCCTGCACCGCCACTCATTTTGCCGATCTGAATACTTAACCCAGCAGGCACCTCTTCGCCGCTGGACGTACCGTAATAATTGAGGGTTAACGGGATACTGTTCCCAATGACGCCACCATTTACAGCCGTGAGTTCCAGCGTGCCCTGGTCAGGCCCGGCAGACGTCACTTTATACTGCGCTGTCACTGGCAAATCAGGATTGCCATTAATCGCAGCCAGTAAAGCCTGGGCTGTTTCCGCTCCCGTGTCGTTTGTAGCGGCTGTTACCTGTACGCGAGTGGTACCGATATACAGGTTTACCGAACCGGCGTCAGTCGCAGTGCCGGAGAATGTGATCGTACCGGTTGCAGCCTGTCCGTTATCCGTTACAGCAATAACCCACAACTCACCAAAAGGATCAACACGACGATATGCTTCCACCATGCGCGCCAGCTGGCTGCCGCGCCCTGCCATTTTTTTTGCCCGGTCTCTGGAAGGCATAAGCACCAGTTGATTAACAGGCATGTCTGAGTCCGACAGTGCCATGCCAATCAGCAGGGATGGTCCGCTATCCTGCGCGGTGTTTGCGGCACTGTTATCCATCTCGGCATAAAACAGCGGTACCCGGTTATCGGCCGGGATGTGACTAAAGCTTACGGTCATCTTTAACCCCTTTTTGTTGAATTACTTCGATTTCGCCAGCGGCTTTTCGACGAAACCAGTACGCGGACGCTTCTACATTTCGCCCTTTCACGGGCAAGACGTCGCCACGAGCCGGGTCCGGAACAGATAGCCCTTTAATGGGTTTCACAAACATGGTTTATTCCTGAAATGTTATTTGGGTGTGGTGCTCAATGTTGCCGTCTGGCCCTGTGCCAGGTTCGATAAAATCAACATCAATACTGAGCGTTTTAAGGTCGGGTAAGCTGTCCAGATCATCCTGTTGACGGGTATCTGTTTCGGTAATTTCATACTTCACCGTGAAGTCAAACTGGTAATACAATTCGTGTCGGTTCAGATCCAGCAGCATTCCTCCGGCATACTGGATTTCATGCGCATCCGGATCAGGCTCCCAGCCAAGAAGCGCTTTCCAGATAATCTGTCGGACGTCATGGACGGCGTCATAAGATGCCCACTGCCCTTTTTCATCCCGTTCATTGCTGAGTACCGCGATGACGGAAAACCCCTCCGTTAAATCCTGCCAGTAGTCCGTCTGTGATTTCTGCTCGCCGGTGACGTCTTCAGCTGGAACGACATACGCTGCGGGCAGTCTGAGTTTTCCTGCCTCCGGTATCGCTTTGAACTGCGCGGCACCTCCCACACGGTTTTCAAACAGCGGACAGCGAGCGCGAAGTGCCGCAATAATTGGGGTGAGTTTCATTTTGTCTTCCTGCGCTGAGGACGGAGTGATTTACGCAATTCGCGGGAGAGCACGTAACGTGTCCAGCTTCGGCGTTTTTCCAGAACCTCAGTCATGTAGTTATTGCGGGGGGCCACGCGCCAGCCGCTGCCGCCTGATGCGCCGCGATGGTGTCCTTTCTTCCGTTTCGCCCCACGGCGAACACCGTAAAATAGAAATGCCGGGTAAAAAGCGCCGTTAATATGGCGGTTGCCCTCACCGTTTTTCTGGTTCGGCGCAATCTTTACCATGAGCCCAGAACGTTTTTTGGAAGCGCGCGGGACGTAATAGCCGATTGAACGCGCAAGCTGGCCAGTACGGTAAGACGGGTTTTCGCCTGGCATTGAGCGGCCACGTTTCATTACCAGTCGCCGCGCATCGCGCATGTGTACCTGGCCGACTTTGACGAATGCTCGACGCATCCTCGCCCGGTTAAATACCAGCTCTTCCGGTTGTTCGAAATCAACGTGTAAAAATGCTTTCTGCGGCATAGTCACTCCCGTTGTCGGTACCCAGCTCTTCGCACTCAAGCAACAGGAAGCGGCGTTCACTGTTCAGATCCCGGATGCGTTTAACCCGAAAAGTAATATCATCGTGAACCACTTCATGATCGGCGGTGATGCCGCGGCGAAAACGGATAGTGAAATAGTGCGTCACCTTATTTTCAACCTGCACCGAACCCTGATAAGCCGCCGCCCCGGGTTGCGCCTTTTTGGCCCACGTGCGGATCTGTTCCGGATACGTTGGCGTCACGCCAAAATCATCAGCCGGTACATCAACGCGCCGGCGGATAATGATACGCTGGTCAAGTTCGCCGGGATCAGGCAAAAGGTATGTTGCGCTGGTCTGCGCCTGTCTGAGCTTCATAGCGGGATGTGCCTGTACGGTCCGACAAGCCAGTTAAAACTCATCGGAAGTTCCACTTTCTCCACCTCGGTAACCGTTGAGCGGTTTTCGTAGAAGTGCGTCACCAGAAGCAGCATCGCAATACGGATATCGTCGGAAAGAATAAGTCCTTCCGGGTCCTCTTCCGGAATACCTCCATCATCCGCTGCGTATAGTCTGCGGTTCAGATAATTTTCCGTCCTTGCCTGCACTGCCCGCCCAAGCAGATCAAGAAAGTCGTCTTCATCGGTATAATCCTCATCCAGCCGGAGCTGCGCCTTAATTTCCTCCGGAGAAAGCAACATAGAACCCTCCTGTGCCCGCCGTGCAGCGGGCACAAAAAAACCGCTTAACGCGGCATAGTTTGATCAAAGGTGTAATTCGTTAGCTGCTTGCAGCGCCTTTGCCAACCAGCGCCTTAATGGCCGAAGTGTCTTCAAGAATGCAATCAAAACGGTGGAATGCGAGGAAGCCGGTCTGATCGAATTCTGCGTAACGCTCAACCAGGCGCTTCAGGATCATGTAGCGCACACGGCGAATAATGAAACGATCGAAATCGCCACAGAACATGAATTTTTTACCCGCACCAATATCATCAATCTCCTGATCAATGACATACGGAATATTCAATACTGACGCAGGCGCCACACCAACAATATCCGGTAGCCAGAGCGGACGGCCCTGGCCATCTACCATCTCGCTGATTAGTTTCAGAGTATTGTCATTGAACGCCAAGCGGAACTTCGGCCCGCGGCGGTACGCAGGATCAATGCTGTGTTTCAGGCCCAGAATTTCCTGCCACTTAACAGCAGTGGCGGCGGCCGTCTGAGTGGTGCCAGTAACGGAGGTTGCCAGGCCTTTTGGCTGTTTTGGCGTGCCGGTGCCAGTACCCTGAATAAGATATCGCGCTTCACCTCGGCCAATACGCTCCGCAATACGGCGGGCGAGATAGGCCTCCATATCGATCGCACTGTCCTGCAGCAATTCGTTGGACACACGGATAATCTTGGACGTCATTTTCAACGCGCCAATGCTGTCCATACCGAATTCAGTATCCTCTTCTCCGGCTTCTTCGTTCTCACCCAGCAGCACGCCCACTTCAGCGGTTCCATCCGCGGTGGCCCACTCCATAGTGCGACCATCCGAAGTCGAGAGGATCTGCGCCACGCTGGCAATACCGCCGTAGGCTTTCATCTGCTCAACTACTTTTGCCAGGAAGGTATCAGGCACGGTATAACCGCCCTTTTCATCCGGTGCCACGCCCTGCGCACGTAACTCACGCAAGGCCTTGCGCTCTTCGGAACTCAGATCGCTGGCACCATGACGCATCCATTTATCAAAAATCTGGCCGCGCTTTTCACTCTGCTGTGGGTTTTTATCCGCATCCAGATTATTACGCTGCTCGTCTTCGTTCTCATCAACGTAGGACTGATCCTGGCGGCGCAGCTCTTCTTCGCGGGCAATACGCTCGTCGAGTGCTTCCAGTTCAGACTTTGCCTTATTCCACTCGGTGCGCTGTTCTTCTGTCCATGCGTTATCGCCAATTTTTTCATTCAGCGCACGCATGTCGCTCGCGATGGTATTACGTTTTTGTTTCAGTTCATGCAATTTCATGGTTTTTCCTTACGCATTAAGAAGGGTCAGGACGCGCTCACGCGCCATTCGTTGGTTAATGGCTTTCTGCAGCGCGCCGCTGTCGCGCGCCTCCTGCCAGGCTTTCATGGAACGGACTGCAGAATCCGCCTCCTGATAGGCCGGATACGTTACTGGGCTGACATCCAGCAGACGGGAAAAGCGGGTAATTTCCCGGATAACGACGCCGTCATCATCCTGGTACCAGTCCTCGCCATCACGGGCGACCCTGAAAGCAAACGAGGACTGGTTGATATCACCGCGTTGCATGGGTGCCAGAACCAGATCACGAATTGTCTGGGTTTCGGGCGCGGTGATGTCATAACGTAGCCCACGATCATCCACGGTCAGTGCCAGTGTGTCCGCGCGGGTACGCCCGAGAATAAAATTGGGATCGTGGTTGAACAGCGCCCGGACATCGTCCTTAAGCACATCATCAAACGCCCCGGGCCGGATAATTTCGCGAAACGAACCGAAAATCAGTTCGGAACGGCTGTCAAAAACCGAACCGTATCCGATGATCCGGCTGGGTTCACTGTCGTGCGTTTCCGCGCGCACCTCGCCGCTGTAACAGCGAATTTCACGTTCACTCATCTTGAGTGTTCTCCTGGGTAGTGGCTTTGGCTGGCTGGGATGCGTTGACGCTGACGAGCATTTCATCCAGACCGTCTTTCGGATTCATATCCTCAAAGGCTCGCGCCTCGTTGCGGCTCATCCATCCATCAGTGATAGCGAAGTGATAGAACTCCGCGCGCTCTTTTGCCGTACCGCGCAGCAGACCGGCCAGATTAAACCGGACGTAATATCCGGCTTGCCGTTCAGCGCGGGTAAATAACCTGCGATTAAGTTCCTGCTCCCAGTTCGTAACCCACGGCATCATCGTGTAGCGGACAAACTGAATCGCCTGCTCTGAGATGTTGGAGAAGGTGGCTTTTTCGAGATCGTTTATCATGTGTGCCGGCACGTTAAATATCCCGGCAATCATTGAGCGGTTGAGCTTCATCATGTCGATGAGCTGGGCATCGACTGGAGAGACAGTCAGCGCTTTATAGTCCAGTTCTGCTGGAAGCAGCATCGTCCGGTTTTCCTGGCTGCGCAGCATCAAAGTCGCTTTCTGCCACATCTCTTTCAGTCTTTTCCAAGAACCATCATTCAACTCGCCTTTGACTGAGACAATCCCCGCAGGCCTGGCGTTGCCGCTGAAGAAACTTTCCGTGTACTTCTGGCCGCTCATGCCCATTCCGATGGTTTCAGCGTGCTGCAGTACCGGACTGAGTCCCATTTTCTGATCGTTGCCCAAGGCCCTGACGTGGATCATGTCGTCAGGATTGATGGCGAAGGACCCCTCTTCGTTATAAACGCCGTAGGTATAGCGTCCGCCGGTGTTCAGCAACGTTGTTTCCCACGGCATGCAGGCTTCAAGTCCAGTCACTTCACCGGTTCGCCGATGACGGTTAACACGTGTGTAGCCGTTACCCCAGCCCAGAATGTGCCGCTGTTTCAGCTCCCGCCATTTATAGCTGGTCTGCCAGGCGTTTGGTTCATCATGAACCAGGTAAAAAACGGGGTGATCGCGCGCGGTTTCTACCCTTTTCCCGGAGCGCCGCATGACGTGCAGGGGCATCTGCGCAACGTTGGACGAAATAACGTAAATACAGGCATACACCGCCGCCAGTTTCATCGCCGTCCGGGGATTAACAATCACATCACCGTTGAAAATGCCGTCATTCTCGGCGGCTTCGACGGTGAGCGGAACCGCGGGGTTTTCCAGCGAGTTACTTCTAAAAATGGCGTCAATCAGCATGATTTTATTCTCCTGGCCGCCAGCAACGCCCACAGCAGAAGGCCGCTACCGCCAGCCATGAGGGCAACCGCCGCGCCGAATTTGAGGTAAACGCCTCCCACCAGCGCGCCGAAGCCTGCCAGCCCGGCCACATCGATAATTAGTGATTTCACAGGAATAACAGGTCCTCATCAGGATCGAGGTTAGAAAGGAAGTCTTTCGGCTCATTCAGCATTGCGCGCCCAACCCCCATCATCAGGCTGACAGCTCCATCAATTTTGTTACCTGCGCCCTCTTTAACCGGGCGAACGACATCGTCACTGCCGGGTAAATACTTGCCGACCACGTTCGATATACACCAGGTTAATAGCGGATTACCGTCATGATGGAATCTGCCCGAAGCGATCGCGGCCTCAATCTCACGCATAGGGTCGCTCATGTTGGTGTAATTCTGGGTAATGGTTACGGGCTCCAGCCCTTCATCCTGCAACATATGCGAAAGGCCTGTAGCACCGTAGGGGTCAATCGGACTCGCCGCTATCTTTACGGTTTCACGTAATTTCAGTATCGCTTCCAAAATAAGACGGTAATCTACTTCAGCCCCATCCGACGGAACCAGCACCCCCTGATTAACAAAGGACTGGTAACGGTCGGCGATCGTTTTAAGTGCCGGGTCCGTGGCGTAGACGGTGTCCTCCGGTACCCAGAACTGCGGCGATACGCAGTAATAATGACTTACCCCGTCGATTTCACGGCGGAAAACTGGTACCACCGCGTTCAGGTCGAGTTTTGAGGCCAGATCTATTCCGAGATAACACTCTTCCCCCGCAAAATCGGACAGTTTGAGCGTCTTATCCGCCGCCGCCATCCACTTCTGCAGGTTGTAGAACGCCGTTTTAGAACTCACCCATTTGTTAAAATGTTTGGTGAGTATTTTGTTTGTCTGGCTTGGCGTGGACATCGCCAGCAGTTGCTTGGCCTTGAGAAAACCTTCTCTTACCGAAACGTTGTAATTCGGGTTGGCTTTGATTAGCGCTTCCGGATTCGTCCAGTCGTCGTCCTCATCCAGGGTGTAGATGATCCCGAAAATCGCTTCGTTCTCGCCACCTTCCCTGATGCGCTCCAGTATCTCGACCACCTGGGCGCGCTTCTCATAGCAGGGTGACGCAATATCAAAGCCCGCTGTCGTGATGATTAGCGTGATGGGCTGTTCCCTTGCCCCCATCCCCGTAGTCATAGTGGTATACAGCGCGTCAGTATCGTGCTCGTGATACTCGTCTATGATGGCGCAGGAAGGAGAATCACCGTCGCCGGGATCGCCGATAACTGGTGCAAACAAGGAGCCATCCGGACGCGTCATCTTCTTCGCCCAGGGCTTGATGCTGAACTTTTGGCGAAGGGAAGGAAGTTTTTTCACCATAGCCAGCGCGGGCGCAAAAACTTTCCACGCCTGTTTTTCCGTCGTGGCACCACAGTAAACTTCCGCTGAATACTCCCCATCGGCACAAAACATGTAATTACCGACGGCCGCCGCGATCGCTGACTTCCCGTTTTTGCGTGGCACCTCGATATAAATCTCGGTAAAACGACGAAAACCGGTATCCTTGCGCACCCAGCCAAACGGAACACCCAGCGAAAACTTTTGCCAGGGCTCAAACTCGATGCGTAGTTTCCGCCGCGCCCACTCACCGGAGGTATGCGGCATTTTCTGTGAGAAACGGAGAAAGCGTTCAGCTTTATTTTTATCGAAGCGGTAAGGCCAGTGTGGATCTTTGGCGCGTTCCAGGTCGTCCAGATGTCGCTGACAGGCAAGAATGGTTAACCGGCAGGCCAGTATCTTCCCGTTCACGACGTCCCGCGCATACTGGTTCGCCGCATTGACGTTCGGATATGTAGCCATCAGTCAAACTCATCAAATTCATTCCCTTCATCGTCCGGATCATTTTTACCGCTGGTCATTCTTATGCGGCTAAGCGGGTCTAACCCGAGAAGTGAACCCAGACGGGCGAGCTGCGAAACGGAGTCATTACGGACATTGATCGCAGGATGTTTTTTCTCTCCCCCCATTTCACTTGATACGGTCAGACCGTCTTTTGCGATGACTTTTTCCGCCTCGATCATCAGATGAAATGCATTGCAGTACGCCAGGAGTAACGGCGCATCCTCCAGATCAAATACGCCACGTTCGATTAAAATTTTGCTCTGCGTTTTCCAGATACGGATCGCAATGTCGCTCAATAATTCATCCGGGGGCGTAATCCTTGTCAGTTTACTTTTCAGGCCTGAGGGTAAATTACGTTTGCGGCCACCACCGGAAGAACGCACAGCACTACCCATTAAAACCTCCAATTCAATAGGCGAAACCTTCCGGAAAAAAGTTTCTTAATTTGGCCGCGTAAAAATGAAACGGGGCGGGCAGTCCGGAGGGGTAAAGGCTGGAGAGATTTACCCTCCCCCCCGCCTTCCTGACAGGCGCTCTCGCGCCGTCTTTGCCCGATGACATGGGGTACACAGGCTTTCAAGGTTGTCGTCACTGTCGCTGCCTCCGTGCGCCAGCGGCAGCCTGTGGTCTACGCTGACCGCCTCGGTTATTGCGCCACGGCGCAAACACTCCTGGCATAACCCCCGGTCTCTTTTGAGAATGCGGAGACGGGTCTTATCCCATGACGCACCATAGCCGCGCTGATGACGTGACACTCCGGGTTTGTACTGTCTCCAGCTCTCTCCCCTGTGGTCATCACAGTATCCGCTACGGTCCGTTGTTGTTTGTTTGCAACCTCGTTTGCGGCACGCTTTAGGTGTTCTCGGTGGCATGTGTACAGACCTTTCGTCTTTTCATAAATTTCCTACAGAGAAAGTGCAGTCTCAAGGGACTGTCGGGGGAAGCAGGTAAGCCGCGTGGAGCGGGAACAGTTAACTATTTCAACGCCACCAGCAATATCAAGGAGGCGGGAGAATTCATCCTGCCAGCGCGCAACGCTGAATTTGTCGGGGTTGGACAGCAGAGCGTGGTTGCCGTGCCAGTGGATGCCGTTACGTATTGAGCAGTCATAGCCCAGCAACAGAACGCGGCTGGCGCCAAGGTGGATCGCCAACTCAATCGCTCGCTGACCTGAATTAAACGAACCTGGAATTGCAGACGGTAGCCAGTTAATCCCGAATCGCCTGGCTGTGAACTCATCGCCACACCACCGGACCGCCTCCGATGTTATCCCTGCCCCGTATTCTTCCCACCAGCAGCAGTCCGCGGCATAGATAGATGAAGAAAATGGAACAACTTCCCAGGAATTATTCACAGCGATAGTGGCTATTCCTGCTTTATGAAGAAGTTTACAATCTACCGCAGTAAGCGAAGGGCCGCTTGCCACACAGGCAAAAGTATTCATATCAAACTCCTGCCAAGTTAAAAAAAAGGCCGCCGAAGCGACCTTTTAAAACTGTTTAAGGCTGTTTAAGCCTTACTGATTTCAGTTCAAGCAATTCCCAATCCTCGCCGGTCTGGAGTTTCACCTCCTCCAGTTTAACCTTATAGGTATGATCTTTTGTGTCGCTAACAAGTACAAGATCCACGTTATCTTGTGCCATTTTCATCAGCTCCGCGACATCATTACGGTTAAATTGCTGTCCTTCCTTTGAAAATCTGATGCTTATTCTTCCATCAGACATAGGAGCTGTGTATTCGAAAATAGAAAGCTTACCAAGATTTACTTCCTGCCCTTGTCCATAACGAACCCGAACAACTGTATTTTGATCAATCATAAACCCTCCTTTTTTGGAAGATTTACATTAGCACAGGTCGAAAGTTATTACTGCTGTGTAGCTAACCATTATCAAGCCCACCAGCAGGTGAGCTTTGTAATGGCTAACAGTCAGCATCAGGACGAGCAACGGCTCGACATGCGGCCATGCATGCGCGTTTCATGTCGAACTCAGCCTGTCTTATCCACTCTTGGGCTTCCCAACTGTCGATTCCTAGAGGGATGTCGCCCATTTGTTCGCGAAGCAATTTGATGAACTGGCGGCTGATGTCCTTGAACTGGTTCATCTTGCCGATTTCACCGTAAGAGAGTTCGCGATAGCCCTTAACGGTGCTTCCGTCCTGTGGTTTAGCTTCACTCATGGAATTCTCTTCTCGTTTGGTTTCTGGCAGTTCGCCTGCCACGCTTTGTTATGCGCCAGGATGTCTTTCTTCGTCTGGCGGTCCAGAACGTCGATGTCGTGATCAGTCAGGTAGATCGGCTTTACCCAGTCACAGGCGGTATCAACCACCACCGGGACGCTTCCACGTGTCACGCAGCTCGCGATCAACATCGTCATCAGGCATGCGGTTAACAGTCTGCTGTACATTGCTGGCCTCTTTGGTTACTTCTACCCGGCGTTCGGCTACTGCTTCAGTGGCTGCTGCCTTTTCTTCGGTGCGCTGCTGGTCTGCCTTGGCTTCAGCTTTGCTGGTGCCGCGTGAATGACCAATACCAAAGGCACCGGCGATAGCAGCCATTATCAGGGCAGCAATACCGACGATTGTTTCTAATCCCATATCAACCTCACACCAGTACCGTTTTGGCCTGACCGAAGCGAGCGCGACGATCTTCAAGTCCGTTCGTGCCACCGTTGATAACCTTCGTCACCTGCACCAGGTCGCCGGAATACTTCAGACATCCCTTAGTAGCAAAGAACCACGCCGCGCTTCTGGCTGCATAAACATCTTCGCCCAATAGTTCAGGCTGCTTAACCAAATCAACCTTCAAGCCGTTCCCACAATCACGGTAGTTATTGAGGCCGGTAATCTGGATAAGTCCACGTCCACGGTATAACCAGCCGTCGCCGGGAGCGTTGTTCCCCATTCGCTTGCTGTATACCAGGTTAGCGATAGCTCGCTGGCGCTCAATCGGTAATGTTCGCTCTTCAGGACGACGTCCAAGCGCGTTAGCTTGGTCAGCAGTGAGGCGTCCCGCACGGATGAAGTTAACCAGTCCAGCAATGCGATAGTTGAAGCTCTCCACCAGCAGAGTAAAACCAGCTGATTCGTGCCCTGCCTGAGCAATAAACATCGCCTGGTCTACCGGATTGGTGATACCGAACTCTTTCATCGCATCATTGATTGGCTGAAACCAGCGCGCACCTAACTCGGCGCTTAACCCAGCCGCCTTTTGAAATTGTGATTGGTTCATTAGTGCCTCAGTGCATCAATAAGGCGCGCCACGTTTCCCCGAGCCCAGAGAACAGCAGCACATATCAGGACGTTCACCAGCACCACAAACCAGTGCGATTCATGGTACAGGCCGAACAGGTAACGGAAAGGGACGCTGGCGTATACCAGCACCGTGAAATAAGCCATCAGCGATATCAGTGGGCGATGTCTCGCCCCACCGCGCTGGTAGAACATCAGTGCAATAACGATAACAGCAGAGATAATTGCGTTTGCCATCGCACTCGGATCACTTGTTACCATTGCTGGCCCCTCCACCACGTAAACGCGAGAGAATTCCAAACAGGCTACCCAAATCCTGGCTGTTAACGAACGTCAGCAGCTTAATAGCAATAGCGGCTACGATTACCGCGCCCAGCGCATCAAGTGGCCTGTCGCTATACCCCGTCCATTTGGAGAAGTAAGAGCCAAGCAGTGGCGCGCCGATTACGCCGAAGATGAATGAGGTGATGAAGTAGCCAACCAACTTAAGGCGGCTGATATTAACCGCCGTAGCGACGTAGAACACCGCGCCAGCGAATGCACCAAACACCACACCGTAATCTATGCCGGTTGCCAGGCCGAACATGCTGGCCCCCATCAGGCCACCAGCCGCTACCGTAGTGCCAGAAACAGGATCGGACATTTAGCCCCCTCTTATTGCCGTGAGTCCTCTCAGAACGAGGGGAAACAAAAAAGGCCGCCCGTAGGCAGCCCTTAAAATAAAAAACCCGCAGCAGTGGCGGGTTTATGTTTTGTTTTGTTGCTCAGTTCGCTTTAACGTCCCGAGCCTACCACAATTTAAGCACTTTCTTGCTCACTCTGCAACTTAAATCTGTCGCTATTTGTGCCGAACGCGTCACAAAGTGGTGCGTAAAGGATCGATTCTGCAAGGCTAACCCATGTATCAATACGACGGCGGCATGTGATGAGGGTCCAGTCAGGATGTTTTGCATTAAGCTCGTTGGCCATCTGCAGCTTGCTCTTACGGAGTCGGTGGCGGTCGACGATGACGCCATAAAGTGATCGGTAGTCATCATTCATCAGGACGGAAGCGATAACACCATCCACCTTCAGACCCTCTTCATCCGAGCAGAACGCCAGGCCGCTTTTGTTTTTGCTGTCGAGGATTTCGCGCAGATAAGCCTCCAGCTCAGGTTTAGTGATGCCGGATTTCTTCATGCGGCGCAGCGCATCGTTGATTGCGGTCTTGGTAATTTTCCCGGATGCAAGAAGCTGGTTGAACATATTCCCGCCTGAGCCACCACCGATGTACGACCAGCGGCCCCACATGCGGAGCTTACCCTGTACCCAGATGCTTTCGAGAGTGCGAAGGCGAACCATCTCGCCGGATTTGCCAACTTCTGAAGGATTGATCATGTTGCGTCTCCACTTACGCCAGTGCGCCGATTGCCAGCGCACGATCTAAAAATCGAAACAGCAGCGTTAACTGGTCGCCGTGCTTCGCTTCAAATGCCACAGGATCAGCGTGCAACTCGTCGTGATGTGCTCTGCACAGCGGTATCACAAACAGGTCGTGCGCTTTGGTTCCCATTCCACCCTGCCCGTGGCCTATCAGGTGGTGGGGGTCGTCTGCCGGGTTATTGCAGCAACTGCACTGCTGCGACTTCACCCAGCGGGTGTACTTCTCGTTCTCCCAGCGTCGGCGCTTTGGCCTCAGCATGAAAGATTCCGGTGACTCAGGATCGACCTTCACCGAGACTATCTTCTTAACTTTCTCCTGGAGGATTTCAGTCGCCGGTAATGACGGAACAATCTCACTTTCCCGCATCACTGAGCTGTGCGATTCTGGCTTAATCCTGAGTGCCTGCGTCGCCAATGATTCAGGAATAAGGTCAGCCAGATCGTTACGTACCATCCACCAGCAGAACTCCGGCAGCGTAAGGGTGTGGTCTGCGCTAAAGCCCAGCATAATATTCACCCTTTCGAGTAGCCATTTTACCAGGTTCTGCATGGCAATTCCTGCCAGTCTTTCAGTAGTTTGTTCACGCAACTGGTTATCACAGCCCCAGCAAAGGCGAATGCTTCCTGGGGGGTGACGCATCACCGTAAAGTCCTTTGAGTGCCATTCATTGTGGGGCCACTGACATTCGAATTTACGTTCCAGCCAGGCATCAAGGCTGCTCAGTCCACCAGCACGCTGAATAACTCTCTCATTCATGAAAAGCGGCTGCATGCTGACATCATCTGTCAGTGGCTGGTGCGCTTCCGGAATAAGACCAGATGGCAGATGCTGGATTGCTTCGGATGGTGTTTCAATAACTACCCGGCCACGACGAAATAACCACAGCAACTCGTTTCCTGGGCGGAACAGTACCACCCCGGACATTGGCGCAACTTCAGGTGTCAGTATGGCTCTCACGCAATTTGCCCCTTAGCGATATGTTCAGCCCACAGGCCACCAATCCAGCGCACGCCCTTTGCAGTGAAGCGGGACTGGTTGAATGCGTAGTTTGTCTGGTTGGTAGTACCGGTCTTAACTTCAAAGCGACCTGCTTCGATGTGCTTGCTCTTCGGAGTAAGCACGCGGTTAAGGCGGTACATGATGCCGTTCTCAATGAGGAACATCGCGAATTCAGGTTCTTTGGCGTTAAGGAGTTTGGCAACCTGCCGGAACGTCATTGAGCCAGTGGCCTTGACATAGCGATCAACAAATTCAGCCTTAGGCGCTGCTATGGCCAGTTCATCACTCAGGCGTTGCTTCTGTTCGGCAAGGTCGGCAGCGAGTCGTAGTGCTTCAGGGAGTGTTTGCGGTACCGCCATTCCTGCCCCGCTCTCAAGTTCCTGCCAGCGGTCAACCAGACGGGCGGTAAACTCCGGGCAAAGCTGGGCGACGATCACATAGCTATCTCGCTTGTTAACTTCGTAGTAGTGGTAAACCTGCTGGTTCTGTGGATGGGTGTACTGCATTGCAGCATACCCCCCAATTACGCCCGAGTTCATCAGTCGCTCGATGGTCACACACACATTGCTGTGGCGAGAGTCGACCAGTTTTGCAATCTCACGGCTGGACATCGTTATCTGCTGCCCTATCGCGGCTGCGTGGTTAGTCGGGCACATTACGGTGATATTCATCTGATTCATGCTCTTCTCCACTTATCAGGCGGCTGCACCCGCCAGAGGTTCATGTTTCTTGATCGATATCTCTACTCGTCCACCGGGTACTTTCGGGCCCCACTCCACCAGCATTCTCTGCACCTGACTGTCATCCTCCCAGATGCCAGCATGCGTAAGCGCGTCAAACAGAGCCTTGTTGTAGTTGTCGATGTCGCGGCGGCGTTCGTCAGGTGGGTACAACATAATCTCGACGGCAGCCGGTGCTGTTGAAGGCTTTGGAAGGAAGCGAAGCTGCTCGACGATAGCCACACAGGCAGCGCTTTGATATGCCCTGCCTTTGGCACTGATCAGATGACGACCTTTTAAAGGCCCCTTGTTCGGGGCTCGCCAGTAGATGTTTACGCTCGGAGGGAACGGGAGCACCAGTTTCATACAGTCACTCCCTGCTTTTTCAGCCATTCAACCGCGTTAACTCTCGCCTTGTCTCCACCGGATAACAGACCTTTAATGATCGCTACCGGATCAGCATCCAGTTCTGTTTTGACGACGGTAATGCCCCTGGCAGCGCCAGGAGCAATGGAGAGATAACCCTTTTTCTTTAGCGCCTTCACATGCTCAGCAGCAGCGTTCTGCGATGAGCAACCTATCAGTTCAGCAAGCTCTATCAAAGTTGGTGGGAAGCCAACCTTTTCAATGTGAACCTTGATAGCTTCATAAACTTCACTCTGGCGCGGCGTTAATTCGATCATGACTCGACTCCATAACGCCCGTTCAGGCGCCCGATTACGCTGTTGAACATCACCAGGCTTACGCCCATCGGTTTAACCTTCTCGTGATACTCCTTGAGGATCGGAGGTACAACGACATTCCAGCTTGGCTTAGGCTTCTTCTTCAGGGCCTTCTTAATGGCATCAGAGCATTGACGAGCCACATCACGCACCGCGTTCTCCTGCTCGGTTGATAGCTTCTTCACGCTGCCTCCAAATATGCCCGGATGAATTCAGCCGCAACCTGCGCGTTTATGGCGTTACCGTAGCCCTTGAGTCGGCCGACGCGGTTGCTGCTTGCCACTCTTGCCACCCCGGGCTCGACTCGTCCCAGGCGCGCGGCAGCCCCATCAACCAGCGGGAATGTGCCGGGTTCAACTGGACGCCATTTGCCATCTCGACATAAGAGCCAGTCCGCATCTCGCCAAAAACCGTTAACCTCAAGGGCCCGCATGTGTAAGCCTGTCGCGGTAGCTGGTCCAGTCTGTCCTTGCCATCCCGCTGCGCAGTCATTCCCGCCGAGTCCTTCCAGTCGCGTGAGGTTGGTGTCACCCATGCCGCCAGCACTGCAAAGTCCTGTAGGTTTGGCTGGCGACCAGCCTCCTTCCTCTCCATTACCTTTTTCCAGTCCTGGTAACAGTTTTTGATGTTGCTCGCCAGCGGACTCGGCCACCCAGTAAGCTCGCTCTCTGATGTGCGGAGCACCGATGCCCGCTGACGTAAACGGCACAAGCCCGAAGGCGTATTCCATTCCTTCCAGGTCAGCTTGTACAAGGTCGAACCATGTGTTTGCGTGACCGCTTGCAACCTGTTCGCCAAAGACATGCTCAGGTCTGCGCTCGCTGATGAGGTGGAAGAAGTGTGGCCAAAGGTGCCGCTCGTCAGCAAACCCATCTCCTTTGCCTGCCGCGCTGAAAGGCTGGCACGGACAGGAGCCGGTCCAGACTGGTTTATCGTCAGGCCATCCGGCGAGGCGCAGGGAATGAGACCAGACTCCAACTCCGGCAAAAAAGTGGCATTGCGTGAATCCTCGCAGATCATCAGGTGTGACATCTTCAATACTCCTTTCATCAACTTCGCCAGGTGCGATATGGCCACCGGCGATCAGGTTGCGCAGCCACTGAGCGGCAAATGGGTCGATTTCGTTGTAATAAGCGATAGTTTTCATGCAGCGCGCTCCTGCGGTTTACCCATAGGAACGGCCACTGCCGGAATAAGCTCAACAGCTGGCGATTGAGACTGATTACCCCAATGGTCCCAGCCTGGCGCACCACAGCGGCTGAAGAGTTCAATGCGCGGAACGTCACCGTAAAGCTTTTCCAGACGGAAACGCGCCTCCGCTGGTTTCTGGCTGTGCTCCCCGAGTGGACTGTAGATAACCTGCTTGATGCTGGCGCACTGGCGCTCCAGTCCATTCCCCCTGGTGGCTATCAGCAGGTCTTCGGTATTGGCTCGGGTGTAGTTGCCGCCGTTCATGCGGGTCTGCGTGTTCAGCAGGTCGAGGAAGTCGTAAAAGTCCTCTACTCCACCAGCCTGTAGAGCTTTATTGATGTGCAGCTCTGCCAGCGGGTTTAACTTCACCCACGTGAATCCTTTCATCGTGCGGACTTTAAAGCCCCATGCTTCAGCCAGCTCGATAGCCTCGCGGGTGTGAGTACCGGTGAACCACATAGCAAGAACAGCATCATCATCGGCCAGATCCCACACAGGAAGACGCTTCATGTCTATCAGCTTCATCGTGCTGTAGTGGTCTTCAGCTGCTCCATTGCTGGCCTTGTTGTCATAACTCCAGGCTGGATCAGCATAAATTAGAGAATATTTCATCAGACGTTCCTCGCTCTGCCAGCCAGACACCATCCATCACCAGATGGCTTAGCTCTCTGAACCATATTCAGTACGCGCTGTCGCTCATTCATGATCTTTTCCCGCATCTCTTCGCTTTTTGAACGATTGAAGGCATCCATCAGAACAGTGGCCGCACGCAGGAACAGCCCCTTATCAAATAGTTCCTTTGCCTTCTCCATCATCGCAACGACAGCCGGGTTCGGTGCGGCTTCCTGCTTTGGTTCAGAGATTACTTCTGCTTTTTCGACCGGGTAACGCGGGATAATCGGCCCAATCGGGCCTACCGGTGCTTTGGCGTAGTAACGATATGTTGGGCGTTCACCACGGCGCTCTGCTCGACCCATCATTGCCAGGCGACATACAGCGCGCTGCACACTGTGTAAATCGTATTCCGGCAGCGCGGCGGCGATCTCTTTGTTCGTCAGGCCAGGGTTATTGGCCACGAAAAGCTGAATTGTTTTCAGAAAACTCATGGTTTAGCTCCTCTGAAACCTGCTGGGATTGCTTTGTCTGGGCCACCGAAGGTGAGGGAATTGTTCTTGCGTGCAGCATCCCAGTCCTCACGTTGTGGCCTTCCCTTCCCATCCCAGCGAGTAGCGACCTGCAGGTAGCCAGGGAGGTTTCCGGGGATGAACAAAGTTTTTGGCCGCATGTACTGGTAATCCTTCAGGCCTTTCCAGTGCTCGTGCTTGTAGTCGACCACAAGCATGAGTTCTTCCGGAGTGAAGCCCTCGCGAAGTCTTGCGCGGATGTTATCCAGCGACGCAGAGCAATTCTGGAAACGAGAACCGGTAACCAGGTTGAGATGTTTCAGCACCATCTTTGAATTTTCTGTCAGCAAAACCTCTGGATCAGGCTTCTTGCCAAAAGTCTCATCGTCGGGTTGCGGGGCAACCTGACAAGAAGGTTTTTTATCTGATGGATCAGTAGTTGATTTTACTGACGGATCCCCACCAGATTCTGACGGGTGAAAACTGGCGTTATTGTTGTTTTTCGACGCATCAAATTTTGACGGGTCGGATTTTGATGCGTCGGATTTTGACGCGTCAGAATCTGACAGGTGAGAAAAGGCAAAGTCACGGAGCATTTTAACGTTCAGCTGATAAACGTTGGATGCGTTACGGTTCCCCTTACGGCGCTGCTGGCGGGTCAGCCAACCATTTTTCTCAAGTTGGCCTATGGCAGTGCGAACCGTGCTCTCACCTGCCCCAATCTGACGAGCGATAGTAGTGATAGAAGGCCAACTGACCCCCTCATCATTGCTGAAGTCTGCCAGACGCGCCATGATGGCAACGCTGGACAGCTTCATGCCAGAAGCAGCGCAAGCGTCCCAAACGTAACCGGTTAATTTAGTGCTCATGGTCGTCCTTTAACTCTGTAAATTTACGCTGGAATTGCTCAAGAGGGCTGAAGCACTCATGATCGTACCCTTCGCGAAGGTATATAACGCGTCGAGTCTCGGGCTCCCATCTGATGACGTGGACAGGGATGCCTCTGTGGTCTTTGAATCGCCGGTTAACTTCAGCCATTCTTCACGCCCCTTCTCGTTCATCAGAGCAAATGCCTCTACCATCGCGCTTTCAGGCTGGTAGTTGTTCTCGTCAGCCTGGTCGTTTAATCTCTCCACATAGCCGAACGGGGAATCTTTTCCTACCAGTGGAAGGCATCTGAATTGCTTCGCTGGTCTCAATCGGTTTAAACTGTTCATGCGTTAGTTTCTCCACTGAATACGACACGCCACGACGCCCGGAGCTGCACACTCGCGGGCGTCACTTCTTTTTGCTTTTCTTACGGCTAAACAGCGCGACAATCGCGCGGATTTCTTCTTCACGCGCAGCCAGATGACGGCGGTGATGTAACTCAATTTCTTCTGCCTCATGTTTCTCAATAACCCCATCTTCAAGAGCTTCCTGAATGATCTGGTCAACCTGGCCACGTGCAGCTGCAGTTCTCATCGCACGGGTAAAAAGATCGACTCGGTCGAGGTCTTCCAGCTGCGGAACGTCCACCAGCAATGCACCCCGGCGTTTGGCGAAGTAATCAGCCAGGAGTGATGTGTTTGAAATGTCTTCCATCGCTTCCAGCTCGTTCACTTCAAAGAAGCGGCAGCCGTTCTTCTCATACAGGTTGTTATTGAACTGCGTCACTGACATGCCAATAGCACCGGCCATAGCCTCACGGCCTCCTGGGTACGCTTTGCACATTGCTTTAACTACTTCTTTCAGGCTTGGCTCTACCATGTTGAATTTCCTTGGGTAGTTACGGGGATCTGCTTGTTCAGTTACAGTGTTAATACAACGTCTGGATCAGCTGGTTTGTTTTTGTTCGGGAATGGTCGAACTTCCTCTGCTTCAATTTTCCCGTCTTCGTTAACCAGGATGTTTACCCGGCGATTACGCTTGAGGGCTTTACTGATAGCGCTTTGGTATACCCCAAGAGCCTCAGCTGTTTTTGCCTGACCGTTTTCCAAAACATATTCAGAGAGCGGAATAATCTTCATTGGTTTTCCTCGTGGTTTGCACATAAGGAGTATCACTGTTAGTGATAAATATGTCAACACTAGCGGTGATTGGTGATTATGCCGTGCGGTGATAAATTATGAGAATGAAAAAGAAACCTTTGACCGCAGAACAACTGGCTGATGCCAGCAGGCTGAAAGCCATATTTGAGTCCAAGAAAAAAACTCTTGGGCTTTCACAGGAGACTTTGGCTGAACAGATGGGAATGGGTCAGAGTGGTGTTGCGCAGTTACTGAATGGGACTAATGCAATCAATGCTACCCATGCAGCACAGTTCGCCAAGATTCTTGGAGTAAAAGTTGATGATTTCAGTCCTTCATTGGCAGCTGAGATATCAGCAATGTTTGAAGCCATCGCAAATGGTAGAAACTTATCATCGGTTTATGAGTATCCACTTTTAACTGAAGTACAGGCTGGATCGTTCTGCCCTGTAAGTTCCTATACAGAGCGTGACGCGAAGCAATGGGTATCTACCACCGTTAAAGCCAGTGATTCCGCTTTTTGGTTGGAAGTATCGGGGCATTCTATGACGGCCCCACCCGGCGTTAAGCCTAGCTTCCCTGAAGGAATGCTTATCCTCATAGATCCTGAACAGGATGTTGAAGCCGGTGATTTTTGTGTTGCAGGTATTTTCAACGACTCCGAAGTTACATTTAAAAAATTTGTTCGGGAAGATGGTCGGCCATGGCTTGAACCATTAAACCCCAGTCCTAGGTATCAAGCCATTGAATGCAATGAGCATTGCAGGATAATCGGCAAAGTAGTTAAGGCTCAATGGCCTGAAAACATCTTCGAATAAGGAGCCACTCGGCTCCTTTTTTTGCATCTTTTTTCATCTTAATAATCATGAAGTTAACACTATAAGTGATATTTTTATCACTACAGGTGTTGACCAATCAATCACTAATGGTGATACTCATTATGCGCCGGGGTGATGATGTTTAAGACCATCGGTTAGAAAGCAGTACGGTATATGGCACATGTGCCGCAGCGGTCCGGGGATTCCTTGCAAGACATATCCAGATCCAGCGGGTAGCCGGAATGTGCAAGTCGATACTCTCGGTATGCACGGACATGACGACTCACCATCGTGGCGATCAGGTGTGACACCTCGGAAGAGACGAGGATGCAACTGAAAGAGCGCGGGCGTGAAAAACTGTACCCTTCGACTGCTGTAGTAACCAATCCCAATGGTGGCAGGCAAAGCATGGTGAAGGTGGACCGCTCTTTTTCAGTTGTGGTGAATGGCGGGGCTGACCGTCAAACGGTTGAGAAAAGATAAGCAGGCGAAACGTTCTAAGCGAGCATACGGACTGATCAAACGCGGATGGAACGGGCGGTTACGATATTGAAACACCGCGCCACTGAGCTGGAGTTCAGCACCAGCCACCACAAACGAATCACGTTAGGACCGTGGTAAACCTGTAGTAGATGTACCAGATGCTGTGTGTAGTCTTGGCGGTCGGCAGTTGTGAATGTCCTTGATGTCGACCGCCCCTTTTCACAACTGAAAGCGCGTTCAGCCAGTTCCTTGAGAGGCCGCAGTCGTTAAATCAACCTCAGGAGAACGCGCTCCCAATTGTGGAGAAATGACGTATCGACATTGCAGTGTCGATTATGGCTGCCAGCCTCAAGCATCCCATGGGTGTTTGGTGATGGTAATAACGCCATCTCAACCAACAGGAGACGATGGGCCTGTTCTGGTTGAATTGGAAAAATGTTCTTAGCCCGCTTCGCGGCGGGCGCTTTTTCTGGAGGTTGTATGTCTGCGAATGACTTGGCGGTTAAGTATGGCACTTACCAGCCTGAGAATTTACTGGTCATCCTTCCGCTTGAAGAAGCATCATACATTATTCGTGAAAGTCTTCGGGCAGAAGTTCGTAACGAGCTGGAATATGAATACGATGACCGTATTACCGATGCTGAAGAAGATGCATCTGAGTGGGAATCACGGGCTGACAGCTACGAATGTGATGCAAATAATTTTGCCAGAGCGATAGAGAAAGCTTTGCTTGCACCTACCCTGGATGAAGCGAGAGTTATTCTCGAACGCGTTCGCTCCGATAACCGCGAGTATTTTTAAAACCAAATGAAATTATACGAATTTGGCAGCATTCATGTGCCGGGATTCGTGCAAACAAAAATCAGCGCTGTGCAGAGCGCATATAACACGGAGAAACTATCCATGACGAACACACAGAACATCACCGAGTTACAACCACGTATGACCAGAAAGCAGTTGATCGATACGGCACGTATCGCAGCTAAGCTCCTGCCAGTAGCTTCAGCTCAACTTATGAATGAGCTTGCTAACCGTCTCGATTACACCAGCGTAGCTCTTTGTGAAGCCATGGCGCAGCGTAAAGAACTGGCAGAGCAGAACGCTACCTTACGTGAAGATGTCGCCAACTGGGCCAAAGAGTGTGACCGCATCGAAGAACGTCGCACTAAGACGGCTACCAATCTGCATTCTCTGGAAGCGCAACGAGAATTACGTGAGCTTACTCCTGTTGTCCTTTCCATGAATAACGAGGTAGCGCTCTGATGGCTAACTCATTCAAGCAAATGACCAAGTCAGGTCTGATTAAACGTACCGATACCGGGATGTTTATTTCCCTTTGCGATATCCATGTTCGTGAAGGTTTCAACAAGCGCGAAGATGACGATCGCACCCGTCAGGCTGATGATGACCTGTTCACCTATCTGATGAACGGGGGTTCAGTTACCCCGCTGGAAGTAATCGCCCGTGATGAAGGTGGTGTGTGGGTTGTTGAAGGCCACCGCCGCCGTCGCTGCTACGCTCGCTGCGCAGAAGCTGGTAAGCCAGTAGACCGCATCCACATCATGCCGTTCAACGGTAACGATGTTCAGCGCCTGGCTCGCATCATGACCAGTAACAACCAGCTCCCGCTCTCCGATATGGAACAGGCTGCAGTTATTCAGGAGCTTCATAACGCCTTCAACCAGACCACCAGCGAGATAGCAAAGTTGGTCAATAAGTCAGTGGCCACGGTAGAAAAACTGCTACTCCTTAGCACTGCGAACCATGACGTTCAGCAGGAAGTTAAATCCGGCGCGGTGTCTGTCGATGTCGCGGTTGATCGCGTTATGGAGTATGGCGAACAGGCCGGGACAGTTCTTCAGCACGACAAAGCAGTAGCTGCTGCGCAGGGAAAAACGAAAGTTACCCGTAGTTCTATCGCCCCAGAACTCAGCATCAAGAATGCACGCCGGTTCGTTGAGCTAATGGCCCAGTCCTCGATCAGTGATGAAGGTGTTTTCACTCTCGAAGGTGCAGCCCTGGCTGAAGCGCTGTCGATTATGGATGAGCACAAAGCCATTGCTGAAGCACGTGAACTCTATCGCCTATCCCAGCCAGTCCCAACAACAGAAATTCGTGGGAGAACTCTGTATGTGATGCTCGATGGTAAGGACATTGGTCATGCCTCACTGTATCGCGGTAAAACCGTTTGGCTGGACATGGGTGACAAAACTATTGCTGCCAGCCAGTCAAAGGCTGTGGCCCACTTCGTTAAGCAATACAAACTGCAGCAGGTAAACAATCATGACAGCCAATAAGCCAATGACAAGTGAACAGTTAAGCGATCTGATGACTGTCGCAGTAAGCATGCAGCGCGATAGTGAAAAGGCGGGTGACCGACATGCTGCTATGTTCGCTTATGCAGTTCAGGTTGCTGTTCTGGAGCTTCGAAAGGTTCGGGATGATTCTGCGGCGCTGGCTGCGGAGAATGCGGGGCTGAAGGAATGGGCTAGCGAAAGAGCTATCTGCGATGACGCTCTTGAGCAACTTAACTATACGAAATTGAAAATAGACTGGCGCCAGCGATCGTTTGCTGCAATCGAAACGCCTGCTTCAGACGCTTTCCTGGCTGAAGTGCGGGCGCAGGGTGTGGTGATGTTTGCTGAATGCGCGCACACGCTTGAGCATCATGACCATGCAGTAGCGTTCGCCGCCCAGCTTCGCAAAGGAGTGCAGTTATGAGCACGCAACCAATGACAAACCGCGAACTAGTCGATGCCGCCATTGAGCTGGCAGGTGATTTTTATGCGATGCAGGGTTATTCACATCGCCCGGGTTTTAAATACTGGCAGTCACCACACCCGCATGAGCGCCTGTGTTTTGAAATGGCCTGCAGGGCATTTGAGGTAATTCGCGGTTCAGACGTAATGGACGCCGTAGCAGATTTGGAGGATGGGGAATGAGCAACATCGACAAACGCGCTAAATCCGTAATTCGTGAATTGATAGAAGACTCCAGAAAAAGGCTGTATGGGAAATTAGTCATTACCGCCGATGAAATGGAAATGCTGCTGGATGAGCTGGAAGCCGCAGAGAAGCGGATTGCAGAGCTGGAGGCGTTACAGGGTAAGCCAGTGATGTTTATCGATGGTGATATTTCACCTGCTGACGCTGAAAAACTGGCGGCTGTTATTCGTGAGTTCAGTGAAGAGACAGAAACCCCGGCAGCCAGAATGGCTCGAATTATTCGCGAAAACCCGCACCCGACAAACATGTGCGATATGCCAGCCGCCGGCACAGCTAAAGGAGAGTGAGCATGTCAGAGCAAACGGTTTTGGACATTTGCTGCGGGTCGCGAATGTTCTGGTTCGACAAGCAGGACGAGCGCGCGGTGTTCAGTGATATCCGCGCCGAACAGCATGAGCTTTGCGACGGCCGCCAGTTGGTTATCAGCCCGGACCTTATTGCTGACTTCCGCGCGCTTCCATTTGCCGATAACACTTTTCCTGTCGTCGTATTCGATCCACCTCACCTAGAACGCGTTGGAGATAACGCGTGGATGGGTAAAAAGTACGGACGCCTCAACAAAGAAACATGGCGAGATGATCTGCGTGCCGGTTTCGCTGAAGCATTCAGGGTGTTGTGGCCACACGGCGTACTCATCTTCAAATGGAATGAAACACAGATACCAGTTAGCCAGATTCTCGCGCTTACAAACGTTAAGCCGCTAATCGGCCAGCGTACCGGGAAGAACGACAAAACCCACTGGATTATCTTTTTGAAGGACTAACCCATGAGCACTATTACCAGAGAATTCACCAAAGAGCAGTTGATAGTCCGCGCAAAAGCTCGCTTGGAGCACATGCGGGAAGCGATGCGCGACCATAGCGGCAGCCCAGACGCTCGCATGGATTTGCACCTGGCTGAAATCGCGCTGGCATCGCTCGAAGCGGAGGCTGTGTGTCAGTTCATCTACAACAACCCATATGAAGAGGGTTATACGGAATGGCTGGACTGCAACAAGGACTATTTCAATGGAGTTCCTGAAGACTGCCGGAGGATTCTTTACACCGCCCCGACAGCGCCGGTATCTGTGCCTGATGGTCATATCATTGTTCCGTTAAAGCCCACCAAAAACATGCTGTGTGCGGCAGAATATGAGCGTGGTTCTGATTGGCAGGATTCAGTAGATATTTGGGATTCAATGTGCCGCGCCGCCATGCTTCAGGGTGCCGATCAACCACAAAACCCACAACAAAATATTCCTGAAAAAATTCTCGGCGGCTTAGTGGAGGCAGTTAACAACCTTCTTAACAACGATGGCTCACGCGGACGTTACAGCGCTATGGGGTGTGGCGAAGCCAGGGAGAAAATAGAACTGTGGCTTGCTCAGAGCGAAAAGGGGGAGTCACAGAGAAGCGAGAACCTTGCTGATGGCAACTCTCCGGTGATTCCAGATGGTTGGGTTATGGTGCCAGTTGAGCCGACAGAACACATGATTGTCGAAGGCTTCGAATCCTGGCCTGATGAGTTCTTCAGCGACACAGAGGTGTGGGAAGCATTTCAGGAAATGAGTGGATGCCAGCAGTCGGCACACCTGGCTAAGTTGTGCTGGGCCGCCATGCTTGCAGCAGCACCGCAGCAGGAGGTGATAGTAAAACCAAAAAAGTAGATCGCTGCGATGTCTGCACTGAAGGCGCTCGCGGCGGGTGTGGGACGTGTATTTTTAACGGTAATTTTCGATGAGGTATTTATGACTACTAATGATTTTATGGAAGAGCAGGAAGTGTTCGACCTGCTCAAAAAGAAAAAAACTGCTGTTTGGCGCTTACGCAAAGAACGTGGTTTCCCCGATCCTGTTCTCACATATCCATCACGATACAGCCGTAAAGCAGTTATGAAATGGATCGAAGAAGGCGGCGTCAACCGAGCTGTTTAACATGCCAGAATATTTTATCGGCATACATTTCATACGCCTCTTTCTGCTCCACCAGCCAGTCGTGTTTGTTGTACACGGCCATCACACCGCCCAGTTCATGCCCCAGCATCTTTTCGGTGACATGGGGCATAACTCCCTCCCCTGACAAATTCGTTACCAGTGAGCGCCTGAAATCGTGCGTTCTCCATTCCGGTATATCAATTTTATCCCTTAATTTTTTCATGTAGAGATTTGCTGACGAACGATCTATTGCCTTATCCAATTCCTGGCCGGGAAACAGGACGGTGTTACCCGAATTTAGCAGCCTATCTACAAAAGGCCTTACCTGCTCAAACACCGGCCGACGGATAACGTTACCCATTTTGGAATGCTCCGTAGGGGTAGTCCAAATAAGATCATCCATGTTGAACTCACCAGCAGTAGCCAAGCGAAGCTCTGAAAGCCTGGCACCCCAGAGCAACAGCAACTGATGTAGAACCTTGTTAGAAGAGACGATCTTGTTGTTTTCGAGGGCCAACCATATTTTGGCCAGTTCGGTATAGGTGAGAACACGGCTCCCAACATCTGGCTTTTTCCCGATGGCCTTAACACTGAGTTTCAGTACCTCGCAGGAAGGTATCAGCTGCCTACTGATACACCAGTTCATTACCGAACGAAGCTGGAGCAATAACACCCTGGCCTTTTTTCCGTTTTTCTTTTCCTGTTTGTCGAAGAACCGCACCCACGCAGAAACAGGTATGTTGGCTACCGGCGCGTCTGGAAACTCTGTGTACATAGTGTTGTACACAACTGACTTGTAGAGCGTCTGTGTATTAGGCTTGAGGGTCTCAACGTACTTGTTCCACCACTGGTCCAGGCATTCTTTAAGAGTCAGCTCACCATCTTCTTTTGCAAAATAATTTTTAGGGTTCAGCCCCTTGAGGTACAATTCTCGCATCTCGCCGACCACGACGCGTGCCTCTTTCAGAGACGTGGCAGGATAACGGCCAATTGAGAGTCGAACAGGCTTACCGTTCCAGCGATAGCGAAACTGAAATGTAATCGTTCCGGTAGGCGTGATACGCACGCTAAGGCCGTCACCATCTGTGACTTCCGGCGCTCCGCTGTATGGCTTGTCATTGATGCTACGAAGTTTGGTATCGCTGAGGGCCACGGCTCTGTATCCTGTACACACTGATTTTCTGCATTCTGTACTCAATATGTACGCAATGGCAAGTGAACCAAATGATTTTCTTTGCGGATAGATATGAACGAACAGGAAATAAAAGACACTAAAAGCTTGATGGCGCGTGAACTGTTGGGATAACATGCGGCACAAGATGAACACTTGAAAATCAGCTAGATCTACGTCCTCTTAGTTAAATGGATATAACGAGCCCCTCCTAAGGGCTAGTTGCAGGTTCGATTCCTGCAGGGGACACCATATACAACTCTCCTGACGTCTACCGAATTCAATAAAATCCCCTTATAATCAGTAATAAACCCTCTGTTCTGGCTGTGTGATGTCAACCGATATCTACCCATCTCAATGTGAATCAATAAACGTTTGGGGGCCTTAGTGGGGGTGTAAGCATCCCTGTAATCCGAACCATTCACTTTTAGAGATCTTCCGACATACTGATTATGTCCCCTGAGGAGATCGCCATGCGCAAAGCCCGATTCACCGAGCACCAGATCATTACCGTACTGAAGTCCGTCGAAGCAGGCCGG